>Ga0070707_100007610_pt1 | contig 10060 bp, 6 predicted proteins | sample KBSK5502metaG_FD_65468 | JGI IMG/M metagenome (GOLD analysis project Ga0070707, IMG submission 65468) | Corn, switchgrass and miscanthus rhizosphere microbial communities from Kellogg Biological Station, Michigan, USA - KBS K5-50-2 metaG | ecosystem: Host-associated > Plants > Roots >... | reverse complement strand
GCCTGGCCGACAGGGATGTATTCCCACTGCTCGCGTGGAACATGGCGGATGTCGCTCAGGGTAATCAGGCCAGCCAGCCGATCGCCTTGTATCACCAGGGCGAAACGTAGCCCGCGGGGCAGGAAGTATTCGTCGATCAGTTTTTGCAGTGAGATGTTGGCAGGGACCGTCGGCGGTGTGGGATTCATGACCTCGCCAACGGTGACGCCGCGCAACGCGGACTGCAACATTACCTGGGTGTTGGCCGACTGAGCCGCGCTCAACAGGAACCATCCGATGAAACCCAACCAGATGCCATCCAGAATGTTGCCCGCGAAGAAGAGCCAGATGCCCAGCAGGATGAAGAGGTAGGCAATGGTCTGGCCGGTGATCGAGGCTGCGCGGGTGGCTTTCGCCAGGCTGCCGGTAATCCTCCAGACGATGGAGCGCAGCACCCGCCCGCCATCAAGTGGGAAGCCAGGAATCAGGTTAAAGACGCCCAACAGGACGTTGGTCACCGCCAGGTAGAACAGGATGCCTTCCAGCGGCGAGTTGGTCCCGCGCAGCGGCAACTGGAGCAGGAAACAGACGGCGCCGATGAGGAGACTGGTGAGCGGGCCGACCACCGCCATCTGGAACTCTACGCCCGGACTCTTTGGCTCCTGCTCGATATTCGAGACACCGCCGAAGATGAACAGGGTGATACTTTTCACGGGCAACCCGCGCCGACGCGCAACGAGCGAGTGGGCAAGTTCATGTAAGAGCACGGAGACGAAGAGAAGCAGGGCCGAGATGAGGCCTACTACCCAATAGGTGGCACTTGACCACCCCGGATACAACTGGGGAAACCAGCCGGTGGCAAGGGACACGGTGAGCAAGACGAGAATGATGATCCAGCTCACATTGATGTCGATGTCGATTCCGGCAATCTTGCCGATACGAAACGAGCCAGGCATTGTAATACTCCTCTGTATTTATGTGTACAAGTCTCTTCCGCAGCCAACTGACCTTACGCTCTTTCTGCCACCCCTGGATTATGCGCTGCCTGTTGAGGAAGAGACGGGAGCTGTGAGAAACCGGTCGACGACCTGCGCGAGTTCCTCTGCACTTGTCCCCAGCCCCAGGTGTCCATCGTGGAAGATGTAGAGCTTTGCATGCGGGATCAGGCGCTGCATGATCTTCGCGTTGACCAATGGGACAAGCGGGTCGTCATCGCCATGCAGAATCAATGTCGGCTGCCGGAGTGTGTGTAGCCAGGGGATGCTGGTCCAACCCATTCCTCCCAACATTTGATAGAAGTAGCCGAGAACGCTGCCCAGATGTGCAGTGCGTGCGAACTCGTGTGCATACTCGGGATGGGTGCGCATCTTCCCTCCATAGATTTCTCCGGCGAACTGCGCCATATAAGCCGGGTCTTGATAGCGACGTGGCGTGGCGATCTTCGCCAAAGCTAAGGGGTTTCCGGGGACCATGAGCGCCCCCGTTCCCGTGCTGACCAGGATCAGCCGCCGGCAACGAACAGGGTATTGGAAAGCGAACTGCTGGGCAAGCGCACCACCCCAGGAGACACCCAATACATCGACCTGCCGGTAACCCAACTGATCGAGCATATTTGTCACCAACAAGGCATGCATCGAAAAACGGTATGGGATGCGCGGGGCCGGTGAGCCGCCGGTGCCCGGCACATCAAAGCGAATGACTTCGATGGCCGGGTCGAGGGCATCGACAAAGGGCTGGAGCACTTCGAAGTTGACCCCGATCCCGTTCACCAGCAGCAGCGGCGTGCGGGTGCCGCTTCCTGAACGGATGGCGACCCGCAGGCGCTGCCCTCTGACGGTGATAGTACGTGTCTCGGCCTGTGGCCTGGTGGTCTCTGATGGCATAAATCAATCTTCCTCAAACATTACGAAACATTACGCGAAGAGAACCGAACGTGTTATGGCTCGAACACGTAGGAGCCGGGTGCCGGTGTTCCCGGTTGATACTGCTCGTTGCCAAGCCCCTGTGGTGCGGCCTTCTGCTCACCGGAGCGCTGGCCCAGCCATTCTCTCCAATCCTCCCACCAGGAACCTGCGCGTTTCTGGGCACTGGCCTGCCATTGTCCGGCATCGGCCGGGTAGCGCTCATTGACGAAGTATGACGCCTTCGGATTACCCGGTGGGTTCAGAATGGCCTGGATGTGGCCGCTGTTACTCAGGATAAACTTGACCTCGCCTCCCAGCAGTTGCGTGGTCGCATAGCAGCCCTGCCAGGGTGTGATGTGATCGGTGATGCCTGCGATGATATAGGCATCGTTGGTCACCCGTGAGAGATCGATGGGCGTTTCAAGCACCGTGAGCGTGCCCGGATGGGCGAACGCATTGGTCTCCAGCAGGTCGAGCATCTCGCCATGCAACTTCGCTGGCAGGCGCGTCGTGTCGTTATTCCAGTAGAGCACATCGAAGGCCGCCGGGTCATTGCCGATCAGGTAGTTGTTGACCCAGTAGTTCCAGATCAGATCGTTGGGGCGCAGCCAGGCGAAAGCGCGTGCCATCTCCTGACCCTCGATTACCCCCCTCAAGCGGGAGCCCTCCCTGGCAGCCGCGATCGTTTCCTTCGTGGCGAACAGCCCCATCGTCGACTCGACATTGGAATCTAGCACCGTGACCAGGAAAGTTACAGCGTGAATGCGCCGGTCTCCTCGCGCCGCCAGGTGCCCTAGCAGCGTGGCGAGGGTCATGCCACCCAGGCACGCTCCCAAGATATTGACGTCCTGGCTCCCGGTAATCGCGCGGACCACGTCGATGGCTTCCAGGACGGCGAGGTCGTAGGTTTCGAACCCCCACTCGCGCTGTTCGGGGGTCGGATTGCGCCAGCTGATGGTGAAGACCTGCAGTCCATTGGCAACCAGGTAGCGCACCAGGCTCTTGTTGGGTGACAGGTCCATGACGTAATACTTGTTGACCTGAGGCGGGACAACGAGCAGCGGGCGACCATAGACCTCTTGTGTCGTCGGCTTAAACTGAATCAACTCGAGCACCTCGTTCTTGAACACGACGGCTCCCGGTGTGGTAGCCAGGTCCTTGCCTACCTGGAAGGCTTTCATGTCGACCTGCGAGGGTAGGCCGCCGTTATTGGCCAAGTCTTCGAGCATATGCGTGAGACCCCGTACGAGACTGGCTCCGCCTGTCTCGTACATCTTCTTCATCGCCGCCGGATTGCCCAATAGGGTGTTGCTCGGAGCCAGGGCATCCACATACAGCGAGAGTACGAAACGCGCCCGCTCGGCGTCCTTCTTGCCTAGATCGGCATCATCGATAAAGGCGCCCAGGCTCTGCTGCCAGGTCAAATAGGATTGCAGGAGGGCCCGGTAAAAGGGATTCGTTTTCCACATCTCGTCGGTGAAGCGTTTGTCCTTCGCACCCGGCTCGACGGTGGACTGACCGGTCGCCACCCGGCCCATCTCCAGGAGGAAATTCGTGTAGTGCTTCAAAACCAATGGTGGTTGCTTAACCGCTTGCTCGATCACCTGGCGACTGACATTGAATATTTCCGCGCCGCTAAAGCCAGTGAGGGGCATGAGGCCAAAGGCGGCCTCCCCACCCGGCAACTGCTCCGCTGCTCGTTCGGAGGTCTCAGGGTGCTTTTCAGCGGCGGACCGCTGCTCAGCGAGCGCCTGCTGAGCGGCAGCGGCCTTTTGTCGTTCTTCAGCGAGGGCTGACTCGACGGCAGCCAGTTGCCGCTGCAAGTCCTCTACAGCCGCTTGTGCTGCGGCAGCTTTGCGTTGTTCCTCCTCGAGTGCAGCGTGTTCCGTCCCTTTGCTAGTGCTCTTCTGTTTGGAAGCGTTGCCGGCGGGGGCTGGTTTCTTTCCGCCCGCCTTCGTGGGCTTTGTGGGAGGCGGCGTGGCTGCTGTCCCGCCATGCTGGCTGTCTGTTTCTGTGTGAATCAAACGCTGTGGATCGGTCTCCAAAGTTGTCCTCCTTTCATCGGACTCCAATCCTCTGGAGTCCACATAGCTCCGGCACAGTAGGCTTCGTTGCCAGTGATGCCCTTAGGCGTCAAGTTAAGCATTGAGCAGATCGCTGCACCCCACCCACGGACGACCATAAAGGCCCTACGGACGATCTAGCGATGAGCCTGACTCTGCTGCGAACAGTTCAAGTACCCAGCCTGGCTACTCCTGCTTCTTCGTCCTGGTGGTGCCTCCGGTCCAGCGCCGGACCAGCGACGCCTGCGCATCAATCATCTTGTGCGCGCTTTCTTGCCAGAGTTGCACCAGGTCCCTGCCTGCTTGCGCTCCAACTCCAGGCTCCGGCCTGAAATTGATGTGTCTCGCAATGTTGAACCAGCCCTGCCAGAGGTCACGCTCAGCTTCCGCCCACTGCTGCAACTGTTCCTGCCCCTTACTAGCCAGATCGCGTAGCTCCTCGGGGGTGCCCTTGGCATTGGCCAGGGTCTCGGTCCACTGCCGGGCCCACTCGGCTCGCGCATCTATGGTCTCTTTCACCGAGGACTGCCAGGCGTCCACCGTTTTCGTCCAGAACTCAAGCGTCGGTGTCCCACCGAGCTTCCGCAGGGTGTCGAGCCAGTCAGTCAGCAGCTTCTGCTGCGTCTCCGACCAGGTCTTCAACATGCTTTCATTTGTGTTCTTGTCACTCATCGATTCGTTCTCCTTCCTTTCGGGTCACGTGTACGAAATTCAGCAATAGTCATTTTCGTCTGTCAATATTGCACTGGAAGTGTCTCCCTGTGCCCCCGATGATGATGCAGCTTCACGCGACAGATCAAGTATAGTCGATAAGCGTTGGCAAAAGCGTTTGCCAGACTAGACGCAGCAGCAGACGAGCGTTTGTTTCTATCGCCCCTTAAAATTAGCCTGGCGACGCTCAATAAAGGACTGGATGCCTTCTTTGATATCCTCGCTCTGCATAAGAGACTGTAGATCAGGTAGGAAGCGTTGTATCGCTGCCTTTTCACCCCCTGTAACGGCTAAGCGTGCCGATGCGAGGGTAGCGCGTACTCCGAGAGGAGCCTGTGCTGCAACGGTTTGAGCGAGTTCTGTGGCGCGTGCAAGTTGCTGTCCTGGCTCAACAACCTCTTGCACGAACCCTATGCGTAATGCCTCGGCTGCATTGAACTCATCACCGGTCAGCAAATAGCGCATTGCATTACCCCAACCTGTCTCGCGCACAAAACGGATTGTTGCTCCACCGAAGGGGAAGAGACCCCGCTTGATCTCTATCTGGGCAAAGCGTGCATTGGAAGCGGCAATACGGATATCGGCTGCGAGCATCAATTCGATGCCGATTGTCAGGCATATGCCTTGCACTGCACAGATCATCGGCTTGGTCAGGTGTGGATCAGTGAGGCCTAGAGGATCGATGGCACCCTCTGGATGATCAAACTGTCCTAGTGTTGATGCAAACTGCGTAAGCTCCAAACCTGCTGTGAAGTGGTCTCCGTGCGCGAAAAGTACACCACAACGCAGGTCGTCATCGTGTTCTAGTTCGCTATAGGCCAGTCCAAGCGCGTTGAGCATGGGCCTGTCAAATGCATTACGCTTGGCTACACGATCCAGTCCAATGAGCAGCACATGATCGTGCCGCTCCGTCGTGACTCGTCCTTCCTGGTTCATTGCTGCCTCCTATGCTGACTTTTCCCGCTTCTCTACTACTGGTGCGCTAAACAGCCCCGGTCTCCAGATGAGATCTTTCGTGATGAAATTTGAGTGCGTTCATCCTCCTTCCTTCCCTCTAAGAAGCTGTACGCTCCTCTGTAAGGAGACCAAGGTCGCGCGCGCGTATAATTGCTCGCGTGCGACTATTCACCCCTAATTTCGAGAGAATGTGGCTCACATGGAGCTTCACCGTCCCTGGCGTCACGACCAACGCCAGCGCAATCTCCTGATTGGAAGCCCCACCTGCTAACAACTGCAGCACCTCCAGTTCGCGCTCGCTCAATGGATCGAGTAAAGGTTGCGCAGTCCTTTGAGGTTTGGATGTCCTGTCACGCGTGGGGGAAGCTGCGATCGCCTGTTCTGCCGTCATATTTCTTCCCTCAGCCCACTTTTCGGCAAAGATCTGCTCGCCGAGGAGGCGTTGCACTTGCTCGATGCGGTGTGCGCGACCGAGACGTTCAACCAGTGGGAGCGGCGCATCACTGGCTTCGCGGTAGCGTTCTGCCGCTCCCCACAGTCGCGCGGCCCAGTCCAGCTCTCCCTGACCTGCGACAACATCTGCCAACCCTTCCAGAGACAGGATCAGCGATCCCGTGTCAAGAATGGTGCGTGCGATCTCCAGGCTCTGAGCTGCCAGGGTTCGGGTCAGCATATAATCATGCTCGCTTGCCGCTGCCTGCGCGAGCAAGGCATAAATGAGCGCCTGGCCCTGCTGGTCTCCGAGTTGTTGGTGCCGCTTCAAGCCTGCTTCCAGCAAGATACGCGCACGAGCGATCGCCCCTTGTCGCAGGGCGATCTGTCCAAAGAGGCCAAGGAACCAGCCGGTTGCCCACGAGTTGTCGGCCTGAGCATGAATGGCGATTCTTTCGTCCAGCAGGGTGCGCCCCTTGCTCTCATCCCCCCTGGCCAGGTAGACATCTGCTAAGCCTAAGTACATCTCCCCGTAGAGCCAGAGATCTCCTGCTTTTTTGAAGAGGGCTGTGGCCCGCTCATACAAATCCTGGGTCTGAGCATAGTCACCTTGATACAAGAGTACTGTTCCAAGCGCATCCAGAGCACATGCCATCAACCAATCTTCATTTCTTGATCCGGGTATCCAGACAAAGGCCATCGTTTCTTCTGCCTGCACTCGTGCCCCCAGCACGTCTCCCCTTGCCAGCAGGTAATGCACAAGCGACCAGGAAACCAGCGCAAAGCATCGATACTCTCTCCGCAGTCGCGCGAGCGTCAGACATTCCTGTGCCCGGCTGGTAAGGAGATCAACCTGCCCCAGGTGAAGGGCGATAAACGCCTCATAACAGAGCGCCTTGATGCGAGCGGAAACCGCCACATCCTGCCCAACTCCACGTAATGCATGCTCAAGCCAGAGCATTCCCTCGCTGAGACGCCCACACATATACCAGAACCATCCAAGAGAGCCTGCAAGGCGCAACAGTAACTCCTGCTGCTGCCCCGCTAGCAGCCACTGCAAGGCAACCCGTATATTCTCGGAGTCACGTGTCAGACGACCCATCCACAGGCGTTGCTGGTGCCCAAATAATTCCGGCTCACTCTGCTCGGCAAGCGCGAGGAAGTACCTTGCATGTATCTCTTCTGTCGCCTCCAACTCTCCAGAATCCGCAAGTGTTTCCAGGGCGTACTCCCTGATCGTCTCTAGCATCAGCAGACGCGGCTCATCTCCAGCTCGGTCGCTCTGTTGCAGCAAGCTTTTGTCAAGCAAGGATGCGACCAGGTCGATGGCGGGAAGCGAGAGATCCGCAGCTCCGTTACAGACCGCTTCTGCAGCCTCCAGCGTACAGCCTCCGACAAAGATAGCCAGGCGCCGGAAACACTGTTGCTCCTCGGGATTCAGGAGATCATAACTCCAGCTGATGGTATCACGCAGGGTCTGCTGCCGGGTGGGAGCATCTTGCCTTCCACCCCTCAACACGGCAAGCCGGTGGTTGAGCCGCCCGAGCAATGCCTGGGGAGACAGGAGTCTGCTCCGCGCCGCTGCCAGCTCCACGGACAGTGGCAGCCCGTCCAGTCGGATGCAGATCTGGGCTACAGCAGCTGCGTTGTCCTCAGAAAGGACAAAATTGGGCTTCACCGCCTGCGCACGCTGAACGAAAAGGGCAACCGCCGCGTAGTGCAAAAGCTCCTCATGTGCTGGCAGGTGGAGCGGATCGGGCAAGGAGAGCGGAGGAACCGAAAACTCGTATTCACCCTCTACATGCAGCACCGCTCGGCTGGTCACCAGGATTTTGATTGATGGACAGGCCAGGAGCAGTTCAACCAGCGCGGGCGCAGCTGGGAGGATCTGCTCGAAATTATCCAGCAGCAACAGGAGGTGTTTGTCACGCAGGAACGCTTTGAGCGACTCGAATAGCGACCGTTCCTCGACATCTCGTAGGCCGAGCGTCTGTGCGATTGTGGATACGACTAGATCAGCGTCACTGAGAGGAGCAAGCTGCACCAGGCAGACACCGTGCGTAAATACCTCGCTCAGATCCGTCGTGACTTTCTGAGCCAGGCGTGTCTTGCCGATGCCGGCGGTACCGGTGAGTGTGAGGAGCCGGACCGCTGGCTTTAGAAGTAAAGAACTGATCGCTTGCTCCTGCTGTTCGCGTCCAATCAACGGAGTAAGCAGAGGAGGGAGATTCTGGAAACGAACGGGTGAGCCGGTGGCGGCTCTCCCGCCATTAACGGTCGGATCGGCCTGTGGGAAAAGCTGGAGGGGCACAGGAGGAGCGACCAGGTCATGGAGCCAGGCTTCATCCAGCAGCACCTTCTGATGGGCCGTACGCCAGAGCGCGCGGATCTCCTCAGCCTCGCGCCCGGCGGGAAAGACCTGCAACTGCACCCCCAGCTCGATGAGCTGTCTGAGGCGCTCGGCTTTGGGGTAACTGCTACCGGCCTCCCACTCCGCCACGGCGCGCCGGGAGACACCCAGCCGGTCGGCCAGTCCTGCTTGCGTCAGGCCGATGGTGGTGCGCAGCGTCAGCATCAGCTGACCGAAGGCATAGTCACGCTCACTGTAAGAGTATCTCTTCACGAGCGATCTCCATTCTGCGTGACCCGGCGGAGCGACACACTGTGAAGCGAGGTGAAGTGACACGTCAACTGATGGACAGTGACTTCCCCAGGTAACACCGCTATACTGGTGAGTGTCGGGTGTGCCCGCTCCATGGGTGAACGCCTGTCTGGGGTTGTATGGGGACACTACCAAACGAACCCAAACAACCCCTGTTCTTCTCTGCCTCTAGCATAGCACATTTAGGACGAAAAAGCTGTCTCCTCATGTGATTCTGGTGCCAGATCCCCATGTACGAAAAAGTTTTATGACTCGCCCCACGCTTTTCTTCACGCTCTCCAAATATACTCGAGCTTGGTAGCTGGAAGGGTACGCAAGTAGGGAGAGCATGGAGCGGAATGCTCCGTCCTCTTTTTTCATTGCAAAAGCGTATGCGAATGGCTCGCAGCTTCCCGGACCTTCCAGTCATTCCCTACCAAGGAGGAGGAGAGACCATGTCTCAAAAGACTGATGAACGGATCACGCAGGATGTCCTTGATGAGCTAGCCTGGGACCCGGCTGTCACCCTTGCTGATCTGTCCGTCTCTACCGATCGTGGTCGGGTCATACTCAATGGCACAGCCGGCACATTCGGCACGAAATTGGAAGCGGAAGTTGCTGCCTACCGCGTCGGAGGTGTCACCTCGGTCGATAACCAAATCGTCGTTGATCCCGCTGACGTGGACCTGCGTTGCGACGCGGATATTGCCGACGATATTCGGTGCGCGCTTGAGCTAGATTACAAGGTACCTGATGAGTGGCTATCTGTGCGTGTAATTGATGGGATCGCGACCCTGGCGGGCAACGTCGATTGGTCCTACCAGCGAGATGCAGCCGAGGATGACGCTGCGATGATTCTGGGAGTCAGAGGTCTTGTCAACGAGATCACCGTCAATCAGTCACACGCCTCTGCTGTGGACATCTCGTCTGAAATCGCACGCGCCTTTGCTCGCAACGCCGAACTCTACGATGACAACATCGATGTAACGACTGATGGTGGCAATGTAACTCTCTCTGGCACCGTAGCAACCTGGAGTGAGTATGAGATGGCCAACGATATCGCCTGGATGTCCCCGGGAGTGACCAGTGTTACCAACAATATCATTGTACTCTTCGCATAAATCGATAGATAGCATTAGCAAGCCATACTCATTGCCCCAAGCAACATTCTCTGACGGCAAGGTGGCTTCGTGTGAGGGAACCTCCCGTTTTTGACGATGCTCTTCACGTTTTCTTTATGCTTCCTGGTTATACTAGTACTAGTTTGCGGTGCAAAACAGGCTTATGAAGCGGCTTGGGAGCATGCTGATGCACGGAATTTGGTGGTAAAATAGAGAAAGAGCAGAGAAAAGAGGGAAAAGCAGAGCAAAAGG
>Ga0070707_100007609_pt1 | contig 10062 bp, 6 predicted proteins | sample KBSK5502metaG_FD_65468 | JGI IMG/M metagenome (GOLD analysis project Ga0070707, IMG submission 65468) | Corn, switchgrass and miscanthus rhizosphere microbial communities from Kellogg Biological Station, Michigan, USA - KBS K5-50-2 metaG | ecosystem: Host-associated > Plants > Roots >... | reverse complement strand
GGCGAGGATCCGCACGAGGGTGCTGTATCGCGGATCCTGGAGACCCCGTTCGATCGAGGAGATCATCGGCTGTGATATCCCGCTTCGGTCCGCGAGTTCGCGCTGCGTCAGCCCTTTTCGGCGACGCGCCGTCCGCACAAGGCTATTCACCTTCATATATGGAAAAGCATATATCAGGCGGCTAGCCTCGCCCGCACCTCCGCGAGGAGGTCCAAATACGTCTCGACGACGCGCGGCCAGGTGTACGTGCGCGCGACGAAGTCAGCACCCGAACGGCCGAGGCAATCGGCGAGAGCGGGATCGTCCATCAGGAGCTCGCAGATCTCCGCGAACTCCGCGGCGCTGCGATACGCCAGACCGGCGCTGGCACGCCGCGCCATCCCAGCGAGAACCGGCGAACGCGCGTCAACGATCACCGGCCGCCCGGCCGCCCACGCCTCCAGCGTGACGAGCGAGAGTGACTCGAGGAGGCTCGGCATCACAAACGCCGCGCAACCCGCGAGCGCGTCCCACTTGTCCTGCTCGCTGAGCCGGCCGAGGTGGACGATGCCGCTCGTCTTCGGGATGGCGATCTCGGCATCGCCGACGAGCACGAGCGATACGTCGTGCGCCGGATCGCTCGCGCGCCAGCGCTCGTAGTGCGCGAAGAGCTCGCGCGACCCTTTGCTGACGCCGATGCGGCCGACGTAGAGGAGGTACGGGCCGGTGATGCCATGCTTGACGCGAAAGCGCGCGGGGTCCCGCTCCGCCGGGACGTCGATGCCGACCCCGACGATCTCGTTCGAGACGCGCTCATTCCCAAAGCGGCGCCACACCATCCGCCGCTCCTCGTCGGTGTTGTATGCGATCGCGCGCGGCCCGTGGAAGACGGGCTTGTATGCGCTGAGGCCGATCGCGGACTCTTCGTGCGCGGTCGGGACGAGCACCGCACGCTCGGGCACGAGCGGCAGTCCGAGCACGGTTGGGTAGTAGATGTACGTGAAAAAGAGCACGTGGTCGAAGTCGCGGCCGCGCTTGAAAAGGAAATCAAGGAGCGCGGGCGCGTACGGCCCCTGCGCGTCGATGAACGCGCGCTCGTCCTCCAGGGTGTGCCCGGTGCGGAACGCGCGGCGCTCGTACAGCTTGAAATTCCAGGCGCGCGGCCGCTCGACCGGGAACCGGCGCACGGTCACGTCGTCGACCTGGTCGAGTCCCGCCGTGAGGTCGCCCTTCCACGTGAGGTAGTCGGTCGAATTCGTGGTCGCGACCTCGATCGCGAAATGCGGGCGGAGGCGCTGGACGACCGAGCGCGCGTGAGCCTCCGCGCCTCCCGGGACATCCCCGTACCGCTGCACGACGACGAGGAGGCTCGGGTCGCTCAATTCGCGATCAGGTCAACGAGCTGCTCGAGCCGCATGTCGAACGCGGGCCAGGCACAGTCCGCTTCCACATACACGCGGCCCGACTGACCGAGCGATTCGCGATCCGCGAGCACGGTCGCGAGAGCCTCTGCGAATCCGCCGCGATCGTATGGGGCGCCCCCGCCGGCGCGCGCGACCTGGCCGGTCGTCACTTTGTTCTTCGCGGAGACGAGGCAGGGCGTCCCGACCTGCCAGGCCTCGAGCAGCACGATGCCGAGGCTCTCGAGGTGCGAGGGCAGCACGAGCACGTCCGCAGCTTCGAGGAGCGCGTACTTGTCCTCGTCGCTGACCCGGCCGAGGGACACGATGTCGTCGCGCTCAGGGATGGCCATGCGCGTCGTGCCGGCGAGGACCAGCGATCCGGCGCCACCGTCGTCGCGATACGCAATCCAGTCAGCGATGAGCTCGTCGACGGCCTTTCCCTCGCTGACCTGCCCCAGGTACAGGACGAGCGGCCCGCGCGGCGCGTAGTGCTCGCGGAACGGTTCGGGATCGTGCCACGGCGGCGTGTCGAGACCGATCCCCAGCACCTCGCTCGGGATGTGCTCGTTGTGGAAGCGCGCGTGGACCAGCTCGCGCTCTTCGGGCGTCAGGAAGCCGAACGCGCGGGGCAGCTGAAACAGCGCGCGGTACGGGACCAGGCGGAGCGGCTCCTCGTCGTGCGCGGTCGAAATGAGCGCGGCCCGCTCGGGAACGAGCGGAAGTCCCGCCGCCGTGGGCTCGTAGATGTATGTGTAGAAGAGGATCGCGTCGTAGCTCTTGCCGTCGCGGCGCAGGAACTCGAGCAGGTCCGGCGTGTGCGGCCCTTGTATCGCGAGCCACGCCTGCTCGTCGGCGAGCGTGTGCGGCTCGAAGAGGACGTGGCGCTCTGCGTCCTTGAATGTCGGACTGCGCGGGGCCGTCACCGCGAAACGCCGGACGCGGACGTGTCCGTCCATCGATTCCCCGACCGGGAAATGCGGCGCCCAGCTCCAGTAGTCGAGCGCGTTGGTGGTCGCGACCTCGACCTCGTTGACCATCGCGAGCCGCTGCGCCACGACACGCGCGTGCGACTCCGATCCGCCGACGACCTCGGCGCCGTAGCGCTGGGCAACAATGAGGATCCTCACTCGATGCCGGCGAGATAGCGTTCCGCGTTGCGCTCTGGCGAGAGCAGGCGGCGCAGGATGCGCACGCCGCGCATGTACTTCGCGTACGCCTCGGGCTTCTGGATCTCACGCATCGCGCTTGCGAGCTCGTCGCCGCTCCGCACGACCGGCCCGGCCGCGTGGTACGGGGCGAAGCCCTCGGCCTCGGAGAAAATGCAGGGCAGGCCGGCCCACACCGCCTGGGTCACGACCGCGCTTTGAAAAACGTCCTCGTAGAAAAGCACGACCGCGTCCGACGCCGCGACGTACTCGCCCATCGTGTTGTATTCGGTGTTGATGACGACGTTCGGCTTCGTCTTCGCGAGCGCAATGATCTCCTCGAAATAGCGCGGCTCCCAGTCCGACTTCGTGCCCGACAGCACGAGCACGGCGTCGTCGGGCAGCGCCTCGATCACTTCCTTGTAGCGCTTCCGCGCGAAAAAGAAGCCGGGCGAGACGAAGATGAATTTGTCCGTCGGAAGACCGAACTTCGCGCGGAGCTTCCGCTTCTCCTCCGCGTTGCGTGGCAACACGGTGTTCTCGAGCGGCATGATCAGAAGCGGAAAGCGCTCGCGCTTGTCCTGATCGGGCGTGAGGAGCTGCAGCCACCGCTCGCTCCGGGTCGAGTGCACGACGAGCTTTTTCGGGATCGCGCCCATGAACATGAGGATCAGCCGGTACCGCACGAACCAGTTCGCCATGCGCAGGGCGACCCAGGGCATCCGCAGTATCTCGACCGGCAAGCTATAGCGCGGGTTGTAGTGCAGGGCGGCCGAGAGGCGTCGGTAGTGGTGGAACTTCTCGGGCTCGAGCTCGTGCAGGGAAAGGATGACCGGAAGGCGCTTGCGCCAGAGCGAGATGAGCGCTCGCACGAACGGCACGTCGCGGAAGATCCCGGCCTCGTGCTCGATGAGCACCGCGTCGCTCTGAGAAGAGATGAACTTGAGCTTTCGATACAGGTCGGCGGTGTCTAGATGCTTGACCCCGACGAAGGTGACCTGATGACCGCGTTCGCGCAGGCCGTCGGCCACGGCGAGCGAGTAATGATGAACACCGCAACGCTGGTCGCTCGACAGCACGACGACGCGCTTCGATTTCGCGTCGGGCAGATCCCAGCCGCCCTGAGCGAGCGCCAGCTTGAGCCGATCCGTAACGTGCGAGCGGGAGAATGCCTCGACCCGCCGGCGACCCTTTTCGATGAGGTCTTTGCGTAGTGCCTGATCGTGGACCACACGCTCGAGCTCTGCCGCGACCGCCTCGGGCCCTTTCGTTTCGAGCAGGATGCCGCCGTTGCCGAGCGTCTCCGGGATCGCGGCCGCGGCATTGGCGACCACCGGGAGATCGCTGCGCATCGCTTCCAGCAGCGGGACGCAGAAGCCCTCGTGCTCCGAAAGCGTGAGGAACGCGGTCGCGCCGCGGTAATACGCGACGAGTTGCTCGATCGTGACGCTGCCGACGAGGGTGATCGCGTTCTCGAGACCGACCTTCCGGATGTCGCCGCGGACGCGATCGAGATAACCGCCCGACATCGCGGTCGGACCGACAAGGTAGAGGCGAGCGGTGCGATCGGACTCGCGGTATTTGGCGAACGCCGCGACGACATCGTGGACCGCCTTGTGCGGAAGGATCTGGCCCACGGTGAGGATCGCGGTGCGTTCGTCGGCGAGCTCGCGCGCGACCTCCGGATCCGGCGGGCGCTCGAAGTCGTCCCAACTGACGAGAGGGGGAACGACAGCGGTATTCGTGAAGCCGACCTCCTCGAGCTCCTGCCGGTTGTACTCGCTGTCGGCGATGCCGATCTCGGCCGTCTTCGCCAGCGCGCGGAGCTGCTCGCGGCCGACTTCGCTGTAGCGCCTCAGGTCGTCGTTCAGCCCCACGAAATAGTTCGCCGGCGTGATGTTGTGATAGACGACCGCTTTGCGGATGGGCAGATCCCCGACCTCCGGCACAGCGTCGTTGCCGATCGAGTGGTGCACGAGGAGCAGCCCGTCACGCCGCTCGATCGTCTGAAGCTCGTGGTAGGCGCGGACAAGGGCGCGGACTTCCGGCTTCGCCTCCCGGGCGAAGAGCTCGCTCCGCACGCCGGAGGACCAGAAGACGCGCTGGAGCTCGAGACAATCGTTCCCGATCGCGTCGCCATAGGCGATGACGGGATTGAACTGATGCGCGAAGCGAAGCGGCTCGGGCACCTAAAAACCCTACGACGCGGGACAAAAACGCGCTGCTTGGAAGGCATCAATCGAATGCGAGGGCTTGGGCGATGCGGAGTCGCGCATAGAGCGCCGGTCGGGCGACGCTGCCACTGATCCTTCGCGTCCCCGTGCCCTTGCGTGCGGAGCCACAAGTCGACCACCTCGCGAACGATGGCCGCGTCCGAGGTTTTTCGGCGCGCGGCCTCTTTGCGGAACGTGTCGTTTCACCGCGGGGGCGGGCTGGTGCTCATGAAACGGACGACGAACTCGCGGAGGCGCTCGGTTTCGGCAACGACGCCGATGAGCTCATACGCACGTGCGAATCCTCGTGCCGAGGCTCGACTAGAGCCCGAGCACCTGCCGCGTGCGTTCGGCAACCTTGTCCGGGTCGAAGTCCAACACGCGTTTCTCCCCCGCGGCGACCAGTGCCTCGCGAAGCTCGATTCGCTCGCCGACCATCGCTGCGGCCTCCGCGGTCTCCGGCAAATCGCGCTCCCGAAGTAACACCCCCGCGTCGCCAACGGTCTCACCGATCGCTGCCGCGTCGTAGGCGACGACGGGCAGGCGGAAGCGCATCGCCTCGAGCAGCGGCACGCCGAATCCCTCGTGCTCGGAGAGCGAGACGAACGCCGTCGCCGCGCGGTAGTACGCGAGCAGTGACGCGTCGTCGACGCTCCCGGCGAAGTGAACGGCGCCGCCGAGCCCGAGCCGCTCGATGAGCGCGACTACGCGCGCGTGGAATTGCGGCTGATCGCGGTACGCGCCGACAAGAATGAGGTGGGCTTCGGGATCGATGCAGCGCCGGTAGTACGCCAGCATCCGCACGAGGTCGTCCTGGCGCTTGTTCGGCGAGATGCGGCCCACGAAGAGGACTGCGGCCCGGATTCCCTTCCACCGGGCCAGTACCGCGTCGTTCGGCGGCACCGCGAAATGCTCCCAGTCGAGAAGGACCGGCACCCGCGCGGTCTCCTCGTAGCCCGCCTCGACGAGCGCCCTGCGGTTGAACTCGGAGACCCCGATCGCGAGCTCGAACGCCGGTGCGATGCGCGACAGCTGCCGCAGCCCGAGGCGCGCGAATGCCGCGGCGTGGGGGTTGATGCCGCTGAAGAACTCCGGAGGTGTGATGTTGTGGTAGACGAGCACGCGGCGCGCGGGGATCTTGACGAGCTGATCGACGACCTCGCTGCCCATCGAGAAGTGGACGATGAGAAGGTCGTCTGGCTTCACCTCGCGAAAGAGCCGGCGGTACGAACGCACGTCGGCGACGCCGGGCTTCGCCTCGATCGCGTAGGCGAACGAGTCGTAGCCCCAGTGACGGATCTTCTTGCGGAGCGCGAAGACGTGGTTGCTCATCGCGTCGCCGGGCGCGAGCGTCGGATGGAATTGATGCACTCTCACTTCGGCGCGTGCCCGATGACCGCGTAGTCGCGATCGCCGAAGAGCGTCTCATTCAGAAGCTTCACGTTCTCGCGGATCGGCCCCGCCGGCACGTCCTCGCTCAAATGCCGCTCGCTCGGCTCGAACGTGCGCAGCTCGACGTCGGTGAAGCCCTCGACCTCCAGATAGAACCTGAAGAGATCCGGCGGGATCGGCCGCAGGTGCTGCGGGTCCGTCCAGAACGTGTGCGCACCGACCGTGAGCGTTTTCGGGTTCGGCGTGACGAACACGATCGGCGCTCCGGGTGTGAGCGCGCGGCGACACGCGCGCAGTATTTCGACCAGCTCGCCCGGGAGGATGTGCTCGGCGAGGTGCCGGGCATACAGACCGTCGACGCTGCCCGTCTCCACCTGCCGCAGATGGGTGAGCGCGTCGACCTCGTGCGCCTCGAGGCCCTTCTCGCGAGCCTGCGCGACCATGCGGGGATCGAGGTCGACGCCGTATCCGCCGATGCCCCTGTCCTTCAGGAGCTGCAGGAAGGTGCCGCGGCCCGACCCGAGATCGAGCACGCGCTTGCGGCCCGCGTAGAGGTCGACGAAGGCCTCCGACTGACGGCGAATGACCGGCTCGTCGCCGCCGAAGCGCGCCTGGAAGTACACCGAGTGCAGGTTCGCGGCGACCTCGTGCTCGCGCCGCTCTTTCCACTCGCGCTCGAGCCGCTCGAGCCGCGCGCCGAACCGCGGCGCCATCTGCCCTTCGTAGTCGTATGCGGCCGCGAGCAGCCGGTTGATGCGCTCCTGTCGCTCAAGGATCGCCCCCATCCACCAGCGGAGGAGCGATATGACCACCTTCCGCGCATAGGTGATGACCGGACCGACGACCCGTTTCCGGCTGCGCGGGTCGTACTCGACCTCCTCGTCGAGCGCCTCGGCGAGTGACGCGAGCGGATCCTGGAGGTCGTCGGAGAAAATGCGGCGTCCGCCGGGCAGCGGAACGCGCATGAGCGCGTCGACGTCGGGGCCATAGATGCCCTTGTCGCGCTTGATGCGGATGCGCTCGCGCACTTCGGCCATGAGCGCATCAAGGTCGATCGGCTTCGGCTCCCGCATGTGGCCGAAGAGTAACTAGTGGAGCAGCTGTGCGACGAGGGCGATGACGGCCACGACGGCCGCCGCGATCAGGTGCGAACGGTCGTCGTAGCGACGGTCCCCGAGCGGCTCGCGCGGAGCGTGTACTCACCCTTCGGTGCGGTGCCACCGAAGCTTCCCTGATGCATCCCGTACTTGTCGGTGTGGACCTCGTACTCGAGGTGGTAGCCGGCGCCGTCGATCGCGACGGTCACGGCGCTGTTCGGCATGAAACCAGCGAGCGTCCACAGCACCCCGTCGGGGCGCGGGCTCTGAACGATCCGCGCCTCCGTCTCCGCCGAGAGTCGAGAAGGAAACGCGTGCGTGAAGTCGGCGATGGTCTCCCCCGCCTCCGCGAGGTAGGCGGCCGCGAACGTGGAGCCCCCGCCGATCGCATCCAACATTCGAATGAGCCCGTCGTGTGTCACGCGAAGCTCGAGATGGCGCACCGCTTCGGCCGCGACCGAGTAGGCCTGCCCATCGAGCGCGGCGTTGCGCTGCGCCCACTGCGTCTGCTGGTCGAGGTCGTCGAGCGTCGTCGTTCCCGCGGTCAGGATCCCGAGCGCGACCGCGGCGCTGCGGGCTCCGGTCGTCGCACCTCCGTCGCGCTCGATGAGCGTGGCGAGTCCTTCGTCGAACCACGCCGGGAGCGACGCGTTCACTCCGACGATCTCATGGACAAGTGCGTGCGTGAGCTCGTGCCGGACGATCGCGCAGTCCTTGTCGTTCGGCACGTTTTGCAGATTGATGACGATCGCGCCCTGGCGCGGCAGCGTGATGCCGCCGTTCGCTACCGCGAGGAGCCCGGCGTCCGGTCCGCGTACGCCGAAGATCTCCTGCAGTCCGAACGCGAAGCTGTTGCGCGTCGCGAACGCGTACACCGCGGGACGGCTTGCGAACGTATGACCAAAGTGCTGCTCGAGCGTCGCCATGTCACGCTCGACAGCGCCTGCGAGCGCGTCGCGAACCGCCGGAGCGACCGACTCTTCGACATACAGGTCGGCGCGGCCGGTCGGCTGGCACTCGAGACCTATTCCTGAGCGCGCGCTCACGTTCGGAAGATCGAGCGAACACGCGGTCGCGAGCATTCCCTTGATTTGTGTCGGCGTTTGCTGACCGCCTCCGCCGGCCGCGGCTTTTCCGATGCCTGCGAACGTCGTGAGGGTCAGCGATCCGGTGAGCGCGACGCCCGCCGCCCAGCGCCGCCACGGCCCGAGGCGGTCGGGGACGAGCGGGCGGCTGACGAAGTAGCCCTGGGCGAGCTCGCACCCGAGCGACAGCGCGAGGTCGCGCATGGCCCGGTCCTCGATACCGACGGCGACGGAGGTGATGCGATAGTCGCGTGCGAGCTCGACGAGCGAACGCATGTCGGCGAGGGCGCGCGGGTCTTCGGTCGCCCGCCGCACCAACGAGCGCGAGATCTTCATCTCGTCGAGCTGCGCCGCGAGCGCTCTGCCGGGCGCGTCGGCTACCCCGACGCCATCGAGCGCGATGCGCGCGCCCGCGGCGGCCAGCCGCCCGATGGCCGGGCGCGCGGCAGCGCTCGCGAACGTCTCTGGGCTCACCTCGAAGGTGACGCTCCCCGATCCGAACGGAGCGAGCGCTTCGATGAGCGCGTCGACGCGCGTGAGCTCGGGCCCGGAGACGTTGATGCCGATCCCCAGGCCCGGGCCGAGCGCGCGCCACTCGGTCCACTGCGCGGCCGCTGCGCGTACGACCCAGACGCCTATCTGCTGGATGAACGCGGACGCGAACGGGAGGAAGTCGCCGGGCTCGAGCACCCCTAGGCGGGGATGGCGCCAGCGAAGGAGCGCCTCGACGCGGCGGCATTCGCCACTTCGCAGGTCGACGATCGGCTGGTAGTGAAGGACGAGCTCGTTGCGCGATAGAGCTGATGCGATGTCGCCATCGCGGATCGCGACGCCGTTCGGCTTGCGAGATCGCGCGCCGGCCCGAAGATCCGAGCGAGCGAGCCGCTCGACGACCGCGCGCGAGGCCGGTCGTTTCACGCGATCGCTGCGAGCTGCGACTCGGTGACGCGTCGAGTCAGCCCACCGTCGAGGAGGTCGACGAAAACGGGCACGAGGCCGGCGTCCCACTGAGTGCCGGCGCCCTGGCGCAATCTGCGAAGTGCCTCGTCCTCGTCGAGCCCCGCGCGGTAGGGACGGTCGCTCACCATCGCGTCCCACCCGTCAGCGATGGCGGTAATGCGCGCGCCGATCGGGATCTCGGTACCCGCGAGATGGTCGGGATAACCGGTCCCGTCGACACGTTCGTGGTGGTGCCGAATGATCGGCAGGTAGTACGAGACGCTGCGCAACGAAAGGCAGATTCGCTCGCCCTCCACCGAGTGTTGCCGCATCGTGGCGAACTCAGTCGCTGTCAGCGGGCCCGGCTTCAGGAGGATCGCATCGGGTATCGCGATCTTGCCGAGATCGTGGAGCACGCCTCCGTGGTACAGGAGCTCGCCGTCCTCATGCGAGAGGCCGTGCGCCGCGCCCATCGCCTCGGCGTAACGGCCGACGCGTTCCGCGTGATGGATCGTGTGGCGGTCACGGGCTTCGACGGCCCGCGCGAGCGCGAAGAGCACGCCCTCCGTCGCGTCCAGCCGTTGGTTGAGGGCCCGCTGCCGCAGGAGCACCTTCGTACGGATGAGCAGCTCCTTCGCATCGAACGGCTTGCTCAGGTAGTCGTCGGCCCCTGCCGCGATGCCGCGAAGCTTCGTGCTTCGATCGTTCGAAGCGGTGAGGATCACGATCGGGATCAGTCGACGTGTCGGGTGCGCCTTGAGCTGCTCGCACACCGCGATGCCATCGAGCCGTGGCATGTCGATGTCGAG
>Ga0070707_100007605_pt1 | contig 10065 bp, 5 predicted proteins | sample KBSK5502metaG_FD_65468 | JGI IMG/M metagenome (GOLD analysis project Ga0070707, IMG submission 65468) | Corn, switchgrass and miscanthus rhizosphere microbial communities from Kellogg Biological Station, Michigan, USA - KBS K5-50-2 metaG | ecosystem: Host-associated > Plants > Roots >... | reverse complement strand
AGTTGTCGAGGAGGTCCCAGATGCGCTCGGCTGCGTCGACGATGTCGTCGAAGTAGAGCTCCAGCTCTTCCGGCAGGAACCGCTCGACGTGGCGCTCCAGCAGCCGTAGCGTCGAGCGTTCCGGCTTGATGATCTTGCGGTAGGAGATGATCTCTTGCTTCGCGTTCGAAATGTCACGGACGATGTCTTCCGACCGTCCCTCGAACACGTCGTCCTCCAGTGAGTCGAGCTTGTGCCCGATCTTGTCGAGGATCGGGAAGCAGTAGTCGAACAGGTCGTCGAGCACCTCGTACAGCAGGCGCCCGGACCCCTTCGCGAACAGCCCGCTCCGGAACTCGTCGTCCTCTTCGCAGCGGCGGAAGAGCCGTGTGACCGGCAGCAGCTCGACGTTCGGGATCGTGACGAGGTAATCCGGACCGAGAAAGACGTCGAGCTCGGCGGCATTCAGCCGCTGGATCGCCTTGTCGTAGCGGGGGAAGTGGAGGACCGCGAAGAGGTACTCGGGATAGTCGTCGACCTTCGGGCGCTGGCGCTTCGAGAAGACGTCCTCGAGGTCGAGCGGATGCCAGCCGAAGCGCTCCGCGAGCTCGGTGACGCTGTCGACATCGAGCGACTCGAGGTTGATCCAGGTTAGGCCGTTGGCGGTGAGCTCAGCGAGCCGCGGATCGGGACGCGTCGAGACGACCTCCGCCGAACGAGGCCGGGTCCGCCGGATGCGCGGGACAATAGGCATCGGTACTGAGGGGGTCGTCGACGATCGCTGCCACCATGTTCGTGATGTTACCCGGGCGGCCCTCCTGCGAACCCCGGCGCAGGCTCGACGTACGGGGTTCGGCGGACCGCGGGGGGTAACGCCCGCTCGAGGCCAAGGGCCCACGCTGCGGCGGCGAGCTGCAGCGCGGCGGCGAGCGGCCAGAGCGCATAGGGCGCATGCTGGAGGACGAAGCCCCCTCCGGCGGGGCCGACGATCCAGCCGATCTGCCAGGACTGACTCGCGAACGCGAGATACCGCCCGACGACGCGCGGCGGAGCGAGGTCCGCGGACAGCGGCACGTGGATCGTCCCGTGCAGGCACTCACCCAGCGCGAAGACGACCGTGATCGCGGCTAGCAACGCGGCCGCGAGCCAGCCGGAGGTCCAGTAGCCCGCCGCGTCGAAGCCGAGCAGGGAAGCGGCCCAGACGACGCACATGAGGGCCAATCCGCGCATTCGCCGACGCCCCTCGACGAGCTTCGCCACCGGAAGTTGCGCGACAACGACCACGAGCGAATCGACCGCCCAGAGCATGCCGACTCCTTCTGGCCTGACGTGCGCCTGGTTCTTCGCGAATGGCGGCAGCAATTCCACCCAGACGGCCATGCTCGCCGCGATCACGAGTGCGTTCAGCCCGACGTAGCTCATGAAGACGCGGTTGCGCACGACCTCCAGGTAATTGCCCGCCTCGCGCTCCGGATGAAGATCGGGTCCCGTGAGCCGCAGCACGACGAAGACATACGCGAGGAACGTGCCGGCGTCGAGGAGGAAGAGGGCGGTGAAGCTGCGCGCAGCGATGAAGCCGCCCGCGAGCCCGCCGAGCGCGACGCCGAGGTTCATCGTCAATCGCTGCGTCGCAAAGGCGGAATGGCGGCGACCGGCGGGAGCAAGCCCGGAGAGCAGTGTCGACTGCGACGGCCAGAACGAGCCGCTGCCGAGCCCGGAGAGCCCGTAGAGAACGAACGCCTCCCATGCATGATGGACGAGCGGGAACAAGCCGATCGCGACCGCCATCACGCAGAGCGCGCCGATGAGGACGCGCCGTGGACCAATCCGATCCGACAGTGTTCCGGCGGCGAAGCCGGACGCGAAGCCGCAGACCGAGTTGAAGGCTGCGACGAGCCCCGCAATCCCGAGCGGAATCCCGCGGACGTTGTGCAAGTAGATGATCAGGAACGGAAGGACGATCCCGTTCCCGAACGCGTTCGCGAGCCCGCCGGCCTGCAGGACCCAGACGTCGCGCGGCAGGTGCGGATTCAAGCTGCGCAGATAGGCCCGCACTGCCGACGGGGGCTCAGCCCGCGAACGTAACTTCCGCTGCTAGCCGCAAACGCGGACGGTGCGCTTCGCCCGTGCCTCGCGGCCCGCGGTGTCCGACGCCACCGCGGTCAGTACACGCTTGCCCTTCGCGCGACCCACCGACCAGCCGAGTGAATACACGCCGGCGGCGTTCTGCTTCACGCGGCCGATCGGGTGCCCGCCGGTGAAGAAGCCGACCGACGAGATCGGCTTCGAGTCGCTCGCCACGACGGCGAGTTGGCTGCGGCCCGAGACGCATGAGCCGCTCAGGGGCTCGAGCCAGGCGATGGCCGGCCCGTTGACGACGCGGATCCGAGCAGCGACGAAAGTCGTGTTCGGCATCAACCTCTTGCTGACAGTATTGACGTTCTTCGTCTCTTGGTAGTCGGCCGCAACGAGCCGCATCGCGGTTCTGCCCGGCTTCAGCCTGGCCTTCTTGTCGTTCGGGAGCGGGAATACCGCGACTCCAGTACTCGGGTCGTAGAACGACGCCCCGAGCAGGAAGCGCTGGTAGTTGACGGTGAGCGCGAGCGGGTCGACCCCAGACTGCATATCCGTCGCGCGGAACGCGATCGACGGACGACCGGAGCCGACACGTGTCGTGATGAGTCGCACGCGCGGGGGTGTTGTGTCGTTCACCCATGAGCGAAGGACGTAGCGCCCGGCGAGGGACCTGCCGGTGAACGGGTCACGACCGGAGTCGACGGAGACGTAGTACCGCCCCGGTCGAGCGAACACCGTTCCCGCAACGCCGATGTCGAAGAGGTAGTCCTGGAGGAACCCGTTGACGTTGACAGGGGTGCCGGCGTAGCCCTGGACGTTGTTCTCGTCGAGCGAGCCGAGAAACCACGGGTGGATCGGCGCGTTCAGCAAGGTCTCGATTCGGGCGCCGAGGTTCGGTGCGGGATCGACGACAGCGACGCCGACGTTGGTTGCGGTTTTGTCGATGTCGATGTAGTAGACCTTTTCCTTCCCGTCCTCCTCGAGCGGCTTGTCGAGGCCGAACAGTCCGTTCACGGCGAACGGCTCCGTCGGCCAGCGATACGTTCTTGCTCGATCGACGCCCTCCGCGGTCGTGCCCGACTGGAGGGGGCGCAGTTGCGTCGCCTGCGCGCCGGCGAGCTGCGGGCGCGTGACGGAGAACCCGTACGGGATGCGGCGCGTGACGCCGCCGCTGCGGAGGACGACGAAACCGAAGTCGTCGCCCGCGGCCGCGTCCCCCGACGTGTGGGCGACGACCTGGAACGTCGTCTCACCGCCGGGCGCCACCGTGACCGGAGACGCGGCGTCGATCCCAGCGCCGGCGCTCGCGATCTGCGGCTGGAGCTCGACCGACCACATGCCTGCGCCGCCGCCGGCATCCGAGACCGTGACGAGGATCGCGCGGCTCGCCCCGCCCGACGAGACGTTCAGGTCGCGGAACGACAGCGACTGCGGATCGGTGAAGATCCTCGGGTCGTCGGCAGCGGGCAGCCATGCGAGCCCCGCGCCTTCCAGATACACGGGCGCCTCGCGCGTGTCCGCCGTGTCGGCGAACGTCGGGCGCGCCGTCGACATGAGCGCCGACTTGACCTGCCTCGGGCTCCAACTCGGATGTCGCTGCAGCAGGAGCGCAGCGGCGCCGGCGATGTGCGGGCTCGAGAAGCTCGTCCCGTCGAGAACCGCGAACGGTGAGCCGGCGAACGGGACTTCGGTCGACGTAAGGATCTGGGCGCCGGGCGCAGCGATATCCGGCTTGAGCAGATGGCCGAAGTCCGTCAGTCCGGCCGAGGAGAAGCTGGTCGGCGTGGACCCGGCCCGATGCGTGTCGATCTCCTGCACGTCCTGACCGAGCAGAATGCTCGCCTGCCCGCCGGTGCTCGCCATCGCAGCCCGCAGCCGGGCGCCGTCCAGGTCGGCGATCATCCCCGCGGGAAGAGAGAGGGACGGGATCGCGTTCGCCTCTCCCGGTCGGTTGTCGACGAGGATCATCCCGATCGCACCCGCGTCGCGCACCCGCGCAGCCTTCGAGTCGAACGTGCAGACACCGCGCGAGACGAGCGCGACCGCACCGTTAAGTGACGCCGCAGGCAAGGTCGACAGTCGCGGGTCACTCGGGTCACCCGACGGTGCGCAGACAAGCCTGTCGACCGGGTGCCCGTCGGTTCCGGTGATCGTGCCCACGTCGACCAACGTGTGCGCGTTCGTCGCCCAGTCTTTGGGGATCGCGCCTGCCTGCACGAACGGGATCGGCTGCGGACCTGTTGCGGCCGGCGAGACCACGGTGAGTGCAGGTGTGAAGACGTGGGTGTTGGCGACGGCGGCGACGCTGATCGCGTCGGGCGCCGTACCGGGCGAACCAACGGAACCGAGGCCGAACAGATCTCGGTCGTTGCCTGCCGCGATGACGGGGACGACGCCGCCCTTGACGACGTTTGCGATGACTTCGTTCAGCGCGTCCGAGGGCGGATCGCTCTCCGCGCCGCCGCCCGAGAAGTTGATCACGTCCATCCCGTCGGCAACCGCTCCCTCGAAGGCGGCGACGATCTCGGGCGTATTCGCGGTGCAGCAGTCGAACGGCGAGAGCGGATTCGGCACCGTGAACACGCGGTAGTTGCCGAGCCAGGCGCGAGGCGCGACACCGCTCAGGCCGGCGACGGCGGGATGGCATCCACCGGTACCCAGCTTGCAGCTCGGGCCCATCTCTGGGTTGAGCACGCCGGCAGGTGCGGTCGTGCCCGCGTCCCCGGCGGCAACGCCTGCGACGGCGGTGCCGTGGAAGGAGAACGTCGGGTCCACCGGCAGCCGACCGCCCAGCCCCGAACCCGGGCCTGGGTAGGCGCGCGCCACGATCACCTTCGCGTTCGTGTAGCCGCGGTCGCCCTTCGGGAACCCCGATGGGTAATGGAAGCCGTCCGCGTTGAAGAACGGATTCCCGACGTCGATCCCGTCGTCGACGACGGCGATCTTCACCCCGTCACCACGCGCGCCCGTGAGCGACGACAGCTGAGGCGCGCCGATGATCCCCGGGCTCCGGTTGAGCGACTGGGTATAGCGGAGGCTCGGGTACACCTTCCGCACGAACCCCAGTCGGAAGAGCCTCGACAGGTCGCGCGTCGGCAACGTGACGGTCAGCCCGTCCAGGACGAGGCGGAAGCGACGGGACACGAGCGCGTCGGGAATCGCCTTGTGAAGGGCGGCGATCGCTCTCCGCTGGGCCGCCTCGACCCGGGCGAGGTACGCCCTAGACGCCGCGCTGGCGACGTTCAGCTTGCGTGCGCCGCGTCTCAGCGCGAGGAGCCGTGGCAGGTCGGCCGCGAGGAGCGGCGGCAGTTTCAGCGTGACGATCACTCGGTCCTGTGAACTGCGCTGCTCGGCCGGAATTCGGACCGTTCCGGCGCGGACACGCGGAATCGTCAGGTCCCCGTACGTGCGCCGGACGGGCTGGAGACCGGCGCTCGCCGACCCGACGGAAACCAGCGCCGCGGCGAGACCGGCCAGGATGGTCGCCCGATGCAACGACCTCCCTAGCGGATCACGGCGCTGAACGTCTTCGTGACCCTCAGACCCTCGAACGTGACGACAATCGATCCCCGGACCGTCTTGCCCCTCGCCGGCGCCGGGATCAGCCAGGCGCACTGCGCCTCCTTGTTCGCGATGCGGTGGAGCCGCACCGTCAACGGCTTACCACCGATTCTGGCCGTGCAGGTGACCGCGCCGCCCTGCAGCGCCGCCCCGGTGTCGCTCCGAACGGCAACCATCCGCACGCTGAAGAGCCTGCCCGCCTTCGGTCTGCTCGGCACCTCCCTGAACTTCGTCGCGAGGAGCCTGAGCGGTGCAGTCTTGACCTGGTAGCTCCAGAACCCGTGCCCGAGATCGGGGGCGAAGTCGACGTGCGCCTTCGTGAAATCGGGGTTTCCGGACGCGTCGGACGTGATGTTGGACACCGCGAGCACATTGAACTTGAACTGCTTCGTGTTCCCGACCTCGACGTTGCTGATCTTGATGATCGGGCCTGTCTGCGCATTCGTGTACACGAGCGTCGCCTGCGACGGTCCGCTCGCGCTCCTCGAAAACGTCTTGCCGTCCCACTGGAAGAGGTTCGCGATGCCCTGGAAGAGCTCGATCGCGTAGTCGGCGCCGGGGTCGAGCGGGTCGGGGTCACCGGTCGCAGGGTTGTTGTCGGCATCGATGTCGATGTCGTACAGCTTGTCCCCCGTCAGCGAGTTCTGGTTCGGAACGTTGATCTGAAACGAGATCAAGCCGGTATCGTCATTCGAGACGACGACACTCGTGATGTCCGGCCCGTTCGGATCCTCGCCTGTGGAGTCCGTGAACGTCACGGAGTTGACCGCGACCCGTGAAGAGGATGCTCCGCCGGCCGCGGGGATCAGTGCCGCCAGGGCGAGCAAGCCGAGAAGCGTCAGAGGTCGAATCACGAGGACCCCGCCTGAGGCTAGCCTCAGCGGTAGACGGCGTCAACGGCCCTCGCCGGGATTCGTGAGCGGACGAGCAATGGCCCGGCGGGACCAGGGCGAATGCTCGAAGAGGGTCGGGTCGCGCTAACCCATTCCCGCCGACCGACCACGCGCCGGTCTTGACGGCGAGGGCTCGCGACAATTGTAGGCGCCGGAGCTGTTGCCGCGACCTGCGATGCGGTGTTGCCCTGCAGCTTGAGCGAGTTCACGCCAGCTTCGCCTTCGGGACGATTCCGGTTGCCACCGCTGTTTCGGTCAGCGAGATGACCAGCAGAGCGACGCGATTCCCATCGAGCCCGGCTGCGGCTTCCAGACAAGCACAGTCTGTGGCTCGACCTGCGCAGCCAGCTTGTGCTTACCGCTGCCGTCGGGGTTCATGACCCACAGTGTTCGGTCGAAAGAGCCGCGCTTTCCGCCGGGCGACCACTGCGGGCCGAAGCCCGACTTGCTCACCAGCCGTGGTTGCGTGATCCCATCGGCATTGATCACGTAGATCTCTGCGTTGCTGCCGCAAAGCGATCTCGCCGTCGCGACCGACGTCGGCCATGTGCGACACACGGGTCAGTGCGCCTGGCAGGAATCGAACCTGCGACCTTGCGCTCCGGAGGCGCACGCTCTATCCCCTGAGCTACAGGCGCGGAGCCGACTAGTGTAGCCCCGATGGACGTTTCCGCCCGGATCGCGACGTTGGAACTCGCGCAGACGTTCGTCATCTCGCGCGAATCAGCGGACACCGCGGACGTGGTCCAGGTCGAGATCCGGCACGACGGGCACACGGGCTACGGAGAGGGCGCGCCGATCGAGCGTTACGGCGAGTCGGCTGAATCGGCGTTCGAGTACGTGGAGGAGCACGCCGAGGCGATCGGCGACGATCCCTGGGCCCTCGACCAGATCGAGGCACGCCTGCCGCGTAAGCAGTTCGCGGCTCGCGCCGCATTCGACGCCGCGTTGCACGACCTGCAGGGCAAGCTCACCGGTTTGCCCGTCTGGCGCCTGCTGGGCCTGCGGCGCGCGGGGCCGCCAACGTCCTGGACGATCTGGCTCGGCGATCCCGACGACATGGCGCGCCGCGCTGCAACGGTCGACCACTTCCTGCGTTTGAAGTTGAAGCTCGGCGGGCGCGACGGCCTCGACGTCGAGCGCGTGCGCGCCGTGCGCGAGGCAACGTTCTTGCCGTTGCAGGTCGACGTCAACGAGTACTGGACCCTCGACGAGGCGCTGGATGCGCTGCCGCAGCTGGCCGAGCTCGGCGTCGAGTACTGCGAGCAGCCGCTGCCGGCGGGTGCGGGTGGGTCCGAGCTGAAAGCGAAGTCACCGATTCCGATCTACGTGGACGAGGACTGCCAGACGCTCGAGGACGTTGCAGCATGCGCGGACAAGGCCCACGGCATCAACATCAAGCTCGCCAAGTCGGGCGGCATCCGCGAGGCCCTGCGGATGACCCACGCGGCGCGCGCGCTCGGTCTCGGAGTGATGCTCGGCTGCATGATCGAGTCCGGGCTCGGCATCGCCGCCGCCGCGCAGATTGCGAGCCTGTGCGACCACGTCGATCTCGACGGCAACCTGCTGCTCACGGAGGATCCGTGGCCCGGCGTCGAGTTCGTCGACGGCCTCCAGCTGCCGTCCGAACGGCCCGGTCTCGGCGTGACAGATCCAGGTGCCAGGCACCGCGGAGGCGCAGTGACAGAAGTGTCACGCAAAGCGCACAGAACCCATGGTTGAGCGCAGGCCGGATCGTTAGTCAGGACACGTCCGCGTGCCGGGCACGAAGACGGAACCGTCACAGAAGCGGTACCTGATCCTCGCGGAGGAGTTCTCGCACGACCCGCACTACGGGAAGACGCTCCGTGGCGTCATGCGCTACCGCCGCGAGTCCGTCGTCGCCATTCTCGACACGAAGCGCGCGGGGGAGACGGACGACGGCGTCCCGATCGTGGCGCGCGTCGACGACGCGCTCTGCTTCAACCCGAACACGGCGCTGGTCGGTGTCGTCACACAGGGAGGCAGGTTCCCGGCCGACTGGCGCGCCCTGCTGCGCGCGTGCGTCTCGAAGGGGCTCGACCTCGAGAACGGACTGCACGTCCGGTTGAAGGACGACCCCGAGCTCGTCGAGCTCGCGCGGCGGCACGACGTCGAGCTGCGCGACCTCCGCGAGCCGCCGCTGGATCTCAGCACTGCCACCGGCGAGAACCTCGAAGTGGACGCGACGATCGTGCTCACGGTCGGTTCCGACTGCGCGATCGGGAAGATGACCGCCACCTGCGAGCTCGACCTGGAAGCCCGGAAGCGCGGACTCAAATCGGTCTTCGTACCGACGGGCCAGACCGGGATCGCGATCGCCGGCTGGGGGATCTCCGTCGACGCCGTCGTTTCCGACTTCCTCGCCGGCGCGGCGGAGCGGCTCGTCGTGGAAGGCGCGCAGCGCGGCGACCTCCTCTGGGTCGAGGGGCAAGGCGCGATTCTCCATCCGATCTACTCGGGCGTGACGCTCGGGCTCATGCACGGGAGCGCGCCGCACCTGTACGTGCTCTGCCACGAGGTGGGGCGGACCGAGGTCGAGGGCGACGCGACGCATTCTCCGATCCCGACCCTCGGGGAGCTCGTCGACCTGCACGAGCGCCTGTCGCTGAAGCTCAGGCGGGCGAAGGTCTCATGCATCGCGCTCAACACGGCCTTCGTCTCGGAGGACGAAGCGCACGCGGCGATCGGAGCCGCCGAGGCGGAGACCCGCCTGCCGGCCGACGACCCGGTCCGCTTCGGCGCCGGCAAGCTCCTCGACGCGGTGCTCGAACGGGCTCAGGACTAGCCGCCGGCGTGCCGACATAAACCGATATGACGAGGGTGACTGCGGCCTTGGCGTACCTTCTGTGCGCGCTCGCGTTCACCGGCGGGGCAGGCGCCACAACGTTCGGCGTCGCCGACGACGCCGGCAAGTACGCCGAGGACGGCGGGGCGACCTTCTTCTCCTCGCTCAACGACCTCGGGATGACCGAGAACCGCGTGGCCGTCCTCTGGGATCCGGCGCACCCGACGACGATCACCGACCAGGCGTTCCTCGACCGCTCGATCCCGGAGGCGCGGGCGCACGGGATCGACATCGTCTTCTCGATCTACCCGGCGAAGGCGCGCGGGCTCGTGGACACGCCGAACGGCGTCCAGTTGTTCGCCCAGTTCGCGGCCAAGGTGGCGGCGCGCTACCCGCAGGTGACGAAGATCGTCTGCCTGAACGAAGGGAACCAGCCGCGCTTTCAACAGCCGCAGTTCGACCCGGCCGGCAACGGCGTCGCGGGTGCGGTGCAGGAAGCGGCCATGGCAGCGTGCTACGACGCACTGAAAGCCGTGAACCCGAACATCGACGTGATCGCCTTCGGCTTCTCGCCCCGGGGCAACGACGACTTCGACGCGGCGAGCAACGTCTCCCGCTCGCCGATCGTCTTCCTGAAGGACATCGGCGATGCCTACCGCGCGAGCGGACGCACGCGGCCGATCGCCGACGACGTCGCCTTCCACTGCCATCCGAACTCGAATACCGACGCTCCATCGGTCGGCTTCGCGT
>Ga0070707_100007603_pt1 | contig 10065 bp, 9 predicted proteins | sample KBSK5502metaG_FD_65468 | JGI IMG/M metagenome (GOLD analysis project Ga0070707, IMG submission 65468) | Corn, switchgrass and miscanthus rhizosphere microbial communities from Kellogg Biological Station, Michigan, USA - KBS K5-50-2 metaG | ecosystem: Host-associated > Plants > Roots >... | reverse complement strand
ACGTTCAGCCCGGCCAGCGCGGCCGCCACCGGGTTGTCGCGGATCGAGCGCCAGTCCCGGCCGACCTTGCTGCGGGCCAGGTTCGCCAGGATGACCAGGGTGATCAGGGCGGCAAGCGCGCAGACCCAGGCCAGCCAGCGGGTCGGCGGGAAGGTGGCGCCCAGCGAAGCGGGCGCGGTGACGGCGACGCTCAGGCCCTGGTCGCCGCCGAACACGCCGGGGAACTGGACCGCCAGCGACGGCAGGGCCACCGCCAGCATGAGGGTGGCGCCGGCCAGGTAGGGCCCGTGCAGCCGGGCCGCCGCCAGGCCCACCACCGCGCCGGCCGCCGCCGTGACCACCGCGCTCGCCGGGAACACGGCCCACAGCGGCCAGTTCAGGTGCAACATCAGCAGCGCGGTGGTGTATGCGCCGATCGCCATGAACGCCCCGTGACCGAGCGAGATCTGGCCGCTCAGGCCGATCAGGATGGACAGCCCGGCGATCGCCACCACGTAGACGGCGATCTCCGCCATCTGAAAGTCGCGAAAGGCACTCAGCTGTACGGAAGCTGCCCAGATGACGGCTCCCGCCACGATCGCGGCGCCCAGGTGACGCAGCAGAGTCATGTCACACCTGCCGCTCGTGGGTCACCGAGAACAGGCCGGACGGGCGGATCAGCAGCACCGCCATGAGCGCGATGAGCCCGAAGATCGGTACCAGGTTCGAGCCGAGGTAGCCGCCGACGTAGTTGAGTACCACCCCGAGGATGAGCCCGCCCACGATCGCGCCGACCGGGCTGTCCAGGCCGCCGATCACGGCGGCGGTGAAGCCGAGCACGAAGATCGAGTCCATGCTGGAGGGGTAGAGGAACGTGTTGGTGGAGACCAGCAGCCCGGCCAGCGCGCCGATCAGCCCCGCCAGCGCCCAGCCGAGCGTGAGCACCCGGCCGACCCGGACGCCGAGCAGCCGCGCCGCGTAGGCGTTGAACGCCGCCGCACGCAGCCGAAGCCCGGCCGAGGTGAACCGGAACATGGCGGCGAGCGCAAGGGCCGCGACGAGGACGGCGGCCGCCACGAACACATCGTTACGAGAAATTCCAAGAGGGGTTGACCCGGCGTGCAGCCCGGTGACGGAAAACGCGGCGGGGAACGACCGGTACTGGCCGCCGTAGATGATGCCAACGACGCCCTCGATCAGCACGAGCAGCCCGATCGTGACCACGACCGCGTTCAGTGGCGGCTTGTTCTCCACCGGGCGGATAACCGTCCGCTCGACCAGCGCGCCGAGCACCAGCCCGGCGGCCAGCGCGGCCACGAACCCTTCCCAGTACGAGCCGGTGTGGTTGATCACGGTCAGCGCGATGTAGGTGGTCAGCACGGCCATGGCGCCCTGGGAGTAGTTCAGGATCCTGGTGCCGCGCCAGATCAGCACCAGGGACAGCGCGATCGCCGCGTACACCATGCCGAAGCTGACGCCGCCGAGCGTGAACTGCAAAAACTCCGTCATCTGGCCTCCCTCGCGGGCGGTCGGCCCTGGGGGGCCTCCCTGGCTTCGGGAGGCGGGTCCTCGGCGCCGGGACCCCGCAACGGCGCCTGGGGCGCCTTATGCGGCGTTCGGCCCGGCGCCTGCGGCGCGTCCGGCAAGCTCCCGGCGCCCGGCAGAGGCTGTCTCACCGCTCACTCCTCCTAGAAACCCAGGTAGTGCTTACGGAGTGCCTCGTCGGCCGCGAGCACGGCGGCGTCTTCGATGACCACCACCCGGCCGACGTTGAGCACCACGCCGAGGTCGGCGATGGCCAGCGCGCTGCGGGCGTTCTGCTCGACCAGCACCACGGTCAGCCCGCTCTCGTCGCGCAGCCGCTGGATCAGCTCCATCACCTGGGCGACGATCCGCGGTGCCAGTCCCAGCGAGGGCTCGTCCAGCAGCAGCACCCTCGGCCTGGCCATCAGGGCCCGCGCGATCACCAGGATCTGCCGCTCACCGCCGGACAGCGTGCTCGCGCTCCGGTGCCGCGCCGCGGCGAGGATGGGGAAGCGCTGGAAGGCGTCCTCGAGGGCGGCGGACCGGTCCGCCTGCCGGCGCCGTGACAGCCCGCCCACCCGCAGGTTCTCCTCGACCGTCAGCTCGGTGATCACCGCCTGGCCTTCCGGCACGTGCGCGATCCCGGCGCGGGCGATCTCCTCGGGTGCCCGCCGCGTGAGGTCGGTCCCGTTCAGCGCCACCCGGCCCTGCCGGGGCCGGACGAAGCCGCTGATGGTGGCGAGCAGGGTGGTCTTGCCCGCGCCGTTCGCGCCGAGCACCGCGGTGATCGTGCCGGGCCTGGCGCTGATCGACACGTCGTGCAGCGCCATCACGCCGGCGTAGCCGCTCTCCAGGTGCTCGACCTCCAGGGCCGCCGCTCTGCTTGTCCCGCCCCCGCGCTCCGCGCCCGCCCCCGCGCTGCTAGGCATCTGTCCCCTCCACGCCCAGGTACGCGGCCGTGACCGCCGGGTCGGCCTGCACCTGCTGCGGCGGGCCGAACGCGATGAGCTTGCCGAAGTCAAGGACGGCGATGGAGTCGCACACCGACATCATCAGGTCCATCCGGTGCTCGACCACCACGACACAGGCGTTGTCGGCGAGCCGCGAGATCAGCTCCCCGAGCTCGGGAAGTTCTCCCTCGGTGAGGCCGCTGGCGGGCTCGTCGAGCAGGAGCAGCCGTGGCTCCGCCACCAGGGCGCGGGCCAGCGCGACCCGCTTGCGGTGCGCGTAGGAGAGCTGGCCGGGCAGGCGCTCGGCCTCGTCCGGCAGGCCCGCCCGGTCCAGCGCCGCCAGCGCGCGCTCCCGCAGCGCGCGCTCGTCGCGGTCGGACCGGCCCACCCCCGCCACCCCGGACCAGAAACCCGCCCGCGCATGACAGGTGGCCCCGGTCATGACGTTCTCCAGCACGGTGAGCCCGGGGAACAGGCCAAGGCCCTGCAGCGTGCGGGCGATGCCGAGGGAGGCGAGCCGGTGCGGCCGCAGCCCGGTCAGCTCGGCGCCGCCGAAACGCATCCGCCCGGCGTCGGGATGCACGAATCCGCAAAGCACGTTCAGGAGCGTGGTCTTGCCCGCGCCGTTCGGCCCGATGATCCCGGTGACCTGCCGCGGCGCGGCCGTGAGCGACACCGCGTCCAGCGCCGTGAGGCCGCCGAACCGGACCGTGACGTCGCTGACCTCCAGCACGCCCGCCTGGTCCTCTGGCGCCTTCTCCGAGTCCGGATCTGAACTGCTATTCATCAAGCATGTCCTGCTCACGTAGCAGATGAAGGGCAATGATGAATCCCAATTCAAGGCCAGGTTCCAGCAACAGACAACACCCAACCGGATTCGTTGCCGAACCGAGACCGGCGCTATCCCCTAGGGCTGGCTAGGAGAGTACAGGGGGGCGCACCGGAGTGCCGCCCGGACGCGCATATGATTCCTGGCGCGCGGCGGGGTGACAACGGAGCCGCGGTGGTGTCAGCCGCGGTGCCTGCGCACCAGCTCGGCGAGCGCGCCGACCTCGGCGGCGAGCGCGGCGCGGCCGGCGCTGGTGATCCCCACCCAGGTCCGCGGGCGGCGGCCCTCATAGCCCTTCTCCACCTGGATCAGGCCCGCCTCCTCCAGCACGGTCAGATGCCTGGACAGGTTGCCCGCGGTCAGCCCGAGCGCGTCGCGCAGGTACCCGAAGTCGGCCCGCGCCTCGGCGGTGATCGTGAGGATCCCCAGACGGTGCCGCTGGTGCACGGTGTCGTCGAGCCCGTTCGTGGGATGCGCGGCCACGTCACCACCGGCCTGGCGGTCCGTCTGCCGCGATGCCATGCGTGCCCCCGATGGTCTCGTTCGTCAATATGTTTGCATGGCAAAGCTATTGGGGCAATTTTGGCGGGCTGAACTGGCACGGCGCGCCCCAGGTGGGGAGACGGCGGAATCCGGGGGCGAGGGGCCACGTTTCCCGGGGGGAGGGAGAAAGCGAGAGGGGATTCGGGGTGGATGGGATCCGTGCGGATGAGGCGGTTCCGGGATGGGCTGTGGGAGTGCGGTCCGTTGCGGTGCTGACGGGGGCGGGGATCTCTACTGATTCGGGGATACCGGATTTTCGGGGGCCGCGGGGGCTTTGGACACGTAACCCGGGGGCCCAGCAGATGTCCACCTTCCAGACCTATGTGAGCGATCCGGAGGTGCGCCGGCGGTCGTGGCGGGCGCGGGGGGACCACCCGGCCTGGCGGGCCGAGCCGAATGCGGCGCATGAGGCGCTAGCCCTGCTGGCTCAGTCCTCGATCGACACTCAGATCGTTACGCAGAACATCGACGGGCTGCATCAGAAGGCGGGAACGCCGGCGGAGCGGGTGATCGAGCTGCACGGCACCATGTTCAGCGTGGTGTGCGTGTCCTGTGGCGACCGCTCGCCGATGGCAGGCGCGCTGGCCCGGGTCGAGGCAGGGGAGGAGGACCCGGACTGCCCGCGATGCGGGGGGATACTGAAATCCGCCACGATCATGTTCGGCCAGCGGCTCGATCCCGGGGTCTTCCTCCAGGCGGAGCAGGCGGCGCGGCGGTGCGGGGTGTTCCTGGCGATCGGGTCCACGCTGACCGTCGAGCCGGCCGCGTCGCTGTGCGGGGTCGCGGCGGGCGCGGGCGCGGCGCTGGTGATCGTCAACGCCGATGCCACCCCGTACGACGGCCTGGCCGCCGAGGTGATCAGGGAGCCGATCGGCACCGCCGTCCCCCGGATCGCCGGGCAGCTGCTGGGGCAGGCCGGCTAGACGTTCGTCCGGGCGCGCTGCAGCCCGCGGAGCGCGTGCTCGATCAGGGCGATGAGCACATCACGGGCCGAGGACCGCTGCCGGGCGTCGCACATGATCACGGGCACATCGGTATCGAGGTCGAGCGCTGCCCTGACGTCTTCGGCATGGTAGCGCCGCGCGCCGTCGAAGCAGTTCACCGCGACCGTGAAGGGCAGCCGCCGCCGCTCGAAGAAGTCCACCGAGGGGAAGCAGTCGGCCAGGCGGCGGGTGTCGGCCAGGACCACCGCGCCGAGCGCGCCGCTGGCCAGCTCGTCCCACATGAACCAGAACCGCTCCTGGCCGGGCGTGCCGAACAGGTAGATCACCAGGTTGTCCCTGATGGTGATGCGGCCGAAGTCCATCGCCACGGTGGTCGTGCTCTTCTGCTCCACCCCATCGAGGCTGTCCACGTAGGCGCCCGGCCCGCTCAGCGGTTCCTCGGTTCGCAGCGCGCGTATCTCCGTCACCGACCCGACCAGCGTGGTCTTGCCAGCCCCGAAACCGCCGGCGATGAGGATCTTGATGGTGACCGGCGCCTGCCCGGGGTCGCGGCCATATGACTCAGAGCCGCCGAAGCCCATCGGCCACCTCTTTCAGTATTCGTGGGTCGGGCAACTGCGCCGGCGGGGTCGGGTGGTGGACGCTGATGAGCGACCGGACCCGCAGGTCCGCCAGCAGGATCTGGACCACCCCCAGGGGCAGGTCCAGTTCCGAAGCCAGGTCGGCCACCGAGGCGGGCAGCCGGCACATCGCCAGCAGCGCCAGGTGCTCGGGGTCGAGCCCGACCGGGTCGATCTCCACCCCCCGCACGGCGGTGACGAGGGCGATCAGGTCGAGGGTCTCGCCCGTGGGCCGGGTCCTGCCCCGGGTGAGGGCATACGGGCGGACGACAGGCCCCGCCTCCTCGTCAAGCCACTGGTCTTCTTCGGCCATGGCGGCTCAGTCGTCCACGCCCCCGGCCAGCCCGGGCCGGGGATCCACCAGCAGGTGCGGGCCGACGCGCTTGACCAGCACCGCCATCTCGAAGGCAACGAGGCCCACGTCCGCGGTGGCTGTGGTCAGCGCGGCCAGGCAACTGCCCTCACCGGCCGCGGTCACGAACAGGAACGAGTTCTCCATCTCCACGATGGTCTGCCGGACCCGGCCGCCGCCGAAATGCCGTCCCGCGCCGCGGGCAAGGCTCTGCATGCCCGCTGCCATGGCGGACAGGTGCTCGGCGTCTTCGCGTCTCAGGCCGCGCGATGACCCGACGACCAGGCCGTCACGCGTCAGGATCACCGCCTTGCTGATCTCGGCCACCCGGGTGACCAGGTCATCAAGCAGCCAGCTCAGATCGCCGGTGAAACCCCTGCCGTGGCCGTCGGCGTCCACGATGTTAGCTCTCTCCCCACCACCCCGCCCAAGGCTAGCCACTGGTCCCCCTGTCCTCGGTCGCTTGCTCCGGCCCGGCCGGGCCCGCGGCCCCGGCGTCCGGGCCTGGCGTTGCCGCGCCGTTTCCCGCCTCGGCGTCCGCGCCGTTTCCCGTGCCCTTTTCCGCGTCGGCGCCCGGCCCGGATCCCGCCGGGGCGGCCGTTGGCACGTCAAAGACCGACCGGCCGCGTTCCCAGCCTTGCTGAATGGCCGTCACGGTGGAGCGGGTCTCCTCTGGCGAGCGGGTCCAGAAGTCATCGCCGCCCTGCGCGGGCGCCTGCTCCGTGGCCGTATCGCGAAGCTGTGGCGCCAGGCTCGCCTGGCGGACCCGCTGTGGCAGCCCGGCCTCGCCGAAGTCGTCACCCAGGCCGCCGATGCCGGGCCCGGCGGCCCCCAGCGGCCCGGTGCCGGCCCCGGCTCCGCCCAGGCTCAGGCCGGGCTCGGGAAGCACAGGCGCGCCGAGCGGCGCCGGCCCCAGGTCCGCCGTGTCGGCCGGGTCGCGCGTGGCCGGGATCATCGATCCGGCCCACGACGCCGCCGCGCCGGTGGGCAGGGGCGCGGGGCTGGGGTCGCCGTCGCCGTCCCTGGCCCAGTCGAGCGCGTGGCGGCCCTTGAACCGCACCACACCATCGGTCAGCACCGGCGCCGCCGGGTCCTTGGCATGGCTGCCCTCGGGGACCACCAGATTCTGCGGAATGAGCACGATCGCCGTGGTCCCCCCGTAAGGAGAAGGGCGCAGGCTGATCTTGATGTCATGGCGCTTGGCGAGCTGGCCGGCCACGAACAGGCCAAGCTGGTCCGAGCTGGCCGGGTCGAACGGTGGCGGGTTCTGCAGCAGGTCGTTGATCCGCTGCAGCTGCTCGTCAGTCATGCCGAGCCCGCGGTCCTCGATCTCGACCGCGAACCCCTTGCCGACGGTGTCGCCGTGGATCACCACCGGGGTGTTCGGCGGCGAGAACATCGTGGCGTTCTCGGCCAGCTCGGCGATCATGTGGATGACGTCGCCGACCGCCGGGCCGGCCAGCGAGGCCTGGGTCGCCGACGTGGCCCGGATCCGGGTGTAGTCCTCCACCTCGGCCACCGCGGCGCGCAGCACGTCCACCAGCGGTACCGGGTTGCGCCAGCCCCGGGCGGGCGAGTGCCCGGACAGGATGATCAGGCTTTCGGCGTGCCGCCGCATGCGGGTGGTCAGATGGTCGATGCGGAACAGGTCTTCAAGCTCCTGTGGATCCCGCGCCCGCCGCTCCATCGCGTCCAGCAGCGCGAGCTGGCGGTGCAGCAGGGACTGGCTGCGCCTGGCCAGGTTGCGGAAGACGTCGCTCATGCCCTGCCGCAGCCGCGCCTGCCCCACGGCGGCGCGTACGGCGGTCTGCTGGACCGCGGCGAAGGCGTCCCGCACCTGGCCGATCTCGTCGGAGGAGGCTGGGATGTCCGGGGCCTCGGCGGACACATCGACCTCCTGGCCGAGGGCGAGGCGGTCCACCACCTCAGGCAGCCGCTCGTTCGCCAGGGTGAGGGCGGACTCGCGCAGGCCGCCCAGCTCCCGCACCAGGCTGCGGGCGGTGAGGATGGCCACGACGATGGAGAAGACGACCAGGAGCAGGCCGATCCCGCCGGTCACGATGAGCTGGAGGTTCGTGGACCAGGCGACGTTACTGGCTTGCGTGGTGATCGTGTTGGCGGACTGAAAGCCCGCCTTCGAGAACCCGGCGGTGACCGCGCCCACGGCCTGCTGCCAGGCGAGCGGCGACACCGCCGGCAGGTGCCGCGGAGGGGTTCTCATCACCTTGTTCTCCAGCGCCGTAAGTTCGGCGCTGGCCAGCGGGCTGACGTCCCGGGTGTAGTAGCCGCGATAGGGCTCGTCAAGATCCGGCAGGGTCACCTCGATCAAGTTCCTGCGGGCGCCGACGAGCTGGGCGAACTGCCGCCGGTCCGCGGGAGGGAAGGAGCCGGTCGACATGTCGCCGAGGAGGATGGCGTCTTCCTGCCCCAGCAGGTCGCCTGACCGGCCGATCCGCACGAACGCCAGCGCTTGGGCGACAATCGCGGCGTTGGTCTCCTGGCGGATGGTCTGGTTCAGCACCTGGTCACTGTCGGCGACGAGCCCGTTGTACCGGGCCAGCGCAGCAGGCCTGCTGATGGTACGAGCGGCGACCTGCGTCTGCAAGGCAGGCAGTGTCTTGATGTCGGCCAGCAGCGTATCGATGGCCCGCGCCTGCGGCGCCGACGCGCTGTTCATGGTCGCGCCGGACATCAAAGCGCTGCGCAGAGCCGCCGCCTCGTGGCTGGTCACCTTCTCGATCGCGGCCAGCTTGGCCTGGTTCTGCGGTGTGGGAGCGGCCAGGTACAGCATCGCGAGCAGGCGCTCGGCCTGAAGCTGTCCCTCGAACGTGCCCGTGGGCTGGCCCGTGGCGTTCTTCAGCGTGTCGGCCCTGGCCAGGTTGATGGCATTCCTGGCGGTGATGCTGGTGGCGAAGACGTAGAGCCCGAACAGCGACAGCAGGGGCACCAGGGCGAGGAGCAGGATTCTCTTGCGCACAGACCGTATACGCCACGTCATGGCTATGGCCTCGAAGGGGAGAAGGACGGAATTGTGACGACGCCGTTACTAAGGAGATTCGTATCCCCGATGGCGGCACCGAGAGTAACAGGATCGGCCTGTTCAGAAGGGGTAAACGAACCCTTTTGTGACTAATGATGCAAATTTTGTCGTCAAATGTGGCGCATTGCGAACAATGAGCGGACTGGCATTCCGTTTCCGGTCCGACACGCAGAGAACACGCAACGATATCGCTGTTCGCGCGCCCGCAGGCGGACGGCCGGTCCCGCCAGTGGCCGGGGCCACCGGCCCGCGCGGGGGCGGGCTGCCGGGGAGGCTGGCGGTGCGCGCGCGGCGGATCGTGGCCCTGGGACAGGCTGCGGGCCAGGTGCGGCCAACGGCCCGGGTGCTGCGCCCGAACCAGGAAATCACGGGGAATTGTGGCGCCCTCAGGGGGCGATTGCTCGCATTTTGGCCTGTCATCGCGCTAATGTCCGGACTGCTGCACAGTCGGGATGTGGGAGACGGGAGAACCATGATGAGACGGTGGTGGCTGATCGGCGCCGCGTGTGCGCTGACGGCCGGAGGTGCGCCGGCGATCGCCGGGAGCCAGGCCCTCGCGGCCGGGGCGCCCGTGCTCGCTGGTGCCACACAAACTGGGAGCAATGTGCTGCTGGTCTGCAACGGCAGTACAAAACCGTGCCCGCCCGGCACCACGGTGTTCTCGACCGTGCAGAGCGCGGTCGACGCCGCCAGCCCGGGTGACTGGATCCTGATCTGGCCGGGGGTCTACCACGAGAAGAGCACGCAGTGGCCTACGGCCGGCGTCTGGATCCAGACGCCGGGCCTGCACCTGCGCGGCCTGGACCGTAACCAGGTCATCATCGACGGCAGCAACGGGACCGCAAGCCAGCCCTGCCCGTCCAGCCCCGCGCTCCAGGACACCAACGGCGGCGCCGGCCGGAACGGCATCGAGGTGTTCAAGGCCAGCGGCGTCACCATCCAGAACCTGACGGTCTGCGACTACCTGTCCGGTACCGGCGGGAACGGCAACGAGATCTGGTGGAACGGCGGGGACGGCAGCGGCAAGATCGGCATGGGCGCCTTCACCGGTTCCTACCTCAGCGCCACCTCGATGTACGGCCCGTCCAACGTGAATGACCCGAACCTGGCCCAGTACGGGATCTTTGTGAGTAACGCGCGGGGCCCGGGCGTGATCGAGGAGTCCTACGGCAGCAACATGGCCGACGCCGCCTATTACGTCGGCGCGTGCCAGCGGGTGTGCAACACCACGCTCAAACACGATGTTGGCACGAACTCCAACCTCGGGTACTCCGGCACCAACGC
>Ga0070707_100007602_pt1 | contig 10065 bp, 7 predicted proteins | sample KBSK5502metaG_FD_65468 | JGI IMG/M metagenome (GOLD analysis project Ga0070707, IMG submission 65468) | Corn, switchgrass and miscanthus rhizosphere microbial communities from Kellogg Biological Station, Michigan, USA - KBS K5-50-2 metaG | ecosystem: Host-associated > Plants > Roots >... | reverse complement strand
AGCTCGTGCTGCGCTGACCTGAGCGGCGGCGCCTTATCCCTGCAGGCAGGGATAAAGGCGCGGGCACGTCAGTCTCAGGGCAGGGGTGTCCGAGCGCTGGCGGTAAGGTCGTGCAGTCTTGCGCGGATGGGCGCGGCGTCGGGGTGATGGAGGTCGCTGAGGATCGCCAGGGCCTGCTGCCAGAAGGCGCGGGTGGCTTCCTGGTCTCCGTTCGCCCGGTGGGTTTCGCCGAGGTGCATAAGGGTCTGGGCCCGTAGGTAGCGATCGCCGGCGTCCGCGTAGGCGGGGAGGGCCTGCTCGTAGTAGGCGATGGCCTGGCTGTAGTGGCCGACCTGGTGGCAGCAGTAGCCCAGGCTGTCCAGGGTTGCGGCTTCACCGAGCCGGTTGCCCGTTTCGCGCTGCAGTTTCAGGGCTTTCCCGCAGTAGCTGAGGGCTCGCTGATAGTTGCCAAGCTGGGCGTTGTCCCAGCCCACGGCGTTGAGGGCATGCGCCTGCCCGGTCAGGTCGCCGGCCGCGCGCCACAGGCGCAGCGACTGCCGGTGGTGAGATAGCGCCTGGCTGAAGTCGTCCAGGGCCGCGAAGATGCCGGCGATCTGGAAATGGCAGCTGCCTTGGCCGACCTGATCGCCGAGCCGGAGGTCCAGCTTCAGCGCTTCCTGCAGGTGACAGTGCGCGTCATCCAGGCGGCGCAACTGGATGAGGGCCTGGCCAAGGAGGCGATGCGCCAGCGCTTGCGCAGCCTGATCGCCGAGACGGTCGGCGGCGGCCAGCGCCAGCCGCTGGCACTCTGCCCAGTCCGCGTAGTACCCGCGGCGGTCGAAGTGTTCTCGCAGCACGGCGGGGAGTTGCCAGGCATGCGTGTCGAAGCGGCTCTCGGCGGCGGCGGCGGCCGCGGCCAGCAGCGCGGGGTACTCGGTCTGCAGCCAGGCCCGGGCCTGTTCCTGGTCGGAGAAACGCTCGGCCGGCTCGCCCGGCCCTAGTAGCTTGTCGGTGAGCTGGCAGGCGCTGCCGGGGTACACCAGGGGGACCGCGGCCCGCGCGGTGTTCAGGTAGTGATCCAGCACCCGGCAGATCGCGCTGCGGCGCTCTTCCTCGTCACTAAGATCGGCCGCGTACGCGTGCAGCAGATCATGCAGGGCGAACCGGCCGGGTGCAGGCTCCTGGAGGAGGTTCGCCCGGGTCAGGTCGGACAGCGCGGCGCGAGCTTCTGGCCTGGAGACCGCTGCGAGGCTGGCCGCGGTGGCCGCGGAGATATCGGGGCCGGGGTGAGCCCCGAGCAGCCGGAACATCCGGGCGGCGGGCTCGCCCAGCAGGCGGTAGGACCAGGAGAACACGGCCCGGACATCGGCGGCCTGGTCCCCGGAATCCAGCCAGTCCAGGCGCTGGCGGATATCTCGCAGCCCGGCGACGAGGGAGGCCAGCGGGAAGACCGGGTGCAGGGCCGCCCGGGCCGCGGTGATCGCCAGCGCCAGCGGGAGCCGCGCGCACAGCGCCACCAGCTCGGCGACCTCCGCGGCTTCGGCGACGACCCGTTCGTCGCCGAGGTGGCTGTCGAGCAGTTGCCGCGCCTCGGCTTCGCTGAGGACGTCGAGTGTGAGCGGACGGGCACCTTCGGCGGCGACCAGCCCAGCGAGCTGACCGCGCCCGGTCACTAGTACCACGCAGGAGGAAACTCCGGGCAGCAGCGGCCGCACCTGCGCCTCGTCCCGGGCGTTGTCGAGCACGATAAGCATCTGCCTGCCTGCCAGCAGGCTGCGGTAGAGCCCTGCCTGCGCATCGAACCGCCGGGGGATCCGGCTTGCCGGCATGTCCAGTGATTCCAGGAGCACGCTGATCGCGTCGGCCGGTGCGACCGGAGCCGATGACGCATCAAACCCGCGCAGGTTCACATACAGCTGGCCGTCTGCAAACCGGTGCTTCGCCTGATGGGCCCAGTGCAGGGCCAGTGCCGTCTTCCCCACCCCGGCTGTCCCGCCGATCGCCAGGATCACCGTCTGCCCGGCAGCGGTCCCCGCTTCGAGCCACCCGGTCAGCAAGCTCAGCTCCCGCTGCCGCCCGACAAAGTGCGCGGAACCGGCCGGCAACTGCCGGGGGACCACGGGAGGGGCCGTGGTTCCCGGGTGCGCCCGGTGGGCGTCCCCGCTCCCAGGCGGGGACTGCAAGTCCTGGCCACGGGCCGGGATCGGTTCATACAGCCCGGGGCCCGTGTCCACGCGCAGCTCGCGGCTACCTGGTCTCTCCGCAGCGTTGGCGTTCTCGCTTCCCGGCCGCTTCGGCGCGTCCGCAGGCTGGAGCGGGACCTCGGGCGTCGGCTGGCTGCCGGTCCCGGGCTGCGCTGTAGCCAATTGCTGCAGTGCGGCAGTTCCAGCAGCCGGCTCGGCACGTGCAGCCTGGGTAAAGAGCTTCCGTTGCTTGATCGACAGCGCCAGCGCATCAGCGAGAAGTACCACCGAACGGCGGCGCGGCCGGGCCCGGCCTCGCTCCCAGTTCGCGACGGCCCGGACGCTCAGCCCGGCAAGCTCCGCCAGTTCCTCCTGAGTGAGGCCAGCGACCGCGCGGTGACCGCGCAACAGAGTCCCGAACGCCTCACCGCCAGTCGCCTTGTTGCTCACCGCGTCCTCACCCCAAGCTCTCTGCCTGCCGCCAGGCCGACCGCTCCGAGTCGCAGATGTCGGTCCGCTGGGCTCGGCAAGCTGCGCTCGGGCGGGTCGTCTGCTTGTGAGACGAAGATCGCCGGGTTAAATCATCGGCCGGGCAGGCAGAAATCTGGTGCCCGGCGGCGGAGCCTGGCGCGTGCCGCTTGGCATGAACAGAACAGAAGCCGGCTGCTGTCCCGCGGAGCAATACGGGACAGCAGCCGGCTGGCTCACTGGCTACTTGGTGAAGTACCAGTACTCGGGGAGTATCACGAACATCGCGTTGTACGCGACATTGTGCAGCTTGGTGCTGGCCGCGATGATCTCGTAGGGGTTCGGGGCCGGTACGTAGATGAACGGCAGCTGCTGCGCCGCGTAGGTGGCGTACTGGTCGAACACCGACAGGCTGCCGCTGGTGTGGGTCTCGTCGATCAGCTTGTCCATCGCCGGGTCGGAGTAATTGCCCGAGTTCGACCCGGCACCGGTGGCGAACAGCGGCTCGCCGGTCGGCTCGAAGCCCGGGCCGTCGTAGGCCCAGCCGCCGAAGGCGAACACCTGCACGTTGCACTTCGGGCCCATCGGCGCGCACGGCGCGCTCTCGCCGATGATCGAGTTGAACGTCTGCCCGACCAGGTTGATGTCGATGCCGATCGAGGAGGCGTCGGACTTGATGGCCTGCCACGTCGCCGTGGCGGCGGCCACGCCCGTCGAGTAGATGTAGGTGAGCTTGAGCTGCTGGCCCTTGGTGATGCCGGTGCCGCACTTGGCCGGGTCCTGGCAGGTCATGATCCCGCCGACCTCCGACCAGCCGTGGCTGGTCAGCAGCGCCTTGGCCTTGGCCAGGCTGAACGGGTACGGCCCCTGGCCGCCGTTCGCGTTCTGGATGGCCGGGGTGAACTGGTTGGCCGGCACGGTCGGGATCGCCCCCGAGGTCGGGGTGGCGTACCCGCGCCAGATCGCCTTGCTGATGCCGGGCTGGTCGACCGCGTACTGCAGGGCCTGGCGGATGTAGAGCTGGCGGACCAGGAAGCCCACCTGCGGGTTGTTGAAGTTGGGCTGGGCGTACTGGATGCCGTACGAGTAGAACGGCGACAGGGTGTAGCCGCTGCCCAGCGGGTTGGTGGCCGGCAGCGGCGAGCTGGCCGGCTTCTGCGGCAGGTCAGCGATCGGGATGTTACCCACGTCGACCTGCCCGGTCTTGAGCGCGGTGTACTCGGCCGAGTCGGCGGTGAACGGCACGAACTTGATCGCCGCCAGCGTCGGCTTGGGGCTGCCGGAGTAGGCCTTGTTCGGCACCATGGTCACGTTGCCGTTGGTGTTGAAGCTGGACAGCTTCCACGGGCCGTCCACCACCGACCACAGCGGGCTGGTCGCGTAGGTGTTAGCGATCTTGGACTGCGCGGTGAGGAACGTGTAGACCGCCTTGCACTTGGCCCAGTTGTCCTTGGCGCTGTCGGTGATGCACCCGCCGCTGCCCGCCTTCGCGCCGAGCGAGGTGACGTCCCAGGCCGCCGGCATCGGGGTGAGCTCGGCCAGCTGGTTGTAGGTGTACCAGAGGCTGGAGTAGCCCTTGTCCAGCTGGATGGTCACCGTGTTGGGGTCGGTGGCCTTGTAGGAGACGATGTTGTCCGGCAGCAGGCCCTTGGAGTAGGCGTACCAGTTCGCCCTCTCGGCCTCCGTCATGTTCAGGTAGAAGATCACCGAGTTGGCGTCGACGGTCGACCCGTCGGACCACTTCCAGCCCTTCATGGTGACCGCGACGGTCTTGCCGCCGTTGCTATAAACGGCCGGGTTGGCCGGCGACAGCGGGTAGTTGATGTCGATGTTGGTTGTGCTGTCGTTGCCGAACATGTACAGCGGCCGGTCCAGCAGCCACTGGAACTCCTGGCCGTTGTAGACGCTGGCATTGGTGATCGCGTAGAACGGGAAGATCCAGTTGTAGGTGACGCCGGCCGGCAGCGCGATCCGCGCCGTCCCGCCTTGGACCTTCGTGCCCGCTGCAGGCGTGGAACCGGAACTGCTGCTGCCGCTGGAACTGCACGCGGCGGCTACCAAGGCGACCGTGGCCACCGCGGCCGCTGCCCCGAGGCGCAGCTTACGTCTCCCAAGATGCATCTTTGCTCCTTTGTCGTGGCGCGCGGGCGCGCGCGGTGTGCCGTGCCGGTTGATGCTGGGGCGATCGGGTTAACCCGTGCGCGCACAGGCCGACCCTGGTCACGGGTCGTCCTGGCCCGCCGCGGGGGCCCCGGGGGGTCGCCCCCGGGGGTCGGCACCGTCGCGGGCCACCACGGCCGGCGTCGCGTGACGCTGATCTGTCACCGCTCGCCGCCTCTCCTGCCCTGCCAGCCCACCCGGCGCGGACCCGCGCCCCGGCATGGCCGCGCGCCAGCGATACTTTGTCCCGGCAACGGTTCACTCGGAGCGTAGTTTCATCGATGACGCAGTTTCCAGCAGTAAATGTCACAAGTTCTTATCGATATCGTCCCAGGTCAGTGCTTGTCCGCCCGGTTGATAACCCGGCGGTTACGCGGTCCTTACAGGTCTATTACGGGACAGAACAGACACAGCCGAACGGAGCATGCAGGCACCAACAGGGAACTCTGCGCGGTCCGGACATACAGAAAAAGTGATGCGAGCGACGGCACGAGCGTGAGAGACTCCGCCTCGCTTCGGCCCGCAAGATCATCGGGACCGCTGGCGAGGCGCCGGCCCGGTCAGCCGCCGATCGCGTGCGCGCCGCCGTCCACGTGCACGATCTCGCCCGTCGTGGCCGGGAACCAGTCGGACAGCAGCGCCACGCAGGCGCGCGCGGCCGGCTCGGGGTCGGAGAGGTCCCAGCCGAGCGGCGCCCGCTCGGCCCACGGGTCGGCGAGCCCGTCGAACCCGGGGATGCTCCTGGCGGCGATGGTCTTGAGCGGCCCCGCGGCGACCAGGTTCACCCGGATCCCGCGGGGTCCGAGGTCGCGGGCCAGGTAGCGCGCGCACGACTCGAGCCCGGCCTTGGCCACGCCCATCCAGTCGTAGCCCGGCCAGGCCCGGCTGGCGTCGAAGTCCAGCCCCACGATCGCCCCGCCCCCGCTCATCAGCGGCAGGGCCGCCACGGCCAGGGCCTTCAGCGAGTAGGTGGAGATCTGTACCGCGCTGGCCACGTCCTCCCACGGGGTATGCAGGAAGTTGCCGCCCAGCGCGGACTGCGGCGCGTTGCCGATGCTGTGCACCACCCCGTCCAGGCCGTCCACGTGCTCGGATACGCGCAGCGCCAGCGAGTCGAGCTGGTCGGTGTCGGTCACGTCCAGCTCCAGGACCGGCGGCGGGTCGGGCAGCCGCCGGGCGATCCGCTCGACCAGGGTCAGCCGCCCGAACCCGGTGAGCACCACGGTCGCGCCCTCCTGCTGCGCGATGCGTGCCACGTGGAAGGCGATCGACGCGTCCGTGAGCACCCCCGTGACCAGGAGCCGCTTGCCGTTCAGGATTCCCATCGCCATACCCCTCGACGCTGCTGGCTGTCGCGTGTCAGTGACCCATGCCCAGGCCGCCGTCCACCGGGATGACCGCCCCGGTGATGTACCCCGCGTCCGCTGAGGCCAGGAACGCGACCGCCGCGGCGACCTCGTCAGCGCTGGCCAGGCGGCCGAGCGGTACCCCGGCCAGGATCGCGGCCTTCCGCTCCTGCGGCAGCGCGGCGGTCATGGCGGTGTCCACGAAGCCCGGCGCGACCACGTTGACGGTGATCGACCTGCTGCCCAGCTCGCGGGCCAGCGACCGGGCCAGCCCGACCAGTCCCGCCTTGGACGCCGCGTAGTTGACCTGCCCGCCCGACCCGAGCAGGCCGACGACCGAGGAGATGAAGATGATCCGTCCCCGCCTCAGCCGGATCATGCCGCGGACGGCGCGCTTGGCCACCCGGTAGGCGCCGGTCAGGTTGGTGTCGAGCACGGCGGTGAAGTCCTCCTCGCTCATCAGGGCGAGCAGCTGGTCACGAGTGATGCCGGCGTTGGCCACCAGCACCTCGACAGGGCCGTGCTTCGCCTCCGCCTGGGCGAACGCCTCGTCGACGGAGGCCGTGTCACGCACGTCACAGCGCGCGACGGTCAGCCCGTCAACGGCCTCGCCGGAGCGGGACGTGGCGGTGACCGCGTCGCCGTCGGCCGCCAGCCTCCGGGCGATGGCCAGGCCGATCCCCCGGTTCCCCCCGGTCACCAGGGCTGATCGGCTCATAGGGGCCGGTACCTCCGCGGATTGATTCACCTGACGGAACGGATCCTGGCGAGCGTACCGGGGCGGCCCGGCTGGCGGCGAGCCCGGGGGTGCGGCTCCGGGGCGGGGTAGACCGGCTGCGCGCGTGGGGAAGGAGAGCAAATAAAATCGTCTGCCGTGACCTCGAGCGCGGACCGGCGGTCCGACCTGATCGACCCGGAGTTCACCGCGTATCCGTTGCGTGGCATGGCGGACGCCGCCCTGCAGCGCGCTGCCGAGCTCGGCGCCCAGCACGCGGACTTCCGCGCGGAACGCATCAGGAGCCAGCGCATCGAGCTGTCGGACGGCAACCTGGAGACCCTGTATGACGCCGATGACCTGGGCCTCGGTGTCCGCGTGGTGGTCGAGGGGACCTGGGGGTTCGCGTCGGCGGTCGACCTGACCCCGGAGGCGGCCGCGCGGGCGGCCGCGGACGCGGTAGCGGTCGCCCGGGTAGCGGCGGCGGTCAACACCGAGCGGATCGACCTCGCGCCGGAGGCCGCGCACGGCGAGGTCAGCTGGACCTCCGCATACGAGGTCGATCCGCTAATCGTTGGTGTCGCCGACAAGATCGCGCTGCTGGCCGGGTGGAGCGCCGGGCTGCTGGCCCATAACGCGGTCGGCCACGTGGACGCGTCGCTGCTGCAGGTGCGCGAGTCCAAGTTCTACTCGGACGGGGCCACCACCGCCACCCAGCAGCGGGTGCGGGTGGCCCCGAGCGTGACCGCGGTCGCGGTCGGGGCGGACGGCAGGTTCGAGACCATGCGCACGCTGGCCCCGCCGGCCGGGCGCGGGTACGAGTACCTGGCCGGAGCGCCCGGGGGGTGGGACTTCGCCGCCGAACTCGCCGAGCTCGGCGACCTGCTGGCCGCGAAGCTGGCCGCGCCCTCGGCCCGGCCCGGTCGGTACGACCTGGTCATCGACCCCTCGAACCTGTGGCTGACGATCCACGAGTCGATCGGGCACGCGACCGAGCTCGACCGGGCGCTCGGCTACGAGGCCGCCTACGCGGGAACGTCGTTCGCCACGCCGGACAAGCTCGGCCGCCTCCGGTACGGCTCCCCGCCGATGCACGTCACCGGGGACCGGACGGTCGATCACGGCCTGGCGACGATCGGCTACGACGACGAGGGGGTCGCGGCGCAGTCCTGGGACCTGATCACGGGCGGCGTGCTGACCGGGTACCAGCTCGACCGGCGAATGGCCCGGATGCAGGGATTCGGTGCCTCGAACGGCTGCGCCTACGCCGACTCGCCCGGTCACATGCCGATCCAGCGAATGGCCAACGTCTCGCTGCAGCCGGCCCCCGGGGGCCCGTCCACCGCCGACCTGATCGCTGGAGTGGAGGACGGGATCTACATCGTCGGCGACAAGAGCTGGTCGATCGACATGCAGCGGTACAACTTCCAGTTCACCGGTCAGCGGTTCTTCCGGATCTCCGGCGGCAGGCTGGCCGGTCAGCTCCGCGACGTTGCCTACCAGGCCACGACCACCGATTTCTGGAACTCGATGGAGGCGGTGGGCGGGCCGCAGACTTACGTGCTCGGCGGCGCGTTCAACTGCGGCAAGGGCCAGCCCAGCCAGGTCGCGCCGGTCAGCCACGGCTGCCCCGCCGTGCTCATGCGCGGCATCAGGATCCTGAACACCGCCGAGGAAGGCGCATGAGCACGGTCGGGCCCCAGGAGACCGTGGAGCGGGCGCTGCAGTCCGCCGCGGCCGACGAGTGCGTGGTGATCGCCGAGGAGACGTCGGCGGCGAATCTGCGCTGGGCCGGGAATACGCTCACCACCAACGGCATCACGCGGTCGCGCCGGCTCACCGTGATCGCCATCCGCCGCGGCGCCGGGCAGGCCAGGGTCGGCGTGGTGTCCCGGGTCGGCGTCGGCGGTGACCAGGTTCCCCACGTGGTGGCCGAGGCCGAGCGGGCTGCGGCAGAGGCATCTCCCGCCGAGGACGCCCAGGTGCTGCCGGGCCCCCTCCGCGAACCTACGTCCGGAACGGAATCCGGCCGCCTGCCCACGGATAACCTTCCTGCCTGGGACGACCCGCCGGGGGCGACCGAGATCGGCGTGCTGCGCGGCTTCGCAGGCGCGCTCGGCGAGGCCTTCGGCGTCGCGGCGGCAGGCGGGCGGCGGCTGTACGGCTTCGCGGAGCACTCGGTGAACTCGCTGTTCCTGGGTAGCTCCAGCGGGCTGCGGCTGCGCCACGATCAGCCGTCCGGGAAGGTCGAGCTGAACGCGAAGTCGGCCGACATGACCCGGTCGGCATGGGCAGGCGCCGGGACCCGCGACTTCACCGACGTCGACGTGCCCGCGCTCGAGGCGGGCCTGGCCCGGCGGCTGGACTGGGCGATCCGGCGAGTCGAGCTGCCCCCGGGGCGTTACGAGACGTTGCTGCCGCCGGGCGCCGTCGCCGACCTGCTCGTCTACCTCTACTGGTCGGCTGGGGCAAGGGACGCGCTGGACGGCCGGACGGTGTTCAGCAGGCCCGGGGGCGGCACGCGCGTCGGCGACCGGCTGGCCAGCCAGCCGGTCACGCTGCGCAGCGACCCGGGCGCGCCCGGCCTGGAGTGCGCGCCGTTCGTCATCGCTCATGCCTCCGGCCGGCAGTCGTCGGTGTTCGACAACGGCCTGCCGCTCGCCCCCACCGAGTGGATCCAGCGCGGCGAGCTGGCCGCGCTGGCCCAGACCCGGCACTCCGCCGCCCTGTCCGGGCTGGCGGTGACGCCGGCGATCAGCAATCTGATCCTGGAGGTCGGCGGCGCCGCCGCGTCACTGGACGACATGATCGCCCGCACCGGGCGCGGGCTGCTGCTGACCTGCCTGTGGTACATCAGGGAGGTCGACCCGCAGACCCTGCTGCTCACCGGCCTGACCAGGGACGGCGTCTACCTGGTGGAGAACGGCGAGATCTCCGGGGCGGTCAACAACTTCAGGTTCAACGAGAGCCCGGTGGCCCTGCTGGGCCGGATCACCGAGGCCGGCGCTACCGGCCCGGCTCTGCCGCGGGAGTGGAGCGACTACTTCACCCGCTCCGCCATGCCGCCGCTGCGCGTGGACGGCTTCAACATGTCGTCCGTCAGCCAGGCGGAGTAACCCGGGGGGATAACCCCCCGGACCCCCCAGACCGGCGGGCTTCGCCCCCCAGGAGCCCCCCTGCCGTCTGCTCGGGCCAGCCTTCGGCCGGCCCTCGC
>Ga0070707_100007601_pt1 | contig 10066 bp, 9 predicted proteins | sample KBSK5502metaG_FD_65468 | JGI IMG/M metagenome (GOLD analysis project Ga0070707, IMG submission 65468) | Corn, switchgrass and miscanthus rhizosphere microbial communities from Kellogg Biological Station, Michigan, USA - KBS K5-50-2 metaG | ecosystem: Host-associated > Plants > Roots >... | reverse complement strand
ATTCGCATCGGATCGCTTCGCACTTTTTGCTCCGATGCTCCGGTTCATTGCGCCTTGCCCGTTGCGATCTTGCGATAGGCGTCGACATATTGCGCCATCCAGTTCTTCGGCACCGAGAAGCCATGACCGACCTTGGGCAGATCGATGACGCTGGCGCCCTTGATGGAGGCAATGAAAGCATCAGTGGCGGCCGGATTGCAAACCTGATCCTGTCCGCCCTGCAGCGCCACGAAAGGGGCCGAGAGCTCGGGCACCGCGCCATAGACGAAGCCGGGGCCCTTGCTGTTCTTTACATGCGTGAGGCCGGCGCCGCCGCACATCGGTTTCCTGGTTTCGAGATCCGGACAGAAGCCCAGGCCGATGCCGCCTGCGAAACTGCCGGCCTTCGCCTGGACAAGCACAGTATAGGCGACGGTCGCTCCGGAAGAGTAGCCGATGACAACCGGCGGATCGTCCTTGGCGATATCGTAAGGTGACGTGACGTCCTGCACCAGCTTCAAGAGCGCACCGGAAGGGTCCGTGCAGGCGGCATCGCCCTGATCGAGAGTGTTCAGGAATTTGGGGATGTTCACGCCAATCACCAGCGCGTTCTGTTCGGTGAGTTTCCGGGCCATGGGGACGACGCCCAGATTCCAGCCGCCATCGCCGGACAGGAACAAAGCGACAGAATCGATCTTGCCGGCGGGCTTGTAGATCGTGACGTCGCCATAGGGCGATGGCGTCGTGGTCTGCGCCATTGCCGTGCTCACCGGCATGAAACAAGAGGCGATCAATAGCGCGGTGAGCCATTTCATTCAGCGTCTCCTTGGACCGATGGGAGCTTGCGGCGCCTCGATATGAGAACCGCGACATCGAGCAGGACGAGCGGCAGCGAGAAGCCGCCCGGGCAGGCGAGATAGCGCGGCCGCCATGCGGGCCGGAATTTCTCCTTGAAGGCCCGCAAACCCTCGAAGCCATAGATCTGCTCGCCATGCTGGAAAATGAGATTCCCGGCCTTGTGCCAGGCAGGCGCCAGCGGGTGGCCTTCGAGGCCGGACAGCGGCGCCATGCCCAGGCTGAACCATTTGAACCCGCGTTCCTTGCCCCACAGCAGCAATTGGACGAACAGGAAGTCCATATGTCCGCGCGGCGCATCGCTACGATGGCGCATCAGGTCGACCGAGAGCTCATGCTCTCCCGCCGACTGCCAGAGATTGGCGAAGGCGACGATCCTCTCGGCCTGGCGGATCACGGCCACATCGTATCTGGCGAGATAGGCAGGATCGAAATGGCCGACCGAGAATTGCTTCTCCACCGCGCTCTTGTCATTGAGCCACGCATCGGAGATCTCACGCAGCTCTGGCATCAGCGGCGCCATGTCGGCGCTGGCGACGACGGAGAAAGACAGACCCTGGCGCTCGGCCTTGTGGCTCGACTGGCGCAAATTGGCGCGCGCACCCCCTTCCAGCGAAAATGCCGGAAGATCGATCAGGGCCTCCTCGCCAAGCTTGAGGAGCGAGAGCCCGAGATCGAGATAGCGCGGCAAGTTGACGGCGCTGACTTCATAGAATACCGGCTTGCCGCCGCGGCGATCGACCAGCTCGCGAAAGCGCCAGAGCAGATCATCGAAGCGTTCGGCATTGCCGACCGGATCGCCCATCACGATCCAGCTCGTGCCCTGCACGTCATACATCAGGAACGCATCGCGTTCAGGCGCTACGAGGAACTGCTTGTCACCGGTGAGGGCCAGATTGGCCTCGGTGTTGCCGGCCAAAGCGACAATGCGCACGATGTCCGAGGTTACCTCATATGATCTCGACCTCAGGCCCCGGGCGGGACGCAGAAACAAATAGGCGCCAAAGCCGCCGGCAATCATGACCACCAGAAGGCTGGCGCGCAGGAAACGCGGCGCATCGCCGGAATAGGCCACTTGCCACCACAGCTCACTCGAATAGCCGACCTGCTTGTAGGCGAGATAGCCGACCCAGATGGAGGCGGCACAGGCCAATGCCACGGCGATCAAGGCGGCGGGCGAGGGCTCCTCGTTCAACAGCGACGACTGGCGGTAGAAGGCGCTGTGGCTCATGAGGGCCAATCCCAGCACGACGGCGAGGACGAAAGCCTCCTCCCAGTCCAAGCCCTTGACCAGCGAGACCACGATGCCGCAGGCGAGCACCAGGACGCAGAGCGACCACGCCGCATCGAGGCGGCGGTAAAGTCCGACCGACAGCAGCAGCAGGAAGAATCCGGCGACGCTGCCCAGGAGATGCGATGCCTCGATGAAGGGCAGCGGGATGATGTCGCTCAATACATCCATGCGCGCCTCGAGTGCCGGGGTGGCACCGGAAACCAGAAGGACGAGGCCACCGGCGAAGACCGCGATCGCGATGACCGGCGGTGTCAGAGTGTGCAGGACCGGGCGCGCCAGCTGTGCTGCCGCCGTGACCTTGACGAAATGCGGACGCGCCTCGCGCAATGCCAGAAGGCCGGCCGCCAGGAAGAAGGGCAGGACATAGTAGAGGCAGCGATAGAGCAGAAGAGATGCCAGCAGGCTATGCGGCGGCACTTGCGGAAGCGCCAGGAGCATGCCGGCTTCCAGCACGCCGAGGCTTCCCGGTATGTGAGAGATGAAACCCGCTATGACGATGAGCGAGAAGAGGCCGGCAAAGGCGGCTAGACTCATATGCGCCTCGCCGGGGAGCAGGACCCAAAGGGCCGCGGCACTCACCAGCATGTCGGCCGCGCCCACGAGGATCTGCAGGCAGCTTGCCGGCACGCCGGGCAAACTGAGCGACCAGCCGAGAATGTTGACAGGTGCCGGCCGCAACCCTCTGAAGACCAGATAGGCCAGCAGCAGAAGCGCCAGGCAGAGGCCCGCCGACCTCACGACAATAGGCCCCACCCGCACGACGCCGGCCAGGAAGTCCGGCTCGGCGATCATCGAGGCCGCAGCGACTGTCGCGAGTCCCAGCCAGAATGACAGCCCGGCAATGATGGCGATGCGTCCGATCTCGGCCGCCGGCAGACCGAGACTGCCATAGATCCGGAAGCGCACGGCGCTTCCGGTCAGGGCGCCGAAACCCAGCGTCTGGCTCATGGCGCTGGCGACATAGCCGACATAGGCCGCCATCGACACAGGCACCGTCTCGGAGATGCTGCGCAAGGCGATGATGTCATAGGTCATCAGCAGCAGATAGCTCGCTGCGGTGAACAGGATGCACAGAGTGAGCGACTGCCAGGACGCCGACCAGAAGCTCGCATTGATGTCGGCGAAGGTGACTTCCGACAAGAGAGCATGGATGAAGGCCAGCGACAGGACGAAGAGCACGGCCGCCCCGATGAGAGGCGCCAGATGCAGGATGTGCCGCAGGTCTCCCCGTGATGTCGCGTCTGTCTCTGTCGTCAGTGGGTGGTCCATGAGCCCGGTGCCGTACTATTTGCCCGAGGCTTCCGGCTGTCAAAGGCCTGCAGCATCGCGGCCGGACTGCTTCAGGCGAATCGCCGTCGGGCGCAACTTAAGGATTCGTAGGGGTCCGGGCTGGAGCCTTTCAGCGCATCGGCCAGGAAGCCCCTTCACGCAGGATCGCTTCCGCCTGGCTGGTGAATTTCCCGTCATCGCCATGCAGCACCAGGCCGGGGAGGAGCTGGATCGGGGCGCGCGAGCCTTTCACGCCCTGGACGATGATGCGGGTCGCGGCGAGACCGTCACGCGGGAAGAGCGGCGCCACCGTGATATCGCCAAAGCGGCCTTCGAAAGTGGCGAGGATCTTGGGCAAGGCTTCGGCGCGATAGACCAGCGTGGCGGTGCCGCGCGGCTCAAGCACCGTATGCAGGGCCTTGACCCAGATATCGAGATCTTCGGGTGAGAAATTATGGGCACCCGCCTTCAGCATCACCGGCGACGGCGTCGACTTGCCATCCTCGAAATAGGGCGGATTGGCAAAGGCATGGGCGAAGGAGCCGGCCGCCGGCATATGGGCGACGTCGCGGCGCAGCGCCTCCTTGATGTCGGCATGGATGATCTTGATGCCGGCCCCGCATTTATTGCGGTGCGCATTCTCTTCGGCCAGCAAAGCGTAGCGGGCCTGCACCTCGATACCGGTGATCTGCAGGCCCGGCACCCTGAAGGCGAGGCAAAGGGCGGCGACGCCCGTCCCCGTCCCCGCCTCGAAAACCCGGTCACCTTCGGCGCAGGGGATACTGGCCGCCAGGAAAACCGCATCGATACCGGCCCGGTAGCCCTTTTCCGGCTGCAGGATGCGCAAACGGCCATTGAGGAAGCCGTCTTCGGTCAAAGTCGGGGGGATGGCCGCCGAAGCGGACGGCGGGATAGGCTTATCGGCTGGCGAGGTTTCCTGCATGAAAGGCCAATTTACAGTTGTTGGGTTATCGTTACGTTACCCAACTCGCGCAAAGCTTTCCTAAGATCGTCGTCCTGGACCATCAGGCGGCGCGGAAAAGCCCCGATCGAGCCCTCGACGGCGCTCATATGCGCATCAAAGACGACCGCCTCTATCCCGGCCTCGGCGAGGACGTGGGTGGCATAGGAGAGAAGCACGAGATCATTGGTCCGCAATACCTCTTTCATTGCCTGGCTTGCCTCTCCATTCCCTTTGTCCCGGGGTTTGCTCTAGCGTCAACCGGTCGCGCTTGCTCCGGGGCGGCGGCCCCCCCTATTGTCTGGACAGTATCATACGCGAAAAGGTTCAATCTGTGGGTGTCGTCATTCCGTTCGAAGGCAGCGATCAAAGGCAGCCAAGCCTCGATCCCCTGATCGCCCTGACCAGCACCGATATGGTCAAGGTGAACGAGGCCATTCTGGCGCGGGCGGCATCGCATGTCGAACTCATACCGGAGCTCGCCGGGCATCTCATCAATTCCGGCGGCAAGCGCATCCGGCCGATGCTGACGGTGGCGACCGCGCGCATGTGCGGCACCAGGAGCGATGCCCATGTCAAGCTCGCCACCTCGGTCGAGTTCATGCATACGGCGACGTTGCTGCATGACGACGTCGTCGATGAGAGCGACCTCAGGCGCGGCCAGAAGACCGCCCGGCTCATCTGGGGCAATCAGGCGAGCGTGCTGGTCGGCGATTATCTTCTCGGCCAGGCCTTCAAGATGATGGTCGAAACCGGATCGCTCGAGGCGCTGCGCATCCTCTCCAACGCGGCAGCGGTGATCGCCGAGGGCGAAGTGCTGCAGCTGTCCGCCTCGCATGACACATCGACCACCGAGGACGCCTATATGCAGGTGATCGGGGCGAAGACGGCCGCACTGTTCTCGGCCGCCGCCGAAGTGGGCGCCGTCATCGCGCTAAGGCCCAAGGGCGAGCAGGCGGCACTCGAATCCTATGGCCGCAATCTCGGCATCGCCTTCCAGTTGGTCGATGATGCGCTCGATTATTCCGGCAAGCAGGCGCTGATGGGCAAAAGCGTCGGCGATGATTTTCGCGAAGGCAAGATCACGCTGCCCGTCGTCCTCTCCTATCGCCGCGGCTCCCAGGAAGAGCGCAATTTCTGGAAACGCACGCTCGAGGACGGCAACCAGACGGGCGATGACCTCCTCTATGCCCAGAAGCTCGTCGAGCGCCACAATGCCATCGCCGACACGGTCGAGCGCGCCCGCCACTATGGCGATATCGCCCGCGATGCGTTGGCGATCTTCCCCGACAGCGAGCACAAGGCAGCACTCCTCGAAGCGGTCGATTTCTGCGTGGCGCGCGCCTATTGATCAGGCTAAGCTCCGGCCGCAACAACTGAACACTGCGGCATTCCAATTCTCCGCCCTACCCACGATCCGTCATCCCGGCGAAAGCCGGGACCCATTAAATTCTTTCAGCGAGGGCAGCACCACCCGCGCGGCGCTTATTCAAGGGGTCCCGGCTTTCGCCGGGATGACGGTTTCTAGATGCAGCAGACGCGATTTTCCTGGTATCTGCTCGACGGCTCCTGCACATTGGTGACGTTCATTTCACCAAGCGTGATGATGGTGACCTCGACTGAGCGCTCATTGGCGCGGCCTCTTATCAGTCCGGCCATGAGCGTGCTGGCAGTCATGTTCGATAGGAAACCAAGACTGAACCCTCTCGTCTTGAGCGTCTTCAGCCCCAAGCCTTGAGATTCAAGAATGCGTCGGCGAAACACCGTAAGGGAGTGTGATCAATTCTTTCTGCGTGCGCGACCGCTTCCCAGGTAGTCAATCAACCAACGGCCCGCCGGCCCCGGTGGCGCATCGTTGCGGTAGACCGCGCGCATCGGCATCAACGGCTTCAGATTGCTCGGCAGTTGGATGCGAATCACACGCAGCTTGCCGCTGGCAATATCGTCTTCGACCATGAATCGCGGCATATTCCCAAAGCCGAAACCGGCACGCAGAAATGCGTGTCGAGCCCCCATGTCGGCGAGTCGCCATGTGTTATTCGAGAACACCCCGTAGCTCTGGCCTTTGGACAGCGTTGACCGATCGGTTAGCACGAGTTGCACGTGGTGCTGCAGTTCGGACTGCGGGACGACGCCTTTGTACTTGGCCAACGGATGCGTGGGCGCGACCACCGTCACCAGCGGCACATCGAGCAACAATTCGCTGTGCATGGTTTCGGGAAGCGCGGGCAGCGAGCCGATGATGCCGATCTGGCAAGTCCCTTGCAGCACCGGCTCAATTACAGCACCGAGCACTTCAACGAAGAGCCGCAGTGGTGTGTGCGGAAACGTCTCGCGAAACTTGGCGACCGCGTCGACCAGCTTGCTCATGGGATACATCACATCGATCGAGAGCGAGAGTTCCGGTTCGAGCCCTTCGCGCAAGGTTTTCGCCCGAGCCTTGAATCCGTCCATCTGGTCAGCCACTGCGCGCGCGTTCTCCAGCAGCGCGCGCCCGTCCTCGGTGAGCGTCGGATAGCGCGCGCGACGATCGAACAACGTCACGCCGAGCTGTTCCTCCAAGTTCGCCAGCGTTTGGCTAACCACCGACTGCGCGCGCCGAAGCTTGCGTCCGGCGGCGGAAAAGCTGCCTTGCTCGGCCGCTGCAATGAAGGTGCGAAGCTGATCCAGGGTTATTCCGTCGAGCATGATCTATCTCAAAAAGCGATGGTTCATATCGAATAATATAGGCTTCATAGATGGTATTCGGAAGGCCATTTTGTCCTGCGCCGACAAATCATTCGCAGGAGAACAGCCATGTCGAACACCCAGAAGCTCATCGCCGTAGCCGGCGCAACCGGTCAGCAAGGCGGCGCCGTCATGCGGGCGCTGCAGGAAAGCGGTCTATTCAAGGTGCGCGCGTTGACGCGCAATCCGGCCAAACATCCGAAGCTGGGTGACGAGGTCGTTCTGGCGGATTTCAATCGTCCGGAAACGCTTAAAGCCGCGTTTGCTGGAGCACATGGAGTTTTCCTGGTGACCAATGCCTGGGAAGCGGGTGCGGAGGAACCCAAGCAGGCGCTCGCCGCCGTCAACGCGGCGAAAGACGCCGGCGTGCAGCACTTCATCTGGTCGACGCTCCCAAACGTGGAGACGATCAGCCGCGGCAAGATCGAGGTTCCGCATTTCACGGACAAGGCCAAGGTCGAGCGAATCGTGACCGAAGCCGGATTTGCCCACCATACGTTTGTGATCGCTCCGTTCTACTATCAAAACCTGCTCGGCGCGATGGCCCCGCAGAAACAAGCAGATGGCACCGCGGGTTGGGCGCTGCCGCTTGATCCCGACCGGCGTGTCATCCACATGGGCGACATCACTGAGCTCGGCCGCATTGTGGCCGGTGCGTTCGCGCAGCCGGAACTCGCAGGCGCCGGTGAACATTTGCCGCTGGTCGGCGATTTCTTGAGCTTCAACGAGATCGTCGCCACACTGGGTCGACAAGGAAACAAGTTCTCGTTCAAGCAAGTCCCGCGCGAGGTTTTTGCTGGCTGGTTCCCGGGCGCCGAGGGCATCGCGGCAATGCTCGCCTACTTCGAAGCGCACACGTATCTCGGCTCGGATTCGCGCGACGCGATCGCACTCGCCAACAAAGTCGCCGGCCAGCAGCCGACGAAGTTTGCCGCATGGGCCCGGACTAACTTCGCGACCTCGGCCGCCGCCTGAAGACTCATCAGACTATGAACGAGCTAAACCCATGAGCCGAATTCCTACCCACACGGTCGAGGATGCCCCCGAAGCATCGCGCCCGCTTTTGCAAAAGATTGCCCAGTCCTCTCCTACGGGTCGTCCCCTCAACTTGCATGCCCAGATGGCGCATTCACCGGCGGTGCTGGCGGGGTACACATCGCTGCGTGCCGTGATAGCCGAGCACGGCACCTTAGAACCGAAAGTGAGTTGGGCCTTAAATCTCGCAGCTGCGGTCACGGTCGGCAACGACTACATGATCGGTATCGCCAGTCGATTCGCCCGCGTGAACGGGTGGACCGAAGCACAGATTGCCGCTTTGCGGACAGGCACAACGACGGGCGACACCAAGATCGACGTGCTGACCCGCGTGGTCAGGGAAGCGGCCGCCAATTCAGGAAACGTGACCGATGTCACATGGAAGGCCGCTCGACAAAGTGGCTGGAGCGATGCCCAACTGGCTGAGGCCTTCGCACAGCTGGGGTTGACGGTGTTCACGGGTTACTTTCTGAATTACGCGCAAACGGATCCGGACGTCTGAGCGCATCACGTGGTTTGCGCCCAGGAGTCACACGCCCGGGAGAGCTTCCGTGAAAGCCGGCGACCTTCCCGACAGCGCGCACAAGGCAGCACTTACCGAGGCCGTCGATTTCTGCGTGGCGCACGCTTATTGATCAGGCTAAGCTCCGGGTCGCATGCGAAGTCTCCGCCCTCGCCTCTTTCCGTCATCCCGGCGAAAGCCGGGACCCACAAAATTCTCTCCAAACGGGGAATGCCGCTCGCTTGATTCTATTCAGGGGGTCCCGGCCTTCGCCGGGATGACGGTCTTTGGCAGAGTGCCGACCAGCGCTTCGACGCCAGTGGACGTTGAATGATGCAGCAGACGCGATTTGCCTGGTATCTGCTGGCGCCCGCCGCAATCCTGCTGATCGTCCTCCTGGTGCTGCCGATCGTCATCATGGCGATCTACACCTTCTATGAATTCGTCACCGCCGGCGTCGAGAAGGCGACCTACACGCTCGCCAACTGGCAGGAGTTCTTCGGCGACAGCTATTATCACCTGTTCCTGTGGAAGACGGCGCGCGTTGCCGCCATCACCGCGATCGCCTGCGCGATCATGGGCTATATCCCGGCCTATTTCATCTGGATGACGTCGTTTCGGCATAAATGGCTGCTGCTGCTCCTGCTCATCGTGCCGTTCTGGATCTCCTTCACCATCCGCACTTTCTCCTGGATCCATATCCTCGGCGAACAGGGCGCCATCAACGTGACCCTGATGTCGCTCGGCATCATCGATAGCCCGATCCAGATGCTCTATACCGAGGGCGCCGTCATCATGGGCATGATCCACTTCCTGCTGCCCTATATGATCCTCAATGTCTATGTGAGCCTCGAAGGCATCGATCGCGACCTCCTCTCGGCGGCGCGCACGCTCGGCTGCACCAGTGCCCAGGCGTTTCGCGAAGTGACCCTGCCCTTGTCGCTGCCCGGCCTCTGTGCCGGACTTCTCCTATGCTTCGTGCTGGCGGCGGGCAGCTATGTCACGCCGCAGATCCTGGGCAGCAGCCGCGACGCGCTGTTCGGCAACCTGATCTATGACACGATCATGGCCCAGCTCAACTGGCCGATGGGCTCGACGCTGTCGCTCGTATTGTTCGTCCTCCTCGGTATCGTCTCGGCGATCTACAGCCGCTATATGGGCCTGTCGCAGATCTTCAAGGGCCTGAGCCGATGAGACAGGCCGAAGACGCCAGCGGTATCTGGGGATGGCATGCGGTGAGGATCGTCACCATCGCCGTCTATATCTTCATGTTCGCGCCGATCCTCGTGACCATCATCCTGTCCTTCAATGCCTCGATGTTCGGCGGCTTCCCGATGACGGGGCTCAGCCTGCAGTGGTACGGCAAGCTGTTCCAGAACGAAGCGGTCCTGCGCGCCTTCAAGACCTCGATCTGGATCGCAATCCTCACCGCCAGTGTCTGCAC
>Ga0070707_100007600_pt1 | contig 10068 bp, 9 predicted proteins | sample KBSK5502metaG_FD_65468 | JGI IMG/M metagenome (GOLD analysis project Ga0070707, IMG submission 65468) | Corn, switchgrass and miscanthus rhizosphere microbial communities from Kellogg Biological Station, Michigan, USA - KBS K5-50-2 metaG | ecosystem: Host-associated > Plants > Roots >... | reverse complement strand
TGGGCCTCGTCGTTCGGCGGCGATTTCAACTTTGACTACAGCGTCGGTTTCACTGAGAAGCAGCAGCGTGAGGGCGACGTCGAATACAACTATCATCGCGAGGACGCGTTGAAGCCTTCCAGCCCCTCTGACCAGAACGTATGGGGGACCGGAGTCGATCGGGCCACGTTCGTGCGCGAAAGGCCGGGCATGAGCGCCTTCGTTCTCGAGGACGGTGTCGTCTACCACACCTATTCGACCTATGCTCGCGGAGTGGACGCCCTTTGGGGCATGTGGCAATGGCTCGACCGCGCTCCCAAGGGGCGAAATGAGACGGGGCACTGGTGGCGTCGCCACGATGAGTACGACAAGCGGTGAGCTAGTTAAGGAGGATCACGATGGGGAGGAATTATGGCAAAGGTCATTGTTTGGAAATCATTCGTCGGTTCTGGTTCCGCGGCAAGATCGGGACAACGTTCGTAAATTCTATTGTGATGTCCTCGGCGGCGAAATCATGAAAGTGGACCCGGAAAGGGACTTCGTTCACTTGGGGGGGCAATTTCTACATCGGATTTCTCTATGGAGATGTCCCAAGAAAGAGGCAAGGAAAAAATGAGCTACAGAGGTATCAGGGGCAGAGCAAATTTCCACCCCACAACCTGACCCACAAATCGTGTAGCCTTGTATGATTTGCGCTGCGTTTGGCGGTCCCCGCGTATCTGTAAGTTGTTGTAAAACCGATTCACGCAGCGCTGTCACAGCAGAGGCCGCGCGGGTTCGAATCTTGGTTTGTGGTATCACCGTTGACGCTGCGCACTCTTTCGGTCCTTGCCGATTGAAAACATATGGCTTACACAGCGCAATGAATCAGTTCGCTGCGGAACGGTATGCTCAAAAATTGTCTATTCGGTACATATCGGGCCCCCGCAACCATGAACGCCACTGCCGAAATGCAGTGGCGTTCGCCTCTTTTTTACGGAGGGTTAGTTCCCCCTGAAAGCCCCTCAGACCTCCCATCGGAGACTCGTACAGGGAAGTTTCCATCAGGCGCTTGCGACGTGGGCTGGCCATTTCAATACGTCTGACCAACTGACCCCAGATCAGCAGAACCCCATCTGGGCATTTCAACAGGTGTTGCGATTTCACTTGATTCTCCTTCGGGGAGTCCATCGACGTAAGCGACTAAACATCGTCAATCTCGGGTTGAAATATCGTCGACGTGTATCGGTAGCGCCTTCCGGAGCACATTCAAGTGTCAAGGGACACAGCGCGGCCACCGATGAACAACTCACGGTATGTTATAACTGTATCACATAGCGGTATGAGCATATCCGTTAAGCAGACACCCACCGCTTGGCTCTTGCTTGTCTTCACCTTGCCTACGGCAAAGGCAAGCGAGCGTGTCGGCGTGTGGAGAAAGCTTCGGAGATATGGCGGAGTCGCCCTTCCCGCCTCGGGCTATGTCCTTCCCAATAATTCCATGAACCAGGAGCGCTTCGAGTGGCTGGCCACGTCCATTCGCAGCTCGAAGGGACAGGCCGCCGTTGCGCATGTGTGTTCCTTCGACGAGCTTAGAAACGAGCAGATCGAGCACATGTTCAACGAGGCCCGAACCTGCGACTATCAACTTCTCGAAAAGGAATTGAAGAAGTTCGCGAAACCGCGAAACCATGACCGGTCGGATCCCAGCATTTTGCGTCTAAAGAGGCGCTTACAGCAAATCGTTGAAATTGACTTCTTCGGGTCTCCTATACGTGCTCGAATAGAAGAGGCTGTGCACCGACTCGAAAGCGAGAACGGCAAAGAAAAAGCGAGAGAAGGAAAAAAGAGTCCTAAAGATTACGTCGGGCGAACTTGGATCACTCGCCCCCAGCCTGGGATCGACCGCGTTTCTTCTGCGTGGCTGGTTTTGCGTTACATCGATCCTCACGCGAAGTTCGTTTTCGACAAAGACCCCCGGCACCATCCCGACGCAATTCCTTTCGACATGTTCAGCGCTGGCGGTTTCGGTCACGTGGGCAACGACTGCACCTTTGAAACACTCGTGAAGAGCTTCAGTATCAAGGATTCTAGGTTGAGGCTTGTCGCGCAGGCGATTCATGACGCGGACTTGGCGGATGAACACTTTGGAAGGACCGAAGCACTGGGGATAGATCGAATATTAGACGGATGGAACAAACAAGGGGTGGCGAATGAAGAGGTTTTGCGCAGAGGCGTGGAAATGATCGAAGGGCTTTACAACGGAATCCGGTAAATAAAAGGAGGAATCATGACTAGGAAAATTGCTGTGTTGGCGCTACTTCAACTTCTGGTCCTGAGCTGCGTGGTAGTGGCGCAAACGGCTCCGGCTGCGAGTGATTGGAAAGCAGTCGAACAGGCTCTCGGGCGATCGGGCCAGCTGCAAGGTGATGGAGCTTACAAATTCGGACTTCCACGGGGCGACCTCAAGGTTACTGTCGATGCCGTGCAGGTGAAACCTACACTGGCGCTCGGATCGTGGGTCGCGTTCAGCAGCCCCGGCCAGGACGCAATGCTCATGGGCGACCTTGTGCTGGCCGAAGACGAGGTGTCGCCTGTGATGTTGGCATTGCAAGAAAACGGTCTGCAAATCACTGCCCTGCACAATCACATTCTTCATGAGACGCCGCGCGTAATGTACATGCACATTGCCGGGCACGGCGATGCCGTCAAATTGGCTGACGCAGTAAAGAAGGTGGTTGCCTTGACGAAGACCCCCGCTCCTGCACAACCCCCGAGTGCTCCACCGGCGTTCGAAATGGACACTGCCGCCATCGACCAGGTTCTCGGACACAAAGGAAAGGTCAACGGAGGCGTGTATCAGGTTGGGGTTCCCAGAGCCGAGAAGATAACCGAGGCAGGAATGACTGTTCCTGGCTCAATGGGACTGGCAACGGCTTTGAACTTTCAGCCGACGGGTGGGGGCAAAGCGGCAATCACCGGCGACTTCGTCCTTGTAGGTAGTGAGGTCAATCCGGTGATCAAGGTTCTACGGCAGAATGGAATTCAGGTCACCGCGCTTCACAATCACATGCTCCAGGAAGAGCCGCGCCTATTCTTTGCGCACTTTTGGGCAAATGACGATGCGGTGAAGCTCGCGAAAGGCCTACGAGCGGCACTGGACAATACAAACTCAGCGAAGTGAGCCAAGAAAACAATCCGGAGACGCAACCGCCGACCAAGGTGTCCTTCCCTCGGTTCGTTGGCTACTTCTTGTGGCTAGGAACCGTGGGATTCGGCGGACCCATAGCGCTCGCGGGTCACATGCAGGAGGATCTCGTTGACGAGCGTGGCTGGATCAGCAAAGAAGACTACCTTGAAGGATTAGCTCTGGCACAACTAGCCCCGGGTCCCTTGGCCGCTCAGCTGGCGATTTACCTCGGCTACATACGGGCCGGCGTCCTAGGAGCTACTGCAGTGGGAGTGGCGTTTGTGCTGCCTTCCTTCCTGATGGTGCTCGCTTTGTCGGCAGCTTACGTCCGCTTCGGCGGCTTGCCGTGGATGCAGGGTATGTTCTACGGAATCGGCGCAGCCGTGATCGGGATCATTACTCGGTCGGCGTTCAAACTCACCAAGCTCACACTTGGAAAAGATAAATTGCTGTGGGGAATCTTCACGATACTAGCCGTCTCCACAGCATGGACTTCGCATGAAATCATCTGGCTATTCCTGCTCGGTGGCGTAGTTTCTGTGCTGGTCAAGGCTTATCCAATGCGCATGCAAACACGAAGCGATGTCCCGCTCTTGTTTGCACTTGTAAGTTTCGGGGTAAACGGCACTCTGTCGGAACTATTACTCTATTTTGCGAAAGCGGGAATGTTCGTGTTCGGGAGCGGCCTCGCAGTCGTGCCATTTCTCTACGGCGGGGTAGTGCAAGGACATCATTGGCTAACCGACCATCAATTCGTCGATGCGGTTGCCGTTGCGATGATCACGCCGGGGCCGATCGTAATCACCGTGGCATTCATTGGCTTCATAGTGGCTGGAGTTCCAGGTGCGACAGCCGCGGCGCTCGGAATATTTCTCCCGGTCTATCTGGTCGTTGTTCTGCTGGCACCCTCATACAAACGTTGGGCCAAGAACCCGCAGTTGAATGCTTTTGTGCGGGGGGTCACGGCGGCTGCGACAGGAGCCATTGCAGGGGCTGTGATTGTGCTCGCTCGCCGTTCAATTTATGACCTGCCCACATTGGCGATTGCGATTGTCAGTCTCGCTGTGCTCTTTCGCTGGAAAATACCTGAACCAGTCGTCATAGGCTGCGCGGCCATGGCAGGACTATTGCTGCGGCCAGCCTGAACATTGGGCTAGCAAAAGTTGCGGCCTTCGGATCGGTTCCAGTTAGGACCGCTCAGGCGTTGTGAGAAGTTTCTCAACATTCGATCTGCACACACATTGGCGCGCTGCGCATAGATAACGATGCTGACCACCGACTCATTGCCCACCGCGCTCAGAACTCTGACACGTGATGGGTGGCTCCTATTCTTTACGCGATTCATACGACTGTTCGCGTATGGCTCGTTATCTGTAGTGTTGGTTTTCTACCTGATTAGCCTCGGACTTAGCGATTCCCAAACTGGCCTGCTGCTTACGCTGACGCTTGTCGGGGATACGATCGTCTCCCTTTATCTCACTACTCGCGCCGACCGAATCGGGCGGCGGCGCATGCTCATCGTCGGCGCCATTCTGATGGCTGCCGCCGGTCTAGCTTTCGCCTTCACCCACAATTTCTTGCTTCTGATTCTCGCTGGCACGATTGGTGTTATAAGCCCAAGTGGCAATGAAGTGGGGCCGTTTCTGTCGATTGAGCAAGCCGCCCTTTCTCATGTTATTCCTGGCCGGACCAGGACAGAGGTGTTTGCCTGGTACACGCTGGCTGGCTCGTTGGCGACCGCCCTCGGTGCGCTATGTGGTGGGACTCTCGCGCACGCGCTACAGAAGACCGCGATGAGGCCTGTGGCCAGCTACCGGGTTGTAGTTATTCTGTATGCCGCGCTGGGCATTTTGTTGGCCTTCCTTTTCACGCGCCTTTCGTCCGCTGCGGAAGTAAATTCACCGGGAGAAGACTCTGCTTTTCCTGGGACTCTGAAAAGTATTTTGGGAATCAGTCACTCACGTCATGTGGTGGCTAAGCTCGCAAGTTTGTTCGCCCTCGACTCCTTTGCAGGAGGCTTCGTGGTGCAGAGCTTCGCTGCTTATTGGTTCTACTTGCGTTTCGGTGTAGACCCAGCGACACTCGGCGTCATTTTCTTTTGGGCGAATATTTTTGCCGGAATCTCGGCACTACTGGCCTCGCGCCTTGCTTCTCGCTTCGGCCTCATCAACACCATGGTTATCACGCACCTTCCCTCGAACATTCTGCTGATTCTTGTGCCGCTGATGCCGAATCTTTCTCTGGCTGTCATGGTTCTGCTGGTGCGTTTCAGTATCAGTCAAATGGACGTACCGACTAGGCAGTCCTACACCATGGCTGTGGTCAGCGCGGAAGAACGATCCGCAGCCGCGGGTATCACCGGCGTCGCCCGAACCACCGGTGCGGCGATTAGCCCATTGTTTGTGGGATTGATGTTTGCTCGGCCTTCTCTGATCAACGCGCCATTCTTTATCGCGGGAACGCTGAAAATCATTTACGACCTCTTGCTCTACAGGGAGTTTGTAAGCCTCCGACCGCCCGAGGAAGCCTCATAGTCGGGACTCCGACAACCACTGACGAGCGAAAATATCCCGGCTTTCTATAAATAAAAAGGATGTTGCTTACTCTAATGTCACTGCTTTGTGGTTGGCTCCATTATTCGCAGGAGCGGATGCCCATCGATATTCTCCAATGGAAAATAGACAAGATGAGTATTCGGGTCAACACACACTGTATGGGCATGCGGGATTGAGATGTCCCCTTCATAAACAAGTGCCTTTCGGTCTTCACGAAAGACGAAAACGTTGCCGGATTCGGCGGACACATACAGTCTCTTGAGTCCAGGATCAAAGGCCAGCACGTCAGGGTCCTCTCCGACAGGCTGTGTCGCCAAGACCTTCATGGTATTCAAGTCTACGACGGCGAGCATGTGGTTCTCTTCTCCCGCGACAAACGCGAGCCGTCCCGACTGATCCAATGCGATTCCGTGCGGGCTTTGAACGCCGGTCATGGGGTAGCGGCCAATGATTCGCAGGGTTGCCGGATCGATGGCTACAACTTCGTTCTTCTGGTGAACGGCGACCAAGATGTGGCCGGAACCGGAATCGTAGACCGTGTTGCCGGCGCCGCCTCCGAGCGCGATGCCAGCCACGAGCGAACTCGTTTTCGTATCAATTACTGCATCCACGTTGCCGTGTTCATCGGATACGAAGACACGCTGGGTGCCCGGTGCGTAAGCGATACCGTCTGGATAATCAATGGGGCCCACGCGGGCGAGCGTTTGCAGTGTTTTCATGTCCACAACCGCTACCTTGTGCTCTCCCGTCACCGATGCATAGACTCTGCCCAGTTCCGGAACCGCCCACACCCCGTGTACACGAGAAAAGCCGTCGAGGTTTGCGACGACTTCTCGTTTCTTGGTATCGAAGACAACGAGCTGGTCGGCATTCATGTGAGCGATGTAAAGCCGTCCTTGGGAGGGGTCAAGGCTCTGGTAATCGAAGCGGACTGCTGGGCCCGGCATGGGAATATCCGCGACCTTCTTGAGAGGGACATGTTTTGTATTTTCGGAGGCGGCGTTGGACGGGTGGGCAGCCTCCAGGCCTATTGCTAAGATCAAAAATGCTAGCGTCCAAACCTTATTCATATGGACCGCTCGTGTTGACATTGGATGCCTCCAGGGGACGAGTTCAGGTTATCTTTCTGCTAAAACGATCATAGTTGGTGGACTTGCGATTGCTTCATCTTGACCTCACGGCCGCCATGAATATGTGAACTTGATGGCGAAACGGTTCTCGTAAAACTGCGGCGGGTTCACTGCCACTAAACTGGCGAAGCGCTGGCCGGCGGTGTAGATCACATACAGGTCACTGTCCGGACGGTAGTTCCAGCGCAAGCGAATGTTCGCGCTGGCGCCCTGATTGTTGGCGGTGTCCATTTGCAGCAGCGTCGAAAGCGTCAGGAAACGGGAAAAGGAATAATTCGTCTGGAAACTGCCGAAGACAACCGAGAACTCTCCGGACTGCGGCGGCAGCGGATTCCCCGCGGGATCGCTCGTTGCTCCCAGGCGGAAGCGGTTCCATTGTTCGGCAAAATTGAACGACAGACGCTCGCTGGCCCGGTACGTTGCCCGTACTCGCGCTTCATTCAAGTGCCCGTTGTAGTAGCTGCCGAAACGCTCGTAGAAATTGAGTGTCAAGCGCCGGTCCTGAGGTGATCCGTAGGTCAACTGATGGCGTGTCCAATGATATTCGCCAACGGGAATGGAAACATTCTTGTAGATGTTGAACGGAATGATCAAGCGCTGGGTGAAGACATCCACAATGTCGTCGTCGCTATAGGAGCCATTATTGAACTCGATGCGAAACGTGTTCTGCCACTCTTGCGTTTGCAGCACATGGTGAGTATCGGGGGCATGAAAGATGAATCCTTCAAAGTTCAGCTCACGCACGCGCTCGATTCGGGGCCGAACTTTGAAGTTGGCATCGAGATAGTCGCAAATGCAGTCCTGGCGTTCGAGGAATCCCACCTCGGGATTAAAGTGCGGCCCAATTTTTCGATGGGCACCGATCAACTCCAGCCAGTTGCTCTGGTAGTGGAAGCCACCTCCAAAATCGGTCTGGCCTGAGGCGAAGCCCGGCGTCCGCGTCTGGGCGGCGAACATGTTCACCGCCAAGTCTTTGAAGAAGACTAGCCTGGTGTCGGCACCTGCGGTCTGGTTGAAACTGTCCAGAGGATTGCCGGAGCGCTTATCAATGCCCATCGCCCCAACGTAGGATCCTCCCCACAGTGCGCGCTTCACGCGCATGACGGCATAGTTGGCGTAGGGATTGGGCCCTGAATGGCGAGTGTCCACATCCATGATGCCGAGTTCGAACTTGCCCAGCGAACCCGTAACCTTGCCACCACCGTTGATGGGAACTTCCTGGCCGGTAATGGGATCAATACCAATCTGGCGGCTGAAAAAGAGCGAATCGACATCGCCGCCCAGGGGGAAATTGAATACCCCGGCATTCTCCAGAAAGAATTGCCGCTTTTCTGGAAAGAAGAGCTTGTAGGGCGTGAGATTAAACTTCTGCGTGTCGACATCGACATCGGCGAAGTCCGTGTTGGCGGTGAAATTGGCCACCAGATTCGAGCGCAGACCGAGCTTGACGTCGACCCCACCGGTGTAGAGCGAGCTCGTTCCGGGCGTAAAGCCGGTGCCCGCAGCGCTTGGCGGAAAATGGCTGAATCCCGCCAGTCCGTAAGGCTTGACGATGAACAGGCGTGCACTGCCGATATCGGAAATTCCTTGTAATTCTCCAGCACGGCTGATCCGCGAGGCACCATCGACGCGCCGCCAGGCCGACCATAGATCCTCTTCATTCTTGCGGCGGATGAAACGCTTGAAGTTGATCCCCCAGATCACATCGCTCGACTGCATGAAGTTCAAGGTCGAAAACGGAATCCCGATCGTAGCTGTCCAGCCTCGTACGGTGATATGAGCCTCCGAGGTCCACACGCCGTCCCAGCCGGGATCACCATCGCCAGTGCCCGAGTCCGTGCGCTGCTCTTCCGTGATCAGCGCATCGCGTTGTGTCCCCAATGGATTGATTTGAAACACGTAAGCGTTGCGCCGATCGTGAGCCGAGTCGATGATGATTTCAAAGTAGTCGTCCAATTCCTGACTGACGTCCCTGCGCAACTCGGTCGCAACGATTCCACCTGGGTCGGAGTCGAAACAGGTGATACCGAAATAGACCTCATGCTTGGTATATAGGATACGGACTTCGGTTCGTTCAGTTGGAACCTGTCCTTCGTAAGGCTCGCGTTGCAAGAAGTTCGAAATCGGAGCGGCTTGCAACCAGAGTGGATCGTCGAGCGTGCCGTTCAACCTCGGAGCTCGATCAACCCGGCTTGCCTGCGCTGTTCGGAGCGGTTCTTGCGCCCCTACTTGTCGCTGGGGCGCTTGTGAAGGCGTCCGTGCCTGCCCGAAGAAGGGCGACCAAGCGACCAGAAGGGGCACGAGGAGCAGACAAGTTCTGCGTGGTGGTGACTCCGTGAGAGAGAATCTCATTCCGATGTTCAGGACAGCAGAATAGCCTCGCAAGATGAAGATTTGTCGAAAAGCAATGTTTTCGTCAAAATTTCAGGTTCACGGCTTAACATTCCTGTGAAATTGATGGGCTGTCATGCGTGTTTTGATTGTCGAAGACGAAAAGGACATGGCGCAAGTGCTGAAGGTGGGTTTGGAGGAAGAAAACCACCGCGTCAGCCTGGCCTTCGACGGCATTTTTCCTTTTTCGCCAAGATGCATGAGTACGTGAACTGTTCTGCAATTGTGCGTTTTGCAGTCGACGACGATGTAGAGATGCATAAACCGTAAATTGTTTAGTTGTTAGTTCGCCTGCTCACGTCGAAGCCGTAACCTACGAGCAGCGCAGCGACAGCAGGACTCTTGAAAATAGGAGAGGAACTGTTGCGCGATCCCCTGGTTCTTCGACGAGTTCAGGATCACACAGGCCTGTTCAATTGGCGGGTACTCATCCGTAGGGATCTCCTTGTAGCGCCCCTTGTCTTTCATGTTTGGAGACAAGGCCAGGGAAACAGCCGCTACTCCAATATCAGCTGAGCCCGATAAGACGAATGATGCCGTCTGCGAGATATTCTCGCCCAGAACGAATTTGTCTTTTGCCTTGTCGTAAATGCCTTCCTTCTGCATTGCTGAGACAGCTGCCTGGCCGTACGGAGCCTGTAGCGGATTGGCGATAGCAATCTTCTTTACATTCGGGTCGATAAGAGCTCTCAGGCTGCCGGAATTCAGGTTTATTTTGGAATCATTGGGAACTATTGGGAACCCAAACCACGATTTTACCCTTTGCGTACTGGTAATAGCTCCCGTTTTCGATCAGCCCGGCAGCCTCCAGTTTTTTGGGGTAATCGAGATTCGCGGAGAAGAA
>Ga0070707_100007598_pt1 | contig 10070 bp, 9 predicted proteins | sample KBSK5502metaG_FD_65468 | JGI IMG/M metagenome (GOLD analysis project Ga0070707, IMG submission 65468) | Corn, switchgrass and miscanthus rhizosphere microbial communities from Kellogg Biological Station, Michigan, USA - KBS K5-50-2 metaG | ecosystem: Host-associated > Plants > Roots >... | reverse complement strand
CTCCTGAACGCCGCCCTCGCTTCAGCCAGGAGGTAGCGAAGGCGAAGCCTTAGCGAAGGTGGGTCACTCTCCAATTAGTCACCGTTTACGTCTACTTTGTCCGGGCCTCGCCCCCTGTTCTCATTTGAGTCTGGTTTCTTGCGCTTGAGAAGAGCGCAGCGCAGGATTGCACTTCCCAAATGCCGCTTACTCGATCTTTTGTTTGCCGTTTAGCCATACTCTTCTTCCTCACTGCCATTTGGCCGCTATCCGCTGGCGCCGATTTTGATTCCGCCTTGCGCTGGCGCAACATCGGACCGTTCCGCGGCGGTCGAACCCGCGCGATCGCAGGCGTCCCCTCTCAGCCAAATGTATTTTACATGGCTCAGGTCAATGGCGGCGTCTTTAAGACGACCGATTACGGGCGAACCTGGCAGCCCATCTTCGATGATCAGCCAACAGGTTCGGTCGGCGCTATCGCTGTGTCACTGTCGAATCCGGACGTGATTTACGTTGGGAGCGGCGAAGGTTTGCACCGCCCGGATCTGTCCGTTGGCGATGGCATCTACAAATCGACTGATGCGGGAAAAACTTGGATCCATTTGGGCTTACGCGATGGACAGCAAATTGCTCAGCTCGCGATCGACCCGCGCAATGCTGATCGGCTGTTCGTCGCCGTCGCCGGGCATCCATATGGGCCTAACGAGGAGCGGGGAATTTTTCGCTCGCTTGATGGAGGCAAGACGTTCGAGAACGTTCTTTATCGCGACGAGAATACCGGGGGCGGCGATGTGCAGATCGACCCTGCCAGTTCCGACATCTTGTATGCGACGCTTTGGGAGTCACGTGAAGGACCATGGGAAAACAGCACCTGGAACGGCACCAACGGCGGCATCTTCAAATCAATCGACGGCGGCAAGACTTGGCGTCAACTGGTCAAAGGTCTTCCCGACAAGATTGTCCAGGCGAACCTTGCCGTCGCACCCAGTTCGTCCAGGACCTTGTTTGCTGCCGTAAAGACGCCGATCACATCCAAACTTTATCGGTCCGAAGATGGTGGCGACTCATGGGTTAGCACGACGGATGATCCGCGTCCCGCGGCGGGTATCGGCGGCGGCGAGCTGCCGGTCGTTAAGTTCGATCCGAAAAATCCGGCAATAGTTTACTCGGCAAGCGTCGTCTGTTGGAAATCGATAAATAGCGGCAAAACATGGGACGGCTGGCGCGGCGCACCTGGCGGTGACGATTACCAAAACGTCTGGATCAATCCCGAAAACCCGAACGTCATTCTGCTCGGCAGCGATCAAGGCGCGATCGTGACCGTCAATGGCGGGGAGAGCTGGAGCTCCTGGTATAACCAACCGACTGCGCAGCTTTATCATGTCAGTGCCGACAACGCGTTCCCTTACCGATTGTATAGCGGGCAACAGGAGAGCGGCTCTGTCGGAATCGCGAGCCGCGGCAATAACGGCAGTATTACTTTTCGCGATTGGCATCCCGTCGCCGCGGAGGAGTACGGTTATGTTGTGGCTGATCCGCTTGATCCCGACATCATCTGCGGCGGCAAACTGACGCGCTACAATCGTCGCACCGGGCAAGCACAAGGTATTCTGCCGGTGCCACTGCGGTCGCCGGATTTTCGAATGCTGCGCACCCAGCCGGTTGTCTTTTCTCCCGTCGATCCACACCTGCTTTTCTTCGCCGGGAATACGCTTTGGCAGACGCGCGACGGCGGTCAGAATTGGAAACAGATCAGCCCTGACCTGACTCGGAAGACGTACGACCTGCCCGCGAGTATCGGAAAGTATCGCACTGATCCGACCGCCGAAGCAAAACAACGCGGTGTGATCTACACGGTGGCGCCTTCGCCGCTGGATGTGAATCGCATCTGGTGTGGAACAGATGACGGATTGATCCACCTAACAACCGACGGCGGGAAAAGCTGGAGCGACGTGACGCCACCTGCGATCTCCGCGTGGCAGAAGATCTCGCTGATCGACGCGGGTCACTTCGACGCCAACACGGCCTACGCGGCCGTTAACACACTCCGGCTCGATGATGTGCGCCCTCACATTTACCGGACGCGCGATGGCGGCAAATCATGGGCGGAAATCGTGCACGGAATTCCAGACGGCCAAACAGTCAACGTTGTGCGGGAAGATACCCAAAGAAAAGGCCTTTTGTTCGCGGGAACAGAGCGCGCCGTCTACGTCTCTTTCGACGACGGCGAGAGCTGGGAGTCGCTCCGATTGAACATGCCGGCTACCTCCGTCCGAGATCTCATCATTAAAGACGACGATGTCGCGGTCGCTACGCACGGACGCGGCTTTTGGATCCTCGATAACATTACGCCGCTGCGCCAGCTCACCAAGAGTCGACAGGATTCTGTCCTGTTCAAACCGCAAACCGCACTTCGTTTGCGTTGGAGTCTCAATACCGATACTCCCCTTCCACCAGATGAGCCAGCCGGCGAAAATCCGCCGGATGGCGCAATGATCGATTATTTTTCGGCAGAAGATTCTTCCGGTCCAGTGACCCTCGAGATCAAAGACAAGAAAGGAAATTTAATCAGGCGTTATTCCAGTACCGACAAGCCGGTGCGTCCCGATGTGAAGAAGCTAAAAATCCCGCGCTACTGGATCCGTCCGTCACAACCACTTTCTGCCCAGCGGGGCATGCACCGTTTTCTATGGAACATGCACTACACTCCTTTGACGGGTGTTGAGCCCGAGTATCCTATGGCGGCGGTTTACGGCGACACGCCACCGACACCAACCTCGCCCTGGGTAATACCGGGAGATTACACAGTGGTGCTGACTGCGAGCGGCAAGAGCTACACGCAGCCCTTGACAGTCAAGATGGATCCGCGCGTCAAGATTTCCGAGGTCGAACTGCAAGACCAGTTGGAGGTGTCGCAACAACTCTGCGAGGTGCGAGCGACACTCGAACCGATCGGCAAGACCTTTGACTCGTTAGTCGAGCAACTGGTGAAACTGAAAGAACAGACTTTGCCGAAGAATGTCGAAGACAAGGTGAACGCGCTGAACACTAAGCTGAAAGAGTTAGGCCCACCGAATCCGCGGCCGGATGCGCCGCCCGCGCTGCACGCGTTGGATTCGACAAAAAAATTGTTCGACGAAATTCAAGGCGTTGGCGCGCCGCCGACGGACCGCGTCAAAGCCGCCGTTAACGAAGTCCGGCTCCAAGCAACCTCGCTCAGGGAGCGCTGGAAAAAAATCATCGCGCAAGACGTGCCAGCGTTGGACAAGGAGCTAGAAGCGGCCGGCGTCCCGCTCATCAACGCCGCGCCATAGCGGCGGCAATTTACAAGCCCGATCACGCGATGCCGGCACGTAAAACTTACCTGTCACGCCGAAGCCTCGGCGTAGGCGGAACACTTAAAACTTAAAGCCCTTCAAATGTTAAATATAGATCCGACCCAAGATCCGACCCCACTTCTCCTCCACGCGCACGTAAGAAAAGTCGTAAGCCGAAACGTCTTCGGTTATAAAGACTGCATGAAGCACCTGTTTGCCGTCACGAGGACGCACGGTCCCGCATGGGACGGGGGCAAGCCGATGGAGGCACAAGAAAAATGGACTGAACACGCAACCTTCATGAACCGACTGGCCGCCGATGGATTCATCGTGCTGGGCGGGCCTTTGGGTCAGAGCGGCGACGTCTTACTCGTTATCGACGCCACGGATACGAACGAAATTAACGCTGCGCTGGCGCGCGATCCGTGGAGTCAGTTAGGACTCCTCGCGATCAAAGAGATTCAGCCTTGGACGATCCTTCTCCAGCGGCTTGAAAAAGCCTAGCCCATCCGGTGCATCGTAAGCCGCTCTTGACGCGCCGCCCGCTCGCGAAAACTTTCGGAGTAGCGCTTGGGCGAAGGAGGTTAAGGTACATGCGATTTTTGCCCTGGGTGATCGACTGCCTGGAACAGTCGACCTAACAAAATGTCAAAAATATAGATGCGACCCCATTTTCCTTTCTCCAGCCCAAGGAATAATCTTCTTGTGGACATCATCCGATATTTTCCAGCGATCGTCCTCGGGAAAGTACAAGCACAGCGAACGATCCCCATACATATGTATTCGAGGAGAAGGCTCAATCTCCGGATCAGTAATCCAAGCGATCGGAACGCCACCATATCGATAATGAATTAACATCGTGTATTCCAGGCAATGTAACGATGGGGTGATATGGCCAATGCATTCAAGCCTCTCACGACCCTCATAGTGGCACTCAAAGCAAGGAAAGAACTTTTCGATCAAGGCTTTCTGCGCAAAAAACCGACGCCGATTAGCTCCCTGATCCTTTGGAATCCACGTCCTGCGGCCCATAAAACCTGTGAGGCATATTTGAAACGCCAATGGAACCAAGCACACCTGCCTCGGACGTCCTAGCACCGGCGCCGACGAGTGCGGCCTTTTCCAGTAAAGCCTTCTCTTTCTCTTGTTCCTCGTCCTCCCGTTGTTCATCGAAACGAGCGAAGAAATCATCGCTCTGGAAAATCCAATCCCAGACCTCTCGTGCCGAATCCGCATTATTCGCACCGGGCGCATCCAACTTCTCCAGACAACGGAGTGCATCTTTGATGCGCTCATGCAGGTCAATGACATTGCGGTCGGCGTTAGACCGCGTAAGCGCTGGCCTGTCCGGATGCGCCAGATTTCGAATCACCTTTGAGCTCGTTAGACGGACATCGAGTTTTCGAAGCAAACTGCGAAACACTTCGTCGATTCTACTACCGTATTCGGGCTGACATTCTGCCACCAACATCGTCAGTTTCATTCCGTTTGGCATGTCCCAGTCGCGCCGACTGCGACAAAAGCGCTTTAGAAGTTGGATAAGATGACGAAGTTGTGCTCCCCACCCGTCGCCTTGCCGGTTTCGATCTTCGACAAGATTGTCAAACCAATAGTTTACTTGTGTGGGATCGCTGCGATTCCATCCACTTTCGCCGGCGAGCTCTCGAATCTTTTCCTCGCCGATAAGAAAGCGACGATAAATTGCGAAGTCGACATGATGCTTTTCCTCGTCAGTCTCTGCGTAAGAGACACGGACGCAGTTATGATGAACCTCGGGCTGCTTCAAAAACCGGTCATCCTGCAGCGCCGCGCATACTCGCCGCTTAACCTCCTCGGCTGATAATGCGTTGCCGTACTCGTCAATGAGTTCGTGTTTGGCGAGGACAAGGCCGTCATCAACGTCGTACTCTTCTTCGTCAAAGCGCGTTTGAATTACAAGACGGACCGCTACAGATCCCTGCGGTTTGAAATTAGACTCATTAATCGTCAGACCAGGAATGTAATCTGGCAGGCGTGCGATCAGGCGATCACGATTTGCTTTCCGATGTGCTAGCAGTTTTTCTAAGAAGGTTGTACTAAGGCGTACCCTTTCCTCCCGGAATTTCTCGATGCGTTCTGAATAATCGAACATTCTCACTTCTCTTTGGGTTGACTGAGCCGATTTGCATACGCGAGCCAATCGACCGCCGGCACAGTTGCGAGCGACTGGAGCTTCCAAAGAAAACGGAATGCGAAAAATGCGAGCGCATTTTCCGGTGGGCCATATGCGTAGTTGCCCTGCGCCGCGAACGTATCAAAACTAGCGCCGGTGGCAGCGAAAGCGCAGTCAATAGAACGGTCATCTTTAAGCCCTCGGTGAACGTTCTGGAATGATTCGCCAAAACCATCCTTCCAATCGATATCGATCGAGAGAATACCACCCACGATTTTAAACAGCTTCTTGGCGGGGAAGACGCCGCCGGCATGACAAATTTCGACGGACGTCCTTCTGAGACGTCGAACGGATGCGACTTTACCCGCGGCGTAATCAAGGTAACCCCGGTTGATCGTGGGCTTACATTCGAACACGGCATACACGGCTTCCGCCGGGACGTAGCGGTGCTTGTCGTTGTCGAGAAGAGTCGGGGTGTATTGGCGATCGAAAATCACTACGTCGATCGAATCGCTAACTTGGCCGTCCGAACTGAGCACGATCGCTTTCTCGACGGTATAACGATTGGGTAAGTATCGGCGTAAGAAATCAATAAAGTGTTGCTCGTTGACCTCGCCGCGGTCGCCGTGATGAGTAATCCGTTCGGAGGACCGCAGCTGTGCTTCAAGACAGCTTTGCTCCCCCGCGAACGCTCGACGTAAGAACGCGACGTCGCCCGACGAAGCATCATCAAAACACCGGTTCATTACAATATCGAGTAGCATATTTCATACCATATCTTGGGCTTTCCCCAGACCGGTACCCCTTTCCTTGTGTGCGACAGATTGGCGCAAATCTAAGAATATTGGGGACTTTAGATCGAGCCAAAATGTTGCTAGTTCGCGCGGCAAAAACGCCTTGCCCTCACATCCCAAGCAGCGTCGCAACGCCTTTTGATCCAGATGATATGTCTGCTCCACAAAACAAGTAGCTGGTGCGGAGCCCAGATATTGAAAAAATGTTTGAAAACGCGTTTTCTTTCAAAAAGAACATGTTTTCGCCAGCTATATCCCCTGAGAACATGTCAGACGATCACTTTCGACATCTGCAAGAGCATGCTAACGAAATAATTCCGATCCTTTATGACTATGCTCGCAACCTCGCCGCGCGGAAATATCACTGGTGTGAAGGCAAAAGCCTGCCGCTCGGAAAAAGCCCCGAAGATATCGTTACTGACGTCTACGTAAGTTACGCTCGGGGCGCGGGCAGTTCCGGTAAGCGCACGAAAGGTGTTCGGCATTTCGATCCTGAAAAGGACATAATGCTGCAACTAAAAGGCTCTATTAAGAGCGCAATGTGGGCGCTAACGGATAAGTCATCGGCAAAAAAGGAGTTTCTTGCCACATCGGAAGAGGATTTAAAAGAAGTAGAATTTGCGCCTACTGATCCTATTCCTGATGACCTTGTCGAATCTGCAGACTTCGCAAGGACGGTATCTGAACGCGTTAGAAACGATCAGAGAATCAAAAAGAGTGATGACCTTGCTAATCTCTTTATGCTTTTTGAGCTTGAAATAACAGAAGTGGCCGATCAAGCCCGTGAACTCAAAAGAAATCCCGAAGAGATATGCCAGCTACGTTATCAGCTTCGGCAGATTTACTCCGAAGTCATAAATGAACTCAACAGACAATAGGAGGACAGATGAGCGACGAAAACCTGAAACTACTGAAGAACCTCGACAAGCTTCTTTTTGAAGATGCCGAGGAGGCGCCCGATGAGGTTCGCCGCCGCCTCGAGTCGAAAGGCGTCGATGTCAAGGGGCTAATCGCACGGGTAAAGGCCGCGGCAGGCGAAGCCTATCGCAAGGTTTTAGTTGAAGAAGCAGCGGAAGAAGAATCTCGACGAAAGCAGGTGCGAGGGTCTGTATTTGGTAACCTTGCGGAGCTGGGCCGAGAGAAGCTGTTGGAACTTGTTCGCGCAGCCGAGGCCGGACAGTACGGGACAGAAATAATGGCACGATGCCGCAATCAAAAAGTCGAAAATCTTTCGGAGGCTGATCTAAGGACGTTGTTGGAAGACATGGAATCAACAATAAGAAAATAATTTTCCTTTGATTTTTGTAAGTTCGGCACTTTGGGAAGCTCGAAAAGAAGAATGCCGACGGGCGGCCCGTCAGCTGTTGGAAGAGACGTTTGTCTCAAAGCCGGCTGACATCGACGTCGTGGCACTTGCCTTCAAGGCCGGAAGACTAACAATCGAAAAGGATGGTCTCACTGGCGCAGACGGCCGCCTTGTCGCCGACGGCAAGAACGGCGGCAGAATTCGCGTGAAATCGAGTTTGGGTCCAGCACGCTTTCGATTCACCGTCGCGCATGAAATCGGCCATTGTCGATTACATGCCGGCGGATTCATCGAACGTTCCGATTCCGGCAAGACCTTTGGAATTTGGAACGACGCGAGCGAGGAAGCAGAGGCAAATACTTTTGCAGGCGAATTGTTGCTGCCGAAGAATCTGTTCGTTCCAAGGATAGAAGGCAAAACGCCATCGATTAGTCTTATCGCGAAAATTGCCGACGATTTTCAGACGAGCTGCCTAGCAACAGCTGTTCAATATATTAATTACACGAATGAAGCAGTTGCGCTCGTCGTGAGCCTTGGCTGGGATATCGAATGGTCGAAAAAGGCTAGAGAATTTTGGCCCACGGTTAAGTCGGGACGTGTTAGCAAAGATTCGGCGGCCGGGGAACGGCTCGCCGGAATTTCGAGCGACAGCGGCAAAATGGTTCTAACGCCCGCCTATGCTTGGCTTGCGGGATACGACACCAAATCAGAAAAGGACATTAATGAAGACAGTCTCTATCTCGATTACTATGACCGCACTGTAACGCTTCTCTGGTGGGACGACTATGAGGAATAGAACTGAGACGGGTGAATGGAACGACAAGACCCAAAGCTTCGTGAGATTTGGTCACAAAAGAACATCCCCATAGCGTACCGCCAGGCAAGATGCCTATTGGTACGCCTTCCATATTCGGCGAATAACCGTAATTGGTTGAAGGATAGCCATCGAAAGGAGCCGAAATGGGATGCGAGATATAAGTGTTGGGAGACGCCACGAGCTTGGTTCGAGAATGTGGTTCAGCGCATCCTCAGGCGGTTCGGACGCGTTTATGTAATACAGCCTTTCAGAACGTATCAAAAATGTGCACCCGCCTGTTGGAATGCGAAGGGATTTGAATGTGAATGTTCGTGTATGGGCGCGAACCATGGCTCAGGCGACCCATCACGTCACTGGTATGTCATTTCCGAAACGCTTGCTGTAAGCTGGGATGAGCGCCAGTACTCTTGCCGGCTGATCACGTCCTCAGGTGCTCAAGAAATTTCTGGGAGCTGATGCCTTATTTTCGATGACCGATGGGAAGCGAAGGTCGGGATCAGATCTTCAGGGCGTGTTGCTCAAATCGGCTTTAGCTAAAACCGGTTCTATTTGAGGGGTTCCGGTGAGTCTGCTGAAAAATAAAAACGCGCTACAGGGCATTCTCGGAGGTCGTTCTTCACCCATTTTGCGAAGAAGGTATTTGGGCAACACGCCCTTCAGTTTTGACATTAGCCGATTGGCTGAGGCTGAGCGTTAACCGGTCGAAAAGCTCCTGCGCATCAAGCGCGGTCGGCTAAAGATTCGATTGTTTTCCAGTCGGTGAGTGTCAGCTGGAGTTTCGCGGAAGCCAAGGACTGAAGATAGAGGACAGAGGACAGAAGACAGAAGACAGAGGACAGAAGACAGAGATCGGACGGCGAGTCCGTCCGATGGCGGATCAAGCGGTACGCGCCAAATCTTCGATCCTCTTCCAATCGTCCGGAGTAAGCTGGAGTTTCGCGGCGGCCATATTCTCCTCGAGATGCGCGAGTGACGAAGTCCCCGGGATTGGCAGCATGACCGGCGATTTTTGCAGCAGCCAGCCGAGCGCAAGTTGGGCGACGGTGGCGTTGTGACGTTTCGCTTCGGCCTCCAACGGAGTTCCGTGCTTGAGCAACGAACTTCCGTTTCCGCCGAGTGGAAACCACGGGATGAATCCCAGGTTCTCTTTCTCGCAAAAGAGAAGGACCTTCTCCGATTTCCTGTCCGCGATGTTGTATTCGTTCTGGACACTGACGATCGGCAGAACTTTGCGCGCCCGCTCGATTTCCTGCGTCGTGACGTTCGATAATCCAACGTGCCGAATTTTGCCGGCGTCCTGCGCCTTCTTCAGCGCGCCCACCGATTCTTCCACCGGCACCTTGCGATCGATGGTGTGCAATTGATACAGATCGATCCGCTCGAGCTTTAGCCGTTTGAGACTTTTGTCGACGCACTGCGATAGATATTCCGGGCGACCGTTTGGCACCCATTGGCCGCGTCCGGGTCGGGTGAGACCGCCCTTGGTCGCAATCACCAAATCTTTCGGATAGGGATGGAGCGCTTCGGCAATGATTAGTTCGCTAACCTCCGGGCCGTAAGCATCGGCGGTGTCGATGAGATTAACGCCGAGCTCGACTGCGCGACGCAGAACTCTCCTGGCGTTATCCCGATCGGCCGGCCAACCCCAGATCCCGTCGCCGGTTAGGCGCATCGCGCCAAACCCAAGGCGATTCACGGTCAAATC
>Ga0070707_100007596_pt1 | contig 10070 bp, 12 predicted proteins | sample KBSK5502metaG_FD_65468 | JGI IMG/M metagenome (GOLD analysis project Ga0070707, IMG submission 65468) | Corn, switchgrass and miscanthus rhizosphere microbial communities from Kellogg Biological Station, Michigan, USA - KBS K5-50-2 metaG | ecosystem: Host-associated > Plants > Roots >... | reverse complement strand
CCGTGCTGGCGCCGGCGATCGGAGGATCGGTCGGCAACGCGGTGACGCAATTGGCGCGTGCCTTGGGCGCAAAACACGCTATCTCAAGCACGACTAATCATGCCAAAGCCGAGCAGGCGAAGGCGCTCGGGTTCAATGAGGTCATTGATATCTCCTTCGAAAAGCTGGGTGACGGCGTGCGTCGCTTCACAGACGGTTACGGCGCAGACATCGTGATCGATGGGGTTGGGGGCGAAGTCTTGAGCGAGGCGCTCGGAGCGCTCGCGCCGGGCGGAACTCTGACCACGGTAGGCTATTCGGGAGGCCGCAAGACGACCATTGATGTCACAGATCTGATCTGGAAACGGGCCAGCATCAAGAGCTTCTCCCTGTTTGCTCAGCCGCAGGCGGCCTGGACTCAAGCCTGGGATGCCATCGTCCCGCTGCTTGAATCCGGCGCGATCCAACCGATCGTGGCTAAGACGTTCTCGCTGGAAGAGGCGGCGGATGCGTTGCGCTACCTTGTTGAGGGCCGCCCTTTCGGCAGGGTTGTCCTCACGATCTGACGGCATTCGATGAGAGGAAAGGAGTACCATGAATAAGCTTTTGATGAGGAGATCGCGATGACGGCCTGTAGCGAAGTCAGATTCCCGGTCGACGACGGTGTAGAACTTGGCGCCTGGTGGCTCTATCTTCCGAAGAGCGATGCGCAACGTTGCCCTGGGATCACGATGGCCTCCGCGGCAAAACGGTCCGTTAGAGCCGCTGCTTGCCGGTGGAACGAGCACGAGCAGGCGGCCGGCGAACAAACCGCAGCAGCGTCTGCTCAGCCCGTGTCAGAGTATGATCCCGACGATAGATGATGTAGAAACGGCGACAACAGCGCCAGCTTGGTAGACGGACAGACTTCACTCCGCCCTCGCGCAGATCGTCCGCCACCGCTTCTCGAGAGATCGCCGCCACCCCGTACCCCGCGAGCACAGCCGTCCGCAGGGCGGCGTTGCTGCCGAACTCCTTGAGCGACTCCGTGCGCACGCCGTAGCGCGTCAACGCAGCAACCGCCAACGCGCGCGTCGCGGAGCCCTCTTCGCGGAGGAGCAACCGTGTCCGGCCGAGGGCGTCGACGGAGACACGACGGCCGGCCAGCGAATGGGTCGCGGCCGCCACCAGCAGGATCTCGTCCCGCACAAATGGCAAAATCGTCAGCGCGGTGTGCGCCGGTCGCAGCCCCACGAACGCGAGCGGGAGGCTGTGGTCGAGCACGCGCTCCACCGTCCGTTGCGTGTTGGCGATCCGCAGCCGTACCGCGAGGTGCGGGTAGGCCCGGCCGAACGTCCCGAGCCGCTTGGGGAGGATGAACTCACCGACGGTCGTGCTGGCGCCGACGACGATCTCACCGCGCAGCAATCCCTGCACCTCCCCAATCGCCGCCGGGATCCGGTCGAGCAACTGCAGCACCTGCCGCGCCAAAGGAAGGACCGTCCGTCCCGCATCCGTGAGCCCCAGGATCCGTCCTTTGCGCTCCACCATTGGCGTCCCCAGCACCCGCTCGAGCCGCCGGAGCCGCTGCGTCACAGCCGGCTGAGCGATGTGCAGGGCTTCAGCCGCTCGGGTCACGCCGCCCGTGTCGACGACCCGGACAAGGATCGCCAGGTCCTCGGTGTTTATGAGAGTGCCTCCCATAAGAGTATGCTTATGGATCCCCGCCCGAAATCCCTATTGGACGCCGTCCCCGACCGCGAGTATCGTTGAACGTGCCAACGGACGAGGAGGGGCCGCCATGGGTGAGCAGCCCGAACTACGCTGGTCAGACGCCGAGGCCGCGCGGATCGTGCGCGAGACGTACGGGGCCGTCATCCCGGAGGGCGACTCGACCGTCGCGGAAAGCCTGTACAATGCCTCTGAACTGGCCGAGGTGCCCGCCCCAGCCATTGCGATGGCGTTGGGACTGGGCAACCCGGTGCGGGTCGCGGAGCTTCGCCCCGGCGAGACCGTGCTCGATCTCGGGAGCGGCGGCGGGATCGACACCCTGCTCGCGGCGAGGCGCGTCGGCCCCCGCGGACGCGTCTACGGACTCGACATGACGCCCTCGATGCTGGAACGGGCCCGTGCGCACGCCGCCCTCGCCGGCCTCCCGAACGTCGAGTTTGTCGAGGGTCGGATGGAGGCGATCCCGCTCCCCGACGCGAGCGTGGACGTTGCGATCACCAACGGCGTGATCAACCTCGTTACGTCGAAGGGCAAGTTGTTCCGGGAGATCTTCCGCGTGCTGCGTCCCGGTGGTCGGCTCGTCTTCGCCGATTCGGTCGTGGACGGCTGCCTGCCCAAAGAGGTCCTGGAGAACGAAGCGGCCTACGCTGGCTGACTGGCGGGCGCGCTTGCGGAGCAAGCGCTGATCGAGGCCGGACGGAAGGCGGGATTCGTCGACATCGCGGTCGTGGGCGACCGTCTCCCGCTGCGCCGCGATCGCCTCCGGCGCTACCCGCTGTTCTCGGTAGAGTTTCTGGACTGGCTGTTTTCGCAGATCCCCGAGGACCGGGTCCCTATCTATACGGCACATTTCCGCATGGTTAGGCCGGCCCAGTAAGTCTATCAATCGCGCGCGTGAGCCCCGGCGCTGCAGTGAGGGTAGGGGCGGTGCCTGTCACACGGGCCCAAGTCGAGCTGCGAGGAGACCGCCGATGTACTTTCGGCAGATCCTGCACGATGAGAAGGCCTGCGGTTCGTATCTCGTCGGCTGCCCAAGGCCCTACCGAGCGGGAAGATAACGGAGGGCTAAGATGAAAGGGTGCCGTCGGGACCCCGAGCGGACTGAAGTACGAGTTTTGCGGCGTCACGTTTCCCTCAAAGGCGCGGACATCCTGGAGATCGGATGTGGCGATGGACGGCTAACCCGAAGAATCGCGCACCTGGCTCGCTCCGTCGTGGCGACCGACCCGAACGAGGCGTACATTGTCCGCGCCAAAGCCGGGACGGCGGCCTCGTTGCAGGCGAAAGTCCGCTATCGTGTTGCGGCGGCGGAAGACTTACGACTCCCCCCTCAGCGCTTTGACGTCGCGATCCTTTCATGGTCCCTCTGATGAATCTCTCCTGAGGGCATGGTCCATGCCCTGAGAAGGATCCACGGGGCAATTCGTCCGGGCGGCATTGTGGCTGATCTTCGGCCGGACCGATTCGCTCGACCGCGCCAGTCGCGGCCTCAACTTCCGAAGATCTATTGGGCGACTGACGGCCGGGACCGTTTGCAAGGTGTCCTCGACAAGGTGCCTGAAAACTTGCGCAAGCATCGTGCCGCGACGCGCGCGGTGGAGCGGGTCCTCCAGCGAGGGCTCTTTCTGCTGGAGGGAACCGAAACGTTCCCATTCCGCTACCATTTCCGGAACGTCGGCGTCTTCGAACGGCGCCTCGGCACCGTCTGGAAGGACAGCGTTCTGCGGCGATCCGTCCACCGCCGCCTACAAATGGTTCAGAAGCACTCTCAGGCTGGACACATTGTGGTGATCGAGCCTCTGCGCCTGAACATCCTGAGGAAGCGATAGGTAGTGCTCTTGGAACCATTCCGATCTTGGCGTGGCACTGTCCTTGCAGAGTCGGAACAGGCCACGGGTTCACCTGGGGCGTTCGGTAATTCTAGTATCGCTTCGACCGAGGTTTTCCATGCTGCCCGCACGGTCCCTGCCAGAACTGGACTCGCCCCGGTGGACTAGCTATGGCTAACCGATCACGGTGAAGAGATCGACCCAGCACCGAATAACATACGAAGGCTTAATGCACCTTCCTCGAGACACGAGCGACCAATTCGTCCAATCTCGAAAGTAATAGCTTGAGGATCGGAGACCCGTTCGCCTTGTTGGAGCCGACGACCAGGTCAATCGTCGGCGTATCGCCCTTAAGCGGACGGCTCGTCACGGACCGAGGAAGGAAGTTCTGTGCGTACGCGGGTAAGAGCGCGACGCCGTGCGTCGACGCTGTCAGAGAAACTGCCATCAAAGGGTTGTCGAACTCATGATTCACCGTGATGTTGATCCCGCACCGCCTCAAGTAATCATCGATGACCCCCCGAAGTGCAGGGGTCGTGGCCGACGACGCGCTCAGAAATGTCTCGCCGACGATATCCTGCGGGCTGATGGCGTCGAGGGCGGTGAGGCGGTGATCGCTAAGTAGGACCACAACCAAGGGCTCCGTGACCAGGAGGTGGAACGCCAAGTCCGGCACCCCTTCTTCACGTCGCATAAAGGCTGCATCCACTTTTCCCTTCAGCAGGGCGTCTACCAGTTGCTGTGACTTTTGACTCGAGATCATCACATCGATGTTGGGCAATTCGTCGCGCAAGATCTGCAAAGCTTCGGACATCCACGTCAGTTCGTGTCCGGTCAGGAAACCCATGACAAAACACGGCTTGGCGGGATGGGCGGCACGGCGTGCTACCTCAGCTGCCGCCTCGACCTGTGATAGCACTGAGCGGGCGTGATCGAGAAAGGCTCGACCCGCCGGTGTCAGTTCTATGCCGCGAGCGCTGCGCGTCAGGAGTTGGGCGCCTACCTCCTCCTCAAGATCCCGAATCTGCCGACTCAACGACGGTTGCGACGTGTACAGCCGTTGCTGTGCTGCCATGGTTAGACTTCGTGCCTCAGCAACCGCGACGAAATAGCGAAGGTGTCGTAATTCCATTTTTATCTCCATGCTTTTGAAGCATTGCCCCCAGCATACAAAGTATTTTTCAACGGCGCTACAACGGGCTAACTTTGTCACATAGAAAGGTGATCTGAGCTTGCCCCGAAGCGGCTTGGCGGACCTCGCAGTTATGTCTAGCTTGCAGGGCTGCTAGATCAAGGGAGGTAGAGCTATGAGTTCCCCAGTTGTTTTGATTACCGGCGCGCTGACCGGCATCGGTCGTGCCACGGCGATCGCCTTCGCCAGAGAGGGCGCCCGCATCGTTGTCTCCGGCCGCCACGACGAAGCTGGAAAGGCACTTGCTACCGAACTGCGCACGCTCGGTGTTGAAGCGGAATTTGTTCGCGCCGACGTGCGCCACGAGGACGATGTGCGCACCCTGGTCGATAAGACCGTCGCGCGCTTCGGTCGCTTGGACGTGGCTATCAACAACGCCGGTACCGAGGGTAAGCCCGGCCCGGTGATAGAACAGTCAGCCGAGAGCTACGCCGATACCTTCGACACTAATGTGCTCGGCACACTGCTGAGCATGAAGCATGAGTTGCGCGTGATGGTTCCGCAAGGAGGCGGCAGCATCGTAAATGTGTCGTCTACCTACGGTCATACTGGCGCTGGTGGCGCATCAATTTATGTGGCGAGCAAGCACGCGGTTGAAGGCCTTACCAAATCGGCGGCTCTCGAAGTAGCGGGCACCGGTGTGCGCGTCAATGTGATCGCCCCTGGTCCGATCGAGACCCCGATGCTGAATCGATTCACCGGAACGGACGAAAGAAAGGCCGGCTTGGTGTCGACGGTGCCGCTCAAGCGCGTAGGGCGACCCGAAGAGATCGCGCAGACCATCGTCTTTATGGCGTCCGACAAAGCGTCGTTCATCATGGGTGCGTCGTATCTCGTCGATGGTGGAAAAACGGCCGCGTAGTGGCACGTCGTTCAAGACGACTTGGGTGTCGACCTCTTGACCGTTCCCTTTTGCGAACACGTCCAGGAGTAGGCGCCGGTGCTCCTCCAGGACTTCCGCATATCGGCGATCGCCGAGGCGCTGGAGGAGCGTGGTGGACCCCTCGATGTCGGTGAAGAGGAAGGTGACCGTCCCGGTCGGCAGGATGCGCATAGGCGGCCTCCTTGGGAGAGTGAAACTGTGGGCCGCTTGGTCAGGATGACGTTCGGTGGTGCTGGCGGTTGCTCCTGGACAGCTTAGCCGGCCCACAGCCTCGGTAGGCACGCGGGATCTCCCCGTCGAGCAATCGGAGAAAAGTTAAAAGATGCCGGAAATTGTCTCGCGAAATGCGCAGGGGAAGGCCAGGGCACTAGAGGCACCGGATGACTCAAGTGGACTAGACGGGCGGGGCGATCTAGGTGCAACGAACCTTCGAAGGGAGCGGGTCTGGATCGGACAGACCCGCCCGCCATCATTCGTAGCGACTACCGATAATATGGTCCGTATGGGCGATCATACGGGCCGTATTCGCCTTGCCACCTGCACCACCGCATCGCCTGCCAGTCACGGTGCCAGTACGCTGCGCGGCAAAACCTGTCTGTTCGATAATCGTAGTAGCGAGTTCCGGGGCCGATCTGAACATATACTCCCTGAGCTTGTGCTGACGCGGGGGCGAAAGTCATAGGGGCGCTGACCAACATCAGGCAGGTTGCTGCCAGTAATCCCAGTCGCATCGCAAGTCTTTTCATGACTGTCCGCCTCCGTTCCCTTACATTGTCGCCGAAGGGACATCGGTTTCAATCCCTGGCACCGCCTGTGTTACGCTGCTCGGGTGAGAAATTCGTGGAGGGCGCGTAAATCTCATATGAAGATCTCATGAAGATGTTGGAACCGACTTTTTCTCAGCGACAAAGCGCTCCTCTCTCTTGAGACGGTTGGAGTCTGTAACTGGATCGATGGACGTGCGCATCATGCAGAATGCGCCGTATGCTGCCAGCATTGACGAGAGTCTTGCCGGTTAGAAGAACAAAGGCGCCGTCCCGGCATCGTCCGAATCATTACGAGCAGGTGACCGTTCGGACATCTGCCCGTATCGACACGCGGGCCCAGAAGGGGCGGGGCGATTGCCGACCATCCTTGGGAAGATGTCAGCGAGCCCGACGGCTCGCGATTGGGGCAGGCGATGGTCAAAGCAGATCGCGTCCCCGGCGAAGTTGAAAGTGGACGTCGCAGTCGTCGGTTGGCGAACGAAACGCCCTTTTGCCTGTGTCAAAAACCTGTGTCCAAGTACTCGAAACTAGGCAGGGTTGGGCAGTCGAACGCAGGATTGACGGAACGTCGCAGACACTTGTGCAAACAGCATGGCCGGATGCAAAACAAGATCCCCCGTGAACGAGTGATGTCCGCCGCAGAGCTCACCTATGCTGGTTTTGCAATGACATAAACTAGGGCTGAGCCTTCAATGGTGCAGATTTGGGGACGCATGAGCATCATGGCCGTCCGTTCGTAGGGAGCGGTGAAGATCTGTAACTCGGCAAGGGTGTGCAGGTCGAGTATTTTGCCCATCTCGGTCCCAGTTGGGACGATGGTGCCAACAGCATCTTCGCGCAAGGTGGGCACGAAAATTCCACCCACTTTGGCGCGCATCGCTTCCGTCGCGCCAACATCGATGGCTTTGTCAGCCGGAGCGGGGGGGGCGTCGAGTGCGAGGACGCCGAGGTTAAAGAGGGCGCGCTCGAGACCCTTGGCATTACGCTCGGTCCAATACATCTCCTTGCTCGAGCGCCCGCCAACTTCAACATTCGCCACCTTGATTCCCAGCGAGCGGGCGTAAGTGGTCAGACCGCCGCGCTTGTTAGGAGCATTGCTGATGAAGGGCGCGCCTAGATCGGCAGCAAGTTGTTCGGATCCCTCGAAGCGTTTGACGAAGGCGTTGATACACCACGTGCCGCCGCCGTGGAGGTCGATGACCACATCGCTGTCGGCCACCAACGGCGCAATGGATCCCGCGAGGCGGTCAGTGTGCGAGCCTTCTCTGTTGCCCGGGAATACGCTGTCCAAGTCGATAGGGTTTGGGGAATCGATCCAGGAATTGCGGCGCTCAACCTCGGCTGCCAGAGCATTGGCAGTCAAGATGACGCGCAGGCGTCCGGCGAGCTTCGCAAAAGGGTGCTGGCAAAGCATTTTGATCGCCAGGGCGGACCAGGGTCCTTCGTCGCCGTGTGTCCCGGCGATGAGAGTCGCGCGAGTGCCAGTTGTACCGGCTTCGCCATATTTAAGGGGGATGTACTGTGCGGCGGCGTGGGCAGTTACCTGGACTTCGTTCCAAACCAATGATTCATAAATGGTCTTCAAGGCCAGATTCTCCCGGGAAGTTGAGCAATACCATGCCCCGCCTTCCGCACGCGCATTTCTCTACTCTGCATACCTACTGTTCAGCTCCTGGCGCGCGCGAAAATCGTCCGGATATAGCGTGACCTTTTCGGCCGCGAACTCAAAGTCGTAGCCCTCCCGCGCGATGGTCTCGACGAGCTTCGCGGCGTCGAACCGATAACCGCTGAACCGGCTGGGTGGCTGTGCAGCGAGCCATACCCACGCCTTGCCGAGTTCGACCGGATCCGCCCAGCTGGCTCTCAGCTCCGCGGGGGCTCGATCGTACTCCGCCCAGGTAATTCGCGTCGGCTTGATACGGACACCTGGACCGATCGTATTAAGCGCGATATTGTGCAGCTTGGCCTCGAGCGAAAGCGCTTTGACGAAACCTTCGATTCCGTGCTTGATCGTGCAGTAAGCAATCTCCGCTTTATAGCCGCGAATACTAGAGCCACTCGCTATGCCGATGATGTGGCCGCCGCGTTGCGTTTTCATCTGATTCCAAACGGCGTATGTGCAATTGAACAGTCCGCCGATGCCCACATTGATTTGACGTGACCATTCCTCCGGCGTGGTCGCTTCAAATGTGATCAACGGCATGTAAATCGCGTTGTGAACCACGACATCCAGCCGGCCCCAGCGATCTACGATCCTCGTCACCACGCTCTTGCACTCCGCGAGGTCGGCAACATCGGACCGGCAAGCCTGAAACTCTGTGCCGTCGGCGGCCAGGTCTAGGGCGCAGCGCGTAAGTTCGTCGTCGCTTATGTCTGTCACGCAAACCCTCGCACCCGCGATGCCAAACGCCCGGGCGATCCCCCATCCTAAGCCGCGGGCCGCGCCGGTTACGAGGGCAACGCTATTTTTTCGTAGCATCTGGTCCTTTCACTTCATCGTTAATGAGCGACACTTGCACCAAGCCGCGCGATACGAGGTGATCTTGGAACCGCTGTAATGTTGCGTTGATGCATACGCCCAGGGATGGAACTGCTCTTCTTACGAGGTTCTACACTTCACAACGTTTCGATCCTAGCATGGTCACTTCTGCGACATCTCGTGGGTCATGTCCTTCTACATGTCTGCTAAACTTTTATTCGCCAGGCAATCGCCTTGGCTACCGTCATTTCGGCCACGCCGAGCCGCGTTGAGATTGCCGATAAGCTGAGGCCAAGTTGCCGGAGATGAAGGGCCCTTGGGGCAACCCGTTGGTACACTGGGAGGCCAGCTGTGTTCACTAGGTGGACCTCAATGGACGAGTCGGCAACGGTTCGAATTCTTTGCGTCCATGCCCACCAAGAACCCTGCGTTCCTGATGTTCGGCGGACCGTTCCTGCCGAACACCGAAGCCTTGGCGTTAATCGCTAATCGCGCGACCGAGTCCCGTGCGTCGGCAATTGGTGCAGTGTTACACTGGCATGGCGCGCTTCTGATGTGCGCGCCCGATTATCGCGATTTCCTTACTGTGCCCGGCGATCACGCGCACGCCCTCATCTAGGCGGGCGGTGATATTCGCAGGCGAACAGCCCTCCAGGAAGGCAATGCCATTCTTGCGGCAGGCGGCGAAGATGCGGTCACGGGCCTCTTGCATCTCGGGCGGATAGGGATCGCGCCGTAGCGTCGCATAGCCAAGCGAAAGGCCGAGATCACCGGGGCCCATCTCAGCAAACCCCAAGCCAGGCACTGTAAGGATCTCCTCGCACTTCGCGACCCCTTCCGGGCTTTCCAGCTTCACGCCAAGCAGCAGCTCACCCTTGGGATTGAGCGGCCACGGGTCGCAGCGGTCCAGATACTCAGTCTGCGAGATGCCCCAGATCGCGGATGCGGTTGCTTCTGAACCGCGGCCGCGCGTACCGATGCCAAGTCGGTTCGCGCTGACGGCGCCCCGCTTTGCGCCCCGCATCCGCTCGACCGGCGACACCAGCGACGAATCCACGCCGGCTAAATTATGCGGATAGCGGCATGATTCCACGAAGGCGCGGGCGGCGCTTGCGGTTTCCACCTGACACAATAGGATACCGTGCGCACCGCGACCGAGAATCTGGCGGAATTGCCAGGCGTTGCAGCGAACATCCGCCTCATCGATGCCGTTCACCGGCACTTCGACGAT
>Ga0070707_100007595_pt1 | contig 10070 bp, 8 predicted proteins | sample KBSK5502metaG_FD_65468 | JGI IMG/M metagenome (GOLD analysis project Ga0070707, IMG submission 65468) | Corn, switchgrass and miscanthus rhizosphere microbial communities from Kellogg Biological Station, Michigan, USA - KBS K5-50-2 metaG | ecosystem: Host-associated > Plants > Roots >... | reverse complement strand
CCGCAGGTGCCGCTCACCGCGGTGCGCATGGCGCGCAAGCGCATGTACTTCAGCGCGGCCAAGGCCGTGACCGAGCTGGGGCTGCCTCAGGCGCCCGTCGAGCAGGCGCTCGAAGAGGCCGTGTCGTGGTTCGTCGAGGGCGGCTATGCGCCGCGCCCGCCCGGCCGTAGTTCGAGCCGAGGCACGGCCGACGAACCGCAGGTGAGGAGCGTGACGAGGTGAGTGCTGGATTGGATTTCGAGCCGAGGCACGGCCGGCCCTTCGAGCCGCGAGACGGCCGGAACTCGGGCGTCACAAGGCGAGGGCTGAGTTGATTCCGCAGGTGAGGAGCGTGACGAGGTGAGCGCTGGATTGGGTCGGGCGGCATGAACGCGGGGCAATTCGTTTCGCGGCTCACGCGCCGGAGCCGCTCGAATTTCTTCTATGCCTTTCTCTGCCTGCCCCGGCCCCAGCGCGAGGCGATCTATGCCGTCTATGCCTTCTGTCGCATCGTCGACGACGCCGTGGATCTGGGCCAGGACCGTGATGCCCAGCGCCGCGAGCTGGCCCGCTGGCGCGACGAGATCGCCCGGGTGTACGGCGGCGTCCCGGAGCATCCCGCAGCCCAACGGCTGCAGCAGGCCCTGCGCCTCTTTCCCATCCCCCGCACGGCGCTCGAAGAAATCATCGCCGGGGTCGAGATGGACCTCGACCACGCCGCCTACGAGACCTTCGAGGCCCTCTATCCGTACTGCTACCGCGTGGCGTCCGCCGTGGGTTTGTGCTGCATCGAGATCTTCGGTTACTTCGATCCGCGCGCCCGCGAGTACGCGGTCAACCTCGGCATCGCGCTGCAGCTGACCAATATCCTGCGCGACGTCCAGTCCGACGCGCGCGCGGGCCGCATCTATCTGCCCCAGGAGGACTTGCGCCGCTTCGGCGTCACCGCCGAGGACCTGGCCGCGGGCCGGTACACGCCCGAGTTCGCGGCGCTCATGGGCTTCGAAGCGGCGCGGGCGCGCGAATACTACGGCCGCGCCTGGGCCGCGCTGCCGATCGGCGACCGGCCCCGCCTCTTCGCCGCCGAGATCATGGGGCAGACATACTTCGCGCTCCTGCGGGCCATGGAAAAGCGCCGGTTCCAGGTCTTCGGCGAGCGCGTTGCCCTGCCGGCGCACCGTAAAGTCGCCATCGCGCTTCGCTGCTGGGCCAAGGCGCGCTGGGGCGAGCGGCAGGCGGCCAAAGCGCGGCCTTGAAGGCAGCGGTCTATTCGGGGCCGGGAGCGATCGAGCTGCGCGACTGGCCCGAGCCCGCCGCCGGTGCGGGCGAGCTCGTGCTCCGGGTTCGCGGCTGCGGCGTGTGCGGATCGGACATCGCCAAGTTCTCCGGCGGCGCCGCGTCTCCGCCGGCCGTCTTCGGCCACGAGGTGGTGGGCGAGGTGGCCAGCGTCGGGCCCGGCGTGATCCGATTCGCACCCGGCCAGCGCGTGGTCGCGGCCCACCACGTGCCCTGCTTCCGCTGCCACTACTGCCGACGCGGCAGCCACTCCATGTGCCGCGCCTTCAAGCAGAGCAACCTCGATCCTGGCGGCTTCGCCGAGCTGTGCCGCGTGCCCGCGGCCAATGTCGAGCACGCGACCTTCGCGATTCCCGAGCATGTAACCGACGAGGCCGCCTCGTTCACCGAGCCCCTGGCGTGCTGCCTCCGCGCCATCCGCCGCGCGGGACTTGGCGAGGGCGACACGGCGCTGGTGGTCGGGCTCGGCTCCATCGGATGCCTCTTCCTCCAGTTGCTGCGCATCCGCGGCGTGCGGGCCCTGGGCAGCGATCTCGTGGCCGAGCGCCGCGAGCTGGGGCGTCGCTTGGGCGCCGAGGTGCCCGACGGCGATCGCGCGCTCGACGCGGCGCTGCGCGGGGCAACCGACGGCCGTGGCGCCGATGCCATCATCATCACCGCCGGCGGCGCCGCGGTCCTGGCCTGGGCGGCGGCGCGGGTGAGGGATGGCGGCGCGCTCCATTGCTTCGCCGGCGGCCAGGGGGACGCGCTGCCGCTCGCGCTGGAAGCGCTCTATCACCGCGAGATCACGATCACCGCGACCTACTCTTCATCCCCGGCCGATTTGGCGGAGGCGTTTGATCTGCTGTCGAGCGGCGCGGTCAGCGTGGCCGGTCTCATCAGTCACCGCCTGCCGCTTGGGCGGCTGGCCGACGGCATCGCCCTCATGCGGCGCCAGGAAGCCGTGAAGGTCTATATCCAGCCGTGAAAGCGCAAGTCTTCTACGGCCCGGGCGATCTCCGCTTCGAAGAGATCCCGACGCCCGAGCCCAGCGCAGGGGAGATCGTCGTCCGCGTGGAGGCGGCGCTCACCTGCGGCACCGACGTCAAGACGCTGCGCCGGGGCCATCCGGTGATGATCCCGCACGTGCCCACCGTGTTCGGCCATGAGTTCGCCGGCGCGGTGTCGGCCGTCGGTCGCGGCGTTCACGGGCTCCGCGAAGGCGATCGCGTGGCCGCCGCCAATTCGGCGCCATGCGGCCTCTGCCCGCTCTGCCGTGCGGGACGGCCCAATCTCTGCGAGGATCTGCTCTTCGTCAACGGCGCCTACGGCGAATTCATCGCGCTGCCCCCGCGGCTGGTGGAGAAGAACGTGGTGGCCATCGGGCCTCAGCTGTCGGCGGCGCGCGCGGCATACGCCGAGCCACTGGCCTGCGCGCTCCTTGGCATCGAGCGCGGCCGCGTGGAGCGCGGAATGACGGTGGCCGTGTTCGGCCACGGCCCGCAGGGATGTCTGCTGGCCATGGTGGCGGCTCAGCGGGGGGCCCGCGTCTTCCTGGTCGGCAAGGCCGGATGGCGCCTCGATCAGGTCCGCCGGCTCGGCCTCGCGGAATGTCTCGACAGTCTGCAGTTCCCGGACATGACTCAAGAAATCCTGCGGCTTACGGCCGGCCGTGGGGTGGATGTGGCCGTGGACGCGACAGGCCGCCCCGAGGTTTGGGAGCGCGCCGCGGCTGCCGTGGGAAAAGGGGGGGCCGTGGTATTCTTTGGGGGCTGTGCGCCCGGCACGACGGTGCAAATCGACACGCGCCGGGCGCATTATGACGAGCTGGCGCTGCTCGGAGCGTTTCATCACACTCCCGCGCTGATCCGGCGGGCTGTGGAGCTGCTCCAAGCCGGCACGGTTGCGCCCGACGCGCTGCTGAGTCACCGCATGGGCCTCCGGCAGGTGCCCGAAGCTCTCGCTCTGATGGAGCGCGGGCAGGCACTGAAAGTGGTCATCGATCCACAAGATTGAGAGAGCCGACATGTCCCGAGCTCGCATGCTGAGGCGCGCCGCGCTGGGGGCGCTGCTCCTGGCCTGTGTCGTGCCGACGGCGGCGGCGGCCATGGACGCCGAGTCGGTGCTCACCAAGGGCACCTGGGCGCTGGGCCTGCAGGTGGGCGGCGGCGAGCAGAACAATGTCGAGAACCACCGGACCATTTCCGGCGTCTCCTTCGTCAACATCGAGCCGCGCCTCGGCTACTTTCCCTTCGAGCAGTTCGGCAAGGGCTGGCTCAAGGGCGCGCTCGAGACCGGGCTCGAAAGCTGGTTCCAGTACTATCTGGAGCCCGACACGGCCACGGCCGAAGGGCTCAAGCTGGCCCTGCGCTATCACGTTCTCGGCTTCGGTCCCTTGGTGCCCTACATCGAGGCGACGGGGGGTGCGGGCGGGACGAACCTGAAGGTCAGGGAGATCCGCTCGATCTTCACCTTCGTCGTCGAGGCGGGCGCCGGGGTGTCCTACTTCGTGACGCGGGAGATGGCGATCAACGCCGGCTACCGCTTCCAGCACCTTTCTAACGGCCACACCGCAAGCCCCAACCGCGGCGTCAACTCGGACTCCGGCATCATCGGGCTGACCTACTACTTCAAGTGAAGAGTTGAGGGCTCCCGGCCCTCCCGCTATACTGAGAGGGGCGCAAGAGAGACGAATCGGAGAGCCAATGACCACGACGCCGCTGCAGCAGATCATCCTCGCCGGGCCGCGCGGCTTCTGCGCCGGTGTCGACCGGGCCATCGACATCGTCGAGTTGGCCCTGCAGGTCTGCCCGCACCCGATCTACGTCCGCCGGGAGATCGTTCACAACCGGCATGTCGTGGAAGCCCTGCGTGCCAAGGGCGCCCACTTCGTGGACGAGCTCGATGAGGCGCCCGACAACGCCACGGTCATCTTCAGCGCCCACGGGGTGTCCCCCGCGGTGCGAGCCGAGGCGCTGCGGCGCGGGCTGCGTGTCATCGATGCCACCTGCCCGCTCGTCACCAAAGTGCACCTCGAGGCCATCCGGTACGCCCGCGAAGGCTACTCCATCATCCTGGTGGGCCATGCCGATCACGACGAGGTCGTCGGGACGATGGGCGAGGCGCCGGACCGGATGTTTCTCATCGCCCATCCCGATGACGTGGGCAGGCTGAACGTGGCCGATCCGGACAAGGTCGCGTACCTGACCCAGACGACGCTCAGCGTGGACGACACGCGGGACTGCGTCGAGGCGCTCCGCCGCCGCTTCCCGAAGATCGTGGGCCCGGCCAAGGACGACATCTGCTACGCCACCCAGAACCGGCAGGCGGCGGTGAAGACCGTCGCCGGCGAGGTGGACGTGCTGCTGGTCATCGGCGCGGCCAATAGCTCAAATGCCAACCGGCTGGTCGAGGTGTCCACGGTAATGGGGACGCCGTCCTACCTGATCAATGACAAGAACGACATCCGGGCCGAATGGCTCGAGGGCGCCGGCCGTGTCGGTGTCACGGCGGGCGCCTCGACTCCGGAGTTCCTGGTCACCGAGGTCGTCAACGAGCTGGGCCGGATGTGCCAGGCCGCCGTGCGCGAGGTGCACGTGGTCGAAGAGGACGTCCGCTTCGGCCTGCCCCGCGAGCTCGAGGACATGGCCAAGTCGGCCGGCAAGACGCTGCCCCCCCGCAGCGGCGCCGTCGCGGTCAGCGGCTAGGCGCACCCGTGCATCTCGTCACGTTCCGTCGCGGCCGTGGTGAGCCCAAGCTCGGAGCCGCGTGGCACGAGCGCGTGCTGGACCTGGGCGGCCTCGCGAAGGAGCTGGCCGCGCAGCGCGGCGCCATCAGGCGGGGGCGCGGCGGCTTCCCCCGCACCATGCTGGAGCTGATCCAGGGCGGTGAGGCGACGCTCAATGTCGCGCGCGAGGCTTGGGAGTACGGCAAGCGGCTGGCGGATCAGCAGGCCATCGAGGAGCTGGCCAAGCGCCGGCTCGCCTATCCCCTCAAGCGCGTTCGCCTTCTGGCTCCCATCCCGTCGCCCGCCCGGAACATCTTTTGCCTCGGCCGCAACTACGCCGACCACGCCGCTGAGCGCGGCGCCGCCGTGCCCGAGTACCCCGTCTACTTCACCAAGCCCGGCACGACGGTGGTCGGGCCGGGAGACGACGTGGTCCATCACGCGGTGACCAAGGAGCTCGACTACGAGGTCGAGCTGGCGGTGGTGATCGGCCCCGGGGGGCGGGACATCCCGCTCGACGAAGCCCTCAAGCATGTCTTCGGCTACACCGTGATTAATGACGTGACCGCGCGCGATCTCCAGAAGCGCCACAATCAATGGTTCAAGGGCAAGTCGCTCGACACCTTCTGCCCCATGGGCCCGGTTCTCGTCACGACAGACGAGCTCTCGGACCCTCAGGCCCTGGGCATCTCCCTCCGTGTCAACGGAAAGGTGCGCCAATCGAGTCACACCTCCAAAATGATCTTTCCCGTGGCCCAGTGCATCGAGGCGCTCTCGCAATCCATGACCCTGCTTCCCGGCGACATTATCGCCACGGGGACGCCCGACGGCGTGGGCGCCGCCAGCGGCAACTTCCTCAAGGCCGGCGACCGGATCGAGGCCGAGGTCGAGGGCATCGGCGTTCTAGCCAGCAAGATCGTCCGTCCGTAGCCTCCGTCCGCTTTCGCCCGCTTCCGAAGGCGATTGACAACCCCGGGTCCTCCGCTTATGTTCTCCGCGCGTCACTGCCCTGCCACCCCCGCGGAAAGGAGACCTTTATGAACACGGAGCGAACCGGCTCGCTGACACGCTGGGGCGCCGTCCTGGTTGCCCTCGTCACGCTGCTCGTAGCCTGGCCGATCCCAGCCCACGCCCAGCTGATGATCATCGGCAATGACAACAAAGCCACCTTCGACAAGGCTGGCAACATCGTCTTCGGGCCCCCCGGCAAGGACTCGGTAACTATTGTGGACATCAGCAGTCGCGAAGCGCCGAAGATCGTCGCGAGTCTGCCACTGATGAACACGGTCGTCGGTCCGCCCACCAACCTAGCCATCACACCCGACCAGAAGCTCGCCATCGTCGCGAACTCGCTGGACTGGCAAAAGGACGGCGAGAAGTGGAAGGGTGTGCCCGATAATAAGCTCTACGTCATCGACCTGACGGCCAACCCCCCGGCCCATATCGCGACGGTCGAGGTCGGCAAGCAGCCCTCGGGGCTCAGCATCAATCCCAAGGGCGATCTCGCGCTCATCGCCAATCGCGCCGACAACTCCATCAGCGTCCTGAGCATCCAGGGCAAGGAGGTCAAGCTCATCGACACCGTGCCCATGGGCGAGATGGTCTCCCATGTGGCGTTCACTCCGGACGGCAAGCGCGCACTGGCCGCCAAGTTTCCCGGCCACAAGATCGCCGTGCTCAATGTGGACGGGCAGAAGGTCACCGACACCAAACACAACATGAACGTGGGGCTCTGGCCCTATAACGTGGACGTCTCGCCGCTCGGCACCATCGCGCTGACGGCCGACAACGGCAATGCCGGCCGCTCCGACGGCAATGTCGACACGGTCAGTGTCATCGACCTCGAGGCGACCCCGCCGCGCGTCATCGACCGCGTGGTCGTGGGCGACGCGCCCGAGGGCCTCGCCATCAGCCCCAAGGGCGACCTCGCCGCGGTGATGCTGCTGCGCGGCAATGATGGCCCGCAGAACTCTTGGTTCTACAACCGCCAGGGTAGCGTGGTCATCCTCAAGATCGACTACAAGACGGTGACCAAGATCGACGAGGTCGAGGTCAAGGGACTGCCGGAGGGCGCGGTGTGGAGCCCCGACGGTCAGTACCTCTACGTTGGCAATTTCATCGACAGCGACGTGTCCATCCTCAAGGTGGAGAAGACCAAGAAGGGCCTCCGCGTCGTCAATACGGGCAAGACCCTCAAGCTGCCCGGCCAGCCCGCCTCCATGCGCGGCCGGCAGCAGTAAGGACCGAGCGCGGTTGTCTCTGGGGGCGCCGGGCCGGCCGGCGCCCCCTTTATCGCCCCACCGCCGTGTGGTAGCATCCGCCCACATCGCCCTCTTCCTTCTTCTGGTGTTCCATTATTCGGGCTAGGGGTCCAAGGGGAGGCAGGCATGGCTCTGGAGATCGGCAAGATCCGAAACGTCGGCTTCGCCGGCCACGGCGGAGTCGGCAAGACATCCCTCGTCGAGTCCATCTTGTTCGCGTGTGGCGCCGTGAACCGCCTCGGCAAGGTCGAGGACGGCACGACCACCACGGACTTCGATCCCGACGAGATCAAGCGCAAGATCTCGCTCAACACCTCGGTGGCCTACTGTGACTGGAAGGGCCACCGGCTCAATCTCGTCGACACCCCGGGGTACGGCGACTTCGTGGCCGACGCCCGCGGCGGGCTGCGCGTGGTGGGCGGGGCCGTTATCGTGGTGGATGGCGTGGCCGGCGTGCAGGTGCAGACGGAGAAGGTGTGGAAATTCGCTAACGAGTACAGCCTGCCCCGCATGGTCATGATCAATCGGCTGGACCGTGAGCGCGCCGACTTCTTCCGGACGCTCGAGTTGCTCCAGAAGCGCCTCAAAGGACGCCTCTGCCCGCTCCAGGTGCCCGTCGGCAGCGAAGCGAGCTTCAGCGGAGTCGTAGATCTGGTCGCCATGAAGGCCTATACGACCGCCGGCGGAAAGACGACCGAGACCGACATTCCCGGCGAGCTCATGGACACGGCCAAGTCCTACCGCGAGAAGCTGGTGGAGGCGGTGGCCGAGACCGACGACGACCTGCTCGCCAAGTATCTCGAGGAGGGCTCCCTCGCCGAGCCCGAGATGGTCGCGGCGCTGCGCAAGGCGATCGCGGCCGGTGCCCTGGTGCCGGTCCTGGCGGCCTCGGCGGCGCGCGCCATCGGCGTGCAGCCGCTGCTGGACCTGGTCGTCCACGAGTTCCCGTCGCCCGCCGATCAGGGCGAGGTCGACGGCATCGACCCCAAGAGCAAGAGCGCCGCGAAGCGCGCGCCCGACCCCAAGGCACCGCTGGCCGCGCTGGTGTTCAAGACCGTTACCGATCCGCATGTCGGCAAGCTCTCGCTCTTCCGTGTCTACTCCGGGACCCTCAAGGCCGACAGCCAGGTGTTCAACTCCACGCGCGAGACGCGGGAGCGGGTGGGCCACATCGGGTGGCTGCAGGGCAAGACCCAGAAGCCTGTGGAGTCGCTGGGGCCGGGGGAGATCGGCGTGGTCGCCAAGCTCAAGGACACGCTGACCGGCGACACGCTCTGCGATGAGGCCCGCCCCGTGGTGCTGCCTGCCATCGTCTTTCCGGAGCCCTCGATCTCCTTCTCGATCCAGCCCAAGAGCCGCGGCGACGAGGACAAGATCTCGACGGCGCTGCACCGGATGGAGGAGGAGGACCCGACGCTGCACCATCATTTCGACCCGGAGACGAAGCAGCTCCTGGTCTCGGGGATCGGCCAGCTCCACGTGGAAGTGACCGTGGAGCGGATGAAGCGCAAGTACAACGTGGACGTCACCGTGCTGCCGCCGCGCATCCCCTACAAGGAAACCGTCAAGGGGCGGGCCGAGGTGCAGGGCAAGTACAAGAAACAGACCGGCGGCCGCGGCCAGTACGGCGACGTGTGGCTCAAGGTCGAGCCGCTCCAGCGCGGCGGCGGCTTCGAATTCGTCGACGACATCTTCGGCGGTGCCGTGCCGCGCAACTACATTCCGTCGGTGGAAAAGGGCGTGCGCGAGTGCATGAAGCGCGGCATCCTGGCGGGCTATCCGATCGTCGACCTCAAGGTCTCGCTGTACGATGGCTCCTACCACGACGTGGACTCCTCCGATATGGCCTTCCAGATCGCGGCCTCGATGGGCCTGCAGAAGGGGTTCATGGAGGCCCGGCCGTGTCTCCTCGAGCCCATCATGAACGTGGAGGTGACGGCGCCCGCCGAGAACGCCGGCGACGTCATCGGCGACCTGAACGGCCGGCGCGGCCGCATCGTGGGCATGGAGCCCGAGGGCGAGATCGTGTCCGTGCGCGCCCAGGCGCCCATGGCCGAGATGCTCACCTACGAGTCCACGCTGCGCTCCATGACCGGCGGGCGGGGCGGCTACTCGATGGAGTTCTCGCATTACGAGGAAGTGCCGGCCCATCTCGCCGAGAAGGTGGTCGCGACCGCCAAGGCCGAGAAGGAGAAGGCCGAGAAGCACTAGATGGGCTTCGTTTCCCACATCGAGTGCACGGTCTGCGGCCACCGCCACGAGGCCGGCCAGCTCCTCACCGTCTGCGTCAAATGCGGCCAGATGCTGGCCGTGCGGTACGACCTCGAGAAAGTCGCCAAAGCGATCAGCAAGGACGATCTCAAGCAGCGTCCGCCCGGGATGTACCGCTTCCGCGAGCTGCTGCCGCTGGGCCCCAATGAAGAGCCGGTGACGCTCGGCGAGGGCGGCACACCGCTGCTGCCGCTGCCGCGACTCGGCGCTCACCTCGCGCTGCGCAACCTCTGGGCCAAGGACGAAGGGCAGAATCCCACCGGCTCCTTCAAGGCGCGCGGTCTCGGCATGGCGGTGACCAAGGCACGGACGCTGGGCGTCAAGGGTCTGATGATTCCGTCGGCAGGCAATGCGGGCGGCGCCGCGGCCGTGTACGGCGCAAGGGCCGGCGTGCCCGTCGCCGTCGTCGTCCCGCGCGGCACCGCCGAGGCGGCCATCGCCGAAGCGATACTGGCGGGCGCCCACGTGTTCACCATCGAGGGCTCGATCTCCACGGCGGGGAAGCTCATCGCCTCGGTCGCGGCACAGGTCGGCTGGTTCGATCTGGCCACGCTCAA
>Ga0070707_100007594_pt1 | contig 10070 bp, 10 predicted proteins | sample KBSK5502metaG_FD_65468 | JGI IMG/M metagenome (GOLD analysis project Ga0070707, IMG submission 65468) | Corn, switchgrass and miscanthus rhizosphere microbial communities from Kellogg Biological Station, Michigan, USA - KBS K5-50-2 metaG | ecosystem: Host-associated > Plants > Roots >... | reverse complement strand
GCAGCCGGCCCTGGTGTACGGCACCCATGGCGCCGGGGTCACGGTGGTCGGCGACGGCGGGTTCTTGGCTGTGGCAGGCGGCTCGGACGCGTACACCATCCCAGGGTTCGTGTCGTGGCCGGGAGTCGGCGGGCTGGCCGTGTCGAAGACCGGGTCCGTCCAGTAGGCGAACGAGCCGGCCGTGTCCGTCGTTCCATTCGGGTTGAAGGTTCGGTAGCCATTGGAGATCGGCATGCCATGGCGGTCGCCATACAGCCCGGTAAGGGTCGTCAGGATGTCATCGGCAGTATGCGCGATAAGCGGCGTGTGGTTGTTCGACATCCACGTGCCGTTGTTCTGGAAGAACTGCAGCAGGCTCGGCATCATCTGCAGGTCAGAAGGGACGTTCGGGTTGTCCCTGGAGAAGTGCACATTGTCGAAAACGAGCTGGATGACGTGCTTGATGCCATTGCCGAGACGGCACGCGCTGGCCGGATCGGCAGCGGCCGTAGCGGGGCGCGCGGGAGCGGATCTGGCGGCGAAGGCCATCCCGGGCGCTACCGCACCGGCCAGGGCCAGCGAGCTGACTACAGCCGCGCTTGCGGCCGCTACAGCCCTGGCGGACACCCCCCGGCGGCCGTTGTGTTCCAGTTTGTGCATCCGATCCTCCTCGTGTGCCGCATCCCGGCGGTGCCGGAGCGTCCGGCAGGTCACGCTAAAAGCCCGAACCAAACTCCAAGCGACAGGTGCGTGACGTCCAAGCCAATCCTTGCCACACTGCCACCGGCAATCTTCTCGTTTAACGGCACAGTCGGCAATCCCGATGCGGGCCGTCACCGCCAGCGTCCCTTGTGATGTGCGCCGATCGGCGCCTAGTCGCGGCCGTCGCGGCCGTCGCGGCCGATATGATCCCCCGGTGGCTGTGGACGCGGTGATCTTCGACTGGGGCGGGACCCTGACTCCCTGGCACACCATCGACGGCGCCGAGATGTGGCGCGTCGTCTGCGAGCCGCACTATCCCGACGATCACCGGGTCCGGGCCGCCGCTGCGCATGCGGCCGAGGCCGAGTTGTGGGAGCTAGCCAGGACCGGTCAGCGCAGTGCGACCATCTTCGGCGTGCTCGAGCGGGCCGGTATCGAGCCCACCGACGCCCTGATCGCCACGTACCTGCGGGAATGGGAGCCGCATACGTTCACCGATCCGGACGGGATCGCGGTGTTCAGGCAGCTGCATGAGCGTGGCGTCAAGATCGGCGTGCTGTCTAACACGATGTGGCCGCGCAGCTGGCACGAGGAAGTATTTCGCCGCGATGGCGTGCTCGACCTGATCGACGGCGCCGTGTATTCGAGCGAGATCGACTGGACCAAGCCACATCCTGAGGCATTCCTCGCGGCGATGGCGGCGGTCGGGGTGAGCGACCCGCGTCGCTCCGTCTTCGTGGGAGACCGGCCGTGGGACGACATTCACGGCGCCCAGAGCGTCGGCATGCGGGCGGTTCTGGTGCCGAACTCTGACGTCCCGACTTTCGCCGACGCCATTCCGGACGCGATGATCAGCAGCCTCTCCGAGCTGGTGCCGCTGATCGAGTCCTGGTAGGGCTTGCGCTTGGCGGCGGCTTAGCCCGCCGCCGACGGCTGCCGGCTGCTGCTGGTGGCCGGCGCCGGGGCTGCCTGGCCCGCCCGCCGGAACACTCCCGTGGCCATCGTCGAGGTCGCCGCCTCTGCCCTGGCCGTATAGACCTCCTGCCGCATTCGCCCGATCCCCTGGTCCCCGGCGCAGCCAGCCACGCCAGTTCGGCTAGGTGACCGGCCAGCCGCAGCGCTTCCTCGATCCGGGCCGCACCAGCGCTGGAGCGGACCTCGGCGAGCAGGGCCAACGCCCGATCCGCGAGCGCCTGCGCACCACCAGCCACGGCCGCCAGCTCAGCCGCCAGGGCGCGCTCGAGGGCCGGCTTGAGGCTAGCCGGGTTGCCGTCCCACCAACCGCCGTACAACCGCCAGACGGTATGCACGATGAACTCAGGCTCGTCGTAGACAGGCCGCAGATACGGCCGGTCTAGCAGGCGCCTCGGCGGGACGACACCGTGGATGGCGTCATCAAGCCGGCCGCCGGCATTCATCACTCCCAGGTCTGGTCGACAAGCGACTCGAGCAATTCGGCCGTGTCGGTCAGGGCCTGCCTGATCCGGCCCGCATCGATCTAACGATCCTCCCCTGGGCACGAAACTGGCCCGGCGGGTGCGTGCCATCACCCGCCGGGCCAGTGCGCGCTGGTGCGTCACCCGGGCGGACCACCTGCGACGGCGGCTCGGGCCCGCGGCTCAGGTCTTGAGCGCGGCCAGCTCGGCCTCGACCATTGCCTCGTGCTCCGCCTCATCCCTGCGGGCGTCGGACGTCTTCCACCGGCCGCGCAGCAGCGGAATGCTCAGCAGGAAGAACACGATCCCGCCGAAGCAGATCCAGTACCACGTCTTCCACTGGCCGACCGTTTGCGAAGAGGCCTTCTGCAACGCCGCGCCATGGGCCTTGAAGAAGGCGAATACCGGCGTCGGCACCTTGGACAGCGCCGTAAGCTGCGCTGCGTACGGCTGGATCTTCTGCAGCGGTCCGGCGGCCTTGATGACGTCATTGATCGCCGCGGCGTTCTGGCACATGGTCGTCAGCACGCCCTGGCCGACCGACCCGCCGCCCGCCGCCGTCACGGCCTTGGCCATGACCGCCTTCGGCACCTTGTTAGGCGTCGCGCAATTGATAAAGACCGTGCCCACGTTCACCGTATCCTTCTGGAGAGCGGTGAGCTCGGGCTTGAACTGCTGCGCCTCCCCGATCTGCGTCTTGTACTTCTGGGCAAGGGCGACAACGTCCGGGTGCTGCTGCGCGAACGCGAGCTCAGTTCCATACTTGGCCTGGTACGCCACGGCCTGCCCGCCAAAGTTGACCAGCGGCGTGACCGAGTTGATCACGACTGGAATCAGCATGAAGGAGGCGAAGACCACTACCCGAATGATCCAGCCCCAGATCGCCAAGCCGGTCGCAGTTAGCGCAGGGTTATGTGCCTCCACGGTCTCGGTGAAGCTTGCCATCCAGGGCGTGTACGCCACGCCGAGGGCGAACGACAGCAGCGCCAGGATGATGGCCAGGCTGTAGTAACCCGGCTGGAGGCCAGCCTGGAGCAGGTAGATGACGGTCATGACCGCCGCCGCGATCCCGCCGATCAGCATGAACGGCTTCCTGACCCGCAACCGGTCGGAGAGCACGCCGATCAGGATCACCGCGATGACGTTGAATCCCCAGTTCCAGTTGCCAAGGCCATTAGCGTCCTTGACCGAGAATCCGAAGACGGTTTGCAGGTAGATGACACTGAATCCGACGGCCGTGTAGTAGATGATCAGCATTACCGAGACCGCGAACGCCGAGATCACCACGTCGGGCTTGAGCAGCTGGCGGAACGGGTGCCTCAGCGCCGCCTCGATGTCCAGGCCCTTGGCCTTTGCTTCGATGAGAGCCCGGTCCCGCATCGTCACCATGAGCTGGTCACGAAGCTGCGGCGACAGCTCGCGCAGGCCGAAGAGGGCGATCACGAACACGACCAGCCCGACGATGCCGCAGATCCGGTACTCATGGGTCCAGAACCGCGGGTCATGGACGACGGCCGGCACGGTCGCGCTGCCGACAACGGACACGATCAGGCTGCCGAGGACGGGCCCGCTGGTCCAGAAGCCCATGGCTGTCGCCCGGCCGACCTGCGGGGAGAAGTCGCGGATCAGCGCGGGAGTGGCCACCAGGCAGATGCCCTCGACCACGCCCACCACGAAGCCCTCGATCGTGAACACCCACTTGTCCGTCGCGGCAGGCAGCACGAAGGCCACGAACACGCCCGTGAACAACAAGCCGAAGACCACCAGGTTCGCCCGGCCGAGCCGGTCGGTGAGCCCGGCGAACAGCGACCCGAAGGCGCCGATCAGGTTGCCGAAGGCCAGGGTTATCACGAAGAACGTGAAGCTCATGTGGAGGTTCACGAGGATCAGTGGCGAGACCGATCCACCAACGTACAGTTCGTAGTAGAGCATGATCGTGGCAAGCACCGTGATAGCCAGGTACATGACACGTGGCCTGGTGTCAGGGTAGGAGTCAAGCTGGCGGCGCCATAGCCATGACACTCCGCCGGGACGTTCTGCGACCAGTTCGTCTGCGGTCACACTCATGCGGACCTCACCATTGTCAAGGGTGGCGCACCCGATAGCCCAGGCCTCGAGGTCAAGATATCTGCACTATGTGTGCAAGATCAATACTGTGAGAAGAGAATAGCGAAAAGTACCGAAGCCCGTCCTATGAAAGCGGATCGAACCCAGCTTGCACAAGCAGCGCGCTAAAGGTGCTGATCAGGATCTCCCTGGCACAGAGCGGACTGAGCTCAAGGTCTGTGCGCAGCGTCTCCCAGTAAGACCAAAGGCTGATGGCGTGCAAGGCATCTACCAAACGCTCGCGCTGCTGCCCGGGAAGCCGGCTCAATTCTGCGGTGAAGACCTGCTCGACCTCGGCCCTTCCCGCTGCGTTTCGCCGCCTTCTGTCGCGGGTCAGCTGATCGGAGAACGGCTGGTGGACACGCGCCGCCCGCCAGGTCGGAGTCATCTCCTCCAGCACCCGAGCACGCTGGCCGACGAATGCTTCGACCCGCGCCGCCAGCGGCTGATCCTGGTCAATCCTAGTGACCAGTGAGCGCTGGATCTCCCTGTCGCGCTTGACCGCCTCGATCAGCAGCGCCTCCCGGTCGGCGAACTGCTGCCACACCGTTCGCAGCGAGACGCCCGCCCGGGCGGCGATCCGGGGGACGGTAGGGCGAAGGTCCCCCTCGGCGTGCAGGGCTCGCATCGCGTCCAGGATCGCCCGGCGGGTGCGGTGCGAGCGTGCCGCGCGACCATCCGCCGGCTCGACGTCCTCGACGTCGTCCAGATCGGGGTCAGCGCCCAGCAGGCTATCGACGTGCACCACGTCATTCTACGGTGAGTCGGCGGATTGGACGCTCTCCCCCGCAGACCGTGACAGGTGGGACCAGCGGGAATGCTGAGGCTCGCTCGGGCCGGCAGCACGCTCTGGGGTACCCCGCAGCATGATGACCGCGATCCCGGCGGCGAAGACCAGCGCGGCGCACGTTGCCGCGCCGCCCTCGTCAGGCTGCCGCCCCGGCCATATCCACGGCGTGTTCAAGCCGGCGGCGAGCGCAGACTCAGTGACCAGCCAGTACGCCATCGGGCCTGTCCAGCCGAACGCGCCGCCCAGCGCGCCCGCGGATAGCAGGCCGGTGCCCGTCATCCCGGCGAGGTTTCGGAGCATGGCCAACGTCCCCCCGGTCAGCACCCCAGCCGTGGCCGCGGCCGCCAGCGCACCGACCGCGGGCCGCTACGCGACGGCGGCTCTCCGCCGCGTAGCGCGGCTTTCATCAGCCGCCTGACCCGATGGGCGCGGCTTTTGACCGTGCCCTCGGGGACGCCCATCAGCACCGCAACCTCCGCGACCGGCCGGTCCTCGACGAACATCAGGCGCCAGGCGCCTCGTTCTGGGCTGCCCTGGGGCCAGAGCGCGGCGACCGCCTGCGCGATGGCAGCCCTGGACATGGCGGCTTAGGCGGGGTCACTGGCATGCTGCCCGTCCTCGGCAATCGCTGCTGGCAGCGCCAGCGCCGCGGGACCGCGCCGGCGCAGGAACAGCGCAGCCTGCCGGCGCGCGATCCCCCACAGCCAGCCGGCCGCCATTCCGGCGGGCCGGTAGCCTCCGGCCCCGCGCCAGGCTGCGAGGAATGTCTCCTGCAGGACGTCCTCAACATCGGCGGCTGCCAGCACCGACCGCAGCCGTGCCGCGAGCCACGGCGCGTGCCGCGAGAACAGCTCGCGCAGCGCGCTGTCGTCGCCGGCCGCTATCGCGGCGATGAGGTCGTCGTCCATCGCTTCTCTATTGCATTCAAGCGGCCTGAGGTTCGCAGAGCTGGCGAGAACGTTGGCTCGGCGCCCGATGCACCACAAATCGCGGGCCGATAAGTATCAGCCCGGCGAGGCACCTGTGCGCTAGGCGGCGCTGCCGAGAGTCAGGTCAACCCGGTCGTTATAGAAGCACATCAGGCCCTTGATGCCGCTGGCGTCTGGAATCGGCGACTCGTAACTCCACACGAGATTCTCGTGAACGTCGTCGCCCACCTGGACCGACCAGTATGACGCCTCGCCTTTGAAGGGGCAGGTCGTCGAGTGGGCGGTCGGCCTGAGCAACTCAGCGCGCACATCCTCCCGAGGGATGTAGTACCGGGGCGGCAATCCGGTCTCCTCCAGACGGACGGCCTGATCAGACTTGGCCAGTATCTCACCGCCCAGCCTGACCTCGACGTGCACGTCAGCAGGGACGATGGTGATCTTGTGTCCAGTAGCCATACAGATGGCAACCGCCGGAAGGTCCGTGCGATTCCAGCATCCCGTCCATCCGGTTCGACCTAGAGGTCTGGTGTCCCACCCTCATGGCTCGCGATCGCCTGCGGGCTGACGCGCCGCATGACCCTAGCGCGATGGCAAGCTACCGCGCACTGGCTGGTAGCCGCCGAAGCCCGCCTCGAGTACACCTTCGCCGCCAGTCAGTCCGGGCAGTTGGTCTTGAAGGCTGCGAACCTGCGCTGAAGGCAGCATCACCGCTACTACGGATCGGTCACCTTGCACGAGTGGTGTTTTCACGTCTGCGCCGAGCCGGGCCAGGGCGGCCAGAACGGCGCCCATCCTCGCCGGCGGGAACTCCAGTCGGACGCGAGCCAGTGGCTCGCAGACGACCGTGCCTGCCTGCTTGAGGGCCTCCATCAGGACCATCGCTGTCAGCTTACGGAAATCAGCGGCCGTAGTGCGCGGAGTGGGCAGTACGCTCTTCTTCGGTCCGTCCCCTATGTAGTAGTTGCATTCGTTCATCGTCACCACACAATCAGTGACGGGCCACCCATGGAGGCCTTTTTCGAATGCGTGCCGGATGTACTGCCTCATGGCGTCGGTAAAGTTGACCGCGGTTTTGTAGATATAAAGGGGAACGAGTCGAAGATCAAATTCCAATCGGAACTCTATGCCAGAATCGATCGGTCCTGGCTCGACGAGCAACCCAACCGTCGCCGAATAGGGGTGGGTATCGGACTGAAGGGTCTCAAGGGCCCTCGCGCTGCCTATGGGCCGCTCGATGCAGATCATCGTGGTCTCGCGGAACGTGACAGCGAGATTGAAGTCGTTGGCGAGCGTGGACTGGATGACCTCCTTCTGAACCTCACCGTAGAGCGACACATAGATGCCCTGACGCTGGTCATCTTGTCGCAGGTTGATGAGCGGGTCCTGTTCGGCGAGCTGGCCGAGGGCGACTCGCAGTCGCTGCCCGTCGCCGGGATCATCCGGAATGACGGCTGATTCCAGGGTCGGCGGGGGGAATTGACGGCCCGTGGCCTTCTGTGCCCGCTCGCCGATTCGGTCGCCGATCCGGACCTCGGCAAGCCCCCAGAGCTTGCCGATCTGGCCAGCAGAGACATACGGCCGCTGGACCGCGGGCCCCCGCTCGAAGACGGCAGCCGCTGTCACCTTGTCCTCCAGGCCGGTGCCGAATCGTAGCCGTTCGCGAATCCGTACAGTCCCTGAGAAGATCCGAACATATGCGATCTTCTCGCCGCCACTGCCGCGTTCGATCTTGAAGATGCTGCCCGACACTGGCCCGTCCGGGTCGCCCGCAGTGGCAGGCAGCAGTTCAGCGATACCAGCCATCAATGGCTCTACGCCGGCTCCTGTGATCGCCGAGCCGAGGAATACGGGATATACCAGGCCGCGCATCGTATGAACCGCGAGCTCAGCGCGGAGCCGGTCGTAGGAAACGCCCGCCTCGTCTTGGACGTACGCGGTCAGCAACTCCTCATCGTGCTCGGCCAGCAGCTCAGCCAGGCCAGCTCTGAAACCGGCGTCGTCCGCGCCTGATGCGGTGAAGCTGGCACCGTCCGTCCCGATTCCCGCCGCGCATCCCATGGCCATAATGGCTACCTTCAGCCGCCGGGAGATGTCCTGCAGCACACCCTCGACGCGCGCGCCTGGGCGGTCAATTTTGTTCATGAATAGGATGGCCGGCATCTGCAGGCGCTGCAGTGATCGCATCAGTATCCGGGTCTGCGGCTGCACGCCCTCAACCGCCGAGACAACCAGCACCACCCCATCGAGAACTTCCAGCACCCGGTCCACTTCGGCGATGAAATCCGGATGCCCCGGCGTGTCGATCAAGTTGACAGCGATATCCCCGATCGGGAACGACACCACAGCGGACTTGATCGTGATACCCCGCTGCCGCTCGAGCGGCAGCAAATCGGTCTGGGTAGTACCGGCATCGACACTGCCGAGCTGATCTATGACGCCGGAGGCGTACAGCAGCCGCTCGGTGAGAGTTGTCTTACCTGCGTCTACATGCGCCAGGATCCCCAAGTTGAGCGTCTTCCGCGACACGCGCCACACCCTCCGAATAGGTCCCAAAGGCCATCTCGATGGACGTGAACGCCTGGCGCATCTACCCTCCCTGACGATCGGCACTGTGCTGCAGGAAGTAAATCATAAGAGCGATCAGCCCCAATCGGGAACCTACGGCACGATAGCGCCGACAACTTCTCCGCGAGAACTGAGCTACTGGCTCCGTGGATTCGGGCAAGCCGTTCAGGCTGCGTGGGGAGCGATTTCGACGATGAGGCGGCTGCGGGCGAGGTCGGTCTGGGACAGGCCGAGCGCCAAATACCTCCCGCACGGCGCGGCCGACGAGGAACGCCCGCTGCGCCTCGGCGTAACCTGCCGGTACTCGCCGGACAGGCACCGGGCGTGGCTCCAGCGACGAACGGAACGGGGTTCGTGCAAATGACCAATTTGGTGGGGCCGGTGGGATTCGAACCCACACTGGCAGGATCCTAAGTCCTGTGCCTCTGCCGTTGGGCTACGGCCCCGGGGCGATCAGCCTGGCCGATTGACCGGCCTGCGCCGCCGTGTTCAGCTGGCTAGGCCTAGGTCTTTACGCAATCTGGCGACGTGGCCAGTGGCCTTGACCCCGTAATAGGCTCGCTCGATCGCGCCGTCGGCTCCGATCACGAACGTGGACCTGATCACGCCGACCGACTTCTTGCCGTACAGCATTTTCTCGCCGTACGCGCCGTAGGCCTTGAGAACCGTCTTGTCAGGGTCGGACAGCAGCGGGAAGGTCAGCCCTTCGCGCTCCGCGAACTTGGCGAGCTTCGCGGGGCTGTCCGGCGAGATCCCGAGCACGGCGAATCCGGCCTCGGACAGATCCTGCCTGCTGTCGCGGAAGTCGCATGCTTCCTTGGTGCAGCCAGGCGTCATGGCAGCCGGGTAGAAGTAGATGATCACCCGCTGTCCCCGCAGCGCCGAGAGGCTGACCTGGCGGCCGTCCGCGTCAGGCAGGGTGAAATCCGGCGCCTGGTCGCCCGGTGCTAGCCGTACGTCGCTCACGTATGCATCCCTCCGATCGATTCTTACCGTACCGGGACGGCGGGCCCCGACACCTCGATACGTGGCCGGACGGCGCGCCCGCCGTTTCCCGGCTGGCCGGTCACGCGGACAGGGCGGCGATCGCCCCGGCCAGGCCGCGGAACGCGCGGCCGCGATGGCTGATCGCATCCTTTTCGGCGGCGCTCATCTCGGCGGTCGTCCGCTCCTCGCCGTCAGGCACGAAGATCGGGTCGTACCCGAATCCGCCGGCTCCCCGTGGCTCGCGGATCAGGCGGCCGACGAGTGTGCCCTCGCGCAGCGTCTCCCGTCCGGACGGCAGGACAAGGGCGGCGACGCAGCTGAAGTGCGCACCACGGCGCTCGTCAGGGACGTCGCTGAGCTGGGCGAGCAGCAGCCTGAGGTTCTCGGCGTCGGCGCCATGACGGCCTGACCAGCGGGCCGACAGGACGCCGGGCATCCCGTTCAGCGCGTCGCAGCACAAGCCGGAGTCGTCGGCGACCGAAGGGAGGCCGGTGAAGGCGGCAACTGCCGTGGCCTTCAGCAGCGCGTTGGCCGCGAACGTCGCGCCTGTCTCGGCGACATCGGGCACCCCGGGAA
>Ga0070707_100007593_pt1 | contig 10070 bp, 8 predicted proteins | sample KBSK5502metaG_FD_65468 | JGI IMG/M metagenome (GOLD analysis project Ga0070707, IMG submission 65468) | Corn, switchgrass and miscanthus rhizosphere microbial communities from Kellogg Biological Station, Michigan, USA - KBS K5-50-2 metaG | ecosystem: Host-associated > Plants > Roots >... | reverse complement strand
CCGATGATCATGTGGAGCGCGTGCATGCCGGTCATGGCGAAATAGATCCAGTAGAACATCTCCACCTGCGGCAGCGTTGCGCCTTCAAGCAGATGCAGCTTGTGGTGATCCAGCGGCAGACCATGTTCCTGCACGGCCGGTCCAAACGGATTACCGGGAATCAAACGACCCGGAATCAAATGGTCAGTGTATTTGTCGTGATACTCCACAGCCTTGATGCCGAGGAACGTCAAACCAAGGATGAGCGTCGCAATCAAACAAAAAATCTGCTGACGTCGCTTGCCCACTTGAGTGGAATACACCGCCATCGCCATCGTAAAACTGCTCAGAATCAGAACGCCTGTGTTGATAGCTCCGAGCTTGATGTCGAGGTGGTTACTCGCCGACGCAAATGCGGCCGGAAACTTTGAGCGATAGAGCGTGTAAGCGAGAAACATCCCGCCGAAGAACATGATCTCGGTCACGAGAAATACCCACATGCCCAGCGTTCCCGCTTCACGTTGCTGCTCCATGTTTTCGAAATGGTGCTGCAACGCACGGTGGCCGTGCGTGTGTGTGCTCCCGTGACTATTCATTACATCCGCCATGTTGAATCTCAAATCTGCTCAAGTTCAGGACCGAACTTGCCAACGACCTGCGTTTCTTCCGCGGGTGCAAATTCGTAAGCCTCCCACGTCACGATCGGCGTTACTTCAAAATTTTCAGTTGGCGGCGGCGATTGCGTGCGCCACTCGAGTCCAGGTAAGTGCCACGGATTCGATTCGGCACGTTTGCCGTATCGCATCGACCACACAAAGTAGATTGCCGGTATCAACATTCCGAATCCGAGGATCGATGCGCCTGCGGTCGAAAGCACATTGAACACCTGAAACTCCGGCGGGTAGGCGTGATACCGGCGCGGCATTCCGAGGTAACCGGCGACAAACTGCGGCAGGAACGTCAGGTTGAAACCGACGAAGATCACGAGCGCGCTGAATCGTCCCCAGCCTTCGGGATACATGCGGCCGGTGATCTTTGGCCACCAGTAATGCAGGCCACCGAGATAACCCATCAACGCTCCGCCAACCATGATGTAGTGGAAGTGTGCGACGACGAAATACGTGTCGCTCAAATGAACGTCGACGGCGAGCGAAGCCAGGAACAGACCAGTCATACCGCCGATCGTGAACAACCCGATGAAACCGAGCGCGTAGAGCATCGGCGTGTCGTACGAGATCGAAGATTTGTAGAGCGTCGCCGTCCAGTTGAAGACTTTAATCGCCGACGGAATCGCCACCGCAAAGCTCAGAAACGAGAAGATCATTCCCGCGTAGACTGACTGGCTGGTGACGAACAGGTGGTGACCCCACACTAGAAAGCCAAAGACTGCGATGGCCAGACTCGAGAACGCGACGAAGCTGTAGCCGAAGATGTTCTTGCGCGAGAAGTTTGCGATCAACTCGCTGATCACGCCCATCGACGGCAGGATCATGATGTAAACGGCCGGATGGGAATAGAACCAGAACAGGTGTTGAAAGAGAATCGGGTCCCCTCCCAACGCCGGATCGAAAATACCGACCCGCGAGATTCGCTCAAACGCCAGCAGCAGAATCGTGATCGCGATCACGGGCGTGCCGAGGATCATGATCAGGCTAGTCGCATAGTGTGCCCAGATAAACAGCGGCATGCGAAACCACGTCATGCCGGGCGCGCGCATCGTGTGAATCGTCACGATGAAATTCAGACCGGTCAGAATCGAGGAGAAGCCGTTGATGAAGATCCCGAGACCGGCTGCAACTACGTACGAGTTTGAAAAAGTCGTGCTGAAGGGTGTGTAGAACGTCCAGCCCGTATCCACGCCGCCCGCGAGCAACGCGTAGATCGTTACAACTCCGCCCAGCAGATAGATGTACCAACTCAGAAGATTAATGCGTGGAAACGCGAGATCTTTGGCCCCAATCATCATCGGCACGAGGAAGTTACCCAGCGTCGCCGGTATTGATGGAATGAGGAAGAAAAAGATCATTATGATGCCGTGCTGAGTGAAGACCTTGTTGTACGTGGCTGACTGGAGAAAGTCGCCTTGCGGCGTGAGCAGCTCAAGGCGAATCATCAAAGCGTACAGGCCGCCGATGAAGAAGAAGAACGTGATCGACCCGAGATACAGCAGCGCGATGCGCTTGTGATCTTTGGTCAGCAACCACGACTTCAAGCCATACTGGGCATTGATGTAGTTGACCTTCGACGGTACTGGTGGTTCGTAATACTCTATCGGTCTCATACTAATTTAGGCCACAAAAAGGCACATAAAGCACAAACAAAAGACTTCACTTCACGTTCGGCGTGGGAGACGTCGCTGGTGCGGGTGTCTGTGTCTGACCGCCTGCCGGTAACGATTTGATAAATGCGACTATCTGCACGAGCTGATCTTCACTGACCTGGCCCTGGAACGTCGGCATGATCGGGCCAAACCCGGCGACAATCTGAGCCTGCGGATTCAGAATCGACTCCCGGATGTACTTTTCGTCGACACGAACCGATTCGCCCGTTTGCAACTGCGTCGTTTTCCCAAACACTCCGGCCAGCGTTGGACCGCGTCCGCCCTCGCCATTTGCTCCGTGACAAGAGGCGCATCCGAGCGTTTGATACAACTGTTGACCTGCGGCGGCCGGCGTCGTGTTGCCGGTATTGCCGCTTAGCCAGTTATCAAATTCTCTCGGTTCCATGACGATGATCGAGCCGATCATTCCCGAATGGTTCATGCCGCAGTATTCAGCGCAGAACAAGTGATACGTACCCGGCGTTGTCGCTTCAAACCAGAGCGTCGTGTACTTGCCCGGCACGACGTCCGCCTTGGTGCGAAACGCAGGCACGAAGAAGTCGTGAATCACGTCTTCCGACGTCATGATCAGCTTGATCTTCCGTCCGACCGGCACGTGTAACTGGTTAATCTCGCGCTGTCCGGTTGCGTGCTGGAGTTTCCACATCCACTGCTTCCCGACAACGTAAACCTCGATCGCATTTGACGGCGGTTTGTACTGTTCGAAATAGATTCGCGCGCCCCAGCCAAACATCGTCATCGCGATGACGAAGGGAATGATCGTCCAAAGTGTTTCGAGCTTATGCGAGCCGGCAATCGGACGCGGAATTTCATAAGGCGTCCGGCGTCTATAGCGAATGACGAAGAAGATCAGCACCGCCGAGATCAGGAGGGTAAAGAACAGTGTGACACCCGAAAGATAGAAATAAAGTGCGTCAACCTTCCACGAGAAGGTCGAAGCGCTGTCCGGCACTAATGGAATCCACGACTGCATTAGTGAGCGGCGCCTCCAGTTCTTACTTCCGTCAGTCCAGGCTTACGGTTTCTGAGAAGCAACATCATGGCGATGATCCCGAGCAGCGTCGCCACACCGGCGATTCGCATTACTTTCATGATTGACGCGCCATATTTACCGCTCGCCGGATCGTAGTGGTAGCAATAAAGCAGCAACTGATCGACCGGCGATCCGATCTTGTTTGCCGACGATTCAATCAGTCCCAAACGCAGGTCGCGCGCCGGATAGTCAACACCGTAGAAGTAACGTGAAAGTTTTCCCTGCGGCGTTGTCATCATGATGCCGCTGGCGTGTGCAAATTGCTTCGTCGCTTCGTCGTAGCGATAGTGAAAGCCGGTGGCGTCGGTCAGTTGCGTGATGCTGGCTTGATCGCCAGTCAGAAAGTGCCAACCGCTGTTTGCTCCGGCACGCATCTTCTCGGGCAAGTAGTTGAGATAAACCTGCTTCTTTGCCGCGGCGAGAGTATTCGTCTCGCGCGGATCGAAACTGACTGTCACGACCTCGTACTCTTTTCCCATCTGAAACGGGAGGACGCGAAACGACGTCACCATGCCGTTGAGCACTTGCGTGCAGAGCATTGGGCAATCGTAGTAGACGAAAGCAAGCACGACGGGTTTCTGTCCGAAATACTGGCCGAGCTTGACGGGCTGACCGGTTTCATCGCGGAAGACGAGATCGAGCGGCAACTGCTGATCCAATTTTTGTTCGATTCGAATATCGCGCAAAGCAGTCGGCAGTCCGGTCGATGGACTTCCGTTTTCAGGGCGCGCTCCATACAACGGCGAACTCGGACCCGGACCTCCGGGCTGTGCAAACACTGATATCGAACAAAGAAGAACCATCCACAGATTACAGAGAACAATACTAATACTTGTTCTGCCTTTCTCGGCGTAATCTGCGTAATCTGTGGACCTCATTGCAGTCTCTTCTCCACTTCTCTGCCGGAACTCGACGCGGTCGGGATGCTGATCGCGTAATCGGACAATTTTCCGCCCGGCCCTTTAACCCTTGATGGCAAACCACCCGAGGCAATCTTCTTCATCGCGTCTTCAATCGGCATGCCGACAACTTTCCCCGACTGATCTTTCAATCCCGTTTTGAGGTTTTCTTCCCACTGCGCGCGCAGCTCTCGGTACTCAGCTTGTGGTATCGCATTTTGAAGATTCACTTTTTGACCGTTCTCGAGCGTGATCTCGAATCCGGGCGCCGACTGAAGTCGCGGCTCAGGTGGCAGTCGCGCTTGTTTATCCGTCAAAGCCATTGGACCACGGCGGGGTTCTTTGGCTTCCTGCGCATTGAAGTATCTGAACAACACCCACATGCCGACGGACACTGCGGCCGTTGCGAGCGTCAGTATGACGACGAACGTGAGCACACCAGTCACACTGACGTCGCTAGTTTCGTGCGTAACTTCGACGTTGCGAATGTGCGAGACGTCCGGCGTTTCTGTCTTGTGCCCGTTCTGCTTTTGTTTCATCGGTCTAAATCCGTGTAAACCCGTGGCCTAATGTCCACCAGCATGCATCTGCTCGAGCGTTGATTCAAACTGCGGATCGTTAAACGGAATCAACGATCGCTTGCCGAGCTGCCAGGTAAAGAACGCCAGCCACAAACCACCAAAACCAAGTAACGAGATCACGTCGAGCCAGATCCATTTGTGATCCGGAAACGCGGGCACCAGCATCCACAAAAGATCCACGAAACGCATCACGAGAATCAGTGTCGCAATCACCACCAACCTGTTCGGATTGCGTTTGTTACTCCGCGACAGCAGGAACAGGAACGGCGCTGCGAAATGGAGTATTCCAATCGTGATGATCGTGGCGCCCCAACCGCCGTGGATGCGCCCCAGGTAATAACCGATCTCTTCCGGGAGATTGCCGGACCAGATAATCAGAAACTGTGAAAACGCGAAGTAAGACCACAGCATGACGAGGGCCAGCAGCAGTTTTCCGAGATCCTGGAAATGCAGCGGCGCCACGATTCGCTTCATCGGTTCTTCGCGTGAAAGATTTGCCATCACGGCGATCACAAACGCGAGGGCGCTCAAAGCCCAGGCCGCGACGTAGATGAACCCGTAAATCGTTGAAAACCATTCCGGCTCGAGCGACATGTACCAGTCGATCGAGGCAAATGTGACCGTGAAGATCAACGCGACCATTCCCGGACCGGCCAGAAGGCGCATGTTCTTCGTATAACGATTGTCTGCCGTTCGATCCTGCTCGAGCGACCACTTGTTGAGCAGAAAGGCGAGCGTTCCCCAGATCGCAAAGTAGACCACAGCGCGGATCGCGAAGAACTTCAGGTTCAGATACGGCGTCTTGAAGTTCACCACCGGATCTTTCGCGAGCTCTTCGTGATCGGTCCAGCGGTGATAGATCGAATGAGCGCCGATCAGAATCGGTACAAACAGAACTGCCATCAATGGCAGCACTCTGGTTGCAGCTTCGAGCGAGCGACGGATCACGAGTCCCCAGCCGCCGCCGGTCAGATGTTGCAACATCAATAGCGCGAGCGAACCGACCGTGATTCCCATCCAGAACGTCCAGCCGATCAGATACGACTGAAAGAATTGTCTGCTGTCGAGAAACGCGCCAGCGACAAGTACCAGCAGAAACACGATGCCGACGATCAGCGCGCGCTTCTGGAAATCAGACATATTCGGAGGATTGAATGATGTAATCATTGATGTCCTCCGGGCGATGGTGTCGGCGAAGCTGACGGTGCCGGGCTTGCTGACGCCGTTGCCGGGTTTTGTTGGCTGAGCTGCAGCGCACGAACGTAAGTAATGATGGCCCAGCGATCCTGCACCGGAATTTGTGATGCATAAGACGGCATCGCGCCCCAGCCGTTAGTGATGGCGTCGAAGAAATGACCGACAGGCGCCTGGCGCAGGCGATCGTCGTTGAACGATGCGGCGCGACGGAAACCACGACGCACGACCATGCCGTCGCCGTTTCCGGTCAGTCCGTGACAGGCGGAGCAGAAGATGTTGTAGCGTTGCTGACCGCGGTCGACGATCTCTTTCGTGACTGGAAACGGGAAAGATTCGACGTCGTCGGGATATGTGTTTGTCTGCGTGCCTGCTGTTGGTTGCGGCGTTGCAGTTGCGCCGGGAGCCTTTGGTTTCTTGCCGGTGAAATACTCGGTGTCAGTACGCAGAAAACCGCGTGCGATCGTTCCTTCGATTGGTTGGCGGCTGGAGAGGCCGTCGCCGAAGAAAGATGTACCGCGATAGGGTTTCATCTTCGGCTGGTCCTGCATGTCGCGACGACAACCAGTGAGAAGGACTAATGCTAACAACAAAAGAAGAAGAGTTTTCTCCCGCAACGACGCAACGGCGCCACGTAAGACCTCCGGTGCCCGAAGGGTCTTCCGTTGCGTCGTTGCGCCGTTGCGCGAGAAACTTCTTCTAAACTTCCACATCGTTAACTTCAACCGCATGCAAACTCTTCAACAACTCCACGACTTCAGCGTGCACAAACTTCTGATCGTTCGCTTCCACTGCCAGAAAGAACCGGTCGCGCGTCGCGAGCGCAAAATTCGGCAGATTGAAAACCGGGTGATAGGGCTGCGGCAGTTTGTTGAGCACTAACATTCCCAACACCGCCGAGAACGCCGCCACCAACACCGTCATCTCGAACGTGATCGGAATAAACGCCGGCCAACTGTTGTACGGCTTGCCACCCACGTTAATCGGGTAATCGATCACCTCGATGTAGTACTGCATCAAAAATCCGCCGATGCCGCCGACCAGTCCGCCGATAAAAACAATCAACGGCAAACTGGTCTTCGTGAAACCGATCGCTTCCGAAAGCTCCTCAATCGGATACGGCGAATAACCGTTGATGCGTCGATAACCGAGCGAATAAACACGCCGCGCCGCTGCCACCAGATCCGATGGGTTCTCAAACTCCGCAATTACACCGTAGAGCGGCGGCGCGTGACGACGATGCGTACCACCTGAGGTGACGTGGATCTGTTTGTTGTCCGCGTCCAACTACTCCTCCATCTCCGCTTCCGGCAAAATCGTGCGCATCTCGAAGATCGAAATCATCGGCAGGAAGCGAATAAACAGAAACAGCAGCGTAAAGAAGAATCCAATCGTGCCGATAAACATGGCCCAGTCCCATTGCGTCGGTTGGTACATGCCCCACGACGTGGGCAGGAAGTCGCGATGCAAACTGGTCACAACGATCACGAATCGCTCCAGCCACATGCCGATGCTAACGATGAATGAAATGATCCAAAGCACCAGCAAGTTGGAACGAAGTTTCTTGAACCACAAAAACTGCGGCGTGATGATGTTGCAAAGAATCAGCGCCCAGTAGTAAAGCGAATATGGCCCGTGCATACGGTTCCAGATCATGAAGCGTTCGTACTTGTTGCCGCTGTACCAGCCGAAGAACGCTTCCATGATGTAGCCGTAACCGACGATCAGTCCGGTGGCGAGCATCACCTTGCCCATGTTGTGCATGTGACGCATCGTGATGAAGCCTTCGAGACCGTAGAACTTGCGCAGCGGAATCGTCAGCAACAGCACCATCGCGAAACCCGCGTAAATGGCGCCGGCGACGAAGTAGGGCGGAAAGATCGTGGCGTGCCAGCCGGGAATGATGCCGACCGCGAAGTCGAAGCTGACGATCGTGTGCACTGAAAGCACAAGCGGCGTGGCCAGTCCTGCGAGCAGCAGGTAAGCCATCTCGTAGCGATGCCAGTGACGCGCGGAACCGCGCCAGCCCATCGCCAGCATGCCGTACAGAATCTGGAAGGGTTTGCTGCGAGCGCGATCGCGAAGCGTGGCGAAGTCAGGAATCAATCCGACAAACCAGAACATCGCCGACACGGTCGCGTAAGTTGAGACCGCGAATACATCCCACATCAACGGGCTGCGAAACTGCGGCCAGATGCCCATCGTGTTGGGATACGGAAAGAGCCAGTACATCAACCACGGTCGCCCGAGGTGGAAGATCGGATACATACCCGCCTGGGCCACTGCGAAAAGCGTCATCGCTTCCGCGAAGCGGTTGATTGACGTGCGCCAGCGTTGTCGCAGCAAAAGCAGAATCGCGGAGATGAGTGTGCCGGCGTGACCGATTCCGATCCACCAGACGAAGTTGAGAATGTCGATGCCCCACGCGACGGGCACGTTGACGCCCCACAATCCGATACCGACGAACAACAAGTTCGTCATCGCCAGCAGCATTAGCTGGAACAGTGCGAACGAAATCGCAAAGCCGAAGAACCACGCCAGCGACGTCTTGCGCTTCAAGACGATCGAGCTGATCTTGTCGGTCACTGAGGCAAAGGTCAGCCCCGGATCGATCACGGGCGACGTCGAATGCATCGGACCTTCGGTATATGGTTTTTGCGGCTCGTCTGGCATTTTGAAATCCATCCACAGATTACGCAGATGTTTTATTTAATCTGTGTAATCTGTGGATTCGGGTTCTTCAATTGCGACAAATACGTCGTGCGTGGCTTTGTATTCAGCTCGCCGAGTAACGAATAATTACGCTCGCTTTCCTTCAACCTCGACACGCGGCTGTTCGGATCGTTCACATCTCCAAAGACAATTGCTTCTGTCGGACAAACTGCCTGGCATGCCGTAACGATCTCGCCGTCACGAACTTTCCGATCCTCGAGCTCTGCCTGAATCTTGGCGTTCTGAATGCGCTGCACGCAGTAAGTGCACTTCTCCATCACACCGCGGCTGCGCACTGAAACTTCAGGATTGCGCATCAACTGATAAGTCGGCTGGTCCCAATTCTGATAGAGGAAGAAATTGAACCGGCGCACTTTGTAGGGGCAGTTGTTCGAACAATACTTCGTTCCGACGCAGCGGTTGTAAACCATGTCGTTCAGGCCCTCAGCACTGTGCACTGTGGCGTGAACCGGGCAAACAGGCTCGCACGGCGCGTTTTCGCAGTGCATGCAAGGCACTGGCATGAAGTTGACGCCTTCGGGATGATTCGGATCGAAGCCTCTGAAATAAGTGTCGAGGCGGATCCAGTGCATCTCGCGGCTGCGCACGACTTCGTGCTTACCGACAACCGGAATGTTGTTCTCTGACTGGCAGGCGACTGTGCACGCGTTGCAGCCGATGCAGTTGTTCAGATCGATGGCCATGCCCCACGCGTAGTTGGGTGCGTTCTCGGCCTGGTCTTTGTAGTCGTAGCCGGGATAGAGAGTCGGATGGCCGTGCTTCTCTTCCTCTGCGTGTTCGCCAGTACCGTGCAGAAACTCTTCGAGAGTTTGCGAACGGACAATGTCGCGCTCTTCGGTGCTGAACTTTGGATCTTCGAGATTGAAATGAAGCTGCGTAGTTGCGAGCAGATAATCGCGACCAGTGTTCGTGACTTTGGCGCCGGTAGTGAACCAGGGTTCGAATGACGTCCGAATCGGATAAGCATCAAAGCCCACCAGTTCGCCGTCGTTTCCGGTTCCAACCTTGCCCGCCAAACGACGTCCGTAACCGAGATGGACCGTGACAACGCCATCCGGTTGACCCGGCATGATCCAAAGTGGCGCGGTGATTTTTTGACCTTGCTGATTGGTGATATCGACGAGCGGGACGTAATGTTCACGGCCTTTTGTCGCGCCGCCATTGTCCCTCGCGTTAGCAATCTGCTGGGCTGAATTCGGACTGACGATCGCGACGTTGTCCCAGGTGACTTTTGTCAGCGCTTTCGGAAGTTCCTGCAGCCAGCCGTTGTTTGCGAAACGACCGTCGTAGATCGATGGATCAGTGCGGAA
>Ga0070707_100007592_pt1 | contig 10071 bp, 10 predicted proteins | sample KBSK5502metaG_FD_65468 | JGI IMG/M metagenome (GOLD analysis project Ga0070707, IMG submission 65468) | Corn, switchgrass and miscanthus rhizosphere microbial communities from Kellogg Biological Station, Michigan, USA - KBS K5-50-2 metaG | ecosystem: Host-associated > Plants > Roots >... | reverse complement strand
CCGTCTTCGGTTTTATGGCGTGGAACCTACTGAAACGTTGCCGCAGCAGTGTGGAACGCGGATTGCCGGTTTTTGCCAGGGCACTTCACGAGTCTCGAAAGACTGAGAGACCCTATGGCTGGATGGACAGGGGTAACGTCGTTACCTGTATTCAATTCCGGCTGAGAGCCAAGGATCGGAATTGAACCTCGGGCATCTCAACGCGAACAAGGTTGGCTGCTAGACTCCTGAGATATGCCGGTATTTACGGAGGACAAAAGAACGCACGACACGAAGGCGGTGGATAACGTTCAGGCCCTGGTGCAACTGTTGCGGAACCGGTCGTATGAAGAGATTCGGCAGCGGATGTACGACAGTGCCCCGGGGAGCCCCTGGTGGTCAGCCTGCAAGGCTGAACTCGATCTGCGCAACGGCCAGCAACTTGCGGAGGCGTCGGTGGCGATGTCGAGGGTGACGGAGAAAATGAGGAGCTCGACCCAGCATTTTGAACAGCTTGCCGAAACGCTATGCCAGGCCACCAACGACGTTGCGGATCTGCTGCGAAAGACTGAGGAGGCGGGCCGCAGACTGGAAATTGCAGTTTACGTGGCCATTGGCGTGTCTCTGGTTCAATTCTTCAATCTGATTTTTGAGGTTTTCCGGAAGCGGTAAAAAAACAATAACCAGGAAGAGCGCGAAGCAACCCCCTGAGAAAACAGAGGCGGTCGATTCTGACCGCCCCTCTAAACGCCAACCATCTCTGAGCAGTTGTTACCGCCTGTTGACGCGCAGGACCATTTGTGTGCCGCCGTCCAGATGGACGTTTTGCTTGGACGAGGTGATCACCGAACCCTGGGCTGCGGTGGAGGATTGGGTGCTCAGAGCCAATCCGGGCATGCCCATTACACCGGTGCTGCTGGCAGTGAGCTGGGAGGTAAGATGGGCTGTGGCCGCGGCGGAACCGGCGGTGCTACCCACGGCTGAGGTTGCGGACCCCGGGACACCGGCTGCGGGATTCGCCACAGTGCCTGCGCTCGCGCCCACGGTTGAGCCAACTCCGCCCACCATGCCGGGGCGGCTGGCGGAAGAGTGGCCGTAGGCTGATCCTCCTCCAGAGGCCATGGCGTCGGCTTCCATTTCATTTGCGCTGGCCGACGCGACAGCACTGCTCGCGGCCAAGGCCTGGATGTCGGCATGAAGCGGGAGCTCGTGGCCTGCTTTCAAGATGGCGCGATCAAACGCAATACCCAGGGAAGACTGTGACTGCCCCTTGGCACGGGCAGTTGCTTCGGTGACGTGCCCGACCAGAGTCGAGCCCTTGGGAATGACCACCTTGCCGTCTGACTGCACGGCTTCGGTGATTTTGGCTGTCACCTGGTCTCCTACTTTGGCATGACGCGCGTCCACGGATTTGTTCAATGTGGCGCCCATGGTGGTGCCGGCCGCGAGGGCAGCGGAGTTCTGCCCCGCCGTCGCCGATGCGTTGCCCGAGGCCGAAGACGAAGCTTGGGAATCCGCAGCGACCTGCGCGAACGCAGGGCCAAAGAACGTGGATGCGAGCGCGAAAGTCAGTGCAAGTTTTTTCATAGGTTCCTCCTGTCCCCAGAGGAAAACGTATGCACAATCTTGAGTTGGGGTCCAGGGATTGTCGGTGCAAGTCGCCTGCCAGAGCTCGGACCGGCGAGCACTCTGCGTAAATAAGCAATTATCAATAGGTTAAGAGCAGGTTTGGGCTGATGACCTTACTTGGTGAGACGGGAGAATATTCCCGGACCAAGGAAAGGCTGCTCGCTCGGCTGGACAAGGTGGCGGCCGTCCCTGGGGAGCAAGAAGAAATATATATAGGGGATGCGGGAGGAGCATCCCCTGAATGGTCGTCACAAACTTCAAAGACCTGCGAGCGCCCCAGGGGCGGTAGAGCGAAGTAATGACAACCGTTCCCCCGGCTACAGACTCTCAAAAAGTTGAGGAGGTCCTGTTGCTGTGACGTACTCAAGTAGTTGAAGTTGTTGATCACCGTGTTAGCCTCCGAGTTGCAGAAGGTGCCGGAAATCTGGGGTTCGCAGACGCTGTTGGTGGTGAGAACGTAAAACAACGGGGCTGAGGAAATCTGCGAGCAATACTGGTTCGAACTGAAAGAGTGAAGTGGGATGGCCTTGCATGAGGTCGCTGCTGCGGCCGTCGTGAAGGAAGAAGAGGCGTTGACCGAGTCCCCAGAGTGGCGCTGTGCGGAACTGGTCTGCACCCGGACAACGTCGAGCAAGCCGTAACCAACGAATTGTTTCAGAACGAGCGCCACACCACTGCGGGTTGCGTCTTCAATGTCACGCCCGAAGATACGAGCAATATCCTGAACGGTAACAAGAGCAGCCCCAACTTCGGCACGACGATCGGGACAGTTTCCGACAATCTTGCAACTTTACGGAAGTCGAACACTCGGCCGTTCACGGCAGGAGAGATCCTCAGATTTTTCTTGGTCGAAGTAGGAAGACCTTCTCGGAGGGCGTTCGCCATCGTCCGAGAGTACAACCGTCTCATCCCGTTCCAAAAGCCGGAAAGGCGGCGGGGGAAATGACGGGTCTCGGCGGCGGTCTTGCAGTACACGCAATAAAATCTCTAATCGCGGAGTGCGCTGAGAACCGCCGCAGAGAACGCGGAGTGGCTAGGCGAAGACCTCGCCTTCCAGCGCGGTTAGGGTGCGGGTGGCCAGAGTGTTCTTGACGAAGCGTTTGGGTAGCGGAGCGTAAGAAGCATCTACCTGTTTGCGTTCAATGCGAAGCTGCAGAGTGCGCTCAATCTGCCGCAGCCCCATAACCTCGACGCCAGCAGCTAGAGTGGAAGCGCGTCCCAGGCTACCGGCGCGGCCGGTCCGTCCAACGCGGTGGATAAAATCTTCCGCGAGGCTGGGCAGGTCGTAGTTGATGACGTGCGCTACATCGTCCATATGGAGGCCGCGGGAAGCTACATCGGTGGCCACCAGAACTTTGAAGCGGCCGTCTTGGAATCCGCTGAGGGCGCCGTTCCGTTGTGATTGCGAGCGACCGCCGTGGATCATCGCGGCCGAGAAACCATCCTGGACCAATTCTTTCGTCAGGCGTTCGGCGCCTCGCTTGGTACGGGTGAAGATCAAAGTCAGACCCTTTTCTGCGTACAGGAGCTGGCGTAGGACGTCCAATTTTTCCGCGGGGCGAACCTCGTAGGCATGCAATTCAACGCTTTCTACCGGCTTGAGAACGGAGCCTGCGGCCACGCGTATCGGATGGTGCGTGCAATCGCGGACGAGCCCTGCCACGGACTGTTCCATCGTGGCTGAGAAGCATAGTGTCTGCTTGCCTTGCGGAAGTATGGAAAGGATGCGACGAATTGCGGGCAGAAAGCCCATATCCAGCATGCGGTCGGCTTCGTCGAGGACCAGAACTTTCACCTGCCGCAGGTCGATCAGGTGACGGGTGATGAAATCCTGCAGGCGTCCGGGGGTTGCAATAACGAGACTAGAGCCGGCGCGCACCGCTGCAATCTGCGGTTTTTCCGAAAGGCCGCCGATAACGAGAGCCGACTTCGGCAGGTTACGGCTGCGGAGTTTCTCGTACTCGGCATTGACCTGCATGGCCAGCTCGCGCGTGGGTAGTAGCACTAGCGCATGAACCTGGCGCGACGGCTGCTGCTGCAACCTCTCGATAAGCGGGATGAGGAAGGCCAGCGTCTTGCCGGTTCCGGTCTGAGCGGTGGCAATTACATCTTTCCCGGCCAGCGCATGGGGAATAGTTTGTGCCTGGATAGGCGTTGGGATAGTGAATTCGGCTGCTGCCAGCTTCTGCTGCAAGGCAGAAGACAAGGGCAGTTCTGCAAATGTTGTCATTAACTAGTATGTTCTTTCTGGAGGGGCCTAGGGTCAGATACTCAGACTCGCGTCCTTGTTCTCGTGCCGCTCACACATAAAATGTGCTGAAATAAACGGCCAGCAGGAAAAGCGGAGATGGGGCTGATCCAACAAAGGATCCCGCGTCACGAGCAAACCGTGGCTACAGCGTCTTGATTAGTATAGCAGAGTGGCGTGGGCGGTAATGGAGTACTTAGGGTTCAGGCTGCATTAGGCGACGTAACACGCTTGCCCTCAGCAATATAACGTGATCCAAGTGAGCATACTGGCGAGGGCTTATGATGCACCCATAGGCACCTGGTAAGGCTCTGGGGTTGTGCTGGCTACCGATCGCCGCTTTTAGTCGGAGTTGGCCTTCTGCCGGGAAAGTATTTGCTCCCGTCGAGGCTGGTTAGCCCTGCCGAGCCCAGCCGGTTTCAAGGGCTCGGACTGGACCGAAATGATCCGCTCTTGTCTGTCCCATCGGATTGTGACATTTATTATGGCGCCCTTTTCCTCCATGGTGAACGGCGCGGGGAAGACTTTTTTTGGATTCCTTCAAGCAGCACCACTACATGGGCCAATACCGCGTTTTCCGAGTTCAGTCCCTCCGGGGTTTTGGCCTTCAGCCCAACACAATTCGCGGTAATGCCCAGCAACTCAGCCAGGCGAACGCGAATCACGCCAGCATGAGGACCGATCTTCGGTGCCGCCAGGATCAGACTGGCATCGATGTTGGCGATGGCATATCCAGCCGCACGCACACGTTTCAAGGCCTGGCGGAGAAAGATTACCGAGTCCGCATCCTTCCACTTCGGGTCTGAGGGTGGAAACAGCGCTCCGATATCGGGTGCGGCCACGGCCCCGAGCAGCGCGTCAGTGACGGCGTGGAGCAAGACATCCCCATCGGAATGTCCGCCAAGTCCTTTGTCATGCTTGAGCTTGATGCCGCCAATTTTCAGCGGAATTCCAGGACGGAACTCGTGGGAGTCGAACCCGTAGCCAACGCGAACCGCAAGTTTCGAGTTTTGAGTTTCGAGTTTCGAGTTCTTCTTCAGCACTTGTGGGATCTGTCTTCGTCTTGGAGAACCTGCTGCTTATTTCTTGAGGTAGAACTCCGCGAGTTCCATGTCTGCCGGGCTCGTGATTTTGATATTTCTCGGTGAACCCATCACGACTGCGACTTCATGTCCCGCGCGTTCCACCAAGGAGGCTTCATCGGTTCCGAGAAATCCATCGGCCGCTGCTTCATCGAATGCCTTTTTGAGCACGCCGTACCGGAAGCCTTGCGGGGTCTGTGCCATCACTACGCGCTCACGAGGGATGGTCGCCTTAACCAGCGCACCGTCGGCGGTGCGCTCGACTTGCTTCACGGTATCGACCGCGGGCAGGCCGGCTATAGCTGCGCCGTATTTTCGAGCTGCTTCGATTACTTCCCTGGTAATGTCCGTAGTCACAAAGGGCCGCACTGCGTCGTGCACCAAGACGATGTCGTCCTCGGCAGCAGAAACCGCATTGAGCGCGTTCGCCACTGATTGCTGGCGGTGCTCGCCGCCGGCCACGAGTTCGACTTTTTTCTTTTTCACGACGTCATTCGCTTCGGTTTCCAATCGAGCGCGAAAGCCCGCAATTTCGCTTGCCCTCAGTGCCACCCAAATTTCTGTCACCGCGTCGACGGCGGCAAATTTGCGCAGCGTGTGTATGAGAATCGGTTTCCCGCCCAAGTCGGTGAACTGCTTGGACGGAGCGGACTTCTTACCTTTGGCCTGAGCGCTGGGCACCGGCGCCATGCGCGTCCCAAGACCAGCCGCGGGAATGATCACTACTACCTTCATGGCGGGCTGTAAGTATACGGGGGTAGAGGAGGGAGTTCAAATTAACCGGGGCTCACCATTAACCGGGGCGCACCCGATAAGAGCCGGCCTCTAGGCTTGATCTCTACCGCGGGTCGCCATTCGGCGGTTCCCATGGTTCGATCCGATTACCATCCGGGTCCATGATCCAGGCCAAGCGGTGGGGATCAAGCTGAACGCCAGCTGTTCTCAGTTCTTGCAACAACGCGTCCAAGTCATTTGCGCGGGTTGCGTCTGCGCCCAGGTGTCTACAGGAAACACTGTATCGAGCAAACTCTGCCGCGGCCAAGGAAACTCTTGCCCGGTAATACTGTAACCACCCGCGCGAGCGCATCCACAAACTGCTCTGGTGTGAGTAGCTTAGTCCCTCTTTGAGGGGGCGCTTCTTGTGGCCCGTCGCTTGCGACCTAACATTGGCGGAATGCCCTCTGCTGGACACAGAGAGGCGTGCAACCGTCCAACCGAAAGCAGGAACTAACTTTCATGAAGGTAACCCGCCCCTGGTTTGGGATTGTCACACTTTCTTTTGCTGTCGCCTTGGCCTTGGCGCTGGTAATCGGAGCTCTGGGTACCGTTCTGGGTGGCGCAGAAACATCGCCTCCAACGCCAGCGAGCGAGCCCTCAGCGGGTCCGGATCGGCAGCAAACCTATGAAGGCATGGTGACCGACTCTCGCTGCGGGGCCAAACACCAACCTTCCATCGGCAAGACTGCCACGGACTGCACGCGAGCTTGTGTCCACGCCGGCTCGCAGTTCGCCCTAGTGGACGGGAACAATAGTTATCTTCTTGAAGGGCATGCCCTTGAACTGAAGCGGGCGGCAGGGCTGCGCTCCACGATCACCGGCACGCTCCGTGGAAACACAATCATGGTGTCTTCGGTCGCCGGGATTTAGTGGGTTTGGGGCCCTGTTACGCGACTTCTGACTCTAGTCTTCTCGCGGCTCGGCCATTATGGGCTGCGCCTTTTTCGCGTCCAAGGTAGAGTTCTGGACTACTGCCGCAGGCACCGGCGTTGTTGACAGAGGCACAGATGGGGCGGGCGGAGCCAGGGACGCAGTTTGTCGGCCGAACCCCATCCTGTCATCCCACTTGCCGAAAATCATCTTTCCGGCGGTCGTCTGCAGTACGGAGGTTACGGAGACGTCGATTGTCTTTCCGATCATCTTCCGGGCATTGTCGACCACCACCATGGTGCCGTCGTCGAGGTAAGCAACCCCCTGGTTATATTCCTTGCCTTCCTTGAGGATAAACACGCGCATGGTTTCGCCCGGGAGCACGATCGGTTTGAGCGAGTTGGCGAGCTCGTTGATGTTGAGCACTTCCACCCCCTGCAGTTGCGCGACCTTGTTCAGATTGAAGTCGTTGGTGATGATCTTGCCCTCGTAGAGCTTCGCCAGCTCAATGAGCTTCAGGTCCACTTCACGGACAGAGGGGAAGTCGTTCTCCACAATCTGAATCTGCAGGGTGGTCATCTTCTGCAGGCGCTGGAGGACATCGAGGCCGCGGCGTCCGCGGTTACGTTTCAGGGAGTCGGCTGAATCGGCCACAAGCTGCAGCTCACGCAGCACGAACTGCGGAGTGACGATGATTCCGTCGAGGAAGCCGGTCTCAGCGATGTCGGCGATGCGACCGTCGATGATGACGCTGGTGTCGAGAATCTTGTAACTTTTCTTCGACTGCTTTTCACCACCGAAGATTCCGCCCAGGGCCGCCAGGTTGAGCAAGTCGCCTTTGTTGGCGCCTACGATCAAACCGACGTAGGCCATCAGCAGCATGACCAGGATCTGTAGGAAGCTTTGGGTATGGCTTGCAGGCACGCTGTTTCGGATCACCAGCGCGAACAGGTAGGCGCCGCAGATTCCAAGAATGCTTCCGATCGCAGCGCCGATGAGGCGGGTCAGACTGACCCGCCGCAGCCTCCATTCGAAGAGGACGATGCTGAGCCCTACTAGGGCGCCTACTCCGGCATTCAGCTTGCTGGGAAGCCCGAATGGCTCGATTACATAACAGGTAACTGCAACTACCAAGACGAAAAGAAGACGTACAAGAATTAAATCCACGTATGGACCTCCCCGCATGGCATGCACGCCGGAATTCCGGAGTGCGCTACCATCCGTGCCAACCCCTCGCCGCCCCCGGCGGGAACCAGCATTCCTGTCATGCGGGGCGCGCATGAATTAGGGGGATGAATGAACGCCCCGTCCCGGCCGCTGGGGCTGCCGGGAAACGGTAATTCAACGCCAAGAGTATATACCGGAGTGGCAAGCTGACGCAGGCAAAAAAATGGATCCGCCGAGCAAGACACGGGTGGAGAGCGCAGATTGGGCTGGTAGACTCTCGGCATGAAAGCCTTGGTTATTGCGCGTCTGGGTGGTCCGGAAGCGCTTGCGGTTCAGGACGTACCAGAGCCATCGCCACAACCTGGACATAGGATCGTCCGCGTCGCCGCCGGGGGACTCAATTTCGCTGACATCATGACCACGACGGGCGGATATCCCGGCACGCCTGCACCGCCCTTTGTGGCGGGTCGTGAGTTTGCCGGCGTCGAAGAAACTACAGGACGCCGTGTGATGGGCTACGTGCAGTGGGGCGCCTTCGCCGAAAAGATTGTGCCGAAATCTGAGTTGCTATGGCCGGTACCGGAACATTGGACCGACGAGCAGGCAGCGGCTTTTCCGGTGAATTATTTCACGGCATATCTGGGCTATTGGCAGGCGGGGATGATGCAGACGGCTGCCCGGGGACGAACTCACCGCGTTCTCATCCACGCCGTTGCGGGCGGCGTGGGGACGGCGGCCGTGCAGATTGGAAAGATTTTAGGGATCGAGATGTACGGCACATCGTCTTCGAATGAGAAACTGGCGCGGGTGAAGAGTCTGGGACTGCAACACAGCATCAACTACAAGCAATCCGACTATGAAGAAGTCATCAAAGAACTCTCTCGTGGCGAAGGCGTGGATGCGGTTTTCGAGATGCTCGGCGGTGAGCACACTGCCAAAAGCTTGCGTTGCCTGCGCGACTTCGGGCGAGTTATTCAGTATGGCACCGCAACCGGGAAGCAACCACAACTCGATGTCCGCGCGCTGTATGCCAAGTCCCGGATGGTGCAAGGTTTGTGGCTGACTTATCTGGCGGGAAAACGCGACATTATGGAGGCAGCCTGGCACCAGCTATCCACCTGGATTGAAGAGGGCAAGCTTATCCCGGTGGTGGGACATGTCTTGTCTTTAGACCGGGCTGCTGAGGCCTATGGGCTACTGATGGAGCGCAAGAATTTCGGCAAGGTCGTGCTGAAGATTTCAGGTTGAGCTTATGGGCTTAAGGGCTGCGAATAGCTTGCCTGACTACTGGTCTGACTCTCCAAAGACAAGTCGATCGCTGACCACAAAGTTTACAACCGAGCACGCCGGAATCGTGATGGCGTTGGCCATTAAGTAATTCAGGTGTGCGGCGTCTACCAGTAACTTCATGAGCGCCACATTGCCGAGGATCGAGACCGCTCCGCTGGTGAAGTTAAATCGCAGAAGGCGCAGCATGGATTGGCGCCAGGTCATGTGCCCCCGGTCCGCCCAAGTAAACCGTTCATGCCACAAGAAGTTATGTACGACCGTCGCTTCCACCGCCAACGCAGGCGCCAACAGATAGCTGAGATGGAATCCGCTCTTCAGATAGAGCAAGACGGCCAATTGCACGCCGATCCCGATTCCGCCCACGACATTGAACTTCATCCAGCGGGCTGCGGAGCATCGGCGATCCCAGGTTGGTGTTTTCGCCGTTCTCTTTGGCAAGGCGGCTTTCATGGCTCGATCCTGGCTTGGCGATAGAGTCGAACTGTGTTCTGTGCCGTGAAAAACACCAGGATGAGTGTCATGCCTATCAGGCCGATGGTTCCGCCTACATCGAACAGGCGGTATTGTTCGCCGAGAAAAAGCAGCCTTGGCTTCCAAAAAAGCATGCCATTTCCAATTGCCAGCAGGATTCGCAGTTCGGTTGGCCCAAATCGCCAGAATGACAGGCGAAACTCTCCCAGCGTGTGTGTCGCCAGATAAGACTGAAGGGAGAGCATGAGGAATGCGATGAGCAAGCCGACCGCGACCTCTGGACTCATGTACCCTGACATCGCCAGTCCGCCCATCAACGCCACGGCGCCGAAGCTGTCGGTCATGTGGTCGACGTAAAACCCGTAGCGCGGACGCTGCCTGTTCCGCACCCGCGCCAGCGTGCCGTCGAGGCTGTCGCCTAGCCAATTCAGTGCCAGGCAAGCGATGACGCCCAGCAGCGCATATTTATTCGAACGGGCCAGCGTGTAGCCGATGCCCGCTCCGATCTGGGCCACTAAACCTAGGGCCGTCAGGTGATCAGGACCGATCCATTCCGGC
>Ga0070707_100007590_pt1 | contig 10072 bp, 4 predicted proteins | sample KBSK5502metaG_FD_65468 | JGI IMG/M metagenome (GOLD analysis project Ga0070707, IMG submission 65468) | Corn, switchgrass and miscanthus rhizosphere microbial communities from Kellogg Biological Station, Michigan, USA - KBS K5-50-2 metaG | ecosystem: Host-associated > Plants > Roots >... | reverse complement strand
GCTTGTTCAGAGGTAAGCGGCTTGAGCAGCGCGAAAGTTATGTTCACCGGTTGATAATTCTTCGTTTCCGCCGTGGAAACGTAGCGCGCCAGTGATCCAATCGCGCTACCCGGCGGCGCCACCAGGAGTTCTTCGCTTCTCAACCGCCGCGCACTATTTCGGCCCGCCAGCCAACCCATCGCGACCGATTCAACGTATCCTTCGACGCCGGTAATTTGACCGGCAAAGAAGATGTTTGGATGCTCGCGCATCTGCATGGTTGCCGCCAGAACCCGCGGCGAGTTGATATAAGTGTTCCGATGTATCTGACCGAACTGAAGGAACTCAGCGCGTTCAAGTCCCGGAATCATGCGCAGCACTCGCGCTTGTTCTCCATAGCGCAGATGATTCTGAAAACCAACCATGCTATATGCATCAGCCATTAAGTTCTCCTGACGCAACTGCACTGCGGCGAAGGGTTGATGACCGGTGCGCGGATCGACCAGCCCGACCGGTTTCATCGGTCCATACCGCAGAGTATCAATGCCCCGACGCGCCAATTCCTCAATCGGCAGGCACGCCTCGAACCAGCGTGTTTCTTCGAAGCGCTGAAGCGGGACACTGTTGGCCTCGCTCAGAGCTTGATGGAAACGCGCGTATTCCTGCTCGTTTAGGGGACAGTTCAGATAATCATCGCCACCTTTGCCGTAACGTGCAGCGCGAAAGGCTGTCGACTGATCGATTGAATCAGCTGCGATGATAGGTGCGATCGCATCGTAGAAATAAAGCTGGTCGTCGCCGGTGAGCTTCATGATCTGGAAGGTCAGGTCATCTGAAGTTAGCGGCCCGGTGGCGATGATCGAGATCGAATCGTTCGGGATGGCGCTGACCTCTTCGCGGACAAGCTCTATCCGGGGATGTGATTCAATTTGTTGGGTAACGTACTCCGCGAATTGTTGCCGATCGACAGCGAGGGCGGCGCCGGCCGGGACCCGCGTAGCCGCCGCGGCTTCCATAACCAGAGAGCCGGCCCGACGCAGCTCTTCTTTCAGCAGGTAAGATGCCGTGCCAGGTTCGTCGGATTTTAAGGAATTCGAACAGACAATTTCGGCAAGTCTATCCGTGCGGTGCGCCGGCGTTTTCACGACGGGACGCATCTCGTACAAGCGCACGCGCGCGCCGGAGTTCGCCGCTTGCCAGGCAGCCTCGACGCCTGCCAGTCCGCCACCGATGACGATGATTTCCATTGAGGTGCGCAGGCATCCTGCCTGCCGTTCGCCAGCTCGCGGCTCTGCCGCTCTGATGTGCGGAAAGGCTCTGCCTTTCCGGCTTAATTCAATTACAGAAACGGCGAGGCTACGCCTCGCCGAACGAGTTACCTTCGTTTCTTCCTCCGCAAAACTTTTTCATGCGCCTGCGTCGTTAATCGCGCAACTCTCTCGGCCGTGGTTTCCGATTTGTTCAACTTCTGTTCGATTTCAGCGTCGTGGTGCTGGTGCATCTCGCCCTGGTGCTTATGAAAATCAAATTCGTTCATCTTCGCGCCGGCGCCCACCTTGAAAGTCTCGATGTTGCGTGTTTGATCTCTCATGAAGCCTCCCTTTCCGCGTGGCACAGATTTCAGTCTGTGAACAATAAAGCAATCACAGACTAAAGTCTGTGCCACCTGCTTGACACTCAAAAGAACCGATTCGTATAGTCAAGTGTTCGACAAACCGACGTTTGTCAGAGCCCAGGCCGGCTTAGCTCAGTTGGTAGAGCGTCTGATTCGTAATTAGAAGGTCATCGGTTCAAATCCGATAGCCGGCTCCAATCTTTCCTCTCACAAATACAAATCAAGCATAGAACCGGATCGGGAGTGTCGCAAGGTGGATAGGTACGCACGCCTCTGGCGTGCTCCGTCAGTTACGCGCCGGAGGCAGGCGTGCGGAAATCGCGCCGCACTCGTTCATTGCACGCCGGAGGCGTGCGTACTGAATTATTTCTTCTCAGGAAACAGCATGACCTCAACGTAGCGGTTGGTATTGAGATACGCTTTCGCGGCCTGCTGAATCATCGCTTTGTCGATCTTCTTGTAATATTCAGGCATCAGCCAAAGGGCCGCCGGGTCTTCGTCGTTCTCGTATCTTTGTGAGATCTGATTCACCAGATAGCTATTCAGCTTGCTGCTGGTTTCGAAGTCACGCAGGAGCGTCTCTTTCTCGTCAGTTACTTGCTGATCGGTTGGGCCGTTTGCCTTGAACGCTTCAATCTCCTGAAAGACGCGTTTGATCAGCTCGTCGGTCCGGGTTGGGGAACTCCCAAAGTTGATGGTGATCGAGTAGGTTTGATTTGGGAATTTTTCGTAACCAGGCGAGGCGTTGATGCCATAAGTACCGCCCAGATCTTCTCGAATCGTCTCGAGCAATCTCCTTTGCAGAATCTCGGCCATCGCGCGGATGCCCACGCGATGCATTTGGTCAAATTCAAATGGTCCGCTAAAGACGATGGCCGACAAACTCTTTGGCTCAACGCCTTTTTCAACTTTTTTCACCACCACATTGTCTGGCGTGAGCACGCCCACGTCCTTCCAGCTTTCCTTTCGCTTAATCGACGGCAGCGATCCTAAATATCGCTCAACCAGCGGCTTGATGGTCGCCAGATCAAAGCTGCCAACAAAAACGAAGGTGAAATCACTGGCGTCGGCAAATCGATCCTTGTAGAAGGCCATCGACTTGTCGAGGTTCCATTCGTCGATCATCTCCGGCGTTGTCAATCGCCGCCTCAGGTGATTTTGATATCGCGCTGATATTAGCGCGTTGGAAAAGGCGAACTCGGGAACCGCCGCCTGGTTTCCCACAAAAATCTTCGTCTGGGCTGCCTGAGCGTTAAAAGCATTCGGGTCCGCTCGAGGCGCAGTGAACCTGAGATAAATGAGTTGGAACATCGTCTCCAAATCCTTGCGAGAGCTGCTGCCGTTGAGCCCCTCCTGGAGTTCGGTAATAAATGGAGCGACCGAGACGACCTTGCCCGTCATAAGTTTGCGGAAATCGATGCTATTGAATTTGCCCACGCCGCCAGCGTTGATCACTTGCGTGGCAGTGCTTGCCGGGATGTAGTCTTTGTCGCCGGCGAGAGAAGTTCCACCGGGGCTGGTGGCGCGCAGCAAAATCTCATCTTCCCTGAACGTGGTCGGTTTGAGAACGACTTTGACGCCGTTTGACAACTCCCATTCGGTGATGCCGACCGACTCTTTGGTGACGCTCTTGCTGACTTTGCCAGGGGTTGGCATCGAATCAAGTAACGTCGCGCCGGCGATAGCGTCCACGTAAGGTTTTAGATCCTTCGCGCCCGTCGCCTTAAGTACAGCCGCCAGCTTTGTCTGATCAGGAATGACGAGACCGGTCTTCTCCGGTGCTCTTACCACGACCATGCGGTTTCGATCGGGAAACCATTCCCTGGCAAGTTTATTGATCTCGTCCAGGGTAACTCCCGGCAGAAAGCGTTTGTGCAGCGCGTATTCATCATCGGCGGTCGGCAGGGTCTCGTTGGTAAGAAAGTTTCGGACGTACTCATCGGCTCGGCTGCCGGACACGCGGTTTTCCTTTTCGAGGGCAAGTCGCTCATAGTTGCGCAGTACACTCTGCTTTTGCCGGTCCAGTTCGGTAGCAGTAAAGCCGAAACGTGCTACTCGTTCGGCTTCAGTCAGCAACGTATCTAATCCGCGCTCGATGGCGTCCTCCTTCACCAGCGCATTGAGCACGGCCGAATCCTTCGACCGCGCAAAGAAACTGCCGCGGCCGGCGAAAGCAAGAGTGAACGGCGCGTTCGGCTGTTGCGCGATTTCCGAGAACCGTGCCGAGAGCATGCCAGAGAACAAGCGATCCACGGTCTTCTGGCGATAGGCGCCGACAGTTCCTTCCGGGCGCGCGGGCAGCAGAGTATCAATCTCAACGCTCGTGGTGTTCGCTTCCTTGTCGGTGGCAATCGCGTAGGATGTTTCGGCATGATCGGGAACATCATAACTCTGTCTGGGGCGCGGACTGCTTGCCGCCGGAATCGACGCGAAATGATTAGTGATCATCTTTTCCAACGCGGCTTTATCAAAATCGCCAACCGCGACGACGGCCATCAGATCAGGGCGATACCAGTCGGCATAGAATTGCTTTAATCGCTCAGCCTTTCCGTTTTGAATGATCTCGGGTTTGCCAATTGGCAAGCGGTCGGCATAGCGCGAACCCTTGAGTATGACCGGAAAGATTTTGTCCAGCATGCGCCGGCCGGCCCCCCGGCCCAAACGCCATTCCTCCATTACCACGCCACGCTCTTTTTCGATCTCGGGCGGCTCGAAGGAAAGGTTGTGTGCCCAGTCTTCAAGAATCAGCAGCGCGCGATCCATCACGTCCGGTTTGTCGGTTGGAACGGTGAGCATGTACACGGTCTCATCAAAACTGGTGTAGGCGTTGATGTCTGCGCCAAAGCGCATTCCCAGCGACTCCAGGAACGACACTACTTCATTTTTGGGAAAGTTCCTGGTGCCGTTGAAGGCCATGTGTTCGACCAGGTGAGCCAGACCCTGTTGGTCATCGTCCTCGAGAATCGAACCAGCCTTGACGACCAGTCTCAACTCCGCGCGCTTCTCGGGTTTCTTGTTAGCCCGAATGTAATACCGCATCCCGTTGGCGAATTTGCCAATCGTGATCTGTGGGTCGACGGGCATGGGATCCGCCAAACCCTGGGCTTGAGCGAGGTGGGGTTGGGGGCCGGTTAGAAATGACGCCAGAAGGATCGCTGAGGTCAGCAGCAACAAACGTGTGCGGATGCGAATTCGCATGATTGTCCTCCGAAAGATGATGATTCGTTAATTGTGAGAACTCCTTAACGAACGGAGTGATGGGTAGACGCGGCTCTTATATCACCGGCGAGGCAGCGGAAGCAAACAAAATGATCCGACAGTTTGAATGTGGCACGCGCATGTTGTGCGTGATTCACGGGCGGGACGCCCGTGCCACCCCGGAACACTGCACCTCGCCCGGCCAAACGGGAGTGATTGACAGAGACTCCAAATAAGCTTAGCCTACGCGCATAACGAAAGATTTGAACAAAGCAGCCGTCCTCGGTCGCTTTCGCACCGCTTAAGACTCGTCGCCAGAATGGGCGGGAAACGAATCGGCCGGACTCGTGCTCTCCCTTCAGGGCACCCCCAACGATAACTTAATAACTGCATCCGATGGGCGTGAGTGAGCATCAGTCTCTCTCACGGCGGAAGGAGTGACCATGAAGAAGCTAGTACACTTATTTCTTTTGATGGCATTCTGCACTTTGCCCTTGATGGCGCAAAGTACATTTGTATACACCAACAATGATCGCACTCCCAACACCGTCTCGGCGTTTTCTGCGGCAGCGGACGGCTCCTTAAGTCCGGTTCCTGGTTCGCCTTTTGCGACGGGCGGAAGTGGTGGCGGGGGCAGCGTCTTCGCCGCTAATCGCATCACGGCGGCCGTCGTGAAGAACTTTCTGTTCGCCGGCAATAGCGGCAGCAACAATGTCAGCGCATTTTCGATCGACCCGGTTACTGGAGTGCTGACATCCGTGCCAGGCTCGCCGTTCGCCACCGGCGGCGTCGCCGGTTTGAATGGGATGTCTTTGACGACCACTCCCGATGACAAATTTCTGATTGTCGCAAATGGAACATCAATGAACATCACCGTATTCAGCGTCGCCGCTAATGGGGCTCTCAGCCCGGTGGCTGGATCTCCATTCGCCAGCGGAGCCAGTGGGCCACTGGCCAGCGCTAAGGTAACTTCGGATGGAAAATTTCTGGCCGTATCTTCGTCGCCCGGCAGTATTTTTATGTTCAGTATCTCAGCGACCGGAGCGCTGACGCCTGTTGCCGGCTCGCCAACATCGGCGGCGGGAGCCGCCGGTCTCGATTGCAATTGTGCGAGCACGCAGCTTTTTGCGGCCCTTAGTGGGGTGGCAAATTCCCGGATCGATGTCTTCGACATTGGTCTCAGTGGTACGTTGACACGGATTCTAGGATCGCCTTTCAACGGTCCCGGAGAGAACTCTAACGTCGCAGTTTTGAGCCCTGACGATAGCAAACTTTTTGTGAGTGCTCAGGGTAGCAATTCGGTTACTGTGTTCAATGTAGCGTCCGGCGGCGCACTGTCGGTGGTTGCGGGCTCACCGTTTGCGGTGCCCGGTGCAATTTCCCTAGCCGGAATGGGCACGAATCAGGCCGGCACTTTCCTTTACACTGCCGCTTTCAACAATTTGATCAATGGCTTCAGCATTGGAGCTACCGGCGCTTTAACTTCAGTGCCTGGCTCGCCGTTCAGCAATGGGTTTCCTGGTGATAACGGTCTGCTCTCGCTGGCAGTGTTTCCAGCCAAGAACTGTTGTCCCGCGCCGATCATTAGCGGTGCTTCGGCAACACCTGCGGCGCTTTGGCCGCCCAATCACAAAATGGTGGACGTAACGGTCGATTACACCGTAACGGATCCCTGCCCCAATACCTGCGTTTTGACCGTCTCTTCAGACGAGCCCGTCAATGGCACTGGTGACGGAAACACCGATCCCGACTGGGAGGTTGTCGATGCACATCACGTTCGTTTGCGCGCTGAACGCGCCGGCAACAGCAACGGACGCATCTACACCATAGACATCACCTGTACGAATGACACAAACAAGCTGTCCACGACAAAGACCGTGAAGGTAGTGGTGGTGCACGATCAAGGCTTCTTTGTGCGCCAGCACTATCTCGATTTCCTTAATCGCGAGCCCGACCAATCCGGTTGGGGCTTCTGGAGTAATCAAATCACGTCATGCGGCAGTGACGCGCAGTGCACTGAAGTTCATCGCATTGATGTCTCTGCGTCGTTCTTTTTCTCGATCGAATTTCAGAACAACGGGTATCTGGTCGAGCGCTTTTACAAAGTCGCCTACGGCAACGCGAATGGAAATTCAACCTTTGGCGGAACGCATCAGCTCGCAGTGCCGGCAGTGCGCTTCAATGAATTCCAACAGGATACGCAACGGATTGGTCAGGGCTTCAGGGTCTTGGATCCTGGCTGGGAACAAACGCTGGAGAATAACAAACAAGCGTACGCGCTTGAGTTCGTCCAGACTTCACGGTTCATCGCGGCGTTTCCGACGAAAATCACGCCAAGAGAGTTTGTTGACAAACTGAATCAAAATGCCGGCAATGTGCTTTCGTCGAGTGAACGCACGAGTGCGATCAACCTTTTCGGCGGAGCCGCTGCCAGCAGCAACCCGACCGCGCGCGCACAGGCTGTGCGACAAGTTGCTGAAGACAGCGACCTGTACGACGCAGAGTTCAATCGGGCTTTCGTGCTGGCCGAATACTTTGGTTATTTGCAGCGTAATCCGAACGACGCGCCGGATTCAGATCACACCGGTTACGACTTCTGGCTGACGAAGCTGAACCAGTTCCACGGAAATTACCTCAATGCGGAAATGGTCAAGGCGTTCATCAGCTCGATTGAATACCGGCAGCGGTTTGGACAGTGAAAGATGTTTGTTGATTGGGATCAGCCTGCGATATGCAGCTCGCACTGAGAATTGCAGAATCGCAGGCCTGACCCCCCGTCTCACCGCGCTATGACCCGTCTCACCGCGCTTGTTGTTCAGTCTTTCGGCTTCCACTTGAGCGGGTTGGCGAAGATCTCTTCATCGGCTATTTCTTTCAAGTTCTTGCCGTCGAGGTCCATCGACACTAAGGACCTCGTGGAGGGGCCATTTTCGTTAGGGATTACTTTCATGAGGAAGATCCGCTTGCCGTCCGGTGTAAACACGGGATCTGCAACGTATCCATAGCCTTCGGGCATTTTGGCGTCGAGATCAGTGAACTCCTTCGTCGACAGGTCCATTAACCTCACCCTTTTGCGGACCGGGAAGACTATCAAGTTTCCGTCGGCGGAGAGATCCGGGCTGCCGTATTCGACGCCGTAGGGATTTTCATCATTTTCATTTTTGGGAGGGGGCGAAGCGATCGAAGCTGGTTTGTTCTCGGAGCCATCTGCCTTTATCTTGAGTATTCCGCCGAATAAAGAGCTTCCCCTCCCATCGGAAAAGTTCCATCCGCTGAAGATCAAAAACGAACCATCTGGTGAAAACCTGCCGTCGAGTTCCCGCTGATAGAGGCCGTTTGTGATGCGCTTCATATTGCTGCCGTCAGCACTCATAACGTAAAGGTCATAGTCATTCCAGAGGTCGCGGACGTAAGGGTCGCCATTATTACGGCTCGCTCTGGCAAACATTATCCGCGAACCGTCCAGGGAATAACGCGGATTGTTGTCGCTTATCGACCGATCACTGGTCAACTGTTGAATCTTGCCGTTATCGATTTGCATGCGAAAGACTCGGCTGCTGAACTGGTCGCCGGAAGGTTCGGATACGTAGAGAATGAACTTGCCATCGGGCGAGAATGATGGTCTCTTCTCGTAAGCTGGCGTGCTCGTGAGCTGCTTTACCTTGTTGGTCTCAAGCTCAAGCAAGTAAAGATCGCCGTCGTTCGACGAAAAAGCGATCCGTTTGCCGTCGGGAGCCAAAGCATACGAGGACACGGGCTTTTCACGATGACCAATAAGGCTGCAGCCCGCGCCAACAACCACCACTATAGCCAGAGCCAACAGAATCGTACCTCTAATTTTCAATCTCAGAGTCCTTATCGAAAATTAATAACCTGCATGCGCCATTTAATCACTTCCCTTGCGGTTAAGACAGTCGGGGCATAGACTACTGCTCCCCCTGAATCCAACACCACGCGTAATCTCTGGAGGAAGCTATGAGAATGCTTTTGTGTTTGCTCCTTTTATCGGCACCCGTGGCGGCGCAGGTCGCCCCTGATGCAACTCTTCTTTCGGGTGGGCCAACTACCGTGTCCGAGTACAAACTGCCCGCCGCAGTTGATCCGGTTGTCTCTACGGCTCTGGCGACGGAACTTTGGGCGCGAGTCTACCGACCTGCAAACCTCGGAAGTTCGTCCCACGCACTCCTGGTTCTGCTGCATGGCAATCACGCCACCTGTGGTCGCCTGGCCGGGCCGGCCGAACATTTTGATATCAATGTTCAATACACTTTCACGGGAACCTGTCCCGCCGGTTACATCCCAGCGCCTAGTCATGCTGGATACGCTTACTTCGCAGAGCGTCTCGCGAGTCTTGGTTATATCGTGGTATCCATCAACGCGAACCGGGGCATAAACGCCGCGCCGGGCATTCTCGGTGATCGCGGACTCAACCTGGCGCGAGGGCGCTTGGTGCTGCGCCATCTGCAGCAGCTCAGCCGCTGGAACTCTGGCGCAGATACTCCGCCAGCCGGACTCAGTGACCTGGTGGGTAAGATTGATTTCGATCACGTCGGCCTGCTCGGACACTCGCGCGGCGGTGAAGGCATGCGTGCAGCCTATAACTTCTATCAAAGCGATCCGGGTGGCACGAACTGGCAAAGCCTGATTGGTCCCATGACGGTTGAGGGCATCTTTGAGATTGGGCCGGTTGACGGGCAAACCGCGTTGACCCTGAATGCGCTGGGCACTTCGTGGAACGTCCTTTTACCGATGTGCGATGGAGACGTATTCAACCTTCAGGGTGTGAAGCCTTTCGATCGAATGCTCAGGGTGAATTCGGAAACACCGGCGCGGCCAAAATCAACTTTCACCGTTTGGGGCGCCAACCACAATTTTTACAACACTGAATGGCAGCTCAGTGATTCACCCGGCTGTTTCGCTAACCAGCGTTTGTTTGCTCATCAACCCGGCTCACCAGACGAGCGCACCACCGCCATCGCCAGCGCGGTCGCGTTCTTTGTAGCTAACGTCGGCGCCAGCAAACTTCCTGACTACAATCGGATTTTTAATCCGCAGTTCGCGCTGCCGGCATCAGTCGCGAATGTGACGCGAGTCGATCGCGGCTATACAGACTCGCCTGACTCGTCATTCACTTCAGTCTTCGACAACTTTACCGGCCCGACCGGCTTCAACAGTAATGGACCAGCCAACAGTTCCAGCAACGTTTTTGTAGTTCACGATCACGTCGCGAATCATGATCGGTTGCAGCAATTTGCCGCGCTGGTCTCATGGAATGGCGCC
>Ga0070707_100007587_pt1 | contig 10075 bp, 8 predicted proteins | sample KBSK5502metaG_FD_65468 | JGI IMG/M metagenome (GOLD analysis project Ga0070707, IMG submission 65468) | Corn, switchgrass and miscanthus rhizosphere microbial communities from Kellogg Biological Station, Michigan, USA - KBS K5-50-2 metaG | ecosystem: Host-associated > Plants > Roots >... | reverse complement strand
ATCAACGACTGGTCGAAGCCGCTGCTTGAGGGCGGGCTTGGCCCAGGGTCGGCATCGCAGAATCTGCTTCACATGTTGCGGATCACGGCGGCGACTTACGGAATCGATCTCAGCACGCCCTTTGAAAAGTTCCCCGAGAAGATTCAGGATTTACTGTTGAATGGGGAAGCTGGGCGCGGCGGAAAGACTGGATTTCACGGAATCTTCGGGTACCTGAAGCAGAATCTGGAAGAGTCGACGTCGGAAGGCTATCGCGACTGGCTAATGGACCACATGTCGGCGACGGTTTGTCCCGCGTGCCAGGGAAAGCGGCTGCGGCCAGAGAGCCTGGCAGTCAGGGTAAATGGGATGTCGATTGCCGACTTCACTGCATTGCCAGTAGAACAAGCGCTAGCAGTGGCGCAAGGCATCAAACTGGCCGGGCGCGAAGCGGCGATCGCGGGACGGGTCATGCATGAAATCGTGGAGCGACTGCAATTTCTCAACGCCGTGGGGCTGGGATACATCTCGCTGGACCGTTCGGCGGCGACGCTTTCGGGAGGCGAAGGGCAGCGGATTCGCCTGGCTACCCAGATTGGATCGAAACTGCGCGGCGTGCTTTACGTACTGGATGAGCCTTCAATCGGCCTGCATCATCGCGACAATGGACGCTTGCTGACTGCGCTCGAGAACTTGCGCGATCTGGGAAACACGGTGCTGGTGGTCGAGCACGATGAAGAAACGATCCGCCGCGCGGACTATGTGATTGATCTGGGTCCCGGGGCGGGACGTCACGGTGGAAGTTTGGTGGCGCACGGAACTCCCACGGAAATTATGCGCGAGCCGAACTCGTTGACCGGGGCGTACATCTCGGGCAGGGTGCAGATCGCGATGCGGCCCGAGCGCCGGCACACGAATGGAGCCGGGCTGACGATTCTCGGGGCGAAGGAGAACAATCTCAAGAATCTGGACGTGACTTTTCCCCTCGGCGTGATGACTGTGGTGACGGGCGTATCCGGGTCAGGCAAGTCGACGCTGGTGAATGACATTCTGTATCGCGCGTTGGCGCGGCAGCTTTACCGCTCGCGGGAAAAGGCAGGCGAGCACAAGGCGATCTCGGGCGCCGAAAATATCGACAAGGTCATTCGCATCGACCAGTCGCCGATCGGACGCACGCCGCGGTCGAATCCGGCAACCTATACCGGGGTGTTCACCCAGATCCGCGACTTTTATGCCATGCTGCCGGAGTCGCGCGAACGCGGTTACAAGCCCGGACGATTTTCCTTCAACGTGCCTGGCGGACGCTGCGAAGCCTGCCAGGGCGAAGGCCAGCGGCGGATCGAAATGAATTTTCTACCCGACGTCTACGTGTTGTGCGAGGTGTGCGGGGGACGGCGCTACAACCGCGAGACGCTGGCGGTGAAGTACAACGGGAATTCGATTGCCGATCTGCTGGAGATGCCTGTGTCCGACGCATTGCCGATTCTGGAGAACATTCCGCAAGTGAGGCAAAAGCTGCAGACACTGGTGGACGTGGGGCTCGGCTACATTCATCTGGGACAGTCGGCGGTGACGTTATCGGGTGGCGAAGCCCAGCGCATCAAACTGGCGCGCGAGTTGAGCAAGCGGCAGACTGGCAAGACGCTTTACCTGCTGGATGAGCCGACCACCGGGCTGCATTTCGACGACGTGAAAAAGTTGCTCGATGTGCTGCATCGTTTGACTGACCTGGGCAACTCGATCATCATTATCGAACACAATCTGGACGTGATCCGCAACGCCGACTGGGTCATCGATCTAGGCCCTGAGGGCGGCGAAGAGGGTGGACGCATCGTGGCGCAAGGCACGCCGGAAACCGTGGCGCGCGTGAAGAAGTCGTACACCGGGCAAGCGCTAACAGGATATTTTGCAAAAGCAGTTCCCAGTTCCCGGTTCTCAGTTCTCAGTTGAGGATTCTCGGTTGCCGATATGATTCCGGCGGGATACATGGCGAAGCGCGTGTACAAAAGGCCTGACTGGCTCAAGGCACCCCACGTCGCTGAGATTTATTCAGTTAGCGGCTGCATTTCCGAAGATTTCGCCGACTACATTAACTATTGGAAGCACAATGGTTATTGGTTCTTTGACTCGCCAGAACTCATAAAAGCAGTCGCGAAAGAAAACTCAATTCAGCTTCAAGGAACATCGCTATTCTATTACGAAGCGTACGAAATGGAGTTTGATGGTGAATGCTGGACCTCCTGGTTGCAGGAACCGTCATTCAAACAGACGTTGCCGTGCCTCCAAAAAAACAACTTGAGGGTTTCGATGTCGTTACTTTTTACGCTAGAGGCACCGCAGAGCACTCTCCGCTCTCGTGCAATTCTATGGCAGAAAAAATTCATACGAACGCACATTGCCTATTTGAGTCCTTTGGTGAAGGCGAGAAAGGTCTTAATAACGGGGCTTTTAAGAACGCTGAGCCGGGCCCATTCCGAATATTTTCGGTGCATTCCGTAGACTGGTCCTGACGAAACAGAGAGCCCAACACGCAACCCTAGAAAGAATACTTTTGTCGTCACCCGAAAATCCGCAGTTTGAACCACCGTTGCTGAATGGCGATGTGCATTCGCCCCTCCCGCTTGTTCCCGACGCCCCGTCGCCGATGTCGTTGCCCCAGATGCCTGCAGCGCTGCCTCCGGCTGAGAATCCCGTCTGGAACGGATGGGACGTACTGCAGATCGCCGGCCTGGCCCTGGGGAGTGTGTTCCTCCTTCAGGCGATCATCCTTTTTGGTGCGAAGCGGTTTGTTTATCCCAACGCAACCTTGCGGGACCTTACGCAAAAGGCGGTGCTCGCGATTCTGGCCCAGCTTCTGGCCTATGTTGTGGTCGCCATCTTTATGGTGACCCTGGTCGAGGGGAAGTATCACGTGCGGTTCTGGCAGGCAATTCGATGGAACTGGCCCGGGAACGCAATGGTGAAGTTGTTGGGGCTGGGAGTGTTCACGGTTGGGCTTGATTTTCTGGGCCGTTTTTTACCCATGCCGAAGAACACACCATTCGAGCAATTTTTCGCCCGGCCGCTGGACGCGTACCTGATCTCAGTTTTCGCCATCACGCTGGGTCCGTTGATGGAAGAACTCTTCTTTCGTGGATTTCTCTACCCGGTGATCGCGCGGAAGCTAGGTGTGATTTGGGGAGTGGTTCTAACGGCGCTGCCCTTTGGCCTGATTCACTCCGTCCAGTATGGAAATGCGTGGTCGGCCGTGCTGGTAGTGTGTTTGGTAGGCGTGGTCTTAACGACGGTGCGAGACGTGACAAAGTCGGTGGCAGCGAGCTTTCTGGTGCACGTGGGCTACAACGGAACGTTGATGTTTCTGGCCGCGCTGGCAACGGATGGATTCCGGCACATGGACAAGGCGGGGATGTTGCTCTTCTGATCGTGTGGCGCGGGCACTCCTGCCCGCGAACTCTAGCCACAGGGTAAGGTCTGATCCCAGGTAAAGAAATTAGCCACGGGAAATGATCAAGACGTTCGAAACCTCAAAGACCCGGATTCTCAGATGCTGCGGGCATTTCGCGGGCAGGAGTGCCCGCGCCACACTCGACCCACAGCCAGCGATAGTCGTCTGGTTTTTCCACTAGCCCTTTTCTCACCGGATTTTGGCGGATGTATTCGATTGTCTCCCGCAGGCTTTCGTCTCCTCTACGGACATGATCGAAAGATTCGTCTTGCCAAACTGCTCCGGTCCGACCAATGAGTTTGTTGATGCTGCGGGCCGAGGATCCTTTGATCGCTCTCAAAATTTCCGGGAGAGCGAAAGTCCAGCCTTCTGCGTCCCGCATGGCGGTAAACAAAAGATGCACATGATCTGGCATAACCATTGCGGCATGTATCTGAATTGTCCGGCCGTTGTCATGGAGACAGTGTTGCATCGCGAGTGTTCGTGCGTCAGGTGAAAGCATGTGGGCAGTCAACGTGCGGAAAGTAACGAACAGCGGGCGATCGTCTCTCTGATAGTGAGGCAGACGGCGGCGGTATTCGTATCGGCGAAAGGTTGCAGTCGGCATAGGAGCCCTAGGTCTTTACTTCACGATAGTAGAAGCTGCGGAGCCGTTCTTTTTAGCATTCCTGGCATTTTCTTTTGAAGGAGGTGCAGGAATGGGATTCAATTTGCTTGTGTGGGTTTGAATATGTGGCGCGGGCACTCCTGCCCGCGAAATGCCGGCGGCGTGTGAGAAGCCAGAGGTCCACCACAGGATCAACCCCTGGGCTCTACCGCTGGCAAGTTCTGAACTCGGTTTGCGGTTTTGCTTGTGGTTAGAGTTCGCGGGCAGGAGTGCCCGCGCCACCCTTACTTCACCGTGACCGTCAGCAATTGCGCGCCGCTCACCACGTAGTCCAACGGCATGGTCGCCGTTTCGTCCACGTTCGATTCGCCGCTGACGACCATTTCCTGGTTGCCGCGCATGCCATCCATTACGTTCATCACCGAGATGGGTAACGTGGGCATGACTTTGTCGGCCACCCGAGCTTCCGGGTCGGCCTCGAGCAGTGAGACGTAGACGCGATTGTTGGCGTGCTCTTTGTTGAGTAGCGCGATGGTAGAGGCCAGGTCGAGTTTGCGACCGAAGGCGGGTGTGCCGCGGCCCATGCGGTCTAAAGTTTCGCCGTCGCTGACCAGGATGCGCAGAGTTCCCTTGCTGGCCGAGGGCGGAATTTTCACGGGAATCTGATGAACGCGGCGTTCCCCGCGGTAGGGAACGAGCACCGTTTCGATGGTGATTTCGTCACCGGGGCGGGCTTCGGTTACATCGGCGCGCGCGCTTTCCAGCCGGGCCCAGCGCCGCTCACGGACCAGGTCGAAGTCAAGCTTTACGCTGCTGACGGCGGGGGCGTTGTAGGGATTGTCGTAGATTCGGCCAAAACGCTCTCCAAGCGAAAGCGCCGCGGCCATGGCAGCGGGCTGGGCGTTTTCCGCGGGAGAAAACATGTTCTTCAGCTGAACTTCGGGAAACCCTTTGACGTTGATGCTGCCGTTGAGGCGATAGCTGATTTCTTCACCGTACTCGTTCACGCCATGCAGAGCATTGAAGACGGTCGCCATGATTGCGACAGGGCTCAGGCGCGCGTTGTTCAGGACTTCGTAGTGAAACTCTTTCATTCCCGCCCCACCATTGATGGTCAAGGTGACTGGGATCATCTGGGGTTCTTTGTTGAAGACTCCCATGATGCCGGTGTGGCGATCCTGGACGAAGACTCCGGCGGGCTCGGTGGTGTTGACGATCTTGAAGGCATTGAGCGGCGAGGCCAGTGTGGCCAGGACCTGCGCTTTGTTCATGGGCAGATCGACCGAGCCGAACTGCAACAAGGGATGTCCACAGGCGAGCAGGCGTTGCGGATCGATATAAGTGACGGTACAAGTGGCCTCGATGTCCATATCTCCCCGCACCAGGACAGCGCTGACCGCCGATCCCGGCTCGAGGGGTTCGGGTTGTTTGGCGTCGCTGGACGAGCCGGCACCCATCACAGGAACAATTCCCGCGGAAGCGAACTGTGGAGCGAAGCGGCGCACCGTATCTTCGGAGAATCCGTTGAAGACCAGAGGCGTTTCGATGGGCTTCAGATAATTTGCGAAATCCTGACTCGGGGTGGCGAGGCTGGTCGCGTCGCCGGGGGAAGCTGTTTTGCCGGCAGCATTGTTCACGGCGGGCCGGGCGGCTGCGGCCTCTTCCGCGGGCGAACGGTCGAGCGCATTGATCTCGAGCATGCTGGCAATCGGTGTGACCCCGGCGATGGGCTCCTTGGAGAATTCGCCGATGCGGAAGGCGAGGGCACCCGCCAACTTGCCATCCAGATAGACCGGACTGCCGCTCATGCCAGCGACTACGCCTGTATACTCGACCTTGGTGCCATGCAGACGGACGAGAATGATGTCGCCCTTGGGGCCATTCACGTTGCGCAGCACACCGAGAACCTCAACCTCCATGGGTTCGGGCTTAACACCCTCGAACACCGTGTAGGCGACGCCGCGCATGCCGGCGTGGATCTGCGCCACAGGGATGGTTGGCTGCGATGGCGTGCTTTGACCACTCAGTAGGCTAGATGTAGATAGGGAGAGACTGAAGACGAACAGCGCGAGAGCCACTCTTCTCATGTAATGCCCCAAAAGGACTTTCGTACGAGTCCATATTTAGAATCAGACTCGGCCAAATTGTTAAGTAATTGCCCGGAGGGGAATAAACGGGAGCCTGGGCAAACATCCCAATTGCGAATCCTTACGTCTATACTAGCATAGAGCTGTTTTCTGGAGTCATCCGATGTTTACACAGATGTTTCGCAAGAGTTTACGCCGGAAGTTCGCCCTGGGGTATTCGCCGATCCTGGTGGGGGCTTGCTGTCTTGGAATGCTGTTGGGTCCTCTCCCCGTGTTTGCGCAGGAGCCGCAGCAGGGGCCGCCGACCACCCAAACTCCCGACAATGGCAAGCCGAAGCAGGATGTACCGGCTGAGGCCGGAGGGCCGGGTGAGAGCGCGAGCCCGTATTCGATCCCAAAGAAAAGGGAGGATGCGGCCCCGGCTCCGCCACCACCGGTCACACCCAAGAAGGTTGAGGGCCTCCCGGATTACTCGCTGAAAGTGAACGTGCCGCTGGTGAATGTGGACGTTCTGGTGACGTCGAAGAGTGGTCAGTTCATTCCTGGCTTGAGGAAGGAAAATTTCCGAGTTCTGGAAGACGGAGTCCCGCAGGCAGTTTCCAATTTCAACGTCTCACAGGCGCCGATTACGGCCGTCCTGCTGACCGAGTTTGCCTCGACGCACTACGTGTTCTTGATTCAAGCGCTGCAGGCTTCATATGCATTCGTCAACACGCTGAAGAAGGACGACTGGGTCGCGGTGGCGTACTACGACATGCAACCGCATATTCTGGTGGACTTCACGCAAGATAAGAAAGCTGTCTATGGAGCGCTGAACCAGTTGCGCATTCCAGGCTTTGCGGAGACGAATCTCTTCGACGCGTTGTACGATACGCTCGACCGTCTGGATCGCGTGGAAGGGAAGAAATATATCGTTCTGGTGACGACGGGTGTAGACACGTTCAGCAAACTGACGCTGGACAAGATCATGAAAAAGATCAAGGACACCAAGGATGTAACCATCTTCCCGGTGAGCGTGGGATTTATTCTGCGGGAGTACTACGAGTCCCACGGCGGCGCTGCCCCACATGGCATGGGAATCCCGGTGGGCCAGATGGATTATCTGCAAGCAGACAACGAAATGCGGACCTTCGCAGCCATGACCGGGGGGCGCGCTTACTTCCCGCGATTTGAAGGAGAGTTACCGGAGCTGTTTGGGGATATTTCGAACGACATCCGCAATCAATATTCGTTGTCTTACCATCCCAGCAACACGAAGCTCGACGGAACATATCGCAAGCTCAAAGTGCAGGTCGTGGCGCCCGATGGGGGTCCCTTGAAAGTGAAGGACCAGAAGGGCAAAGAGGTAAAGATCGACGTCGTGGCGCGCGACGGATACACCGCCAAGCACACGGTAGATTGAAAGGGCAGTTCCCGGTTCTCGGTTGCCAGTTCTCAGCTCGCAGGACCGCTCCTACGGGGCGGCGTGTTCGAAACTGGAGTATGACCTACTTCCTAGTCCAACTTCTTTGGTAATGTCCAACTTCTTGATTTAAGTACAACTAACCATTAAGATGTAAGACTATGGCTGTCGAATATGCAACCGTCAAGGCAAAAGGTCAGGTCGTTATCCCCGTGGACATCCGCAGGAAATTTCAGATCGATGAAGGCACCCGTGTCGCGTTTCTGGAAGAGAACGGACGTCTAATCATTCAACCAGTGACGGATGAATTCATTGATGCGATGCGGGGGGTTCTGGCGGGGCGAAACCTTCCCGAGCGTATTCCGCGCGAGCCGGACCGAGATCTCAAGTGAAGGTCCACGTGCTCGATGCCAATGCTCTCTATCGCTTCCTGATTGGCGGGCCCGGCGCCGACATTGTGAACCGCCTCTTCAAGGAAGCCAGGGACGCGGATCAGCCGCTGCGGATGTCGGTGGTGAATTGGGGCGAGGTGTACTACACGGTCGCCAAAACGGAGGGATTCAGCGACACCGAGAAGATCATGGAGCGAGTGAAACTGCTTCCGCTGTCGATCCTCGACGCTGACGAATTGGTGACTACATCCGCTGCACAACTCAAGGCTGCCCGCGGATTGCCATACGCCGATTGTTTCGCAGCCGCAATCGCCATAAGGGGCGGTGTCCTGGTGACGTCAGATGTTAAGGACTTCAAGAAGATTCCCGAGCTGCAGATACTGCCGCTGCCCGAACACAGGGGACACCAAAGCCGGCTGTAATCCGTGATATGCACCACATCCCTCAGGGAAGATGGAATAAGCCGTCCAGCAGAAAAACGCATCCTGCGCCGACGAAGACCAGCAGGGCCATGCGCGCGCCCGGTTCTTTGTTGACCTCCGGAACCAAATCCGAGGCAGCTACATAGATCGTCACCCCTGCCGACAGCGGCAGACCAGCGCTGACATGATGGCGGAACAACGCCATGGTCAGAACGCCGGCCAGAGTTGCTCCTCCCAAAATTACCGATGCGCCCCACGCAATCCCCCGGCTGCGGCCGCTGGCCAGCATCACTGAACTCACGGTAAAGCCTTCGGGAATCTTGTGCAGGAATACGGCGAAGAAAATCAGCCAGCCCAGCCAATTCGAAACCAGAAAGCCGGACGCGATGGCGATGCCGTCGAAAAATGTGTGGATAATCAGGCCCAGGAGGACAGAGTATCCCTTATGGGAGTGGATGAACTCGTCCCGGTGCGTCTCTTCGCCGAAGTGGAAGTGGGGCGTCACCGTGTGTTCGAAGAAGTGAATGATCAGGTAGCCGGCCAGAATCAGAAATGCCGCGGCCTTGCCTCGCAGTTCCAGGCTTTCGGGAACCATCTCTACCAGTGCCGTGGCCAGCATGAATCCTGCACCCAGGGCGACGAAGTAGCGGAGGTAGCGGCGCTCCCAATGGCGCTGCACGATGATCGCTCCCCCGAAGATGTTGGCGGCGGCGGCGGTCAGGCCGAGCAGGATGCTGATGAGGATCGCGTTCATTCGTGGGTAGCCGGATGATAGCAGTTCTTGGTAAACGCCTAGGTAAACCTTTTAAGGCGAAGAACACGACGGTTCCTTACCCTGTGCTCCCCTGTGTCCTCTGTGGTCAAGGGGTTGACTCCATAACTGAGATCGTCACCCTGAATGTCGAATATGCATCACGTCGCCGTCCTTCACGATGTAGTCCTTGCCTTCCAGGCGCAGGGTGCCTTTGGCACGGGCGTTGGCTTCGGAGCCGGCTTCGAGCAGTTGGTCCCAGCGGATGGTTTCGGCTCGAATGAAATGATGTTCCAGATCGGAATGAATGGCCCCGGCGCCTTGCTGGGCGCGAGTGTTGGCGGGAATCTGCCAGGCGCGGCATTCGTCTTCGCCGGCGGTGAAGAATGAAATGAGCCCCAGCAGCTTGTAAGTCGTGCGGATGAGGCGGACCAGGCCGCTCTCCTTAAGTCCGTAACTGGAGAGGAATTCCGCCGCATCGGCGTCACTCATTTCGGCTAGCTCGGCCTCAACCTTGCCGCAGATCGCAGTGGCCGCTGAATTCGGATGCGCGGCAATCTCGGTCAGCTTGTATTTGCTTACGGCTTCTTCCAACTCCTTCCCCAACTCCGTGGACTCGCCAATATTGAGCACGTAGAAGATCGGCTTCTCGCTGAGGAACATGAATCCCTTGATTCGCTTCTTGTCCTCGGGCGTCATCTCCATTTCGCGCAGTGGCTTCTCGGATCCAAGGTGCGTGTTAGCCCGCTTAAGCAACTCGAATTCCTTTTCAAGCTCGGGCGTCTTCATCTTCTTGAGATCTTTTTCGAGCCGCTCGAGACGCTTCTCGATCTGGCCGAGATCGCTCACCATGAGGTCGAATTCGACGTTTTTGATATCGCGCAGCGGATCAATCGCGCCAACGTGGGGAATCGAGGGATCGTCGAAGGCGCGGACCACATGGGCGAGCGCGTCCACCTGGCGCAGGTGGCCGATGTATGCGCTTTCTTT
>Ga0070707_100007585_pt1 | contig 10076 bp, 8 predicted proteins | sample KBSK5502metaG_FD_65468 | JGI IMG/M metagenome (GOLD analysis project Ga0070707, IMG submission 65468) | Corn, switchgrass and miscanthus rhizosphere microbial communities from Kellogg Biological Station, Michigan, USA - KBS K5-50-2 metaG | ecosystem: Host-associated > Plants > Roots >... | reverse complement strand
TCTTCATGAATAACGATCACCGCCGGCATTGGTCCCACCTGTGCATGCTTGATGATCTGGCGCGCGGCCATCAAACCATAGAGCAACGGCACGTCCATATTTACCAACAGGAGATCCGGATGTGCCTGACTGGCCTGCCGGGCCGCTTCCTGACCATTGTCGGTGTCGATTACCCGATAGCCCTTTAGTTCCAGAGCCTGCTTAAGCTCGGGCTGCGCATTCTGATGATCCTCCACCATTAGCACCACATGATTGGCCCCGTTGGACGACACCGGATTGGCTACATCGTCGGGCGTGTCAGCCCGGTATGGATTTAGAGACATAAACGCCCCATTCTGGTTATGAACCCTACGACCCTTGCGGCGGCCTTTGAAATTTATTGAGGCTGGAATCTACACGAAGTCGCCATCGTTCTTCTGTGCGCTAACGCACATTCGGGGCATTAATTTCGAAGGAAGCTGGAAGCGCTTCGGAGACCGGCACTTAGTAAGATTCCACAATGAGAATTGAAGTGAAGGGCTATTCCACGGACTGATCCTTCTCGTCCTGTGGGTCGCACTTTTGGCCCTCGGAACTGTCTCTGAGGAATAATGGGACATCGGATTCCTGACAGAGTGGCTCGCTAACGAGCCCCTCGGTCTTTTTTTCATCGCTGAGCTCATTCACATTAATGTCCTGGTCTTGATTCACCGTAATCGTCTCCTTCTTAACTTAGTCATACCCAGTCCGGCATTTCTGGAGAATACGCCAGAAAACGCGGCCCGTCCGTTCGACAACGCACATACAGTGATCTATATGCGACGTAACGCACAGACAACCAACCTTGGGGAGCCTATTGTTGTGACCTGATAGGCCCAAAAATGAGCGATCTCGTGAGGGACGAAGCGCGTCAGCGCAAGATCGCCCTTTCGGGCCACAAAATTATGAAAGAAAATTCATGAGCTACATCTATGGGATGCAACGCGCAAACGGTGATTGGTTCGCGCTTAATGATCACGGACGTCTTCGGGTTCCGCTATTTCACAGCAGCCATGACGGCACGATGGCGCGACTGCGTAACCTGGGAATGCGACTCTTCAAACCGGTGTTGTTGGATACCAGTGGACTCAACTCACTATTACCAATGGGTGGCGGAAGTGATGTGGATTTTTGCCTGGTGAAGGATCCGTTTGCCGGTTTGGACCAGGGCAGCCTCTTAGAGCGTGCAGAACTCGCGCGGCTTGTGCGCAGGCCGGTCGAAATGCCGGCAAAGTCCAGAGACGATGGTGCGGCCGTAACCCGCAGGCCAATTCATCAGAGTGAGTGGTGGAACTGAACTACCCGCGCTGCTTCGGCTTCGCTATCCTTCCACGGCTACGATCACATTTCTTAGCGTGCCAAGCTTTTCAATTCTGACTTCGAACACATCGCCGGCTTTCAACAACACCGGCGGCTTGCGAAAGATGCCTACGCCATCTGGAGTTCCGGTCGCGATGACGTCACCAGGCTCGAGCGTGATGCCCTGCGACAGATAAGAAATCAGATACGCGACCTTGAAAATCATCTTGCCGGTATTGGATGATTGCATCACTTCCCCGTTCAGGATTCCTTCTATCTTCAAAGCCTGCACATCGGCGATCTCGTCGCGAGTTGTAATGAAAGGCCCCAGAGGCGCAAACGAGTCCAGACCCTTGCCGCGCGTCCACTGGCCGTCGCCGAATTGCAGGTCGCGGGCGCTGACGTCGTTAATCAACGTGTACCCAAAAACATGTTCGAGCGCTTCCGGCTCGCTGATTCGTCTCGCCGTGCGGCCGATAACTACGGCAAGTTCTGCCTCGTAATCGACCTGACTGCTGATTGCCGGTAAGACAATTGACGCGTCGTGAGCATTCAGCGAATTCGGAAGCTTGTTAAAGAGAAGCGGTGCCTTGGGTGGCTCAGCGCCACCTTCAATCGCATGGTCAATGTAGTTACGGCCGATAGCCAGAATTTTGCCCGGCGTTGTGGCGGGAAGAAACTCGATCGCATCGAGTGAAAAGCCTGATACGACTGCCCGGACGGAACGAAGCCCGTCGTTGTTCAAAAGCGCCGCCAGATCGCTAAGACCACGAGCCGCGCGTTTGATTACGTCGAGACTGCTGTTGACTGCGAGCAACCAGTCTGCGACCTCACCGCCTGAGGTCTTAACGGCACGGGCCAGCTCTGCCACATCACAGACAACATCGCCAAGCAACACCCCAAGCCGATGCTCGTCAGATTCTTTTGTCTTGAACTGCGCCAGTTTCATTCGAACTCGAACCGAGTGGAAACTTACTTTATTTAAAATACTATGACTCTTGTGAGGAAGGCTAACCCCGGTAAGCGGCGCGCGTTGATGTTCTGGTTAGGGGCCGAGCCTGCAATCGCGAGATGGACGCGCTCCGCCGGGTCGCGAACCCTTTCAGGTTTATTTGAATAGTGGTTACGCATTTCACTCAAGGTTGTCGCCGCGTTCCGACCCTGGCAATTGGCGAACGCCTTCACCGAAGCCTTGCCGATTTGCTCCGGCACGATTTGCCTCTACTTCTCTCATCTCGTATCTTACGGCGCAGCAAAAACCGATAAGAGGATGGGATGGATATGATTCATCACGCGGTGTCATTCGCGGGCTTCATTGTCTTCGCGGGAATCGCCTGGTTGCTTTCCAGTAATCGACGAAAGATTGCGTGGAAAACGATCGCGTGGGGCGTCGCTTTGCAACTTCTCATTGGTCTGATCATTTTTCGCTTACCTGGTTCGCATCGAATCCTACTCTGGCTGAACAGCGCGGTGCTGGTCTTACTCAACGCGGCAAAGAGCGGTTCGGTGTTCCTGTTTGGACCACTTGCGGCAAGCCCGGGAGAGTTAGGATCCATCGGCTTCATCCTCGTCTTCCAGGTTCTTCCGGTGGTGATTTTCTTTGCGGCGTTTACCGCTATGCTCTATCACCTGCGGGTGTTGCAGATATTCGTACGCCTCTTCGCCAGGCTCTTCCACCGAACAATGAAAATCAGCGGCGCAGAATCACTCTCCAGTGCGGCGAACATCTTTACTGGAATTGAATCGGCGCTCGTAATCCGACCGTATCTGGAAAGGATGACGCGATCGGAATTGTTGCTGGTATTGACCACCGGCATGGCGACGGTGGCATCAAGCACGCTCGGAGTCTATGTGGCCTTTCTAACCGGAGTATTTCCACAGATAGCCGGACACTTGATCTCGGCTTCTATCCTGGCGATTCCTGCTTGCGTGGTCGTATCCAAGCTGCTCATTCCCGAAACGGATGCGCCGGAGACGCTCGCGGCCGTTCCTCCTGAGGACGAATCAACGCGTTCAAAAAACTTGATAAGCGCAATTATCCAGGGGGCTATGGACGGGCTGAAGCTGGCTGCAGGAGTCTCCGCTCTACTCATCGCAATTCTGGGAATCGTTGCGTTGGTCGACAAATTACTCGGCGCGGGCAGTTCGTGGTTGGGAATGAGCGAACCGCTTTCGCTTGTGAGAATCTTAGGCTGGTGTTTTTATCCCTTCGCCTTTCTGCTTGGAATGCAAACGAGCGATGTACCAATAGCAGCTCGCTTGTTGGGCGAGCGAGTCATCCTGACTGAGGTTTTCTCGTACAACCATCTCGCACAGTCGATCTCAAGCGGAGAAATAACCGATCCTCGGACCGTGGTGATTTTGAGTTACGCGCTCTGCGGCTTCGCACACGTGGCAGCGATGGCAATCTTTGTAGGGGGCACCGCGGCGCTTGCTCCGTCGCGTCGCGACGATCTCGCCAGCCTCGGCTTACGAGCCTTGCTGGCAGCCACATTGGCGACCCTGATGACCGGGTGTGTGGCGGGGATCTTCAGCACCGGCGAAGGCGTGTTGCTGTTGAGAACAGGCTGAGTTAGACGCAACGAGTTCGCCGCTAATAGGCGGCCGGTCTCCTATTTGAACAATTGATTTCGCCAGGATTGTTACCTCCCTCCGGCGTCTTTCTCAAGACGTTGCCGTTGAAACCATTCTCCAGATGCCGTTCTGACCGTAAATGACCAGATAGGAAGACTAAGTTAGATATGAGGCAGGTAAATTCTTGAAATGGACATAAAATTGGTAGGCGCGTGGGGACTTGAACCCCAGACCTCTGCCGTGTCGAGGCAGCGCTCTACCAACTGAGCTACGCGCCTAAAAGAGATGGAAAGAACTGTCAAAAGCTTGAAGACAACTTTTGATTTAGTCACCCGCCGAGCGAAGGCCGAAAGTAACAAACGCATTCCAGACCTGTCAAGCTCCTGCTTCGTCAGAAAGGGGGACCTCTTCTAAATACTTCTGACAGAGCGGTACTTCGACGTCAAGATCTCTCCGACAGTCACATTAACCAGCCAATACCTATAGTTAAGACGATTCCTATCCGGATTTAGGCACAGGGCAGACGCCTCGACGAATTCTCTTGACAACCACGTCTCTGGGTCGCTTAACTGTTATTAGCTTGCCGCGACGACCTCAGTTGGCAACCTCGATTTACCTGCCGGATCCACTCAAGTTTTTGAAACTAACGATCGATTAAGGACCATCTCTCATGTCTACACGAATCCTTTGCTTTCTCGCCATATTCGTCTTTCTCTCCGCGGTTTCCGCCCAGGAGCCGCCTGCGAAACCGCAGACTCCTGCGGAAGCCAGGGCAGAACAGGAATTAAACAAGAGAGCAGATGCTCTGCTCACCGAAGTTGCGCAACTGACGCGCGAACTAAGAAGTAAAGAGAACCAGATCACAGTCCGGGTCGGCGTTGCGGATCTGTTATGGAAGAACCATGAAACGGCTGCCCGCGCTCTCTACAAGAAAGCGTTTGCCGATTTGCGACAGGCGGTTGCCGAAGTCGACGATAGCGATCCCGAACAGAGTGATACCGAGCGATCGCTTTCACAGTTGAGAGATCAGTTATTGCAGTCGCTGGGTCGACACGATCCGATAATGGCTCGCGCTCTTTTGCGCGAAACGCAACCGGCTGCTCTCTCCGATTCGTCAAGAGTCGATCAACCCACGTCAGAAGCCCGGTCAGCTGATGCGCGGCTGGAACTGTCCCTGGCGACCGAGATGGCAAACCAGAACCCGGGAGATGCGGCGCGGATAGCTCGCGAGACACTCAAACAGGGCTATTCCAATGAACTAGTGCGTCTGTTGCGAAGGCTGGCGGAAAAAGAGCCCTCTACCGCTCAGGAACTCACCCGCGAGCTGGTTGACAAGTTGAGCAAGGAAGACCTCAGTGCTAACTACGAAGCCGCCGGCGTGGCGTCGTCTCTGCTGTATGAGCTGTTTTCCTCGGAAAGAACAGATCCGGATAAGGGCGAGTCCCAAACACAAACGCCTCTCCTGGACGCTCAAGCGTCCCGTGACTTTATCGAGTTTGTTATTGCCTCAGCCCTGAAGAAAGAATCCACTCCAGGGGGGACGTCGCTCTTGATGTTTCTGCAATCGATGATGGAGGACATTGAACAATTTGCGCCGGCACAAGCGTCACTGCTCAAACAAAAATTCGTGGAGGTTGACAAAACATTTCGTGAGGACGATGACTCGCCTTATGGTCGCATGCGGGAACTATCAGAGAAGGGCGACACGAAGGGGATGTTGGATCTCGCGGCCACAGCGCCGCCGGAAGTGCGCGATAGCGCGTACGCGGACATTGCTTCTCGCTCCTTCGAACAAGGTGACAAGGGCCTGGCGAATGAAGCCCTCAGCAAAATCTCGAGTCCGCGTGAACGCCGGCGATTGTCATCCAGCTTTCAGGAGCGAACGGTTTGGCAGATGATTCAGAATGAAGAGTTTGCCCAGGCACGACAATATATTGCCCAGGCGCCTACGAAAGAGCGCCGGATGTCGCAACTGATCGATCTGGCTAACGCCGTTTTGGAAAAGGGTGACCGGAAGACTGCGCTCGAATTAGTCCAGGAAGCCCATAGTTTTGTGGCCAGCAAGGCCCGGAACGAGTACGAGCTTCAGGCACAAGTAAAGATCGCGGGGATATTTGCTTCGCTCGATCCAGATCGGAGCTTCGCGATTCTGGGCTCTGCCATCGATCAGATTAATGAACTAATGGCGGCCACGGCGGTCGTCGCGAATTTCGGTCCCTCGCGATTGTCAATGCAAGGTGAAGAGTTTCGCCTTAACTCTTCATTCAATATTCCCTACGGCTTCGCTAACCTCTCGCCCAGAGACGTACGGACCCTCTCCCAGGTTGACTTCAACAAAACCAAAGGACTGTTCGATCGATTTGAGCGTCCGGAAGCTCGGCTCGCGGCGTATCTTCTAATGTCTCAGAGCATTCTTGCGCCTCCGCCCACGGTTGACGATTGCACCTGCCAACAACGCCTTAAGCGGGCAAAAGGCGAGGCGGCACCGAAACCTGGACCGTGATCTGAATTGGAAGTAATAACTGAATCGGTCCTGGATATTTCGATAACCGATGGCGGCTACTTAGCGGTTTGCGTTTGGTGAGCAGCTGCTTCCCACTCTTCATAGAGAACGCGAAGTCCGGTTTCTAATTGCCTGAACTCATTCTTGAGCTTTCTTAATCGATCTATGTTACGGCCTGCTTCCGGCTGGCTCATTTGATCAGAGATCTCGTTCAGGCGCTTCTCAGCGACGGCGATTTCGGACTCGATCGCCTCGGAGCTGCGAGGCACAGGTTTCTGCCTCTTAATCACTTTTATGGCTGGTGATTTCTGGCTTGCCCTTCTCTCTTTTTTCTTTCCTCCGGTTCCCGTGAGCGATTTTGTGGGCTGGCTACTGTTTGTCGCATGGAGCGGAATCTCAACCAGATGCTCATCTCCAGATGACCTTGTTGACTGCTCAGCGGCAGCCCCCGTCGCTTTCCAATCGTGATACTCCGTGTAGTCGCCGTTGTAGTGATCGACGCCACCCGCGCCGTCCAGCGCCAAAATCTGCGTCGCCACGCGATCGAGAAAGTAACGGTCATGGCTGATGGTGACGATAGTTCCTTCAAACGCTTCGAGCGCTTCTTCCAGAGCTTCCCGCGAAGGAATGTCGAGGTGATTCGTCGGCTCGTCGAGCACCAACACGTTGACGCCCGAGTAAATCAATTTCGCCAGCGCGAGTCTTCCCTTCTCTCCACCCGAGAGGTCGTGCACGTGTTTGTAGACTTCATCACCCACAAACAGAAATTTCGCCAGAAAAGATCGCAGTTCTCCGGCCGTCGCGGTCGAGGGCGCTACCCGTCGCAACTCCATGATGATCTCGTTTCGATCGTCGAGATCTTCAAGTTGTTGCGCGTAGTAACCAATTTGAACTTTCGAGCCCCAGCGCACTTCGCCCGACAAGGCCGGGATCTTTTGCAGAATGGTTCTTACGAAAGTGGTCTTGCCCGATCCATTCGGCCCAATCACACCCAGACATTCGGCACGTCTGAGAATCAACGAAATATCGCGCGCCAAAACTTTATCCGGATAGCCGATTCTCGCTTCGGTAACAGTCAAAACGTGCGTGCCGGCCCGTTCAATATCCTTTAGCCGAAAATCGCCCGAGGCCTGGTCGGCCCGCACAGCCTCAACGCGTTCGAGGCGTTGGAGCATGGTGCGGCGTGACTTTGCCTGCTTGGTTTTTTGGCCGGCGAGATTACGGCGGATGAAGTCTTCGGTCTTGGCGATCATCCTTTGCTGGTTGTCATAAGCACGCTGCTGAATTTCGCGTTGCTCTTCGCGCTCGACCAGATAATTGGAATAGTTACCCGTGTAGCTGCCGGCCCGTCCGTTTTCGATTTCAATGATTCGGCGGCAAGCGCGGTCAAGAAAATATCGATCGTGCGAGATTATGACGAACCCCGAAGAATAAGTTTGCAGAAATTCTTCCAGCCACTCTACGGCGCCTACGTCGAGATGATTGGTGGGCTCGTCGAGCAAAAGCACATCCGGTTCCGACAGCAGCAAACGTGCCAGACCCAGACGATTCTGTTGTCCGCCGGAAAGCTTTTCAGTTTCGAGTTGCCACGTGTCGCGATCAAAGCCGAGCCCTTGCAGGATTGCTTCGGCCTTCGCAGAGTATTCAAAGCCGCCTTCACGCTCAAACTTGTGTTGCAGATCGCTATAACGCGCCAGAATCTTCTCCAGGTCCTCGACGGCATCGGCCATCCGATGCTCGAGTTCATGCATTTCGTGCTCAATGTGTTGCAGGTGACCGAATGCAGCGAGCGCCGATTCATGCACTGTCGAGCCGGCTTCGAAGTGTACGTGCTGGGCCAGCAGCCCAAGTTTCAGTCCTCGCGCGCGCACCACTTCTCCGGCATCCGGCGTTTCCTCTAAATTGATGAGACGGAAGGTGGTCGTTTTCCCGGCGCCGTTACGTCCGACCAAGCCGATGTGTTCGCCCGGATTGACCTGAAGCGACGTGCCGCGCAGGACATCCTGCGCGCCATATGATTTGTAAACGTCGGAAAGGCGGAAAAGCATGGCTGCGAAATTTGGAGAGCTGCGGCTTGCCGCAGCTTTCAACTAATCCAAATCAAAAGCGATGACAAGTCACCGCACGCCAAAATCAAAACGGGCGCGAACTAAGAATATCCAGCTCGCACCCGCCGATTGCGATTGATTTGCTTTCAAACTACTTCGCCGGAGACGCAGCCTTCGCCGGAGACGAGGTTGCTTTTGGCGCCGCTGAAGGGCTGGCAGCCGCTGCCGGACTGCTGGCAGTTTTCGCTGGAGCCGACGACGCCGGACGAAGCCCAAGATTGCTCGGATTGGTGAGAATGTTGGTTGCCAGATTGTTCACAACCTTTGCCTCCGTCATTGCTACGGTAAGCAATGCAGCATTCAGGATCTCCTTGCGTTGATTAGTCAACGCCACCGTAATTTGATGCCGCACGCTGTCCCCGTTTGGAAACTGACTCTCCAGCGTCAGGTTTTCGGTTTGCAGGCGCCTCTCTTGCAATTTGAAAATGTACCAGCGATTGTTCACCAGTTTCGGCTCAGTGATTCCACCGACGGCCATCGGGCCCATGAAAGTATCGATGAGTTCCTTGGGAAGTCCGGCCTGTTTCATGCCATCTTCGCTGAAAAAGCCGATGTCACCGCCACGCAGCAAGCTTTGTTGATCCTCGCTCTTGGCTCGCGCGAGCGTGGCGAAATCGGTCGGTCCGCTTTTCAACTGTTGATAAATATCGTCAATCTTCGCCTTGGCTTCAGTTTCACTCTTCGCGTCATTGGTGATTCCCTGCGCTGAGTTGTCCGCGGGGTCGATAATAATTACCGCCAATGAAACGCCCCGGGCATTAACAAACTGTGATTTGTTGGCGTTGTAGTAGTCCTCGACTTCGCGGTCGCTGATGGTGATCTTTCCCGCATACTTGTCCTGCAATGAATTGACTGCCAGATCCTTCTTGGCCTCTTCACGCAGCGCTTCATTGTTCATGCCGGATTCCTTGAGCTGGCGATCAAATTCCTCCTGAGTGACGCCCGCTTCTTGTTTCCGCTGGTTAATTGCAGTGGTAATCTGCTCTTCGGTGGGCAGGAGCTTTTCCTGTTCGGCGCGTTGATAGAGAACTTCGCGTTGAATCAGCTTTTCCAGCACCGTCAGTCGTGCCTGCGCCAGATCGTGGGCCGAAAGCTCTGACTGCTTGCCCTGCATTTGCTGTTGGATCACCCGCTCAACTTCGGAACTCATGATCTTTCTTGAGTTGACGCTGGCGGCCACCGTATTGTCTGCGGCCGCATCGCCTCCGGAACTGCAGGCTGCGATCAGCAGGGCGGCCAATACAACGGTTATGAGCGCTACAGGACGTTGATATTTTCTTAACACTTTCGTTTTGCTCCTTAGATGGTAAAGAAATGCTGTGCGGCAAACGCGCCGCACGACTAGTAGAGTGCCTCGCCTTGACCGCCAGTTGCCGCGTTTGCTATAAGTTTTCGTTTCAAGTATCCGCGGCGATCCACACTGTGACGTCGTGCGCGAGTCGAACAGGAGATCAGCAATCATGGCTAAGCGTTGCGAAGTTTGCGGCAAAGGTCCACAGTTTGGCAATAACGTTTCTCATGCCAACAACCGGACACCGCGTGTTTTCAATCCTAATCTGCAATCAATCCGCGTT
>Ga0070707_100007584_pt1 | contig 10077 bp, 8 predicted proteins | sample KBSK5502metaG_FD_65468 | JGI IMG/M metagenome (GOLD analysis project Ga0070707, IMG submission 65468) | Corn, switchgrass and miscanthus rhizosphere microbial communities from Kellogg Biological Station, Michigan, USA - KBS K5-50-2 metaG | ecosystem: Host-associated > Plants > Roots >... | reverse complement strand
GCTTGGCGCACGCGATGGCGCCGGTCCCCTGGCATCCTTCGATCCAGCGGCGCACGCAATCGGCCACCGACGCCGGGTCCGCGCCGAACGCGCGGGTCTGGACGATGGGGTTCTCGGGAAGCAGATCGAGATCGGCGACCGGAGCGAAGGCCCAGTTGATCCCGACCGACCGCGCCTCGGCGGCGGTCAGTGCGCCGGCCCAACCCACGACGTCGGGCTCGTCGAGCCAGGCGAGGGCCGCGGGCGGCGGCAGCTCGGTGAGCCCGCTCACCTGCTGGCCCGCTCCCCGTTCGAGATCGGAGGCGAGGAGGAGCGGCCGCCCGGCGGCGCGCGGGAGCTCGGCCGCGAGCGTCCGGACCGAGGCCACGGTGCCCCCGAAGACGATGAACCCGCCGGCGCCCGCGGTGAGCGCGGCCCGGATCGTGTCCGCCTCGTAGGCGAAACTGCCGTCGGCCCGCGCGCGCAGAGCGGGCAACACGAGGCGTCCCGGATTCATGCGGGGGTGACGGTGCCGAGGACGCGCGGGCCGGCAGCGCCGGTCGCCGCGACGAGATTGCCGGGCTGGCCGTGCAGCGTGAGGTATCCGAGCAGGGCGAAGGCCACGGCCTCCTTGGCGTCGCCGGGGAAGAACAGCTCGTCGAACCGCCGGAGCCGGACGCTCCTCCCGCGCGCACACAGCACGCGCTCGAGCGCGGTCATGAGCCCAGGATGATGCACGCCCCCGCCGGAGGCGACCACTTCCCGCACGGGCGGCACCCACTCGGCCATCGCAGCGGCGATGGATCGGGCGGTGAGCTCGACGGCGGTCGCCACGCCGTTGGCGCCCGGCACCCGCGCGTGGAGCGCGCGGGCGTACTCGTCGCCGAACCGCTCCCGGCCCGTGCTCTTGGGCGGCGGGCCGCGGAAGAACGGGTCCGCCAGCAGCTCGGCGAGCACGCGCTCGTCTGCCGCACCTTGGGCCGCCAGGGCGCCGTCCCGATCGAAGGGGAGCCCGGGCCGCACCAGCCGGGCGACCGCGTCCACCACCGCCACGCCGGGGCCGGTGTCGAACGCGAACGCGCCGCGCTCCTGGGCGCGGCGCTCGACGTAGGTCAGATTCGCCATGCCGCCCAGGTTGAGCAGCACCCGCGGCGCATCGGCTGCGCCGAAGAGGAGGACGTCGGCGACCGGGACGAGCGGCGCCCCCTGCCCGCCCGCGGCCACGTCGCGCGCGCGGAAGTTGCTCACCACCCGCACGCCGAACCGCTCCGCCAGCAGAGCCGCCTCCCCCAGCTGCCAGGTCACGGCCGGCGGCTCGTGCCAGATCGTCTGGCCGGGAAAGGCGATGAAGTCCAGATCCGACGCCCGGCCGCGGCCGGCGTCGAGGGCGAGCTGGACAGCCTCGCAGGCCCACTCCGCGAGCTGCACGTTGAGGCGTGCGAAGTCGCGCGCCGAGCCGCCCGCGAGCCCAGCCTGGATGGCGCCGCGCTCCGCATCGGAATACGTGCGGGTGGCAAAGCCCAGGAGGTCGGCGTGGGTGGGGCCGGTGAACCGGGTGAACGCGGCGTCCATGCCGTCGAGCGACGTTCCCGACATCAGGCCGACGCCGAGCGAGGGCCGCTCGGTCACGCCGGCTTCACCGGCGGCGGGTCGCCCACGATGACGCGCAGGTGCCCCCCGTGCTCCGCGAGCAGGCCTTCGGCCTCCTCCCGCCCGACGCCGCGGCGCGCCATCACGATCGCGGTCTTAACGCGCCCGTCCGCCGCTGCGAGCACCTCCTGCGCGCGCTCCCGCGCCACGCCGGTCGTCTCCATCACGATGCGCTGGCTCCGGTCGACCAGCTTTTCGTTCCAGGCCTTGAGATCGACCATCAGGTTGCCGTACACCTTCCCGAGCCGGATCATGGCGCCGGTGGTGAGGGTGTTGAGGACCAGCTTGGTGGCGGTGCCCGCCTTCATCCGGGTGGACCCGGTCACCACCTCGGGGCCGACGGGCACGAAGATGATCACGTCGCAGGTGTCGCGGAGCACCCGCGGCGGCTCCGAGCAGGTGACGAGCGCGGTGCTCGCGCCCAGCGCCTGCGCCCGGCCGAGGGCGGCGCGCACGAACGGCGTGGTCCCGCTCGCGGCGATGCCGACGACCATGTCCTTAGCGCCGACCCGTCGCTCGTCCATCGCGGCGATGCCGGCGTTCACGTCGTCTTCGGCGCCCTCGATCGAGCGCACCAGGGCTTGCGCGCCGCCGGCGATGACGGCGATCACCATCTCCGGCGGGGTGCCGAAGGTCGGCGGACACTCCGCGGCGTCCAGCACGCCGAGCCGGCCGCTGGTGCCGGCCCCGACGTACACCAGCCGGCCGCCGCCCCGGAACACGCCCTCGAGTAGCTCGATCGCGCGGGCGATATCCGTGCGCGCCCGGGCCACCGCCGCGGGCACCCCGGCGTCCTCGGCGCCGATGATGTCCACGATGTCGAGGGGGGCGGCGACGTCGATGGTGGCGGTTCGGGGGTTCCGGCGCTCGGTGAGGCGTGCGTCGAGGAAGCTGTCGGTCATGGGGGAGAATTGAAGCGGGCGACGGGGAGGGAGGCAAGGGAGGAGGGAGAAGGGAGAAAGGGGCGCGACAGCCCCTTCTCCTTTCTCACCTCTCACCTCCTAGGGTTGCAGCGGCTGCCGCAGCGTCAGCACCAACCTGCTCCCCGCCGGGACCACGACGTCCCGGTCCTTCGTCTCCACGGCGCGTTGCGCGCCGACCGCGCCGCCGATGACCCCGCCGATGATGGCGCCCTTGGTGCTGCCGCCGATGACGCGGCCGACCACAGCGCCGATCCCCGTGCCGACGCCGACCTTGGCGATGTCCCCGGCGTTGGTCTTCCGGCCCACGAGCTCACGCGAGACGGAGTCGATCGACGCGTCGATCGCGTAGGTCTTCCCGTTCACGGAAATGTCCTGGGCCGCGAGCGTCAGCGTGCCGGTCTTGTCGCTCTTGTTCTCCGACTCGTGCAGCGCCGTGATCCTGAGCGACACGGTCGAGCCGGCCGGCACGACCACCCGGCCCTGGCCGTCCTTCAGGTCGGTCGTCACCCGGGCGGTGACCATGTCTCCCACCTTGTTACTCCGGCTGCTGATCGAGTCGTTCATCGTGGCGGTGATGGGCGTGCCGGCCGCGAGCACGAGCGGCGTGGGCGCCGGGGCCGGGGCGGGGGCGGGATCAGCCGCGGCGTTCGAGGAGGGAGCCGCCGGCTTGGGCTTCGGCTTCGGCTTGGGCGCCGGTGCCGCGGGCTTGGGCGCCGGCGTCGGGTCCGGCGCCGGCGCGGGTGCTGCCGCCGGCTGGTCGTTGATCGGCTGGGTCGTGTCGACCGGCGCGAGCTGGAGGTCACGGCTCAAGCTGTCCGTAGTCGTCATGGCCTGCTTCGGCTCCCCCCGACCGCACGCGACCGCGAGCGCGGCCAGCGCGATGAGCATCGTCGTCTTCATATGCAATTCCTCCACTGATACGTGACTTGCCGGGGTTCTCCGATGCGCCGACATTGCAGCCCTATGCGCGAGCTGCGGGCGCTGTTGCCCTTCCTGCGGCCGTACCGACGCACGTTCGCCGTCGGCATGGCCATGATCCTGCTGTCGAACTTCTTCACCGTCCTCGGGCCCCGCTTCCTCGAGCGCGGCATCGACGCCCTCCGGGGCGCGGCGCCGCTGTCGGAGGTGGGGCGGTACGCCCTGTTGCTTGTGGGCGCCGCCCTGATCGGCGGCGTCGCCCGGTACTTCATGCGCGACGTGCTCAACAGCGTGAGCCGCCGGGTCGAGACCGATCTCCGCAACACGCTCTACGATCATCTCCAGCGGATGTCGGCCGAGTTCTACGATCGCTACACCACGGGCGACGTCATGGCCCGCGCCACCAACGATCTGCTGGCCGTCCGCATGGTGGCCGGTCCGGCTCTCATGTACCTAGTCGATACAATAATCAGGGCGGCCCTGATCCTTCCAGCCATGCTGCACATCAGCCCGCTCCTCACGGGGCTCGCGCTCCTGCCCCTGGTCGGCCTTCCCGTGGCCATGGTCGTGCTCGGCCAGCTAATCCACCGGCGCACGCTCGAGATCCAGACCCAGTTCGGCGAGCTGACCAACTTCGCGCACGAGAACCTCTCGGGCGTGCGCGTGGTCCGTGCCTACCGGCAGGAGCACGCCGAAACGATCGCGTTCCACCGGCTCGGCGAGCAGTACCTCCGGAAGAACCTCTCGCTGGCCAAGGTGCAGGGCATCTTCTATCCGGTGCTCTCCCTCTTCGGCGGCCTCGGGGCGGTGGCGATCCTCTATGTCGGGGGCCGTCTCGTAGTCGGGGGCAGTGTGAGCGTAGGCGCGTTCGTCGCGTTCGGGGTCTACCTGGCCATGCTGGTCTGGCCGATGATCGCCCTCGGCTGGGGCATCAACCTGGTGCAGCGGGGCGGGGCCGCGATGGCGCGGATCAACCAGGTGCTGGGTGAGCAGCCCGCGATCGTGACGCCGGCCGAGCCCACCGCGCTCCCCGCCTCGGCGGGGGCCCGGGCTCTCACCGTGGAGGCCGTGTGGTTCCGCTACCCGAACGCGCCGGAGCGCGGCTGGGCGCTCGCCGACGTGTCGTTCACGCTGGCGCCCGGCCGGTCGCTCGCGATCGTGGGCGCCACGGGCGCCGGGAAAACCACGCTCGTCGATCTGCTCGTCCGCACCTACGACCCCGACCGCGGACGGGTGCTGATCGACGGCGTGGACATCCGCCGGCTGTCGCTGGACGAGCTGCGCCGGGCCGTGGGGTTCGTGCCGCAGGAGACGTTCCTCTTCAGTGCGCCGCTTCGGGACAACGTGCTTCTCGGCGCGCCCGACGACGGCCGGCTCGAGCGGGTTGCGGAAACCTCCCAGCTCAGCGAGGCCCTGCCGGCCTTGCCGCGCGGGTTCGACACCATGCTCGGCGAGCGGGGCATCAACCTCTCGGGCGGGCAGAAGCAGCGGGCCGCGATCGCCCGCGCGCTGGCGCAGGACCCGCCCATCTTCGTGCTCGATGACGCCTTGAGCGCCGTGGACGCGCACACCGAGACCAAGATTCTCGCCGGCCTGCGCGACGCGCTCGCCGGCCGGACGAGCGTGATCGTCTCGCACCGCCTGGCCGCCGTGCGCGGGGCGGACTGGATCCTGGTGCTCGACGAAGGCCGCGTGGTCGAGCAGGGGACGCACGACGCGTTGGTGACGCGGGGCGGGCGGTACTGGGAGCTGCTCCGGCGGCAGCAACTGGAGGAGGAGCTGGATCTCGTCAGATCTGGTTCCGGATGAACGCCGGCGTCAGCCCTTGCAGCCAGCCGGCCAGTCGGGTGAACTGACCCGTCGCCATGAGCAGCCCGACGAAGATCAGCAGCACCCCGCTCACCCGCATGACCCATGGGAGAAACCGCCGGAACCGCTGGAACCAGTCGAGGAAGGAGTCCACGGCGACCGCGGCGAGGAGAAACGGCACCGCGAGGCCCGCCGAATAGACGCCGAGGAGCAGCATCCCGCGGGCGACGCTGTCGGTCGTCGCCGCGAGGCTCAGGATCGCGCCGAGCACCGGCCCGATGCAGGGCGTCCACCCGGCCCCGAACGCCACCCCTACCAGGGCGGACCCCAGGTACCCCACCGGCTTGTGCTGGAGCTGGAGGCGCCGGTCCTGCTCCAGCAGGCCCAGCTTGACCACGCCAAGGCACACCAGACCGAAGAGGATCACCAGCACCCCGCCCACCCGCGCGATCCACGTCTGGTAGTACTTAAGCGCGCTCCCGAGGGCCGTGGCGCTGGCGCCCAGAAGGACGAAGACGAGCGAGAAGCCGGCGATGAAGAGGAGCGCGTGCGCCAGCGCGACCCGGCGGCGCCCGGTCAGCTCCGGGAGCGTCATTCCCGTGAGGAACCCGACGTAGGACGGCACCAGCGGCAGGACACAGGGCGAGAGAAAGCTCAGAAGCCCCGCGGCGAAGGCGACGAACAGTCCGAGCCCGGCGGGCTGGCTCACGTCTCGTCCCCCAGCGCCCCCAGGTCACGACGGCGGCAGTCGCGGCAAAGGCCGTAGATCTCGACCCGGTGGCGCTGATGCTGGAAGGCGTGCTCGTCGGCAATGATCGGGAGCATGCGCTCGAGCCGCTCGTTCTGGAACTCGACGACCTTCCCGCACCGCAGGCAGATCAGATGCTCGTGATGGGCCTGCTGCGGCATGGGCTCGTAGCGCTTGAAGCCCTCGCCGAAGTCGTGCGCGCGGACCAGGCCGCTCCGCACCAGGACGTCCAGCGTCCGGTAGATGGTGGCCGTGCCGACGTGCTCCCCCAACTCAGTCAGCCGCTTCTGGATGGCGTCCACGGAGAGGTGTTCGTCGGACGTGAGGACCGTCTGCGCGACGAGATCCCGCTGGCGGGTGACGGGGAGGTGACGATCCTTGAGGTGCCGGCGGAAGCGCTCGAGGAGGGCCGCGCCTTCGCCTCTAGCGAGCCGGGCCATCGGTCGGGCCGGGGAACCAGGCGGCGAGCGCGACCGGCACCGGCGGGTGCTCGTCGTCGGTGCGCTTGTGGACCTCGTGGAGAAGCTCCGCCAGGGTGTCGATCGAGCCGCTTCCCACCTCCTCCACCGCCGCCTCGAACCGGCCCCGCTCTTTGCCCTTGAGCACGAGCTGATAGCGCGCCGTGTAGATCCGGCGGCGGTCGCCTTCCACGCGGGAGATGACTGCGGTGCCCCACTCCCGCCCGTCGCGCCGGAGGTTGGGGAAGGCCCACACGCCGTCGATCTCGGCGCCGGGGAGGAGTTTCGCCACCTCCTCGGCGAGCCGGCTCCAGCCCGCCCCGACGCCGGGCGCCTCCGCCGGGCGATTCAGACCGACTCCGGTGCCCATCGCTCCACGTAAAACCTGAGGACGTGCATGAAATCCTGGGCGTTGGTGACCACGCCGTAGGCCTGGTGCGTGCCCCGGTCCTTGAGCTTGTTGACGACGAACTCCGTCTGGTCCACGCAGATCGTCATGAGGGGCGCCGGAGGACCGTAGCGCGTGTGGAAGGCGGGCAGCATGTTGCCGACGGCAATGGCGTGCAGCGCGGTCGCGACGAAGATGGCGCCGGTGGCCTGGACGGTGTACTCGCGCATCGCATCCTGGGCGGCGAGTGTGTCGCTCAGCACGCCCGGGAGCGGCCCGTCGTCGCGGATGGACCCAGCCAGCACGAAAGGGATGCCGTGAGTCACGAGCGCATGCATGATGCCGCTCTTGACGAGCCCGGATCGCACCGCCTGCTCGATCGAGCCCGCCGCGCGCACCCGGTTGATGGCGCGCATGTGCAGCCCGTGCCCGCCTTCCGTCGGCTCGCCGGTGCTGGTCATGCCGAGGGTGGTCCCGAAGACGGCGGCCTCGATGTCGTGCACGCCGACGGCGTTGCCGACCAGCACGGCCTGCACGAAACCGTTGGCGATGAACCACTCGAAATCCGCGCGCGCCCGCGAATGCACCAGCGCCGGCCCTACGACCCACACGAGATAGCCGCCGCTCCGCTTCTCCTCGACCAGCCGGCGGGCGAGCTCCTCGTAGTTCACCGGGCGCTCGCGGCTCACCTCGGTGGACATGAAGCGGAACTCGTTGGGCCCGTGACTCCCGCCCAGGAACCCGGCCGTGTGCACGACGATGCCGGCGCTGCCGTCCTCCGCTTCGCCCATCGCCACGCAGTCCCCCTTCTTGAGCCGCCGGGGCTCGATCGTTTCCAGCTCACTGCCGCGCCGGACGACGACGCAGTCCATCCGCGGGCGCGACGGCATCACCCACTGGCCGCCGACCTTGATGTAGGTCGGCAGGTTCGAGGTGGAGAAGAATCCCTCCGGGAGGACGCCGTCCGCGGGGAGCGGATCGAACCGGGCTTCCGGCGCGCCGGCGAACGGCGGCTTGGCGAAGTCCGGGAACTGGTAAGCGGTCGTCTGCGATTTGTCGGCGGTGGCGCTCATAAGCAGGCGGAAAGCTAGGCGGCCCGGAGGGGGTATTCAAGCAGACCGAGGGCCGCCGGCGCTGACCACCGCCGCGCGGGAGTTGCCGGGTTCGCCCGGCGGCCCCATTAGTTCAAGTGTGGACCCCCCATCCACCGATACGCTCTTCCAGCGCCTACGCCGAGTCTTGGCGCCGCAGTACGTCGTTGAGCGCGAGCTCGGCGCCGGCGGTATGGGCGTCGTCTTCTTGGGGACCGACGTTGCGCTGGCGCGTCCAGTCGCGATCAAGGTTCTGCGGCCGGAGTTCGGCTCGCCCCAGTCCGACCTGCGCTTCACCCGGGAAGCGCGTCTCCTCGCCCGCCTCCAGCACCCGAACATCGTGACGATTCATCACGCGGGCGAAGCCGACGGGATCCGGTACTTCGTCATGGACTACGTCGAAGGCCGGAGCCTCGCCGACCGGCTTGCGGAGGGTCCGTTGACGACGGAAGAGGTCGTAGCGCTGGGCCGCGATCTTCTGGCCGCCCTAGGCACGGCCCACCGTGCGGGCGTGGTCCATCGCGACGTCAAGCCGGCCAACGTCTTCCTGGTCGGCGACCGCGCGCTCCTCGGCGACTTCGGGATCGCGAGCTCCCAAACATCGAGCGACTCTGGCCGGAGCGCCCTGACAGCCACCGGCCAGCTGATCGGGACGCCGGCGTACATGGCGCCGGAACAACTGGCGACGGGGGAGGCTACGCCGCAGACCGACCTGTACGCCCTGGGCCTCGTGCTGTACCAGGCCTGCACCGGCCGGCGGTGGCTCACGGCCGCCGACCCGGACCATGCCGACTGGAGCGACGTGCCGCTGCGACTCCGCCGCCCGCTGCGGAAGGCGCTCGCGGTGCTGCCCGCCGCGCGCTGGGCCGACGCAGAGTCCTTCCGCCGGGAACTTGAGCGGCGGCGCGGGGCGAGCTGGCTCGCGGTCGCCGCGGTGATCGCGCTCGGGCTGGCGCTCCATTGGTGGCCCCGAGCCGGCGATGCAGCGTCCGGTCCCGGCCCGCAGGCGGACTTCGCGGTCGTGCCGTTCACGGCGAACGGCGTGGACGACCCGGTCGCTGAACGGCTGGCCCGCTATGTGGCCAACGAGCTGGAATGGTTTCCGGCGTGGCGGATCAGCTCGGTGCCGACGACGTTCGCCTGGTGGGAGGACACACCGCCGGGACGGCGGGCGCTGCTCGCGCCCCACGCGCTGGGCGCCCGCCTCTTCACCGACGGGGAGCTGGTGGGCGGCGGCCGGGCGCTCGACCTCTCGATCCGCGACTCGACCGGGACGCTTGTCCACCGGTTCCGGATCGCCGGCGACCCGGGCGACCTCCTCCACTGGGGAAGCGCCGCGGCCGATTCCGTGGTCCGCATCGCCTTTCCCGAGTGGCTCGACGCGTTCCGCGATCTCGCCTCGCGCGGGAGCCGGAACGTCGGAGCGTACTCGGAGCTGTTCGCCGGACAGGAGGCATTCCGGCGGGATGCCTACGGCAACGCGCAACGCCATTTCGAGCGCGCGCTGGAGCTCGATTCCAGCTTCGCCCAGGCGGCGTGGCAGCTCGCGATGGTCCGGCGGTGGCGGGAGCGCTCGTTCGACGCCGACTGGCGGCAGCTCTACGAGCTGCACCGCGACCAGCTGCCCGAGCTTCAGCGGCTGATCATCACGGCGCAGCTCGAGCCCGACCTTCCCACCCGGTTCGCCGCGCTCGCCGCGGCGGTGCGCCGCTACCCGCGCAACGGGGAAGCCGCACTCGTGTGGGCCGACGAGCTGTTCCACCGGGGGCCGCTGGTGGGCGTTTCGCTGGACAGCGGCGTCGCGGCCATGGCGCTCGCCGCCGGCCGGCATCCCTACTTCACGACCTACGTCCATCTCGCGCTCGGCCACATCCGGCTCGGCCATTCCAGGGAGGCGCGCAGCGCCCTCGACACGCTCGAGGCCGTCGCCTCCTCCAGCAGCGCCGAAGCCTCGCAGCGCTTCAGGCTCGTCGCCCTTCTGTACGATGAGCGGTTCCGGCCCTGGCGGGGAAGCCTCAAACGCTGGTGGCTCGGTTGGTGGGCGGACTCCACGGGAATCGAAGCGCTCTCGCAATATTTGCGCTTCGCGCTCCTCTTCGACGCTCCCGGGGCG
>Ga0070707_100007579_pt1 | contig 10079 bp, 5 predicted proteins | sample KBSK5502metaG_FD_65468 | JGI IMG/M metagenome (GOLD analysis project Ga0070707, IMG submission 65468) | Corn, switchgrass and miscanthus rhizosphere microbial communities from Kellogg Biological Station, Michigan, USA - KBS K5-50-2 metaG | ecosystem: Host-associated > Plants > Roots >... | reverse complement strand
ATGGGGTCCGGATCATCGATGACGTCACGGTCGACCCCGACGACGAGCCGATCCTCGGGCGCCTGGCGGCCTTCGTCCGCGATCGCCGGATCCCGCTCGAGATGTGCCCGACCTCGAACGTCCACACCGGCGCCGCGGCGTCGATTGAGGCCCATCCATTCGATCTCCTCCGGCGGCTGCGCTTCCGGGTCACGGTTAACACCGACAACCGGTTGATGTCGAACGTCTCGATGTCGAGCGAGTTCGCCGTCCTGGACGCCGCGTTCGACCTTGGCTTAGACGAGATGGAGTGGCTGACGCTCAACGCGATCAAGAGCGCCTTTGCGCCGTTCGACGAGCGGATCCGGCTCATCACCGACGTGATCAAGCCAGGCTACTCGCGCCTCCGCGGGGCGGTCTCCGCGGCCCGGGCCTGAGGGCGGCGCTCCTGAGCTAGCTGGCTGCCCCGACTCGCGCCGGCGCTGCCGCCTCGGGTTCAGCGACGGCAGGGGCGACCACGGTCGATGTCCAGGCGGCGATCTCGGTTCGACGGGCGACCCCGAGCTTCGCCAGCATGTGCTCGACATGGGCGCTGACGGTCTTCGGCGAGACGAAGATCTGCTCACCGATCTCGGCGTTCGTCAGGCCCTGGGCGATGAGCTTCGCGACCTCGAACTCGCGAGCGGTCAGCGGGTGCCACGGCTCGAGTTCACCGCCGCGAGCCCGGGCGAGGCGGCCTACCTCCTCGACGCGCTCGAGGATAGGTCTGCTCTCGAGGCGCAGGGCGACCTCGCGCACCTCGCCCAGTGCGACGAGTGAGTCGGCGTAACGGTTGCTCCGAAGAAGGCACGTCGCGAGATCGAGACGAGCCCAGGTCGCCTCCCAGATCCGGCCGCGCGACTCCCAGCCGGCGAGGGCCGCCTCGAGCGACGTCCGAGCCGAGACGGTCGAGCCGGCCGCCAGCTTGATCAGGCCCTCGCCGTGGGCCAGCGCCGGGCCGGCGAGATCCGGCCAGTCGCCCACCAGGGAACGCACCTGCTCGAGCCACCGATCGGCCGCCTCGGGACGCCGGGCACCGAGCGCCGCTCGGACGCCCGTCACGATGAAGGGGACGAGCAGGGCCCGCTCACCGGTCGGCTCTGCGAGGACAACAGCCTCCTGGCAATGGTCGAAGGCCCGCACGGGGTCGCCGGCGACGAGGGCGGTCTCGGCCAGTCCCCACAGAGGCGGCAGGACGAGATCGATCTCGCCGCTGGGCCGGGCGATCGCCAGCGCCTCATCGAGCAGCTGCCGGGCACGCCCGACGTCGCCGCGTCCGAACGCGACGAAGCCGAGGACGGCCCGCGATCCAAGGGTCCCCCGGCGGCTGCCCCGTTCCACCAGCTCGATCTCGGCGACGGGGGTTGCCTCGTCCCAGCGACCTTCGACCCAGGCGAGCTGCGAGGAGGTAGCGGACATGACGTGTCGGCAGTACGACTGCTCGATCTCGTCCGCGTAGCGGAGGCCTTCGGTCAGACCGACGATCGCCGTCGGGTACTCCATGAACCGCATCGCGATGTCCGCGGTGATGCGATACCCGGTCACGCCCATCCCCTCGAAGCTCAGATCTCTGCCCGCCCGTGAGGCCTCCAGCATCTGCGCCAGGCCGCTGGTCGGATTGCCGCCGAGCGCCTCGGCCCAACCGATCGCGTGATCGACATCGAGCTGGGTGAGCTTCATCTCGGAGTCGTCGACGCCGGACTCCGCCGCGAATGCGAGCTGCTCGGCGAGTCGCGCCCGGGCCTCGGGCAGCCGGACGCCGTCGAGCTCCAGGACGGCCTGCATGCGGCGGACGTCGGCGAGCACACCCGACCGCTCCGGCGAGGCGGGCAGCGCCATCAGCTCGGCCTCCGCCTGCTCGAGCCGAGCGACGCGCTCGCTTCGCGGGCGGACGTCGCGCCGCGCGCTGCTGGACAGGTCGACGAGGGCGCGGGCCGCGTCGATCGGGCGTCCAGCCTCGAGGAAGTAGCCCCGGGCGCGGGTCATCGCGTCCTCGATCGCGGGCACATCGTCCACCGAGAACGCGGAGATACCGTAGGCCATGTACAGGTCGCCGAGCTCCGACGCGCTCAGGCCGTCGGGGATGTTCGCGATCGCGCGGCGGTAGAGCTCGAACTCCTCGAATCGACTGACCATGGCGCCCGCGGCCTTCGCCCCGGCGAGCGCCGCCCGGAAGGCGTCCTCGCGAAGCCCTGCTCGTTCGAAGTGGACCGAGGCGTGGATCTCGCTGGCGCCCTCGAAGCCCTGGCCGAACTCCGCGGCTCGGGCGTGGAGCCGGCGTCGTTCGGCGGCCGGCGTCGCCCGATAGAGCGCGTCCCTCAGCAGCTGGTGGCGGAAGTCGAAGTAGCCACGGTCGTGGGACTCGAACGGAAACAGGATCCCGGCGCCCACGAGCTCGTCAAGCGGCCCGTCGAGGTCCTTGGGCGGCAGGTTCATGATCCCCGCGACGACGTCCGGTGCGAAGCAGCGTCCGAGCACGGCCCCGCCACGGGCGATCTCGCGAGCCTCCTCGCTCAACCTGTTGACGCGAGCCAGCACCGCGTCCTCGATCGTCTCCGGCACCGCCGCGTCCCTGACCGAGCGACCGTCGAGCTTGGGGCCGAGCGTGGCGAGCAGCTCCTCGATGTGGAGCGGGATTCCGTTCGTCCGCTCGTGGATCGCGTCGACGACATCTCGAGGCGCTGGGAGGCCGGTACCGAGGATGAGGGTCGTCACCAGCGCGGTGTCGTCGTGTCCGAGTCGCTCGAGCTTCACCTCCTCGGCGACGCGCTGGGTCAGCAGGCGTGATCGCCACTCGCGGTGGATCGAGCCGGTCGGGAGCTCGTCGAGCCGGTACGAGGCGATCAGCAGCAGCGGCAGCTCTCGGGCGGCGCGGGCGAGCTCGCCGATCACCTCGAGGCTGAGCTCGTCCGCCCACTGGAGGTCCTCGAAGGCGAGCGCCGTCGGCCGATCGATCGCGGCCGCGATCCGGTCCGCGATCTCGTGAACCAGGATGCGCCGCGACGCGAGCGCGTCGCCGCCTTTGCCGCCCTTCATCGCCAGGAGCTCCGGTCCGAGCGGCCCGAACTCCCTATTCATCGTGCGAGCGAGATCGCCGATCGACTGCAGCGGCACGAGCATGTCCTGCGGCGCGAGGTCGCCCTTCGAGGACCGGAACCCCGCCGCCACGGCCTGCCGCAGCGTGGCCCGGACGACCCGCGTCTTGCCGATGCCCGCCTCGCCGGCGAAGAGCAGCAGCGTGCCGCGGCCTGCCGCCGCATCCGCCACCCGGCGGTCGATGAGCGCGAGCACTGGATCGCGCCCGACGAGGAGCGGGCTCTCGAACACTCGGGGTGCGGTCATTGGCGGCGACTATAGAAGCCCGGAAAGCCACGCGCCATCGGTCGGACGACCGATACCCCGGGTGCTGGCCCGCGGGAGCTAGTCGACGATCTCCGGGCGCCGGTACGGGCCGGTCACGACGACCTCGCCGTCGTCGTCGACCTGGCCGGGTGCGGTGGCGATGATCCGGTAGCGGTGATGGACCTCGGTCGCGCCCGCGGACAGCATCGCGTTCACCGGGCAGTACTTCAGGGCCGAGAGCTCGATCGCGCGGCGGAGCGCGGCCTCCTCGAGGTGGGGCCCTTGGAATTCGTGAGTCACCTCGATCCAGGTGAGGATCTGGGGATACTCGTCGCGCTGCGTGGCCTTGACGTGAACGCGGTAGGTCGTGACCTGCTGGCGCTTCTTCTCGGCGATGCCGACGACGTCCATGGCGCTGCAGGCGGCGAGGCAGACGACGAGCGTCTCGACCGGGCTGAGCGAGCCCGTCTCGACCTTGTCGCCCATGACGATGACCCGCTTCGTCCCGGTCGTCGCGGTGAAGCGGAGGCCGCCCTGGTGGGTCAGGATCGCCTCGCGGACTCGGGTCATGTCACGGAAGGTAGCGCGCGGCGCCGTTCGGCGGGTCGTGGGGCGGGCGTCAGCGGGCGGCGAGCACCGACGTCGCCCAGGCCGCGATCTCGGCGCGTCGCGTGGCCCCGAGCTTGGCCAGGATGTGCTCGACGTGCGAGCTGGCCGTCTTCGGCGAGATGCCGAGCTCTTCGGCTACCTCGGGATTCGTCTTGCCCTCGGCGATCGCCCGCGCGACCTCGAACTCGCGCGTCGTCAACGGATGCCACGGCTCGACGTCCTCGCCACGGCCTCGGGCAAGGCGGCTGAGCTCGTCGGCTCGATCGACGAGCGCATCGCTCCCGAGCGCCGTGGCTTCGTCCCGAACGCGGTCGATCTGCACCATCGCCTCCGCGTAGTGGCGCGACCGGAGCAGGGCTGCGGCGAGGTCCAGCCGAGCCCACAGGCCCTCCCAGCATCGGCCGCGCTCGTCCCAACCTGCAATCGCCGCCTCGAATGACTCCCGCGCCATAAGGATCGCGCCGTCCGCGAGCTGGACGAGCCCGCGGGCGTGCGCGAGGGCCGGCTCGGCGATGTGTTTGACGGGCCCGAGCGCCCGCTCGACCTGGCCGAGGTAGCGGGCGGCCGCCTCGGGCTGGCCATCTGTCTGGTACGCCCGAACGCCGGTGACTGCGAATGGCGCGAGGAGGCCCCATTCGTCATGCTTGCGCGCGAGCGCCACGGCGGCCTCGCATTCCCGGATCGCGGTTGCGGTATCCCCAGCGTGGAGTGCCGATTCGGCGAGGCCCCACTGGGCCGGCAGCAGCACGTCGAGCCAGAAGGCTCCCTCCGCCATCGCCGCCGCCGCGTCGAGATGCCGGTGGACGCCGGCGACGTCGCCCCGGCCCACGGCCACGTACCCCAGAGCGAGCTCGGCAAATGCCTTCGATCGCCCGGATCCGTGGTCGACGAGCGAGTGCTCGCCGCGTTCGAGGGCCTCGGCCCAGCGTCCGTCCGCCCAAGCGACGAGGGCCAACGTCGACAGCATCACGTGACCGCAGTGCATCTGGTCCTGTGCGTCGGCGTACTTCAGACCCTGCTCCAGGTGCAGAGCCGCTGCGCGGTAGTCAAGCGCCCGGACGCCGGCCACGGCGGCATCCCGATAGGCCGTGACAGCCACCAGCTCGAGGCCAAGATCACGCGCCTCGACGGCGATCTCGTGGAGACGGTCGATGCCGTCGCCGACACGACCCTCGATGACATCGATCCGGGCTAGGTTGTCCTCGACGTCCAGGCGGGGCGCGGCCCAGCCATGTCGAGTCGTGATCTCGTGAGCTTCTCCAAGGAGCGACCGGGCCTCGACGAGGTGGTTCTCGTCCAGATCCACGAAGGCGAGCTCCTGGAGGGCCTCCCAGCGGACCTCCTCCCGTGCCGGGGTCTCGGGGAGGCGCTCCAGCTCCACCAGGATCTGGCGGGCCATGGCCCGCCGTTCCGAGATACCGCGGCCGAGCCATCGGACCCCGACGAGGCTGTCCAGGAGCGCCTTGGCGGCAAGCACCTGATCGTCGGCTCGGAGCGCCTCTTCCCGGGCCCGTCCGGCCCAGTCGATGATCTCCTGGGCGCGATCGACGATGAGTGACGCGTACGCGTGCTCGAGCAAGATCTGCGCCCGCTCGTTCCCCGAGACCGACACCGGCATGTTTGCGAGGGCTCGCGCGTAGAGCTCGTACGACTCTCGGCGAGAGTAGAGGCGAGCCGCGGTGCGGGCGCCGTCCAGAGCGGCTCGGAACGCCTGCTCGGGCATGCCCGCGCGCTCGTAATGGAGCGAGGCGTGGACGACGGAGGCGCCTTCGAGTCGAGCGCCGAACTCCGCCGCGCGTCCGTGGAAGCGCCGCTTGTCGCCGGCGGGGACCGAGCGATAGATGGCATCACGGAGCAGTTGGTGCCGGAAGTCGTAGGAGCCGCTTCCGCTCGGGCCGTCGAGGATGCCGTGGTCGACGAGCTCCTCGATCGGGTCGTCCAGCGCCGAGATCGGCAGGTCGAGGATCCCGGCCAGGACGTCCAGGACGAACCGCCGGCCGATGACGGCGCCGGCGCGGGCGACCGACTGCGCGTCGGGGGACAGGCGGGCAACCCGCTCGAGCGTCGCGTCCTCGATGGTCTCGGGCAGCGCGGTCGCGAGCGCGGACCCGTCATGGACCCGATCGCCAAGGGCCGCGAGGAGCTCCTCGACGTGCAGCGGCACCCCGTCCGTCCGGGCGTAGACGACATCGACGATCTCGCGTGGCGCTGGCAGCCCGGTCGCGAGGATGTTTGTCGTGAGTGTCGCGGTCTCGTCGCGGGAAAGCCGCGCGAGGCGAACCCCCTCAGCCAGCCGCTGGGTGACAAGCCGGCTCCGCCAGCCGCGGAGGGCTGAGTCGCGAGCCACCTCCTCGCTCCGGAGGCTCCCGACGATGAGCAGTGGCACGTCCCGGCTTCGGCGGGTCAGCTCGCCCAGGATCTCGAGCGTCAGCTCGTCGGCCCACTGGAGGTCCTCGAAGACCAGGACCGCCGGCTTCGCGGCGGCCTCCAGGAGCCGGTCGACGGCCTGCGTGATGAGGATCCGCCGGTGCATCGTCGGCGAGGCGGCACCCCCAACCCAGCCGAGCAGCGTCTGCCCGAGGTCCCGGAGCTCCGGGTCGCGAGCCAGCGACCGGGCGATGTCGAGGATCGCCGCGGCCGGCGCGTCGTGGTCCTGGGGCGCGAGCCGAGCGGAGGCCACGCGGAAGCCGCGGTCGGCGGCCAGACGGGCGATCTCGCCGATGAGGCGGGTCTTGCCGATCCCGGCCTCGCCCGAAACGAACAGGAACTGGCCCCGTCCGGGCGCCACCTCGGTCAGGCGGCGGGTGGCGAGGGCGATCAGCTCGTCGCGCCCGACGAGCAGGGTCGAGAGGAATCGGTTCTCGGCCATCGGCGCGAGTCTAGCCACGCGATTCTTGCCGATCATCGGCCGATTGACGGATGGATCGAGGGTCTGGCGTCGTGAACGTCAGGCGACGGCGACGGGGGTTGCCTGGTCGTCCAGGAACTGCTCCTCGTACAGGCGGGCGTAGAGGCCGCGCTTGGCGAGCAGCTCGCGGTGGGTCCCGCGCTCGACGATCCGGCCGCCGTCATAGACGAGGATGAGGTCGGCTCGCAGGATCGTCGAGAGGCGGTGGGCGATCGCGATCGTCGTCCGGCCGTGCTCGAGCCGCTCGAGGGCCGCCTGGATGAGGCGCTCGCTGACCGTGTCGAGGGCCGACGTCGCCTCATCGAGGATGAGGATCCGGGGATCCTTGAGCAGGACCCGGGCGATCGCGACCCGCTGCTTCTCGCCGCCCGAGAGCTTGTAGCCGCGCTCGCCGACGATCGTGTCGTAGCCGTCGGGCAGCTCGAGGATCCGGTCGTGGATGGCCGCGGCCCGGGCGGCGGCCTCGAGCTCCTCCTGGCTGGCGTCGGGCCGGGCGTACCGGAGGTTCTCGCGGACGCTGGCGTGGAACAGGTAGGTCTCCTGGGTCACGAAGCCGATGACCCGGCCGAGCGAGACGAGCGAGAGCCGCTTCACGTCGACGCCGTCGATCTCGACCGAGCCCGCGTCGACGTCGTACAGCCGGGGGATGAGGTAGGTCGTCGTCGTCTTGCCCGAGCCCGACGGCCCGACGAGCGCGACGAGCTGCCCCGGCTCGGCCGTGAAGTCGATCTCCGTGAGCCCGAACGGCAGGTTCTCCGGCTCGGGCGTCACGTCGGCGGTCGAGCCGACCGCGGAGCGGGCCGGGTACCGGAACGACACCTCCCGGAGCTGCACGCGGCCGGCGACCTGCTCGTTGCCCAGCTCGATCGCGTCCGGGGCATCGACGATCACGGGGTCCATCTCGAGGTATTCGAAGATCCGGTCGAAGAGGGCCAGCGCGCCCTGGATCTCGACCTGGATGTTGAGCAGCTGGCCGAGCGGGAAGAACAGCCTGGACTGGAGGGTCGTGAACGCCACGATGTCGCCGATCGTCGGGGCCGACGGATCGTGGTTGATCGCGAGCGTCCCGGCGAGCCAGTACACGAACGCCGGGGTGATGCTGAAGATCGTGCCGATGATCATGAAGAACCAGCGGCCGACCATCGCCTGCCGGATCTGCAGGCCGGCGAGGACCCGGCTCTGGATCCCGAACTTGGCGTTGGCCGCGGCCTGCTGACCGAACGTCTTGGTTAGGAGGATCCCGGAGACCGAGAGGGTCTCCTGGGTGGTCGCCGAGAGCGCGGCCAGGGCCTCCTGGGTCTCGGTGCTGATCTCCCGCCGGACCTTGCCGACGCGATAGGTCAGGTACATGAAGAACGGCAGCAGGCCGAGCGAGAGGGCCGTCAGGCGCCAGTCGATGATGAACATCGCGACGATCGTCCCGATCGCGACGGCCAGGTTGGACGCGACCGAGGCCGCGGTGTCGGTGACGACCCCCTGGACGCCGCCGACGTCGTTCGCGAGCCGGCTCTGGATCTCACCGGTCTTCGTCTCGGTGAAGAACCGCAGCGGCATCCGCTGGAGGTGGGCGTACAGGGCTGACCGGAGGTCCTGCATGACGTTCTGGCCGATCTGGTTGTTCAAGTAGCTCTGGCCGACGCCGATCAGGCCCGAGACGATCGGGACCGCGATCATCAGCCCGACGTAGAGGTTCAGCCGGCCGAAGTCGAGACGCGGGATGGCGTCGTCGATGAGGAGCTTGAGCAGGATCGGGTTGATGAGCCCGAGGAGGCTCGTCAGCAGGATCGCGCCGGTGACGATCGCGACCTGGGCCCGGTACGGCCGGAAGAACGCGGTGATCCGGCGGATCGTGCGGCCGCGCCGCTCCCTGGGGATCGGCTCGCTGGCCGGCGGCAGGCGGAAGTGGCCGCCGCCGCCTCGTCCGAAGGCCATTACCAGGCCGTCAGCGTGTTGGCTTCGGTGATGCCTTCGGCCTCGAGCCAGCGCTCCGCGTCGATCGCGGCCATGCAGCCATCGCCCGCCGCGGTGACGGCCTGGCGATAGCGGTGGTCGTGGACGTCGCCGGCGATGAACACGCCGTCGATCTTCGAGCCGGTCTTGTCGTGGACGACGAGGTAGCCCTTCGCGTCGACCTCCAGCCAGTCCCGGAACGCCTCGGTGTTGGGCTTGTGGCCGATCGCGATAAAGAGGCCTTCGATCGGCATCTTCCGGGTCTCGCCCGTCACCGTGTCGATGAGCTTCAGGCCGTCGACCTTCTCGTCGCCGAGGACCTCCTCGATGCCGGTGTTGGTGTGGATCTCGATCTTCGGGTTGGCGAGCGCTCGGTCGACCATGATCCGGCTGGCCCGGAAGGCGTCGCGGCGATGGAGGAGATGGATCTTCTTGCCGAACCGGGTGAGGTACGTCGCCTCCTCGAACGCGGTGTCGCCGCCGCCGACGACGGCGATCTCCTTGTCGCGGAAGAAGAACCCGTCGCACGTCGCGCAGGCGGACACCCCGCGGCCCCGGAGGCGGGTCTCGCTGTCGAGCCCCAGCCACATCGCCGATGCGCCCGTCGCGACGATGACCGACTGAGCCTTGTACTCGACGCCTCTGGCCCAGACCCGGAACGGTCGCGCCGACAGGTCGACGCGGTCGATGTCGACGTCGACGATCTGCGTTCCGAAACGCTCGGCCTGGGCCCGGAACAGGGCCATGAGGTCGGGGCCCTGGACGCCCTCCGGAAAGCCCGGGTAGTTCTCGACGTCGCTCGTCAGCATGAGCTGGCCGCCGGGGGTCGAGCCGGCGAGGACGATCGGCTCGAGATTGGCCCGCGCCGCGTAGATCGCGGCCGTCAGACCGGCCGGACCCGAGCCGACGATGAGGACCTTCGTCTCGGTCCGGTTCGGGGCCGTGGTGAAGGTCGATGGCCCGCCGGGAGCGGTGGCGGGCGCGGCCTCGCCGAAGTCGATCGCCAGGGAGGGGAGGGGAGCCGGCGCCGACGGGGCGGCGACCGAGGTGTCGGCGGAGAAGTCGATCGAGAGCCCGCCGAACGCCTTGTTGTCCGTGTTCATCGGCTTGATCGTACCACGAGAAGCATACTCCCCGGGGGTATCCGAGCGGCTCGTCAGGCGTTCCGGAGCTGGGGCAGGATCGCCCTGCCCATGAGCTCGACCCGGCCGGGCTCCCAGACGTTGTCGTCGCTGATGATCATGTGCTGACC
>Ga0070707_100007577_pt1 | contig 10080 bp, 9 predicted proteins | sample KBSK5502metaG_FD_65468 | JGI IMG/M metagenome (GOLD analysis project Ga0070707, IMG submission 65468) | Corn, switchgrass and miscanthus rhizosphere microbial communities from Kellogg Biological Station, Michigan, USA - KBS K5-50-2 metaG | ecosystem: Host-associated > Plants > Roots >... | reverse complement strand
GAATTGGGCAGGGCTGGATTCGAACCAGCGAAGGCGTAAAGCCAGCAGATTTACAGTCTGCCCCGTTTGGCCACTCCGGAACCTACCCCTTATGTTGCTCCGAAAGCTTTCGGGGTTGATATAACTCGGGTATTACGGGCCGCAACTACTTTGGCCACTTCCAATCGGAAAAGGCACAAACGATCTAGTATTCGAAGAATTTTGCCCTTTGATTTACGGCCAATAATTAGGCCTCACTCGAAGCTTCAGGGAAAATAGAGAATGCCAGGCTCTTTACGCGCGCCTCATTCCGCCTCAGGGAAATCGCCGCGCCTTTCCATTTAATCAGGAGTCCGTGCCGGCCCAAAACCGAACAAGTAGCATGGTCGTTGACCGCAAACTTCGTCTAAGTTACGGTTCTCGCCATGGCTCTGTTGCGCGGGCTCTTTTGGTTCGCACTTTTTGTTTTCTTCACCTTTTGCTTCGTCGTCCTTTTCGAATATGGGACCGCAAATTTCGGAGAAGGATTTCAAAAAGAGTTCGCGCGCATCAAATCGTTCGTCATTCAACAGACCCAGACCGAAAAATCTCAGAAGCCGAAGAAATAGGGCAGGAGCTGAGTGCCCTTTCACTCAACGAACTCGATTTCGAATTCATTTTCGATGTAAGCCGCGCGGCGCGCCTCTCCGAGAAACTTCCGAATTGCCGAGCGCCCGATTTCTCCGTAATCGCGAGTAAATTCATTCACATACATTGCGATGAATTCGTCAGCCAGTTCAGTATTCATGTCCCGCGCGTACGGCATCGAGTGCTTCACCGCCTCATCGCGATGGACCAGACCGTAATCGATACTTTGTCGAATGATCTCGAGCAGGTCATGCCGCACATTTTGCGGGATATCCTTGCGCAAAACATTTCCACCAAGCGGAAGCGGCAGGCCGGTTTCACGTTTCCACCATTCACCAAGATCGACAATTTTCTCAAAACCCCCTCGCCGATAAGTGAGCTGTCCTTCGTGAATGATGAGCCCCGCGTCCGCGCGCCCGTTTCTGACAGCGCAGAATATCTGATCAAATGGAACGACGAGGTAATCGAACTGCCCGAGAAAAAGTTGCAACGCTAGAAACGCGCTCGTCATTTCTCCGGGAACGGCGATTTTCTTGCCGGCCAAAAATAATTTTGCGTCGCCAGTGCTCAGCGATCCCTGCTCCTTCGATGTTCGATGTTGGAGGTTCGATGTTGGACGTTTGCCGATGACAACCGGCCCATATCCATCACCCATGCTCGCTCCGCACGGCAGCAACGCGTACTTGCCTGCAACGTAAGCATAGGCGTGAATCGAGATCGCAGAGATATGCAACTCGCCTCGAAGCACCCGTTCGTTTAATGTTTGGATGTCTTGCAAGTGATGTTCGAACCGGTAACCGCGCAGGTCGATCTTGTTTTCGGCTATCGCATAAAACATGAAGGCGTCGTCCGGATCGGGCGAATGGCCGAGCGTGAAAACCTCCGGCGGCGAGATCATCGCGGCAGGCTACTTTACCGCCGAATACACGCAACAATCGGTACGCGCTCATTGTTGTTTGCCTTCTCAAAGCTGTTTCGATAGCCTCAATCCATGGCGAGATCCGGTCTGGGTAAAGGTTTGGATGCTCTCATCGGCCCACGTCCGCCGGCCACGCCGGACGTCAGTGCGGCCGAGGAGATCTATCAGGTCAGTCTGGACAGTGTGGTGCCGAGTTCATTGCAGCCACGAAAAGATTTCGGCGGCGAAGCGTTGCAGGAGCTGGTGGATTCGATCCGGCAGCACGGCATCATTCAGCCGCTAATTGTTCGCGAAATAAACGGGCGCCACGAACTGATTGCGGGCGAGCGACGCTGGCGTGCTGCCCAGGAAGCCGGCCTTACCCAGGTACCGGTCATCATTCGTAAAGCCACCGATCTCGAAGTGCTGGAACTCTCCTTGATCGAAAATCTACAGCGCACCGATCTTAATCCGATCGAAGAAGCGCAGGGTTACGCTCGACTGGCCGGCGAATTTGGCATGCACCAGGAGGAGATCGCCGCAAAAGTCGGGCGCAGCCGCGCGGCTGTCGCCAACGCGATGCGGTTGCTCGATTTGCATCCGCAAATCCAAACCTGGCTCACACAAAGTTTGATTTCGGTCGGCCACGCCAAGGTCCTGCTCGGGCTGAAATCTCCCGATGACCAGCTGTACGTTGCCGAAATCGTTTTGCGGCGCAGCGCGACGGTGCGTGACACTGAGCGATTGGTCGGGCGGCGACTTGGCGTCGGCCGGGGCCGGCGAAATCGCGTTCTGAGCGAAGCAACTGTCACGCTGCCGGCAATCGCAGATTTACAAAACCGATTGCAACAGAAGCTTGGTACGCGCGTGAGGATCCATCACGGCGAGAAGCGCGGTCGAATTGAGATTGAGTATTACGGCAATGACGATCTTCAGCGCGTCGTAAGTGCTCTGGGTTTGGAAGCGAGCGAAAGCTGAGCAGGGCCGTTGGAGCAAAGGAGTGTTGGAGTATTGTTTGAAGTGAATCCATTACTCCATTATTCCACTACTCCAATATTCCTCCTGGCCTTGGCTTCGACCATGCTCGTCTCCTGCCGTCGCGCTGAATCGGCAACCGCGCCTGAGAAAATCTCGGACGAATTTTCCGGTGAAAAGGCGCTCGCGCACGTGCAACATCTTGTCGATCTTGGACCTCATCCCCCCGCTTCTGATGCAATCGAAAAAGCTCGCGATTACATTGTCAATCAGCTGAGGACGAGCGGTTGGCAGACCACCAAGCAACCTTTTACCGACCAAACGCCACGCGGCAAGGTTCGCTTTGTAAATCTCATCGCGCGATTCACTCGAGGTAAAGCCGAAACGGCGCCGATGTTTCTTCTATGTACTCATTACGATACAAAAACCTTCGACACATTCCGATTCGTCGGGGCGAATGATGGCGGTTCGAGCACCGGCTTGCTCTTGGAATTGGCAAGGGTGCTGGGGCAACATCCGAATCTGGCCGCTAAAACCGAGGTGGTTTTCTTCGATGGAGAAGAAGCCTACGAGAATTTTTCCGCGACGGACGGGCTCTACGGTAGCCGTTATTTTGCGAAGCAACTCTTCGAATCAAAAACGGCCAAACAATTTCGCGGAGGTATCTTGTTCGACATGGTGGGAGACCGTTCGCTCGACATCACGTTGCCGCCGGATTCGCCTCCGCAAATGACGCATGACATTTTTGCATCGGCGGACGCGCTCAAATTGCGAAATTACTTTACTTACTTCGATCGGAGCATTCTCGACGATCACGCGCCCCTGAATCAGATTGGTATTCCCACCATCGACATCATCGACTTCGATTACCCGCCGTGGCACACGGCCGAAGACACCATTGACAAGCTGAGCGCGCAGAGCCTTCAAATCGTTGGTTCGGTGGCGGCGTATTATTTGTCCGAGTTTGCTCTCAAGTGAGGCAAAGCTTCTTCGTTTTTTCGCTGCTGATCGGAGTCGGTGGCGGTTCAGCTTGTGGTGAATGGGTTTGTCGCGTGCCCACTTGTCGCGATTTGATCGGTGTTCTTTGCGGGCGCGGCCATTTGCTGGCGTCAGCGGGGCCGAAGCGGTTTACTAGGCAGATCTGGAACGCGCAGTTGACCAATCGCGCTTTGCCGCCGGCATCGACGAGAAAGCTCCAGTTGAGAGGACGGAGGTTCATACAGTTCTCGACTTTCTGGTTGCAACTGCAATGGCGCGATCTTTCGCAGCGCATGAAAAAGTTTCTCGAGCTGAAATTGAGCGGGAGATCTACCTGGTTCGCCGGCAGTTTCAGGATGAGAAATCCTGGGCCGTTGTTCTGCAGCGGAGCGGTCTTTCAACACGGGCGATTGGCCGGGAGGTAGCCGCCAGCCTGCGCATGCGGCAATGGATTGCCGGAAAGATTGCCCGAGACGTCCGTGTAACTCCGGTCGAATGCCTCGCTTTCTACGACGCGCACTCGCAAAGTTTTGCTCAACCTCTTCGACTCCGGGCCAGTCATCTTTTCTGGCCGCTGCGGCGGAGACATCACCGTTGGCTACCGATGCAAAGCGCAAATTAGTTGAATCCCTTTCTGCGCGCCTGATCCATGGCAAAAATTTTTCGGATCTAGTGGCAGCTTCATCCGAAGATGAAGCGACAAAAAAACGCGGAGGCGATCTCGGCTATTTCTCCGCGCTCCGCATGCCAGCGGACTTTTTTGCGGCGACGACGAAACTGCACATGGGGCAGTTCAGCCCGCCGATCCACACGCGTCTCGGCTTCCATATTGTGCAACTCACCGATTCCAAACCGGCGCAACAATTGCCGTTCGATCAAGCTCGCGCGGAGATCGCCACTGCAATGGAAAGTGAGCAGCGCCAGCGCGCAGTCGAGGCCCTCATTGTCGATCTTTGCACTCACGCGAAATGGTTTGGCGCGGCGTGACCGTAGGCTCGATCGAATCAAACTTCTAGGTTGCGCGTCCGATCATTTCGCCTCACCCTGATAACCCACTTTTACCCAAGAGGGATTTATATGCTTCGCCGTTCGCAAAGAAATGTTGGCGTGATCGGCCTCGGAATCATCGGCAGTCGGGTGATGGAGAGTCTTCGCCGCAACGGATTCCATGTTTTCGTCTGGAACCGGAGTCCGCGCCCGATTCCAAATTTTGTCGGGGCACCGGCCGAAGTTGCCGAGATGTGTGATTACGTGCAGCTTTTTGTGTCGGACGACGATGCACTCCTGGACATCGTCCACCAATTAGCGCCCGCGCTCGAGCCTCGCCATGTTGTGCTGGCGCATCCCACAGTCGCGCCGCACTCCATGCGAGCTGCCGCCGATATCGTCGAGCGGCGCGGTGCTCGTTTCGTGGAAGCGCCCTTCACTGGAAGCAAGGTCGGAGCTGAAAAAGGCGAGCTAGTCTATTACGTAGCAGGCAATGAGGCGGCGTTGCGCGAGGTGCGGCCCGTTCTGGAGGCCAGTAGCAAGGAGATCATCGAGATCGGCGAGATTGGGCAGGCTACCGCAATTAAAGTCGCAACGAACATTGTGACCGCGGCGAGCGTGCAAGCCGCGGTTGAGGGATTAGCTCTCATCCAAAGCCTGGGAATTTCTCCGGAAAAATTCGCGTCGGCGATGCAAAGTAACGCGAGTAATTCTGGCACGCTCTCGATGAAGCTGCCGAAGATAATCGAAGGCAATTTCGAGACGCACTTTTCGATCAAGCATATGCTGAAGGACATGCAGATCGCCAGTCGCCTGGGATTATTAAATCATCTTGAATTAAGCGTGGCTACGGCGGCGCGTGACCGGCTCCTTGAGCAAATGGAACGTGGCAATGGCGAGGAAGATTTCTCTGCGGTAGCGCGAAAATATTTTCATGAAATCCCAACGTCCGGTCAGAGGGAAGTTGATCTGGAGTTGTTTCAGCAGGCGAGGCCGGTCGAGGAAGCCATCAGCCCGGTCGAGATTCAGGCGCCAGTCGCTTGGAATAACGAGACTGAACCGGCAAAGACGGAAACGAGTTCGCCAAAGCCCGACCCGTTTGAATTAAAGGCAACGCCGAAAATGGAGATCGTCAACAACCCACCCGAAAGTGACACTGAGAAAGAGAAGCCCAGCCTTCAAAGCGAGAACGCGGCTGCTCCGGAACCAACTCCATCAGCCGAGCCGGAAGAAGGTGCCGGCGCAATGCCGTCGCGTCGCGGCTTTTTTGATCGATTGCTGCGACGCGGTAGCGAATGTTAAAAACCGGTTCTGCCGCGGCTGACATTATCGGCGCAATACTGGTTAGTTGAATACGGTCTTTTTCGATCTCTCTTCGCGCGTCAAACTGCGCGTCACCGGCACCGATCGCGAGCGGTTTTTAAACGGACAATTGAGCAACGATGTGCGCAAAGCGACAGAGGAGCGCGCGATCGAGTCCTGCATTTTAAGCGCGAAGGGCAAGTTAAACGGTTCCCTGTTTGTCGCCGCGGAGGGAGAAAGTTATATTCTGGACGCCGATCCCGAACTTCGTGAGTCGATTCAATCACGGCTCGATCGCTACATCATTGCCGACGACGCGCGACTTACGGATGAGACCGCCCGGTGGTCGATCTTTCACGTCTGGGGTACAGCTGTTCCGGCATTGCCCAAGAAATTCAAAGTTAGATCGGCAATTCGTTTTGCGGAACCCGGCTACGATGTTTGGGCCGACGTGACCGAGCGCGAGGAATTGCTTTGTCAATTATCGCAGCAATCGACGTTCTACGATGCCGACCGCGCGGAGCTCCTGCGAATCGAAAGAGGAATTCCGCGCTGGGGTCGCGAGCTGACAGATGAAATTATCCCGATTGAGGCGAATTTGGAACGGACGATCGATTACGAAAAAGGCTGTTACATCGGCCAGGAAGTGATTTCGCGAATGAAGATGTCCGGCCAAACCAACAAACGACTTTGCGGTTTAGTTTCGCTAGATGATTCGCCTATTGCGCCCGGCATGAGACTGTTTCTGGGTGGCGAAGGAGCAAAGGAGGTTGGCTGGGTTACGAGCGCAGCGTGGAGCGAACGTTTGGGAAGGCAAATCGCGCTGGGGTTTATAAAGCGGGGCTTCAATCAGGTCGCGACACAATTGAACGCGGTCGCGCCGGAGAATCCGGCCGGCGGCCGACGGGTAAAAATTGTCGATCTACCCTTCAATTGATGCAAGCGCACTGGCTGAACGGGATTTTAGGCGGCCGACCCCCTCGATTGCTGTCTAATCTTCTTTCCGCGGTCACTGGCAATGACTTTTCGGATTGCTTTTTCAAAAGATAATCGTGTAAAGTCGCGGGCTCATTCCTTTCAGTGACATGAACCAAAGACTGCTTGCCGAGATTGGCCGCACCCAACGCTTGGAAATTTTGAACTCGCTCAAGCGGACCCGGGGGATGTCCGTGAACGAACTCGTCGAAAAAATGAAGATGAGTTATATGGGGATTAAACAGCACTGTATCACGCTGCAGCGCGACGGTTATCTCGATACCTGGCGACGTCCGCAAAAAATGGGCCGGCCGGAGATGGTTTACCGTCTCACGCGCCGCAGCCATGATCTTTTTCAGACCGACAGTAATGGTCTGACGCTCGATCTCCTCAAATCAGTCCGAGAAGTTTATGGACCGAACGCGGCGGAAAAACTTCTTTATAGCATCTTCGAAAAGAAAACGGCCGAACTCAAAGCAAAGGCAAAAGGAGAAACGCTGGCCGAGCGTGCGAAGTGGCTGGTCAGGATACGCGACGACGAAGGTTACATGGCGCAATTTCTCACGGATGGAGATGAAGGGGGGCCACAGATTCTGGAATGTCACTCGCCAATCCTGAATTTGCTCGAGCGCTATCCCATTATTGGACGACTCGAGCGCGACCTGTTTCAAGCCGTGCTCGGCACACGCGTGCGCCGAGAAGAAACGCGGAACTCCGGCCAGTACGAGTGCGCGTTTTATTTTTCGCTTTAGGGTATTATTGATCCCTTTGTGGCGGCTGTCTGTTTCGTCCGCGACCAAGAAAGGAAAAGGGAACAGAGCCTACGATCGACGCTGTTTAGTTGAGCTGAGACACAACTGGCGCTATCAATTTTCTGGGCGGCCAGCCCATTATCGATCATTGCTGCCAGCGATTTGTCCTTTCGCAATCGCCTAATTTCGATTGATTCAAGGCCCATGACTCGGGCCTTTCCCAGCGCTGTCATTGAGAACCTGCAGCCGCTTGTTGACGGCGGACGTTACCCGGTTAGGCGCGTCGTTGGCGAAGATCTGGTTGTGGAAGCGGATGTGTTCAAAGACGGGCACGATGTTGTCGCCGCGGTTTTGAGATGGCGCCTAGTCGGCGAGACGCGCTGGCATGAAACACCCATGAGTTTTGCCGATAACGACCGCTGGCGTGGCTTTTGCACCCTACACGAAGTGGGCACTTATGAATATACGGTCGAGGCTTGGACCGACACTTTCCGCGGATGGCAACACGAGTTTACAACGAAGTTCGAGGCTGGCATTCCGGTCCTGACTGCGGAATCGCTGGAAGGCGCAGCATTGCTCGAGGCAGCGGCGCAGCGCGCGTATGTTGCTGCAGATGCGGCACGTTTATGTAAGCTTGCCGACCGCATCCGCACCAGTAAGAACGCGCAGATAAACGAGATCGCGCATTCCGGCGAACTTGAAGTGCTGATGGCGACCTATCCCGATCATTCTGGCGCCACCCAATATGTGCCCGCGGCTCGGGTAATTGTCGATCGAACAAGAGCGCGGACAGCTGCCTGGTACGAATTTTTTCCGCGCTCAGCTGAAGGTCACGGTGATCAAGGTTCCAGGCTGCGCGATTGCTTGCCGCGAATCGATGATGCCAGGGCGATGGGCTTCGACGTCATCTATTTTCCGCCTATTCATCCGATTGGCCACACCCATCGTAAGGGCCGCAATAATGCCGTCACCTCTGAGCCAGGCGACCCAGGGGTGCCATGGGCCATCGGTAGCGAAGCAGGCGGTCACAAAGCAATCGAGCCTTCGCTCGGCACGCTGGAGGACTTCGACTGGCTCCAAGCGAAAGTGCGCGAACGCGGAATGGAAATCGCGCTTGATTTTGCGCTCAATTGTTCGCCGGATCATCCCTACGTCAAGGAACATCCGGAATGGTTTTACAAGCGGCCCGATGGCTCGATCAAATACGCAGAAAATCCGCCGAAGAAATACGAGGACATTTATCCGCTAAACTTCCGCTGCGCAAACTGGCCCCAACTTTGGGCCGAAATGAAGAGCGTCGTTCTTTTCTGGGCCCAGCGCGGCGTGCGTATTTTTCGTGTCGATAATCCGCACACCAAACCGGTCGCGTTCTGGGAATATCTGATCAGCGGCGTACGGCAATTTTATCCAGACGTGCTCTTTCTTTCCGAAGCATTCACCCGGCCTAAGATGATGAAGGTGCTGACCAAAGCCGGTTTTACACAGAGTTACACTTATTTCACCTGGCGCAATTCGAAGCAGGAGCTCACCGAATACTTCAACGAGCTAATGCAAAGCGACATGCGGGAATATTTTCGCGGCAATCTCTGGCCGAACACGCCGGACATTTTGCCATTTGTTCTTCAGGACGGCGGCCGGCCGGCATTCATGTTTCGAGCGGTCCTAGCCGCGACACTTTCGAGTTCGTACGGAATCTACAGCGGATACGAATTGTGCGAAAACGAAGCACTCCCCGGACGCGAGGAGTATCTTGATTCCGAAAAGTACCAATTTAAGGCGCGCGATTGGAACGCGCCGGGCAATATCAAAGACTGGATTGCGCGCCTGAACCAAATCCGAAAAGAGAACCGGGCGCTACATTTGTACGATAATTTGCGGTTCTATCATGCCGATAACGACATGATTTTGTTTTACGGAAAGATGACCGCGGCGCGTGACAATATCATCCTGATCGTGGTAAATCTCGATCCGCATCGCAAACAGAATTCATATGTCGATGTACCAATCGATCAGTTTGGCTCGATGGAGGGGGACGCTTACCAGGTACACGATCTGTTGAGCGACGCGCGCTACATCTGGCACGGGCGTCGCAACTACGTCGAGCTCGATCCGGAGATCCAGCCAGCTCATATCTTTCGGGTCCGGCGCTGGGTGGGCGGGGACCGGTTTGTTTAGAACCCATCTCATAAATAGGGAATGAGTGCGCTAAGTTCTGGCGGGCGGCTGGCAAGGCGCGACGAAGGAGCATAGCCGGAGCGCTCTGTGACTGAGAAGCAACGACGCCAGCGGCCCGCCAGAACTTAGCCCGCAGGGTTGCTGGATCTTTGCCGCTGCTGCTGCGTTGCTCGTCGGTCAAAGATCCATAAAGGATATTCTCTCTCCTCGCGCCTTGCCGCAGCGCCAAATCTCTAGCAACGCACCCGTTCTCTATTTATGAGATGGGTTCTAGCGTTTTTGGGAGTGCCCGGACATATCCGCGTCCGGTCGCCGCGGCGACACGGACTCGTCCGGTGGCGAGCTTTCAAAAGCGGCAATCCCGCTCTGGCCGGACCGCGCTCCGAATCGGACACCGTCATTTGCATCGATCACCGCTCTGTCTATGCTTAG
>Ga0070707_100007575_pt1 | contig 10081 bp, 10 predicted proteins | sample KBSK5502metaG_FD_65468 | JGI IMG/M metagenome (GOLD analysis project Ga0070707, IMG submission 65468) | Corn, switchgrass and miscanthus rhizosphere microbial communities from Kellogg Biological Station, Michigan, USA - KBS K5-50-2 metaG | ecosystem: Host-associated > Plants > Roots >... | reverse complement strand
GATCTTCGCCCGGCAGGGGGTGCGCTTCTCGTCGATCCGTGGCGGCCAGACGCCCACCGCGCGGCAGGCGAACGTCGACGCCTTCGTGAACGACCCGGACGTCACGGTCGCAGTGTGCTCGCTGACCGCGGCTGGCGTGGGCCTGAATCTGCAGGTGGCCTCGAACATCGTGCTGGCCGAGCTGTCCTGGACCGACGCAGAGCAGACCCAGGCCATCGACCGCAGCCACCGCATCGGACAGGCCGAACCGGTCACCGCGTGGCGCATCATCGCCGCGCAGACCATTGACGCCCGTATCGCCGGGCTGATCGACAGCAAGGCAGGCCTCGCCGCCCGGGCGCTGGACGGGTCGGACCAAGAGGTCTCCTCGTCGGCCGACGTGCAGCTCGAGGCGCTGGCCGCATTGCTGACCGATACGCTGCGGGCGTCTTTCGGACATCGCGACGACCCGGGTTCCAGATCGTCAGGATTCCCACGCGAGACTGTGCCCGAGGACCAAGGCCTGGCACTTGCGCATGCTGGTTCTATCGCCCTGACCGAGGCACCCCTCCCTGCTGGTACATGAGGCCAAGACGGGCTACACGCGGCATGACCGAGTGTTCCGGCAGCCCTCGGATCGGCGACCCCTCGCTCTCCCGCGCGTCATGATGTCGACGTGGACGACATCGGCCAACGGGCTCACGCAGCGATCGTCGCGGGTGACTGGAATGCTGTTAGGCCCTTCCTGCACCCATATCTGCACTGGACGGACAGCGACGGCAGGACCTTTCGCGGCAGGAGCAAGGTGCTGGCCATGCTTCACCATGCCGCCTAAGCCCCGGCCGAGGCACAGTCCATCGAGTTGCGAGACGGGCAGATATATCCCTGGCACGGCTGACGGCCGCTCGATCTATCCGCGGCAGATCCGTGCGTTGCCTTGGTCGGACAGCCGTGGATAAGCATGCAGGTTGGGAGGTCTGCCGGTGCGCGGACGGCCGGCCAGAAGCCGCCGGCGTCGCGCGGGGGCGCGGGGGCCGCTGGCATCAGCTGCCGGGCTGGCCGTCGCTTCGGTCGCGGTTAGGCGGCGTGGGCTCAAAGGACAGGGCACAGGAGTTGATGCAATAGCGCCGGCGGGTGGGAGCGGGCCCGTCGCGGAAGACATGGCCGAGGTGACCGCCGCAGCGGCGGCAGGCCACCTCGGTGCGGCGCAGCAGCCAGCCCTGGTCGGTCCGTAGCTCGACGGCTGCTTCGCTGGCCGGCTGGAAGAAGCTCGGCCAGCCCGTGCCGGAGGCGAACTTGGCGTCCGAGCGGAACACCTCATTCCCGCACCCGGCGCAGCAGTACGAGCCGTTGTCGTTGGCGTAGAGGTATCTTCCGGTGAAGGCTTGCTCGGTGTGGCCGCGGCGCAACACGTCATACTGCGGGCGGGTCAGGTCCTGCCGCCACTGCTCATCGGGCTTGTGGATCTCGGGCGGCGCGGTGGCCTGCGTGGCCCTGGTGCGGCGCATCGGCGCTGTCTCCTGGCTTGGGGTCCTACGGTGCTCAATACTTCCCGGCCGGGCATCACCGGGTCGAACAAGCCGCACCACCCCCGTCATTCCGCCCGCAGGAACACCGACACGGTGCGGGGCGCTGGGTCAGGCAGCCGCCCGGGCAGCGCTTCGGGGCTGGCGCCGCTGTCATCGCGGCAGGCCTATGATCTGGGCATGCCAGCCGGCCGGATCGACTAGGCGGTACGGCGGTTGTCGCCCGATTCCGTGGTGTGCTGGTGCAACGGGCAACGCCTGGAATCGCGTTACTCTGCTTCCACGGCCTCCGCAGGCGCAGCGGGCGGCCGGCGGCCGGGGCGGCCGGTATTGCGCCACCAGCGGGGCAAAGCCCGCCCCGGCAACGCGGTGCCCATGCCGCGCTTCCCCGTGGCCGCGGTGAGCGCCCGCCGGATCTACCTGTTCCGCGGGCCCGCCCCGGACAAGGAAGCGTTCGCCGTGCTGCCCCAGGACCAGGCGCAGGTGGTTCACGGCGGAAACACCATGCGGCGGCGCCTCGACATCCATACCACCCACGACGGCGTGCCGCGCTCCTACACGATGATGGTCAGCGGCCTGGGTAGCGGCCGCAAACGCCTCCAGGAAACTGATCGGCGAACTCCAGTCCCAGTAAACCGGCCCATCACCATCGCAACGTCCACACTGCGGCAGATGCCCGTTCTGGGCATTGGTTGCGATGGATAGTGATGCGGCATGGCCGGCTGGCCGGCGGGACGAACCGGTCGTAGCCAGGCGGTGGGAGCCGGCCGGAAGCGTCGGCTCGGAGCAGGGGATCTCGGGACACGGGGCTAGAGTCCAGGCAGGCCCTGCGGAGCGGGGAGGAGGGCCTTTCGGTCCTGGCCGGGGCAGGCCTGCGGCGGGTCTGAGTGGCCGCGGCGGAAGGCAACCGGAGGGACGGACGGCCGATGGCAGGCAGCGGAACCAGCGACGGGTCCACGCCCAGGCCGGTGGCGCTGGTCACCGGGGCAGCGGGCGCGATCGGCAGCGCGAGCGCCGTCGAGCTGGCGGCGGCCGGATTCGACGTGTGCGTCGTCGATCTTGACCGGTCAGCCCTGGCGCCGGCCCGGGCCGGGGTGGAATCGGCGGGCGGTACCTGCCGGCCGTATGTGTGCGACGTGACCAGCCCCGGCCGGGTCGAGGCCACCGTTGCCGAGATCGTCGCGGAGGCCGGCCGGGTGGATGTGCTGGTGAATGGCGCCGGGATCGTGCATGTGGACGACCTGCTCGAGCTGACGTTCGACACCTGGCGGCGGGTGATGTCGGTCAACGCCGATGGGACGTTCCTGATGGGCCAGGCCACCGCCCGCGCGATGACCCGGCAGCCGCCCAGCGCGCTGCTGGGGCGTCGCGGCATGATCGTCAACATCTCCTCGGCGGCGGCCGAAGTGGGGCGGCCGACCCGCGCTGCCTACGCGGCGAGCAAGGCCGTGGTCAAACACCTCACGATGACCCAGGCGCTGGCGCTGAAGCACCACGCCATCGCCGCGTGCGTCGTCTATCCCGGTGAAGTGATCGAAGGAATGCTGCGCAGCATTTTCACAGATATCGCCGAAGCCGCCGGCCGCAGCGTCGAGGAGGTGATCGGCGAAGCCCTGCGCGACCAGCCCACCCGTCAGTTCCAGACCGCCAGCCAGGTCGGCCAGCGTGTCGCGTTCCTCGCCAGCTCGGCCGGCATGAGGTTCACCGGCACCGTGCTGTGGTGCGACTCACACATCGATCCGGTGCCCCCATCCTGAGGCAACGGCTCCTCCTAAAAGCCACAGCCACGCTACGCAAATAGCCGCCTTGCGTGCCATGGCCGACCGGAATTATCGCAGCCTCCTCGCCTCCAACCTCGCCGAGGCGCTCTCCGCCCAGAGCCGCTTCGATAAAGGCTGGCAGATGAGCGAGCAAGCCAAGGCAACCGCCATCCCCGACGACCTCGACCCGCAGGCCAGGTGGAAGATCATCACAGCGAAGCTGCTCGCCCAGCGCGGCCAGTTCCCCGCCGCCGACCGGCTCCTCGGCGAGGTGGAAGCGGCCCTGCCGCCCGGCACTGGCCGCTACTGGAGGCCCCGACGCTGGAGGCCAAAGCGGAGATCGCCCGGCTCGCCGGTGCAGACCCCCACCAGGCCGGGCACCACCTGCGCGCGGCCCTGCGCATCTACCACAGCATCCGCACGGTAGCCTTGGCCGAGCAGGCCAAGGCTACCATCGCCCGCCTCACCCAGACCGGCAGCCAGCCGTAGCCAGCCCACCCGGGCGCAACACGTTTCACCCAGCCTTCCACCCGTCACCGCTGAACCCTCGCCGTAACGGTTCACCCAGGCAGTCAGGCTGCATCAGTGCCCTGTGCGGCGGCGCTCTCCCGCGACTTAAGCGCGAGTTCTTTCCCCGTCGCCTCAGGCTGCCCATAAGTGGATAATCTGCGCGTAAGTGCCGGCTCACGGGTCAGCATCGTCACCCGCGCCGATCTGGGGAGATGGTCAGGGCCATGCGGGCGGCAGTGGCCACCCCCGTGCGGCCTTTTACCGGATGGTGGCTGCGTGGCTGGGCCGGCCATGCTTCTCGAGGTAGTGCTGGTGGTACTCCTCGGCCGGGTAAAACGCCGACGCCGGGGTGATCTGCGTGACGATGCGCCGCCGGAGCGATTGCTGCTGGGCGTCGCGTGATGCGATGGCGGCTTCGTGCTGGCCCGCGTCGTGGTAGAAGATCGCCGAGCGGTACTGGCGGCCGACATTGAAGCCCTGGCGGTTGCGGGTGGCCGGATTGTGGATCCGCCAGAACGTCTGGAGCAGCTGCGCGTAGCTGATCTGGGCCGGGTCGAACCACACCTCGACCGCCTCGGCGTGGCCGGTGCGGCCCCGGCAGACCCGCTGGTAGGTGGGGTAGGGCACGTGCCCGCCGGTGTAGCCGGCGGCGGTCGCCAGCACCCCGTGGATCTGGCGGAAGGCCGCCTCGACGCCCCAGAAGCATCCTGCGGCGAAGGTCGCACGCCCGGCGCCCGCCGGGCCGTGTCCCTCGAACGGCGGCGCCGGCTCCGAGCGGGCGGCGGCAGTGCGGTTTCTGAGCTTGAGCACGTCATAGTTCCCTTCGAACGTCCGTGCTAACGCCGGGCCAGGGCCCTGGATTCCGGTCCGGACCGGGCCGCAGTGAAGGCGATCCCGGCGCACCCATCCCCGCACCGGGCGCACCAGGCCTGGGACGGTTCAGCCGATGAGCTTGCCACCGGTTTCGGGGCCCTGTCCGCTCACCAGTCACGCCCGGGCAGGCACCGGCCGCCTGTCACAGAATGTGACTGCTCCCGCCCCGGACGAGGCCAACGCAGGCGCGCCGACCCGCCGTTCGGCGTGGATATGGCCTTAAGGCCAATCAGGGCTTGGCTCATGCATATCTGGGTGTTCGGCGCCGCCGCTCTTACAGCTCCGGAGGCTGCAGGCCGCTATCACGGCCAGCTGCACGAATTATCTCTTCTTCTTTCTCGCTCGGAGTAGATGTCTGTTTGTCTGTTCATGACACAGCATTCGCCATTGGATAGTCCTCTTGGCTCACCCCTTCGAATTCCAGAATCAGCAGCTCAGCCATCTCGTCCCTCCTTTTCGAATTGGTTGGTCTTTGCCCTGCGAACAGCAATCTCACCAGTGCCCTTTAGATACCAAGACGCTGGCGCACGGTGCTCACCCCTTCTCCCGACAGATCGGGTGCAGGGCGACGGCGCGCCGGGTCGCCCTGGCCCAGGGCCACCCGTAGATCGGGCGGTGCCAACACCCTCGCCCCGCCGGGGGCGCTGCTCTTTCTCAGCCCGGCCTCGCCCTCCACGAACAGCACCCCGCCATCGAGTGATGGACCACGGCGGCAAGCGCCACCCGGTTCGATACACCGAGCTTGATGCGCTTCCGCGGTGGTAGCAGCGATCCGATATGTGCGTCGGCCAGGCAAGGTTTCCCCATGTCAGGGTCCGTCCGTGGGGGTGAGTCCATCACGGTCAGTGATCCTGCCTCGAGATTTGCGAAGCGGGAGGTGCCGCCTGATCGGTGCGGGGCAGGGCGGTTCCGGCTGTCTTATTGCGCTCCGCTGAAGCGCCAGCCGCGAAGGTCAGGCCGTCTGTCCTCCGAACGGTCCAGCCGCAGCCGCACCGGGGCAGCGTGGGTGGAGCCGACCCGGCATGCCGGCGGCGGGGGTAAGAGCTCCTTGAGGTCTGTCCGGCCGGATCCCGTCCGGGCTAGCGTGGGTGAATGGACCAGCAGCCGGGCGTCCGCCACGCTGGCCTGGCAACCGGGGTGACCGTTCCCTATGTCTCGGCCGGTCCGGCCGCCGCGGCGCCGGTTGTGCTGCTGCACGCGTGGGGTGAGTCGCGGCGTTCCTTCGATCGGCTGCTGCCGCTGTTGCGGGGCACCGTCCATGCCATGGCGATGGACCAGCGCGGTCACGGCGGCGCTGATAAGCCCGCGGCGGGATACTCCCTCGCGGCTTTCGCCGCCGATGTCGAGGCGTTCATGGATGCGGTGGGCGTCTCGACCGCGGTGCTTGTGGGTTCCTCCAGCGGCGGGTACGTCGCCCAGCAAGTAGCGATCACCAGCCCACATCGGGTGGCCGGTCCTCGCCGGGTCGCCGCGCAGCCTGCAGGGGCGGCCGTCGTTCGCCGATGAGGTCGATCAGCTGACCGATCCGGTCGATGCGGCCTGGGTGAGGAAGTTCCTGACCTGGTTTCCCTTGTTCCATCAGGTGCCCCAGTGGTACCTCGACGGCCGGGTCCACGACGGTGTCCGCGTGCCGGCGCACGTGTGGCGGGAGGCGCTCACCGGACTGGTCACGGCGCGCCCGCCCACCGACACCGGAACGATCACCGCGCCCACCCTCATCGTGTGGGGCGCCCGCGACGAGCTGCTGACATGCGAGCACCAGCAGGCCCTCGCCGCCGCCATCCCCGCTTCGCGGCTCCTCGTATACCAGGACACCGGACACCTGGTCCTGTGGGAGCAGCCCTGCCGGCTGGCTGCTGACCTGACGGCTTTCGTCGACAGCCTCTCCACGCGGCCCGCCTGAGGCGCCGCAGCTCGGCGCACCACCGGCATTGACCAATCCCCCCACCCCGCCATCCGTCCCGGCCACAACAGGAAACCTGACATCAGGGGCGTGTCCTCGATGTCTTGCGACATCACATGGTGCGCCTGGCAGGATTCGAACCCGCGACCCGCTGCTTAGAAGGCACGACTGGGGCATCGGCGGACACTGCCCAATGTGGCTGGACAGGCAGATTAGCTGCAGCGATGGTCGCTGGCTGTGGCGCGGCGTCGCCCGATGTCTGCAGCCGGTGGCTCCCCGACTGGCTCCCCTGAGTATCGTTAGCGTCGCTAATGTTCGAACTGTCGAACTGAGCGTCGATCAGGAGGCATCCAAGATCTTGCATCAGCAGCTAGAGATCTTGGACGAGGGGCTGGCTCGGACGCGCCGCGCTGGACCTCCGCGCACACACGAGATCTGGTCACTTCATCCGCGGCGACGACGGCGCTTGCTGCGCATAGCTGTCAGCTGCCAGGGTCACCGGTGATGTCGTGCCCGAGTTCCTGGCGTAGCTGATCTTTGACCAGCACCCACCCCGAGCCAAGGGCGGTGGTCATCGCCGCCCGCAGCGCGTCGGCCGCGCCGGCCACCTGGTCGGCGAAGCTGGCGCGCCTCGGCGAGCGTCCGCACGGTGACCGTCACCTCATGCGATGCCCGGCCGCCCTGCAGTGTGACCATCACGTTGCCCGGCCGGGTGGCCCAAGTGTCATGGATCACCCGGTTGCGGTCCCGGTTCGCCTCATGGCAGACGCGCAACGCCGCCAGCACCGCCTCCTTCGCCGGGCGCCAGGATGCCGGTGTGGTACCTGGTGAGCCGCTCGCAGTCCTCGATCAGCGCGGACGCGGTCAGGCGGCCGTCGACCACCGCGGCATACTTGCTCCCAACCAGCGCGCTGAACGCCGCCCGCAGCGTCCGTTCCAGGTAGGCCGACCCCAAGACCACGCCGCCCAGCGCGTGCCGCAGTTCATCGACATCCACACGACAAAGCATCACCCACCCGGGGCCGCGCACCGACGGCTTTGACGACAACGTCGCACCGGTCGAGGCATGGCGCCCAGCGTGAGGAAGACTGGCGCATGCTCGTCGGCGGCGCAGCGACTCGCTCTGTCATGCCGAATAGCGTGTCAACGGCCAGGTTGCCCAAGCGGATACTCATGCGTTGCTTCGCATACCCGATCGAAGCTGGATGGCCGAGATAATCGCCGGCTCGACTGCATCATTTCGTTATCACGGCAAGCCGAACGGTTACAGGTCAGCTACCCGAATAGCCGCGGTCACGAAAGAGCTTGGCCACTTCGTCGAAGACGGGCACGGCGGCCTGAGGTTTGGGATCGGCCAGCTCCGCTACCGGCTGACCGAGCTGGGGGTCGTAGGAGCGAAGCCCGGTGATCTCCTCCACCATTACCGCGAGCGCGTAAACCTTCTTCATGACCTCGGCGGCAGCGTCACCTTCGGACCAGTACGGAACCGTGATGCTCCACTGTCCCTCGAAGCTGCCGAGCTGTATTCCCGTCTTTTCATGGGTGAGTTCCCAGCTTGGCGGATTCTCAAAGGTCGAAACCTCACCCAGCACGCCGCGGGCCCGGGCTACCACGTGCGCCCAGTCCGGCGGCGCGGCTTGCCCCGCGCCGCCGCCGGACGGGGGATCTTCCAAGGATTCCATGGCCTCTTCCCAGGTCTGGCCTGGCTTCAGGTCAAGAAAATACAGGTCATAACTCACAGCTGGACCTTATCCCTGGGCCCCGGTGACTGGGTCCTGGTGGCCGGCCAGGAGGAGTGATCAGGCCGGGTCTGGGATCCACGGGCGGCCGCTGGTGAGCATGAGGAGGGCGTCGAAGAAGCTGACGTCATGCTTGGCCGCGGTGGACAGGTAGCTGCGGATGGCGCAGAACAGCTGGGCGCCGGCGAGGGTGCGCAGGCAGCCGGATACTTTCTGTTTCAGCTTCACCATGCGGATGTCCCGCTCGCATCCGTTGTTTTCCGCTGGCACCCGGAAGTCGCGGGTGAACCGCAGGTAGTCGTCCTGGCGGTCCAGGAGGCGGCGGGCCAGCGCGTTGTGCTTGCGCATCAGCGTGCCGTGGCGCGCCCGCGTCTGGGCGGCACCAATCAGCGCCGCGGAATGGTACCGGGTGACCTGCTTATCCAGCGCGTCCGGGGCGGCGGCTGGCTGGCCCCGGCTGATTGCCTGGCGCACCAGCTGCTGCATCGCGGTAATCGCCTCGGCGGCCTGGCTGGCCCAGCACCACTCGCCGGCGGGCGCGGCATCGGTGACCGCCTGCAACTCCCGGAGGGCGTGCGCGCAGCAAAGCTGGTGCCCGGCACCGGGATAGGCGTCATAAGGCGCCCAGGCATCCCGGACCGCAACACCGGTGAAGCAGGGCAAAACGTTCATCGCCTCGATCGCCTGCCTCCCCCGCCGCCGGTGGACCCTCAGCAGCGTGTACTTGCCCGTGCGGGCGCAGTGCACCCAGTGCAGCCGGCCATCCACCCGGAACCCGGTCTCGTCGAACCCCGCCACCTCGCTGCCCACGATTTGGCCGCGGACATGCTCCAGGAAGCCATCGAGCTTCCTGGCGGCCCGGCCGGCGATGGCGGCGACGGTGCCGGACGACACGGGAACGCCGAACAGCTCGGCCAGCGCCTGCGCGGTCCGGTTCTTGGACAGGAACTGCCCGATATACAGGTAGATGATGATCGCGGCGGCCCGCGGCCCGTAACAGGCCGGGGCTTCCGCGCCCGGCGGAGCGGCGGCCCTGGTGCGCCGCCCGCAGCCGCACTCCCGCTCGACCAGCTGATGCTCGGTCACCTCGGCCCGCACCGGCGGCAGGTCGAAGACCTGGCGGCGCTCCACCCCGGTCACCGGCCGGCCCGCCAGATCGGCCCCGCACCCGGCACACGCCCCCGGCTCATGCCGCACTTCCCGGTCCGGCCGGGCCACCTGCGCTAACGTCGTGCCCTTATGCCCGTCCTGCCCGCCTGGCCTGCGGCCGCTTCTCGTCCGCAGCGACCGTTTCCGGGGCGGCGGCTTCTCCAGCCCCTCGCTGGATGGCGGCCTTGAGGAATTCCGCGGCGACTGCGCCAGCCGCGCCTCCAGTTCGGCGATCCGCTCCCGCGCCCGCTCCAGTTCCCCCAGTGCCTCCGCAAGCTCCCGCCGCAGCGACCCCACCAGTGCCGCGAGCACCTCATCCGGCGGCGGGCCTTGATCAGCGGGCACACCGGGACACTACAGCCCGGCAAGCGCAGACGCCGGCAAGAGATCAAGAATCAGCACGCTGCTCTGCCCTGTCAGGACCCAGCCGAATAGCGGACCTGACCAGTTACGCCGAACGATGCTCTTATGTTTGTCAAGGAGGTCGTGTGACATTTTCCTGATCTCATTTCTGGGGTTCTGAAAAGGATGTGAAGTGACAGTTTGCTGGGTTGCGGACAAGACAGGGAAGGTCCACTCGGGTGAGCGAAAGCTCTTATGAGGTCACGCCCAGCAGGTCAAAGATGAGGCCGGGGACAGCCG
>Ga0070707_100007571_pt1 | contig 10083 bp, 7 predicted proteins | sample KBSK5502metaG_FD_65468 | JGI IMG/M metagenome (GOLD analysis project Ga0070707, IMG submission 65468) | Corn, switchgrass and miscanthus rhizosphere microbial communities from Kellogg Biological Station, Michigan, USA - KBS K5-50-2 metaG | ecosystem: Host-associated > Plants > Roots >... | reverse complement strand
AGCACGATCACGATGACCATGGCGATCAGCAGCCGCAGGTAGGGCCGCTCGCTCGCGCGCGTCGCGTCGGGGTTCGGGTCCTCACCGCCGGCGATGTACGGGGCCGAAAGCCCCCGCGCCCGAGCCTGCACGGCCCGCGGCGAGTCGTAGGCGTCCGGATCGGGTGGGAGCTCTCCCATCAGCCGCCGGTGATCGGCGAAGGCTCGGGCACGACCTCCACCGACGACGCGGCACGCGTCGCCGCGGCCATCCGCCGCCCGGTCGTGACCGCGCCCTCGCTCGCCGACGAGACCAGCGCCGCGTATTTGGCCATTACGCCTCCCGTGTAGCGCGGCGCGGGTGCCTGCCATGCCGCGCGCCGGCGCGCCAGCACGGGCTCCGGGACCTCGAGATCCAGGCGCCGGCTGTCGACGTCGATCACGATCTCGTCACCCTCCGCGACGAGGCCGATCGGCCCGCCGAGTGCGGCCTCCGGGGCTACGTGCCCGATCATCAGCCCGTGGGTCCCGCCGGAGAAGCGGCCATCGGTGAGCAACGCCACGTCGTCGCCGAGGCCCTCGCCCACGAGCGCCGCGGTCACGCTGAGCATCTCCTGCATGCCCGGTCCACCGACCGGGCCCTCGTACCGGATCACCACGACGTCGCCCGGCTTGATCAGCCGGTTCTTGACCGCCTCGAAGCACGCCGTCTCCGAGTCGAAGACGCGGGCCGGGCCGCGGTGGTGGGTCCGCTCATGGCCGGCGAGCTTGATCACGCAGCCATCGGGCGCCAGTGAGCCGCGCAGGATCGCCAGCCCGCCCGTCGGCTTCAGTGGCGTCTCGATCGGGAGCACCACCTTCTGGCCCGCGGTCTCGTGCGCGTCGGCCGCGACCTTCGAGAGCGTGCGGCCGTCGACGTTCTTCTCGTCGCCGTGGACGAGGTCGCGCTTCAGGAGCTCGCGCATGACCAGCGAAACGCCGCCGGCGTCGTACAGATCGGACGCGGTGTACCGCCCACCCGGCGTCATGTCCGCGACGATGGGCGTGCGCGCGGCGATCTCGTCGAAGTCGTCGATCGACAGCGGGATGCCGAGCTCATGGGCGAGCGCGAGCAGGTGCAGGACGCCGTTCGTCGAGCCACCGGTCGCGGCGACCGAGGCGATCGCGTTCTCGATCGAGCGCCGAGTGACGATCGACGACGGGCGGACGTCGTGGCGGACGAGCGTCATCGCGAGCTCGCCGGCCTGGCGCGCTGCGGCGTCCTTGGCCGGGTCCTCCGCCGGGATGCCGTTGAGCCCGGCCGGCGATAGGCCCAGGAACTCCATGACCATCGACATCGTGTTGGCGGTGAACTGCCCGCCGCACGCGCCCGCACCGGGGCATGCGGCGCTCTCGATGTCGTATAGCTCCTCGAGGCTGATCTTGCCCGCGCGATAGGCGCCGACGGCCTCGAACACGGACACGATCGTCAGGTCGCGGCCCTTGTAGGTGCCGGGGTAGATCGTGCCGTTGTAGAGCACCAGGCCCGGGACATCGAGGCGGGCGAGGGCCATGGCGGCGCCGGGGATCGTCTTGTCGCAACCGACGAGGCAGACCACGCCGTCGAGGAGGTGGCCGCGCACGACGAGCTCGATGGAGTCGGCGACGACCTCGCGGCTCACGAGGCTGGCTTTCATGCCCTCGGTGCCCATCGACACGCCGTCCGAGACCGAGATCGTGTTGAACTCCATCGGCGTGCCACCGCCGGCGCGGATGCCCTCCTTGACGAACTCCGCCAGCCGGCGCTGGTTGAAGTTGCAGGGCATCGTCTCGATCCATGTCGTCGCCACGCCGACGAGCGGCCGTGCGAGGTCGTCGTCGGTGAAGCCGATCGCCTTGAGCATGGCCCGCGCGGGCGCGCGATCCGGCCCGTCGGTCAGGGCATGGGAGTGCCGCTTCGCGCCATCCGTGGGGCGTTCGTAGGGCAGGGCTCGATCGGGCATCGACGGCAGTTTAGGCACCCTCCGGCATCGAGCTCGCCCTGGCCGCGCTGGCCGCACCCCTGCTGAGGTTCAATGCTGCGATCTGCTCGGTGATGGCCGCCGTCGCCGGGCCGGAGACGGCGCACGCGAACGTCCCGGCGTCGACGGCGTAGCCGGTGACCGGCGTGAGCGCGGTCACGGTCGCGGTTCTCGGCGAGCGCCTCAGGAGCGCAATCTCACCGACGCCGGTGCCCGGACCGAGGCGCTGCATCGGCTGTCCGGCGACGGTGACCTCGACCTCGCCGGAGGCGATGATCACGAACGTCTCGCCTGGCGCTCCTTCGCGCATGAGGACCTCGCCCACCGCCGCGGCGAACGGGACCATCCCTGCCGCGAGGCGCTCGATGGCGGTCAGTGGCAGCTCCCCGAAGGCGCCGACCTGGCGAACAAGCCGGACGACGTCCTCGTCGATGACGCTCAGGCGATCCGCCCGACCGATCCGCGCATACACGATGAGCGCGACGATCGGCAGGATCGAGCCCGTCACCGCCAGCGCGCCGGATGCGCCGAACGCGGCGAGGAGCGCGGGCGCGAGGAGGCTCCCGGTCACGAGCCCAAGACCGGCGACGCCCTCGAACAGTGAGAAGGCGGCCGCACGTTCCTGGTTCGAGGCGCCCCGCTGGAAGATGGTGATGACCGCGACGTCGTAGACCGCGTTCGCAACGCCGGTCACCACCATCGCCGTGAGGCCGACGACTGGGAGCGGCAGCAGCCCGATGAACGCAATCGGGGCGCCCCAGTAGGCGAGTGCGACAGCCTGGGTGAGGATCAGCCGATCTGGACGCGCGGCGCTGAGCGCGAACACCGCGCCCACAAGCCCGCCGAGGCCGAGCGCAGCGCTCAACAGGCCCACACCGGCGTCGCCCATGCCGAGGAGCTCGATCGAGGCGACAACGAGCAACGTGTTCAGAGCCCCGCGCGTGAGGACCTGACCGTACACGCCGAGCATCGACCAGCGAAGGACCGGCCGGCGACGCAGCGTGCGAATGCCCTCGACGATCCCCGAGCCCCGCGGCTGGCGCGTCCCGCCGATCGCATCCATCGCATGCTCGAAGCGCAGGCCTGCGGCGACCGCGACAGTGACGAGGAATGTCACCGCGACAACCACCGCCACGATCGCCGGCTGGCCAGCGGCGATCAGCAGCCCGGCAACGAACGGCCCCGCGAAGGTGCCGAGGCCCTCGCCGGTACCCCAGGCCATGTTCGCAGCCACGAGCTCCGCGGGGCTCCTCGCCAGACCCGGCATGAGCGTCGACGCCGCAGGGCGGACAGGGGCGCCGGCGACTGCCCCGATCGCGGCGAGCGCGAAGAGCCAGATCGAGGGCATCCCGGTCGCGATCACGATCGCGCACCCGGCGGCTCCAAGGGCTCGCACGCAGCCGAGGACGAGCAGGACGCGCCGGCCGCCGAAGCGCCGCACGACCGTGCCTGAGGCCATGCCAGCGAGGACAGCCGGGCCCATGCGGATCGCGCCGAGCACGCCCGCGGCGACCGCCCCGTCCTGGGCGTAGACGACAACCAGCAAGACCACCAGCAGCGCCGCATCGGCCGCGATCCCGATCGCCCAGATCAGCTCGAGGCGCCGGATCCCATCGTTCGCCAGCGCCTCGCGGACCGCCGCCGCGGTGGCGCGAATCGGACCGGACAGTCGAGCCACGGTCCAAGGATGCCATCGGGGCGCGCGCCCGGTGGCGCTCAGGCCGGCGGGGCGCTCTCTCCTACGAGCCAGTCCGCGACGAGACCGCGCAGCACCGGCAGGCTGACGGCTCCCGCGCCGAGGACGGTGTCGTGGAACGCCTTGATATCGAAGCGCGGCCCGAGGCGCGCCTCGGCGTCGCGGCGCAACCGCATGATCTCCAGCTGGCCGACCTTGTACGCGAGGGCTTGACCCGGCCAGACGATGTACCGATCGACCTCGTTGGCGATGTTGTTCTCTCCGAGGGCGGAGTGGAGCTTCAGGAAGTCGATCGCCTGGCGACGGGTCCAGCCCATGGCGTGCATGCCGGTGTCGACCACGAGCCGGCCCGCGCGCCAGGCATCGAACGACAGGATCCCGAAGTGGTCCATCTCCGAGCTGTACAGGCCCATCTCGTCGGAGAGGCGCTCCGTGTACAGCCCCCAGCCCTCGGCGAACGCCGTCGAGCCGAGCATGCGCTGGAAGGCCGGCAGCCCGGGCAGCTCCTGGGCGACCGCGATCTGCAGGTGATGGCCCGGGACCGCCTCGTGGAAGGCAAGTGCCTCCGCCTCGTAGCGCGGCCGCGTCCCTGGTGCGTAAAGATTGATGTAGTAGCGGCCGGGCCTGCTGCCGTCCATGGCCGGCCACGAGTAGTAGGCGATCGTCTGGTGGACTTCCGAGTGGCTCGGGATCGGGACCACGACGCAGGCGGCTGCAGGGACCCGCCCGAACCAGTCACCGATCGCCGCCTGGGCGCGCACGAGCGAACGCTTTGCGGTCTCGAACACCTCCTCGGCGGTGTCGAACTTGAGGCTCGGGTCGTCACGTAGCGCCGCCAGCGTCGATTCGAGGTCGCGTGTCCCGAAGACGCGCCGGCCGAGCTCGACGAACTCGGCATCGATCCGCTCGATCTCGGCGAGCCCGGTCGCGTGCAGCTCCTCCGGGGAGAGGTCGAGCGTCGTGTGGACCCGGATCAGCGTCCGATACGCCTCAGCGCCGCCGGGCACGTGCACGAGCCCGGGCTCGTTCTCCGGCCGGGCGATCGGCGCGATATGCCGTTCCAGCGTCTCGCGGTAGCGGCGGAAGGCGGGGATCGCAACGTCGCAGACTGCCTCGTACAGGTCCATGCGAAACGTCGCGAGGTCCACATCCGACCAGTCGTCGTGCGGCGCCTCCGCGGGAGCAGCGAGCTTCCATTGCTCCGGGGGGAGGTTCTCGAGGCTGTCGAGGACCTCGATCTGGCGCTGGACCGGCATGGACACCGCCACGCGACCATCTGAGGCCGACTCCCGCAGCCCCGCGCGGACCTGGTCGAGGTAGCGACCGATGTCTCGCCACCGTGCGACGAGCGCGCGCCCGTCGTCCGGGGTCCGGATCGTCTGGTAGTCCACGAGATCGAGCAGGCTGACCGTGGGGCCACCAAGGGCATCGACCGTCCACTCGTGCACGCCGGTGCGCAGGGCGTCGGCCTGGCCGCGTGCCTCGTCGACCAGCATCTGCCGGGTGACCCGTTCAATCGCGTCGACCGCCGCAGGATCGATCGCGGACGCTGCTGCCGCGACACCGTCCAGCCATCGGATCCGGCCGGCGATCGCCTCGGCGGACACGTCCTCAAGCCGGTCGTCGAACCGGCGGTCGCCGATCACCGTGGCCCAGGCCGGATAGTTGGCGAGGTACTCGCCCCAGAACCTGTCGGCCAGGGAGCGCAGCTCCTCGCTCGCCGCAGCCGTCGCCGCGTACGTCACAGCGTCACCTCAGTACCCAGCACCAGGCGCGCATCGCGACCTGCGCGCTGGGCAGACGTGCCCGGATCTGGACCGAGCGCGATGCTAGCGGCTAGTGGACGCAGGGGCCCGCCGCCGCCGCCGCGGTCCGCCCGATCGCCGGCGCGACGCGCTCCCAGACCTCCTGGGGCGAGAGGGCATAGCCGACCTTCGGGTCCACCTTGGACTCCGCGAACACGACCCCGCCGACCGTGCCGTTCTCGAGCACGAGCGGGCCGCCGCTGTCGCCCGGCCGAACCGTCGACCGAATCTCGATGATCCGGCGCGTGACCCGGCTCTTGTTGGTCACGGTCAGGCCCTGCGCGAAGTACACCGCGGCGACGGCGGCCGGTTCCACCGTCTCGTTCCCCCCGCCTGGGTAGCCGATCGCCGCGCCCTTCGCTCCCCGACCCGGCTCGGTCGAGGTGAAGGCGAGCGGGGGCGCTCGAAGTCCATCGGTATGCAGGACCGCGATGTCCAGCTCGAGGTCGAGGAGCACGACCGTCGCCCGGAACGACCCATCCGAGGTCTGGACCTGGACGCTTCGCGCGCCGGTGACGACGTGGGCGTTCGTGACCAGGTAGTTCGGCGCGACGACAAAGGACGATCCGAATGAACGAAGGTCGCACCCGTCCGCGACCACCCGCAGCACCGACGGCGCCGCCCTCGCGCCGATCTGGCGCGCCAATGCGTCCGAGGGCAGGTCGACATCCTGGGCCGGCAGTGGCTCCAGCCCGATGAAGACGTTCGGGAGGCCGCTGTCGTCGAGGACCTGGCCGAGCTCGAGCACGATCTCGGTCGGCGGCGGCAGCAGCGTATCCACGGCCCGCAGCGCGACGGAGCGTTGCGCGAGCTGGGCGAGATTCGGGAATGGCCCCGACGCGATCACCCCGCCGGCGAGCCACAGGATCAGGATCGCCTGTGCCCCACCCACGAACGCACCGCCCAGCCGGTCGAAGGCGCCCAGCAAGCCATCGCCGAGCGCCCGCGACGCCGAACGCCCGCCCGTCGCGCCGAACGCCTCGCCGATGCCAACCAGGCCGAGCAGGACGGACAGGACGACCACCGTGCGGACGGCCGCGGGAAGGGTGTCGAGGATCGGGGTGACCGCCGGCAGGATGGCCAGTCCGACGAGCGCGGCGGCAGCCGCGCCGAGCAGGCCCATGAGCTGCGGCAGCGCCCCGGAGCGAACGCCGAGGACGACGGCGACGATCAGCAGGACCAGCGCGAGGAGGTCGAGCGGGTTCACGAGCCGATCGTGACACAGCCCCCGTCGATGGGCGTCTCAGCTGCCCGGCAGGCGGTGCGCTGGAGGGCGCGACGGCGTGTCAGTTCGGCGCTGGTCCTCAGCCGACCTCGAGCTCGAAGGCCGGGGCGTCACCTGCAGCCGTGATCGTCCAGGTGCCGGTCGCGAGCTTGCCGAGATCCACGACCGCGGCCTTCAGCTGGGCGATGTCGATGCAGGCCATGTCGCCCTGCGCAGAGCCCTCGATGACGGTGAGCCGGATGGTCTTCGCGGTCTCGTCCCGGTCCACGCGGATCGAGTCGAGCGCGTTGCATGGCTCGACGCCGCTCCACCAGCGAACCTCGGCGCGGACGCCCTCCGGGTCGGCGATCGCGCGCACGAGCTGCACGCTCACGTTGCGCTGGTCATGGAGGCCGGCGACCGGAGTCACGAACCTCGCCTGGCCGAGAATGGGGTCGCCGTTCGGGTCCGGGACGATGATCCCACCGCCACCGACGATCCCGCTCCCGGTGTTCCCGCCGGCTCCGCCGCCGACGCCGCCCGCGCCGGGGACCGCCGTTGGCGTCGGCCTCGGGGTCTGGGCTGGGGTCGGGCTGGGGCCGGCTGCAGCCCCGCACGCCGCGAGGGTCAGGATGGTCGCACCGAGCAGGGCGGGGAGCGTTCGGGTAGTCAGCATGGCCGCGAGACGGCGCGACCTAGGCGCCGGTTCCGGTCGCCTCGACCGTGTCGATGCGAGCCGGGTGCGCGGCCTCCCAGGCCTCGATCGCCGGCGCCTTGCCCAGCAGGTAGCCGAGCTCGTCCGTGCCCTCGAGGAGCATCAGCTTCGAGAACGGGTCGACGTTGAACGGCAGGTCCTCGTCGCCCGGCAGGTGCACGGTCTCCGATGCGAGATCGACGGTCAGCTCGACGTCCGGGTCGCGGCCCACGAGCTCGAACAGCTGGCGGTGGCGCTCGGGGTCCACGACGATCGGCAGCAGGCCGTTCTTCAGCGAGTTGATCCGGAAGATGTCGGCGCTGCTCGTGGTGATGACAGCCTGGATGCCCCAGGCAACGAGCGCCCACGGGGCGTGCTCCCGCGACGAGCCGCAGCCGAAATTGTCGCCGGCGAGCAGGATCCGGCGTCCGGCCATCTCCGGTCGATCCAGGATGAACGGCGGGTTCTTGAGCGCCCCGTCGGCCTCGAAGCGCCAGTCGCAGAAGAGCGCCTCGGCGAGGCCCGCCTTGTCGGTGATCTTCAGGTAGCGGGCCGGCACGATCTGGTCGGTATCGACGTTCTCCGCCGGCAGCGGAATCACCCGGCTCGTGAACGAGACGAACGGCTCGGCCATGATCAGCGACCGCCCACGGCGGCGAGCGATTCGATGCCCGGCAGCAGGCGGGGATCGGCGATCACGCCCGCGACCGCCGACGCGGCAGCGGTGAGCGGGGACGCGAGGAATGTCCGGCCGCCCTTGCCCTGGCGGCCCTCGAAATTGCGGTTGGAGGTGCTGACCGCGTACTGGCCCGGCGAGAGCTGGTCCCCGTTCATGGCGATGCACATGGAGCAGCCGGCCTCGCGCCAATCGGCACCGGCGGCGCGGAAGATCTCGTCGAGCCCCTCGCGCTCCGCCTCGCGCTTCACCTCGTCGGAGCCGGGCACGACCATCAGTCGGACGCCATCGGCGATTCGCCGGCCCTTGAGGGCGGCCGCGGCCAGGCGAAGGTCGCTGATCCGGCCATTCGTGCAGCTGCCGATGAACACGACGTCGACCTTCTGCCCGAGGAGCGGCTGCCCGGGCTGCAGATCCATGTAGGCGAGCGCCTGCTCGAGCCCGCGCCGGCGCGAGGCATCCCCGGCGGCGGCCGGGTCCGGCACCCGGGCGCTGATCGGGAGGCCCATGCCGGGGTTGGTGCCGTAGGTGACCATCGGCTCGAGGGCGGACGCGTCGATCGTTACAGACCGGTCGAACGCCGCACCGTCGTCGGTCGGGAGCGCGCGCCACCGGTCGACGGCCGCATCCCAGTCGGGGCCGTGCGGCGCGTGGGCGCGGCCGGCCAGGTACTCGAACGTCGTCTCGTCCGGCGCGATGAGTCCGGCTCGGGCGCCGCCCTCGATCGACATGTTGCAGATGGTCATCCGCTGCTCCATCGACAACGCCTCGATTGCTGGCCCGCGGTACTCGAAGACATGGCCGGTGCCGCCGGCAACGCCGATCCGGGCCAGCAGCGCGAGGATCACGTCCTTGGCGCTCACGCCGGGTGCGAGCCGGCCATCGACGCGGACCTCGTAGGTCTTCGGCCGGCGCTGGAGCAGGCACTGCGTGGCGAGGACCATCTCGACCTCGGACGTGCCGATGCCGAACGCGAGCGCCCCGAACGCGCCGTGCGTCGACGTGTGCGAGTCGCCACACACGATCGTCATGCCCGGCTGCGTCAGCCCCAGCTGCGGGCCGATCACGTGGACGATGCCCTGGCTGGGCGAGCCGAGGCCGTGGAGCGGGATGCCGAACTCCCGGCAATTGGTCTCGAGCTGGGCGACCTGGGCCGCGGCGAGCTCGTCGAGGATCGGCAGGTTGCGGGGCGTCGTCGGGACGGAGTGGTCGGCTGTCGCGACTGTGCGCTCGGGATGCCGCACGCGGACGCCTCGCCGGCGCAGGCCCGTGAACGCCTGCGGGCTCGTGACCTCATGGACGAGGTGGAGGTCGATGGCGAGCACGCTCGGCGCGCCGGGATCCTCCGCGACGACGTGGTCGTCCCAGATCTTGTCGACGAGGGTGCGCGGCTCGGCCATGGCCGCACATTCTGCCGTACCGACGTGTTTTGCCGGAATGACGCCATCCGGCCCCCTGACCGCACCCATCCCCAGCAGAGCAATCAGGATCAGTACTTCTGTGTGGGTGTTCGGGGAGCGCCCTCCCTACACATTGCATCGTGTTCTGTCCCGAGGAGCTGGCTGGTTGCTGACCCGGATCCGGTTTATCCCAAATCGCCCGCCCGATGCAGACTCGCAGGAGGCGGTCGCGACGCAGCCGCACTTCTGGTCGGCCCACCTGCAGGGCATCCGTCCGGCCGCGAGGGTCTGGATCCAGACGGCCGTCCTGGCCGGCGTCGCCGGCGGGATCTACGTGTTCTTCCTCAAGGACGTCCCGCGTCCCGGCACCCCGATCATCGCCTGGCCGCTCCTCGCCGCCGCGTTCGCGCTCGCCGAGCTGAAGGTCGTCGAGGTCCACTTCCGCCGGGAGACCCATGCCTTCTCGTTGAGCGAGTTCCCGGCCGTCATCGGCTTCTTCTCGCTCTCGCCGACCGACTACCTGCTCGCGCTCCTGGTCGGTTCCGGCGTCGCGCTCGCCCTCGCACCGCGACAGCGGCTGATCAAGACGTCCTTCAACCTCGCCAACTTCCTGTGCGTCGCGACCGTCTC
>Ga0070707_100007570_pt1 | contig 10083 bp, 13 predicted proteins | sample KBSK5502metaG_FD_65468 | JGI IMG/M metagenome (GOLD analysis project Ga0070707, IMG submission 65468) | Corn, switchgrass and miscanthus rhizosphere microbial communities from Kellogg Biological Station, Michigan, USA - KBS K5-50-2 metaG | ecosystem: Host-associated > Plants > Roots >... | reverse complement strand
CCAGATTTTCGGTGAGTCCTCGCGCGATGAGACGCGCGAGCACGTCATTGCCGCCTCCCGCGCCGCCGGTGACGATGCGTATAGGCTTGTCCGGAAATTTCTGGCCAAACGCGATGCCAGCGCTGCAAAGAACGAAAACTAATGAAGTCATCCCGATGACGAATTGCGGGTCAAGCATCGGATGCTTCGGCATCATTGTCTGCTGCGTTCCGGATTTCATCGTTGATCAATGTTTCTCGGTGTCACGCCGGTGTGCTCAGCGTGGGGCGTGCGATATTCGCTGTCCTGCGTGGTTCCGATTCCAGCAGGCGCGTGAAATCACGCACCGATTCGACGTTTTCGAATGCGTCGATCATGCGTACGGCAGCTGCCGCCACGTCGGGCGAAAGCACGCGCAGCGAGCAGTCCGAAAATTTCATTTTCAGCTGCTCAAGCGAAATCGGGTTCTGCGCGGTTCTTCCCAGCGCCTGGTCGATCTTGGCGGAGAAAATGCTGCCGTCGGCCATCGTCACGCGTATTTCGGCGCCATTGTGGTTATCTTTGGGAAACTGTTTTTCCGTGAACGGCGCGGCGTGAACGCGCGGCAGCAGCTCTCGTATCAACGGCTCGCGATACGCGTCGCCCTCGAAATGCGCGAACACAACCTTGCCGTGCAGGAGCGCGCGCGCGACACAATACTGAACGCTGAATTTTGCATCGAGCGCGCCGTTCGGCTCGGGACGGTTGGTGTGCGCGAGCCGGCGCGGCGCAGTCCATGAATCGATGCGCGCGATGTCCGCGGCATTGAACGGTCCATGCTCGCGAACCAGCGCGAGGCACGCGTCGATAGCGGCGTGCACGCCGGCGCAGCACGCATACTGTTTGTAGCATGCGCCCGGCGCGGTCACGTCGAGCGGCTTGCCCCAGTCTTCAAGTATGCGTTCGGAATCGAAGTTGCCCGGGCCGTTGAACACATTGAAGAAGCCCTGCTTGTGCTCGAACGCGTCTGAATTCGCCGTAAATCCCTTGCGCGCGAGCAGCGCCGCCATCAGCCCGCCGCGCGCGCATTGGCCGGCGTGCAGCGGTTTGGTCATGGTTCCGAAGTTGGCCTTGATTCCGGCCGCAAGCGAAGTGCTGAGCGCGAGCGCGCTTTCGGTTTGCGCCACCGATAGTTTGAGAAGCCGCGCGCACGCGGCGGCGACCGCGATGACTCCCAGGGTGGAAGTCGGATGCCAGCCTTTTTCGTGATGATAAAAGTTCAGGCCGTGGCCCAGGCGCGCACCGACTTCGAAACCTGCGGTATGCGCGAGGAGCACGTCACTGCCGCTCGCGCCGTAGGCTTCGCCGGCGGCAATCAGCGCGGGAATCATCGTTGCCGACATGTGTCCGGCCATGCTGTTCGACGTGTTGTCGAAATCGAGTGCGTGCGAAGCCGTCGCATTGATCAGCGCTGCGTCGAGGCAGGCGGCGCGGCGGCGGGTGCCCCATACCAGACTGGGTCCGCTGCTGGCTTTAAGATCGAGCACCTCGGTGACGATTTCCGGAGCGGCTTCGAGCGCGCCCGCCAGAGTGACGCCGACCGTATCGAGGACGGCGACTTTGGACCAATAGATCGCTTCGGGCGGGAGCTGCGCATAGCTCAACGCGACTACGCGTTGCGCGAGTTCGCGTGCAATGCTCATTGGGCGTTTCCTTTTCTCGTGAACCGGATAAATTTGCCGCGTGCGGTTTGAGTCGTGCCGACATGCAGTGGTTTCATGCGCTGCTATTTGATCGCAGGCCACAGGCGCGAGCCGACGACCGGCGACTCGGGCGTGTGCATGAGGTTGGGAACCGCGCGGTCCGACCACTCACCTTCGGCGGGATACATCTTGCGCAAATGGGGAAAATGCGCGTCACGCGCCTCGCGCGACAGAAACTCGTACAGCACGCCATGTTTTGCCCATCCGGAAACCGAGACGAGTTGCCGGATGCGCACGCATCCCGGCAGCCTGCCGAGTGCATCGAAGCGCCAGTCGGCATACCAGGCAAGCATTTCGTCCTCAACCGCGGTACTGCTGCCGTTGAAGGTGCCGATCTGAATGCATGCACTGAGTCCAGACTTGTTGTCGCTGCGGTTGATTTCGGGGCCGTCGCGCCGCGCGACCTCGGTCATGACGCACACACGTTCGCCGACACGCGTCGCAAGCATCGCTTTGTCGTCATCCGTCAGCTCGGCGTGAAGCTTGTCGGGAGCGTGATGTAAATACGCATCGGCGCCCTTGGAAAAAACGTGCGCCGTTGCGCCGCCGAACAAGAGCACGTAGTCGGCGCCCGCCGCAACCGCAGGGTCTTCAGTATGGCGCAGGCGCGATGCCGGCGGCACCTTATCGGACTTGTAATGCGCAGCCCACGCGACTCCGGGTTTTTTCAAAATTCCGGGGATATAGCGGCCATGGAGCCACGACAGATACGCGCTGGATTTCTCTGCGGGCAGGTTGTACCAGCTTATCCATAATCCTGCGTCGGTCACGGCGATTCCTCCTGAAAGCGGTTCAGTCTTTTTTCAGCGCGACTTCACGCAGCATGATTGGCCCGTCTTAGATAACGCGAGTCGCGGAGCGATGCGCGTCGGAATTATGAGCTATAGTGCCTAGCGCGAATTACGCGATCATACTTCAATTTTCCTGCGATCATGAAACGACTGACGCCGTTCGAGGTCATCTCGCTCTATGCGCCGCACGACTACACGCTGAAAAGCGTATTCGAATCGCGCATGCGCGGCGAACCTTCGCGGCCTTTCCTTGTCTTCGGTGAAAAGTCGTGGAGCTGGGGAGGTTTTGACGCCGCCATCGACAATGCCGCGCGCATGCTGCTGGCGCGCGGCACCCGCAAGGGCGAACGCGTCGCGATCGTCGCGGCCAACAGCGCCGCGCACGTGTTGCTGCTGTTCGCTGCGGCTCGGATCGGCGCCATCGTGGTTCCGGTCAATCCCGAGTTCGGCGTCGCCGAAGCGGGTTACGTGCTTACCCACGCGGGGGTCAGTGCGGTGGTGTGCGCGCTCGACACGCTCGAGACCATGCGCGCCGCGACGCGCGATCTTGTTCCCCAGCCGTGGTTTGCGCTTGTCGATGGCGAAGCTGCCGGCGCCCCGAGGCTTGCCGACCTGATCGATGGTGTTGCGCAAACCGAGCTGCCCGCCGACGTCTCCCCTGACGATACGTTTGCGATCATCTATACGTCAGGGACGACCGGCTTTCCGAAAGGCGTGATGCACAGCCAGCGCAATTTCGTGCTCGCCGGCGAGCGCCACGTCGCGCGCGTGCATCTGCAGCCCGACGACCGCGCGCTTTGCATCCTGCCGATGTTTCACGTTAATGCGCTGTTCAACGTCACTGCCAGCGCGGTTGCCGCGGGCGCGTGCCTGATCGTGGCGCCGCGTTTCAGAGCGTCGCAATTCTGGCGCCTCGCTGCGGATACGGGCGCGACCCAGGTCAATGTCATGGCGGCGGTCAGCACCATCCTCGCACGGCGGCCGCGCAGCGAATTCGTGCGCGAACACCAGATTCGCGTGGTGAACGGCTCGGGCTTCACGCAGGAAACGCTCGACGTGTTCAGAAATGAATTCGGTGTGCCGACCGTGATCGAGGGCCTCGGAATGACCGAAATCCCAGGCGCTTTCAGCAATCCGTTCGAGGGCCCGCACAAGCTCGGTTGCATGGGCAGGCCGGGCGTGCATCCGGACCCCGCGCAGCCGTGGACGCAGGCCCGTATTCTCGACGACGACGGAAACGACGTGGTCGAGGGCACGATAGGCGAGCTCGCGGTGCGTATCCCTACGCTCATGCAGGGCTACTATCGTGATCCCGCGCAGACCGCGGCTTCGTTTCGCGACGGCTGGTTCATGACCGGAGATCTCGTGCGGCGCGATGACGACGGCTATTTTCACTTCGTCGCGCGCAAGAAGGACATTATCCGCCGCCGCGGCGAGAACATCTCAGGCGCCGAGCTCGATCGCGTGATCAGCGAGCATCCCGATGTGTCCGAGGCGGCGGCGATCGCCGTCGATGCCGAAATCGGCGAGGAAGAGGTGATGGCGGTAGTGGTGCCCAGATCAGGTGCGGAGCTCACCGCGCGCGACATCCGCGACTGGTGCGCGCTGCGGCTCGCGGCGCACAAGGTGCCGCGCTACGTCGTGCTTGCAGATAAGCTGCCGCATACGTCCACGCACAAAGTCGCCAAGCACGAGCTCAAAAAAAATGCCGCACTGCGCGCGCAGGCGACAGACTTCCGCGCAGCGTGACCGACGTGCAGCGTACTATTTCCGGCGCTTCAGCACCTTGGAAAGATCCTTATCTTCGAGGACCGGCACGATCGTCAGTTCCATAAGATCGCTCCACATCAGAGCGAACTCGGCAAGCCGCTGAGCGTCATCGCACTCGAGCAGATCGAACCCGCCGCTGAAATCGGCGCGCGTCCAGCGCCCCAACAGCTTTACGCCCTTAGGAGGCTGGCCTCCGGTCTTCTGGAATCTCGCGATTCCCTGGTCCAACGCTTTGATGTCCGGTTTCCAGGAAAATGTCAGCATGAACTTCATGAGATTTCTCCTTTCTGTATCGCGTTCTGATTGCCGGCGAATTAAGGGGCTAACGCCAAGGGCGCTGCCGGCGACGCGTCCCAATAATAGATTAGCAGGCGGTTTATCACGCCTCCAAGAGCGGGGCCGCGGCCTACCCGGCGCGGATCAGCGCCGCTAACAGAGTCGACCACATCACGGTGAGAACAAAGGCACTCGCGAAGTAGAGCGAGAAACGCACCATGACGTTATTTGATGTCAGATGAACATAACTGTGCAGGTAGCGGAAAGCGACGTACGCCCACGCACAGCCGATCATCCAATAAGTCACCTGGTGAGTGATATAAACCAGGATGACGCCGGCATAGAACAGAACCGGCATCTCGAACAAATTCACGTAATGCCTGGATATGACTCGCAGTCGCTCAGGCTCGTTGCCGTCCGCGTAGGCGCGGAAAAACTTGATGCTAAGCTCGCCTTTTTTCACCGCGGCAATGCGCATGCGGCCCATGTACAGCAAAACAATGATAACCAGAAGAAACATCGCGAAAACGGGATATAAAATCAAGACGGATGAATCATGTGACATCGGAGAGATTCCTAGGGATGAATGCCCGTACAACGTACGAACAAGAAATTCGCCCTCACCCTGCCTTTCCGGAAGAGGATATTTTTTGCTTCCTTCGCCCGCTGGGAGAAGGATCGAGGATGAGGGAAAAGCATATGCAGAAATTTTGAGAGTACCAGAACAGATTTGTACATTCGATTTTCCTCTGATTAAGTCGAGGAACTGCGGCCGCTGCGAATGAAACCCACGACAAAGGCCACCACAGCCCCGAGCGGTCCCAATACGAATGCGCTGGTCATAGCGGTTTCGACCGAGCGATCGTGCGTATTGGACGACAATAGATCGATGAGAAAATAGCCCGCGAACGCCGCAATCAGGTAGCCGCCCAAAGCGCAGAGCACGCCAATTCCGAATCGTTTCATCGTTGCGGTTCCTGGTCGTTGCGTCCACCGTTCGCGTTGGACGTCGCTTGAGTGTTGTTCGAACGCACGGTTTCGAATTCCGTCATGTGTCTGCGCTTATATACCGGCTAAGCAGATCGCTAAAGCGCTGCATACGCACCCCACAAAAGTATGAGAGTACCGGCCAGCGACCCCACGACACCGATCATGTTGCCGAAGTAGACGAACTGATTCAAGAATGGCGGTGCGAAGGTGAGGCCACGATGGCCATAGTGCGCACCCAGAGGCAGTGCAATGGCAAACCCGTAGCCCGACGCGACGAATGCCCAGACCAATACGGCGCGCGCCGATGCGCCGAGCTGTAACTGGGGCATGACGAGAGCCACAATCAACAGTAATAGGCCGCCCATCGTAAGTCCAGAATGGGCGATTCGCCAGGCGCGCACGGCGGCCTCCGATTTACCCTGAACGATGGCGCGGCCGAACGGAACGCCCGCAAGCAGGCCCGCGAGAAGGATGACGCCGCCGTGAAGGATCAGCAGCTTCGTATGCCACATTCAACTGTCCCCGCGATCTAGAGTTACCTCGGCATCGGTTATTTTCGCACGAGGTTCGTGCCTGCCGGCCCTTCGCCAACGATATGGAGCATGACTTCCTCGTCTTTGGTCATCGCGAAATGTGGCGCGTCCCTGGGCTCAACCAGCAAGCTGCCAGGACCCAGGGCCTTCAGCTTCGTTTCGTCGAAGGTATCTCCGTAGCCGTAATACAACGTTCCCGACAGAACCGTCGCTATCCTCCACGCTTCGGAATGCGAGTGGGGCTCGATCTTTAAGTTGGCGGGCAGCCTGGTGTGAACCGCATAGATTCCAGCCCTGGAAGGATCGCCTACGAGTACCGATGAAGCGAGGTCGGGTCGCGCCGGCTCGGAAACAAACATCATCTCACCCGGGGTCAGCGTAAAAAGAGCGGCAAGATTACTTTGGGCGAGCGCGACGGCAGACGCCGCCAGTACTCCTGCAATCGCGAGCGCCGCCAGAATTGTTTTTAGTCTTTGCATGGATGTTTTTTTCCCTAACGATTTTCGTCATCAAGCGCGAAGCACCACGTTCCGCGGGAGCCGGATGACCAACGACAGCGAGCTCGATGCACTTGTTAGGCGGTATTACTAACTCATCGAAGTAACGGTCCTACTTTTGCCTCAAGCAATTCGACAAGTACAGGATCCATGTACTCAAACCGGTCGGGAATGTCGAGGCAGATGATGCGTTTCGTTTTGAGATGCGTACCAAACTTCTTGGACAGTATGCTCCGGTGCGATTGCTCCATAACAAAAATGATGTCCGCCCATTCCAACAACTCCGGCGACACGGTTGTCTCCGCATCCGGATTGGTGCCAGCCGATGCAACCTCGAAGCCGGGGCAATTCGAAAACACGCGCTCTGCAGTCGGACTGCGGAGCCGATTTTGACTGCAGATGAACAAGATACGTTTCATCGGTGACACTTAACGTTTGAGCTAAGACGCGTACGGCGGCGACAGGCCGTAGCACGTCGGCTGGGGCGAAGGGTTGGGCATCATACTCACAGAGGCTTACAGGCGCCGCTATGGCCCAAGGACTTGCTCGCGACCATTCTCGTTCCTCAATTTCAGGGAGCTCGTAGTTCCCTTGGCCTCCAGAATGAGGTAGGTGTCCTTCGTGCCAGTTGGGCCAGCGAAACTCAGACCCGAAGCTGGCTCGGAGGAGGCGATCTTGACTGATGGACGCCCACGTTCAGTGATGAGACGCAGCAGTACGGTCTCAGCCTGCTCATCGCCGTTCGGCGACTTGGAGGCAGGTAGCACGTTAATGCTCGCGCGTACGCGACCTTGCGCGTCTACAATTTCGAGGGCACGGCCTCGCAAAACAGGTGACTCGCTTTGAGCGAACGCTAGGTGGAATTGCTGCGCAACCGTAAGAAGCAGGAGCGCGAGATTCACTACCGTTATTGCAAAGAGACTTCGTGGGGTCTTCATGCGGTGGCCTCCAAATTTGGAAGAACGCGAACGTGTGTCGAAGCGGAGAATGCGCTATGACGCCCAACGTTTCCGATCAGCTGCCGACTTTACCGGTCGGCTGCATCGGGTGGTTATGCTGCAGATTCAAGATGGTCTTCCCATCCGGGGAACACCAAAACGGCGGGATGGCACTTGAGTGCGCGTGCGATCACTTTGGCGCGTTCGACCCCGAGGCGCACGCGATCGTTCTCAATCGCAGAAAGCGTTGCCTGTGGTATCCGGGTGCGCGCGGCGAGCTCATTCTGGCTAAGGCCCTGCAATTCGCGGATGATGCGGACGGACTCGCCAACAGAAACATTAATGCGCTTTTTAGCGGGACGAAACTGACTCATTACGGCCTCCGATAATCATGTGCGGTGATTGAAATCACCTGAAATAACTGCTGTTCCGGCGCAGTGCGGTAAATAATGCGGTACTGCACGCCGAGCCGTGAGGACCGATGCCCTTTCCACTCTCCCGCCAGCGCCTCGTCGTGAAAACCCTTAATCAAGCGCAGGCCAGGCGGCCCGGAGAGTACGGCGAGATCCTTCCATTTCTCGTACCGCTTCAGAACTTCGCGGGGGATCGCCGAGAGCTGTTTGTCGACACGCCGGTGTTCCTCGATCCGCCACATGCCATATTATGGCTATACTATATATGGTATGTCAAAGGCGAGTCATTTTGCGGCATAAACGAATAAGCTAACCGGCGAGGCGGAATCTTGCCCCGATATTGTTGACACGGGGTATTCATGCCTGCAGTTTCTCATACGTCGCGGGCGACACGTAGTTAAGCGATGAATGAAGTCTATCGCGGTTGTAGAAAGGGAGATAGCGCCGGAGAGTTTGCCTGACCTCGCTATCGTCAGTGAAGGTGTAGCCGTGAAACACCTCGGATTTCATCGAGTGGAAGAACGACTCGATAAAGGCGTTGTCGGTTACTTTGCCGGGACGATTCATGCTTTGGGTGATGCCCAACTCCGCGATGCGCTGCTTGAATGCGCCGGCGGCATACTCAATGCCTCGATCAGTGTGGAAGATCAGACCCGCGCCCGGCCGGCGGTTGTGAACCGCATGGTTCAATGCGGCGAGCGTGAGTTTGACGTCTTTGCGCAGCCCGAAGCTCCAACCCACGACCCTGCGGCTGCACTTGTCCATCACCACCGCCAGGTATCGATAGACTGCACCGACCTTGAGATAGGTGATGTCGCCCACCCACACGCGGTTCGGCTGCGTAATCGCGATGTCGAGTTGGCGGTTGGGAATGAGCGCGAAGTAGTGCTGCAGCTTCCGATTGGTGTAGCGGATTGTGGCCACGCGTGCTTTGATGCCGTGTGCCCGCATGATGCGCGCGACCCGGTTCTCGCTCACGCGGCAGCCCTGACGATCGAGCGCCCGGTGCACGCGCGGACTGCCATAGGTGCCGCGACTGTCGCGGTGAATCTTCTCAATTTTCTCGCGCAAAGTCGCATTCGCCTGTGCGCGCTTGCTCGGATGACTGTGCTGCCAGCGATAGTAGCCTGCGCGCGTCACTCCATACACCCTGCACATCAGGGCAACTTGGTGTTCGGCCCGGTTTGCTTCGATGAATTCGAAGACTTCCGCTTTTGATCGGAAGCAAACCGGATGGCTTTTTTTAGGAGTGTGTGCTCCTCTTTGAGAACCTTGTAGCGCCGTTCCAGATCTCTGAGGCGTCTTAACTCCGCCTTCGTTTGCACATCAAGCTTCGCACTCTTGGCCACGATCACCCCGTCAGCTACTCGATTGACCACCAACAACGCAGTTCCTAAAAACCGGTTTGCGTTCCAGCATATCTATTACCATCGGCGAGATCCTTCTCGTGCAGTGCCTTGACGCGAACGAGGTGCTGCTGCAACAAAGGCGGGCGTGGTGTGCGCGTCGGAGCCCGGAGCAGGGGCCCCACGTGGTGGGGATGTGATGGCGCAGGCGCGCGTTACGACTGCGAAATTATTTCGACGCGTTCTGCCAGCTTCGGGGTCACACCTACAGGCTGCGCCTGCAGGCACTGCTCCGCCCTTCGCAGTCGAAGCCCGCTCGATCGCGCGCAGCAGCCGACGGCGCAGTATCGTGTCGTTCGGCACCGAACTTCTGCTTGACCTTGTTTATGCATAGTCCCCCAGTCCCTGATCGCCTGCGTCATCGAAGCCTGCGGCTTACAGCGGGCTCGTCCGGATCGGCAGGGGTGCGAGCGGCAGCGCTGCGCCTTCCGGAACCGCGGTGCGCGCGACGTTCATGACCATCGCGAGCAGCGCGTAGTAGCCGGCGACTCCGAGCACGTCGATCACCCCTTGCTCGCCGAACTGCTTGACGGCACGCGCGTAGGTCGCATCGCTCGCGCCCTTGTTGTTGAGAACCTCCGTCAAGAGGTCGTAGACGATTTCTTCATCCTGCGCCATGCCGGACGGACGCCGACCTTCGCCGACCGCGTCTGCGATCGCGCGCGTGAGGCCGGCATCAAGCGCCTGCCGGTAATGCGCCCACCATTCGAACTGCTGGTTCCAGTGCCGCGCTGCGATGATCGCCGCA
>Ga0070707_100007568_pt1 | contig 10085 bp, 7 predicted proteins | sample KBSK5502metaG_FD_65468 | JGI IMG/M metagenome (GOLD analysis project Ga0070707, IMG submission 65468) | Corn, switchgrass and miscanthus rhizosphere microbial communities from Kellogg Biological Station, Michigan, USA - KBS K5-50-2 metaG | ecosystem: Host-associated > Plants > Roots >... | reverse complement strand
GTGCGGTCGCCGCTGATCCCGGCATTGAGCACGCCGCGCGCCGCCATGTGATCCTGCCATACTCCGGCATCGAAATGTTCGGTCAGGGAATCGCCCAGAAACAGCACTCGGTGCGGCTGGGTTTTGACGGCGGCGTTGATCTGCTCGAACCGCGCCCGGGCATGTCCGTTTTCGCGCGGCCTCGGCGGCGTCGGGGTCTCCTGGGTAAACGGCCCGCAATTCAGCAGCGATTGTGCCTCGCCCGGCGCGGGGCAGAACCCCAACAGCAGCGCCAGCAGACCGGCAACAGCGATCCCGGTTCCGGTCTTCATCCGCAACGCTCTCTGATATGGCCGAGACGATCCGTGGCGGTGCCAGTAGACCGCAACCGTGAGGCTAGATTGACCGCCGCCGGCCCGCAAGCGTCGCCGCCCGGGGCGGCGTGGTGGGCGGTGTGGTCACGATCCGAACCCCGCGACGGCGCGCGCGATTTCCGCTATTTCTAGCCCGATGAAAGATAGGCCCGATGAAAGATAGGATTGTACCTCATGACCTTGCACCGCAGGAGCAGCTGAGCGCTTCGGTCCAGCCGCTGACCTTGCCGAAAGGCCTGTACACCTTCTCGGTCAGATCGGCCGATCCGGAACGGGTTGCGGAACTCGGCGGGCTGATGCTGCCGGCGCTGCATGTCGGCCTCGGCCCGAGCGTCCCGCAGGACGGCATCGAATTCCTCTCCGGACGCGACGATGGCGCGCACTGGCTGTACGCGGCGGGCGACATGCTGGTCGCCAAAATCGTCGATCGGCCGGTGACCCTGCTTTTGACCTCGGTGCGCGCTGCCGGGGAGCAGCCGCTCGACATCGAGGTCGATCGGCTCGATGCGCGATCCGAGCCACGCGCCGCCGGCGAGGCGGTGGCCCAGGACGAGCCCCAGACCGAGCCGCAAAGCGAGCCCGCGAATGAAACCGAAGCGGCGGTGCGGCTGCAGATTTCGGCGCATATCAGCAACCGCGGCGATGTCGTCTTTATCGATACCGAATGGAGCGGCCGGCTTGGAGACGGCATGTCGATCGAGGCCTTTTCGGTGATCCCGCTCGACCGGCTCGTGGCGTCTGACATCGAATACAAGGGGCTGACCGGCGCCGGGTTCGAAAGCCCGTGGCTCAGCAACGGCGAGGCGTGCGGCACGCGGGGCATGGGGATACCGCTGGTCGGGTTTGCCGTGCGGCCAAAGCCCGATGCCGCGGCCTTGGGTTATGACTGCATCTACCGCGGCTACTTCCGCTCCGGCGCGATCAGCGAGCCGGTCAGCAATGGCGAGTTGTGCCGGTCGGGGACGGGGGATGATCCGCTCGAAGGCATCGAGCTTCGCATCCTGCCGGCGCGCCTCGGCGCTGGCGGTTCAGCCGCGAGTGAACCGAGCGGGCCGCGCCGCGCCGGCTCCGGCAGCCGCTAGAGCCGGCCGCTCGAAGGCGAGGGCTGCATGCCATGAGAGGAGCGGCCGAGGAGCCCCTGCAGACCCGCCGCAAATTGCTGGTCAATTTGGGCAGCGGTCCGAGAAGGCTGACGCGGCTGCCGGCGATGTTCGCCGAGTGGCGCGAGTTTCGCGTCGATGTCGACCCGGGTGCGGAGCCCGATCTGGTAGCCGACATCACCGACCTGTCGGCGATCAAAAGCGGCACGGTCGACGCCGTCTGGTCGGCCCACGCCATCGAGCATCTCTATCTTCACCAGGTGAAGAGAGCGCTCGAAGAGGCCCACCGCATCCTCGCCGACGACGGGTTCCTCTGCCTGATCGTGCCCGATTTGCAGGCGATCGCGGGCTATCTGGTCAACGATCGCTTGCTCGATGTCGTCTACGAATCGGCTGCCGGTCCCGTTACCGCGCACGACATGATTTTCGGCTTTGGCCACGATCTGGCGCTCGGCCATACCCACATGGCGCACAAATGCGGCTTCACAGCGGGCGTCATGCTGCAAAAATTGAAGGAGGTCCGGTTCGCCGAGATCGTTCTGCGCCGCCGTTCCAATCACGAGCTCGCGGCGGTTGCCTGCAAGCGCGCGCCGGCGAGTACGGCGCAGCGGGAGGCGTTGCTGACCGCGCTGGAGCTGTAATCTCTCTGACGGCCGCGATGCGAGGGGAGATCGGATGAAAATCTATCGCGGCGGGCGCAGCCTCGACGGCGCGGTCGTCACGGTTGACGGAAAGCCGCTGCCGCCGCGTCACGATCTGAAGCGGCTGTCGGCGACCGGCTTCGAATGGACCTATGAGGGCGCCGGCCCGGCGCAGCTGGCGTTGGCGCTGCTGGCTGATCACCTCGGCGACGACGCGCAGGCCCTTGCTCTCTACAAAGCTTTTATGATCCGGGTCGTCGCCGAGCTCGACAATTCCTGGGAGTTGAGTTCCGCCGATATCGAGGCGGCGCTCGCCGGGCTCAGAAACTGAGCCCGGCGCGTTCGCGCTTCCGGCGGTCTATTCGGCCGGCGCCCGCACCGGCGCCGGCCTGGCGGCCGGGGCGGCGAGTTCGTCGTCCATCTCCTCCAAGGTGCGGCCCTTGGTTTCGGGCCCGAATGCATAAAACCCGATCACGCCGAGGATGTACCACGAGGCAAAGTAGAGGAAGGCCGGGCCGAGCATCACCAGGTTGGGCGCCGCAGGTTTTATGATGTCGCCGGCGCCCATGATCAGTGCGAGGCCGAACGGGCCCAGGACTTTGCCGCCGATGTTACCGACACCGTAGCAGAACCCCATGCCGCTGGAGCGCAGCCGGGCCGGCCAGATCTCCGACATATAGGGTCCGACGACCGTGTAGATCGCGCTGCTGAAAAAGCCCTGGGCCACAATCAGCATGTAGAATACGGACCAGCTGCCGATGTAAGCGTCGTAAAGATAGCCGGCGAGCACGATCAGGATCGCCGACATCACGCAATACAGGGTGCCCGAGCCGCGCCGCCCGAGGGGTTCGATCAACGCGGTGATGCTGAACCGGCCGAGAATCGCGGCCAGATTGACGAAAATCATCAGGAAGGCGGCGTGCGCGGGGCTCGTGTTGAGGACAATGACGAGCAAGGTTGCGCCCCACAGGCCGAGCGAAGAACCGCCGGTCTGCGTCAGTCCGGTTAGACAGCCGGCGGCGACCAGCCGGGGATACTTGAACAGGTCGAGCCAACGCGTCTTCTCGGCAGCCGGCACCGCGGCGGGCAGCGTGATCTCCTTGGGATCGATCATCAGCGCCCAGGCAAGCGACTTGCGGGCCTCTTCCATGCGGCCCATCCGCATCAGCCAGCGCGGCGATTCCGGGACCCAGTAGCGGATCATGAACACCAGTACGAGCGGCGACAGGCCGATCAGGAACAGGCCGCGCCAGCCGATGACCGGCAGCAGCGACGCGGCGATGATGCCGGCCAGCATGCTGCCTGCCGGCAGCAAGGTGGTGATCAGCGCGCTGACCCAGCCGCGCTTGTAGGCGGGCATGAATTCCTGCACGAGCGGCAGGTCGATGGTGAAAATGCCGGCATTGCCGATGCCGACAAAAAAACGGAAGAACATCAGGAACAGCCAGCCGGGGATAAGGCCGTCCGGACCCGGCGTGAACACCATGACCCCGGTCGCCAGCGAGATCGTGACCGCCGACCAGATGAATACGGTGCGCCGGCCGATCTTGTCGCCGAGCCAGCCCCACACAAACGCGCCGGGTACCGCGCCGAGGCCGGAGGCCAGCAGGATTGCGCCGCCTTGCCAGTAGGGCAGCTGCCATTCCTTGGTCAGCGCCGCGGTGACGTAGCCGATCAGGAAGAAATCGAAGAAATCGAGCAGATCCGCGACGTTTGCGGTGCAGATCAGCTTCCATTGATTAGAGGTAAGCTTCTTTTGTTGCTCCAAGCGCTCGAGCATCAACTCCTCCCGCTACGCCCGGCGCTTTTTGGCTCTGCCGGGTTGGCTGCCTGTTACCTCCTCTGTTCGTTTCGGGGCGGCTTGTGCCGTTCTCCCTGGATTGCCGCCACGCTAAGCGAGGCCTGTGGGAAGTGTCAAATCACGGTGGGAATGGCTGGAGGAACGCGCAAAAAAACGGCCGGGCACGAGGCCCAGCCGATATCGGCTGCCGAGAGGCGTGGCGCTACACAGCCGGGGCTCGCGCCGGTGCTGCAGCCTCCGCCGGAGCGTCGTGGGCGATGTCCATTTCCTCGAAGGTGCGCCCCTTGGTCTCGGGGCCGAACACCCAGAAGCCAATGATGCCGAGGATGTACCAGGCGGCGAAATAGACAAAGGCCGGGCCGAGCATTTTGAGATTTGGCGCGGCCGGCTTGATGATGTCGCCGGCGCCCATGATCACCGCCAGGCCGGCCGGCCCCAGCACCTTGCCGCCGAGATTGCCGACGCCATAGCTCATGCCCATGCCGCTGGAGCGCAAGCGGGCCGGCCAGATCTCCGACATATAGGGTCCGACGACCGTGTAGATCGCGCTGCTGAAGAAGGTCCCGGCGACCATCAGGATGTAGAACAGCGACCAGGTGCCGATATAGACGTCGTAGAGGTACCCCGCGGACACCAGCAACAGCGCCGCCATCCCGCAGGCGAGCGTGCCAGCGCCGCGCCGCCCCATCGGCTCGATTAGCGCGGTGATGAAGAACCGGCCGATGATACCGGACAGGCCGGTGAATACCATCAGGTACGCGGCGTGCGCCGGGGTTGTGTTCAGCACGATCACCAGCAACGTCGCGCCCCACAACCCGAACGAGGCGCCGCCGGTCTGGGTCATGCCGGTCAAACAGCCGGCGGCGACCAGCCGGGGATACTTGAAGAGGTCAAGCCAACGCGTCTTCTCGGCGGCCGGCACCGCGGCGGGCAGCGTTATCTCTCTGGGGTCGATCATCAATGCCCAGGCGAGCGACTTCCGCGCCTCCTCCATGCGGCCCATCCGCATCAGCCAGCGCGGCGATTCCGGCACCCAGTAGCGGATCATGAACACCAGCACGAGCGGCGACAGCCCGACCAGGAACAGGTAGCGCCAGCCGATCAGCGGCAGCAGCCACGCGGACACCAACCCGGCCAACATGCCGCCGCCCGGCAACAGCGTCGTGACCAGGGCGCTGACCCAGCCTCGCTTGTAGGCGGGGATGAACTCCTGCACCAGCGGCAGATCGATCGTGAAGATGCCGGCATTGCCAACGCCGACAAACACCCGGAAGACCACCAGGAACAGCCAACCCGGGATCAACGCGTTTGGTTCCGGCGTGAACACCATGACGCCGGTGGCCACCGAGATCGTGACCGCCGACCAGATGAATACGGTGCGCCGGCCGATCTTGTCGCCGAGCCAACCCCAGATGAAGGCGCCGGGAACCGCGCCAAGGCCGGAAGCCAACAGGATCGCGCCGCCCTGCCAATAGGGCAGCTGCCATTCCTTGGTCAGCGCCGCGGTGACGTAGCCGATCAGGAAGAAGTCAAAAAAGTCCAACAGATCCGCGATGTTTGCGGTGCAGATCAGCTTCCACTGATTCGACGTCAGCTTTTTCTGTGCTTCCAGCCGCTCAATCATCCACGCGCTCCCGTTCGCCGGCGGGGGCGACGTCGATCGGGTAAGCACAGGCGCGATGCGGCCAACGTCCTGGGTGGTTTCTTGTGAGCTGTTTTCTGGGTGAGGGAAATCTCGGTATGAAGCCTCGCGCTGTGCCGGTGCCGACCGGGCGCCGGACCCTCTCCTGTTCAATCCTTAATCTGTGGCGGCGTTTTTCCGCTCTGTTGTTGTGACGGCCGCTTTCGCGGCCGTCGGCCCAACAATAAGCCAGCCCGCTGGAGTTTCAAACAAAAACGGCCGGGGACAAGGACCCGGCCATCGGCTCAACACAAAACGGCCGGGCGCTGGGCCCGCCACCCTTCAAACAAAAACGGCCGGGCGCTGGGCCCGGCCGTATCGAGGGTTCGTCCGGTTGGCTGCTTTAGTCGCGGCGCGTTCCCAGCAGCTGCAGCAGCATCATGAACAGGTTGATGAAGTCGAGATAGAGCCTGAGCGCGCCCATGATCGCCTGCTTGCTGGCGGTCTGACCATCAGCGTACTGGTATTCGTAATACGTCTCCTTGATCTGCTGCGTGTCCCAGGCGGTCAGCCCGACGAACACGATGACGCCGATTACGGAGATCGCGAACTGCAGCGCCGACGACTGCAGGAAGATGTTCACCAGGCCGGCGATGATTATGCCGATCAGGCCCATGAACAGGAACGAGCCGAACTGCGACAGGTCGCGCTTTGTCGTGTAGCCGTAGAAGCTCATCGCCGCGAAGGTGCCGGCGGTGATAAAGAACACGCGCGCGATGCTTTCCCCGGTAAAGACGAGAAAGACCGAGGCAAGCGACAGCCCCATGACTCCGGAATAGATCCAGAAGAGGGCCTGCGCCGTGCCCGCCTGCATCCGGTTGATGCCGAAGCTGAGCCACATGACGAGACCGATCGGCGCCAGCATCAGCACGAACATTAACGGCGAATGTGCCAGTGCCGGGTGAGCCGACAGGTATTGGGCGAAGACGTAGGCGACGATGCCGGTAAGCGCTAGCCCCGACGCCATGTAGTTGTAGATGCGAAGCATATAGTCCCGCAGGCCGACATCGATGTCGACCTGGACACCTGCCGCCGGCCGCACCGTCCAGCGGGGCTGCGAACCGAGAGCCATAGAACCCCCTTCACAGAGAAGCAGCGAGGCTAATTCCTCGTGCGCCCGATATTGGCATAACCCTAAGGCATTTCAATAATACTCCAAGGGTGGGGAGGGCGGGTGGAAACCGGGATCAACAGCCGCCGTTGCGCCGCTTTATCGTGCCGAACGGGTGCTCGACGGTGCATCGCCTGATCCTCATCAGGCTGGGATCGGCGTAGATGGGGCGCTCCATCCGATCGAGGGCGCCTTGGTCGATCAGCCGATGGATGGTTCGCTGAGCGCCGGGCGTGCATTGCGCCTTCAGCCGACAGTCCTTGCAGGCGGGCGTCCGGTGGCGGACCGCGCGGTTGCGCGTGTGCGTAGGCCGCAACGTGCCTAAAGCCAGCATCGCTTGCCCGTGCGAAGCAAGTTTCGGCTTCGCCTCGGCCATCAAATGGCCGCGGCGCCCGGTCCGCTCCCGACGGTCAGCGCGTCAGCACGAGGTGGGTCGCCAGCTCCGTTGGGACCGCCTCCGTCACCCGATACCCAAGGCCTGGCAGATCAACGCCTGAGAACAGGGATTCACCGCGGCCCAGAACGACGGGCGACAGCGCCAGGTGCAACTCGTCGATCGCTCCTGCGAGCAGGTATTGGCGGATCGTCGAAACTCCGCCGCCGATCTTCACGTCCAGGTCGCCCGCGGCGGCCTCGGCCTGGGCGAGCGCCGCCTCGATCCCGTCGGTGACGAAATGGAAGGTCGTCCCGCCCTCCATCACGATTGGCGCCCGGGCGTGGTGGGTGAGGATGAAGGTCGGCGCGTGATACGGGGGATTGTCGCCCCACCAGCCCTTCCACGCGTCGTCCGGCCATTCGCCGCGGATCGGGCCGAACATATTGCGGCCGAGGATGAAGGCGCCGAAGCCTTCCGCCGTGGCGCGGGCGAAGCGATCGTCAGTCCCGCCGTCTTCCCCGACCATCGATCGAAAGGTCCGGGTCGGGTAGAACCAACTGTGCAACTCCTGGCCCCGTTTGCCGAGCGGATGCTCCAGGCTCTGGTCCGGGCCGGCCCCGAAGCCGTCGATGGACACTCCAAAACCCGCTACGCGCACCTTGCCCATGGGGGTCTCCATCTGATCGTGAACTGCAACCAGTTGAGGATTACCAGACTGGCTTAGCCAGAAGCACGCGTGGGATGAGTTTCTGCACAGCCTGGGGGGAGGGAGTCCGGCGCGTGATGGAGGAGGGCAGTTTTTATTCGTTGCGCAGATACGCGGCGGGTTTGGCGCCAAGCGCATGCCAGGTGCCGGCAAAACCCAGCACCACGGTCAGCAGCACGGCGAGCCCCAGGATGACCGCGAGCGGCGCCGGCAGAAACAGCCATTCGCTGCGCATCGGCCCTGTGACCAGCGCATAGGCCGCGACGGTGCCGATCCCGGCGGCAACAATCGCCGTCACCAGGCCGAGCAGCCCGTGCTCCAGCAAAAACGCCGCGGCGATCGTGCCCCGCGTCGCGCCCAATACCTTCAGCACGACGGCGTCGTAGACGCGGCGGCGATGGCCGGCGGCGACCGCGCCGCCGAGCACCAGTATGCCGGCGGCAAGGGTGAGCAGCGCCACCAGATGCAGCGCCGTGGCGATCGTCCCGATCACCCGCGCCACCGCGGCCAGCCCTTCCCGCACCGGGATCGCCGAGACATTCGGGAAGCGCTCGGTCACCTGCCGCACCAGCGCCTCCTCCGCCGCCCCCGGCGGGACATAGACCGCGGCGAGATGGGTCTGCGGCGCGCCTTCGAGCGTGCCGGGCGCGAACACGATCGCGAAATTGATCCCAAGCCGCGCCCAGTCGATCTGGCGCAAATTGGCGATCGTCGCAGTGATCTCGCGGCCGAGCAGGTTGACGCTCAGCGTGTCGCCGATCTTCAGCCCCATGCCGTGCGCCAGCTCGGCATCGAACGAGACGAGCGGCGGGCCGTGGTAGCCGGCCGGCCACCAGCTGCCGGCGACGACACGCGACCCGGCCGGTGGTTCGGCGGCGTAGGTCAGCCCGCGGTCGCTGCGCAAGGCCCATTGCGCCTCGGCGGCAACCTCGGCCGTCTCGACCGGCCTGCCGTTGAGGCGGGTGATCCGCCCGCGCAGCATCGGAACTTCGGAAAAGCTCGCCTCCGGCACCGCCCGCACGATCGCGGCGAAACCGGCGAGCTGGTCCGGCTGGATGTCGATAAAGAAATCGGCCGGCGCGTGCTCGGCGAGCCGGCTCTCGACCTCGACGGCGAGATTGCCTTGCACCAGCGCCACCGCCGCCAGCACGCTGAGGCCGAGCCCCAGCGACAGCACGACCCGCGCGGTCGGCGCACCGGGACGGTGCAGATTGGCGATCGCCAGCCGCAGCACCGGCCGCGACGGCCGCGGCAAGCGCCGCGCCACCGTTACGATCAGCGTGCCGGCGAGGCGGAACAGCGCAAAGGCGGCGACCGCGCCGCCGGCATACCACAGCGCGACGCGGCGGTCGGGGGCGGTCGCCATGACCAGCGCCGCCAGGGCGAGCGCCGCCGCGATCGTCGTGGCCGCGACCGGCGCCGGCACGCGCCGCCGCGCCGGTGCGATGCTGTCGCGAAACAGCGCGCCGGCGGGTATCCGTCCGATTGTGGCGAGCGGCCACAGCGAGAACACCAGCACGGTCAACAGCCCGCTCAGCGCCGCGATGGCGAGCGGCAGCGGATAGACGCCAAGCCGCAACTCGGCGGGCAGCAGCCCCGTCAACAGCGGCGCGATCGCCGCCGGAACCAGGCCGCCGAACAGTAGCCCGGCGGCGATGCCGGCGAAGGCGAGCGTCAGGATCTGGATCAGATAAGCGGCGAAGATCACCCGCGTCGAGGCGCCGAGACATTTCAAGGTCGCGATCGCCTCGGTCTTGCTTGCGACATATCCGGCGACCGCGTTGCCGATGCCGATCCCGCCGATCAGCAGGGCGCTGATCCCGACCAGGTCGAGGAAGAAGCCGACCCGCTCGATAAAGCGCTGCAACGCCGGCGAGGCGTCGGTGGCGCCGCGGATCTGCCAGCCGGCCTCCGGGAAGGCGGCGTGGGCGCGGCTCGTCCAGCTCCCGGGATCGGCGCCGGGCGGCAGTTTCAGCCGGTACTCGTAATTGACCAGCGCACCGGGCCGGATCAGCCCGGTGGCCGCCAGCGCCGCCTGCGACACGATGATCCGCGGGCCGAAGGCGAGGCCGCCGAACGCGGCATCGGGCTGGCGCTCGATGATCGCACGCAATTCGAGTTCGGCATCGCCGATGCGGAACCGCTGGCCGAGCTTCAGCCCGAGCCGGTCGGCTATCGCGGCCTCTGCCGCCGCGCCGAAGATTCCGCCATCGCGGTTCAGAGCCGTCGCCAGCGGCAATGCCGGCCCCAGTGCAATCCCGCCGTAAAGCGGGTAGGCGCCGTCCACCGCCTGCAATTCGATCAGGCTGCGCTTGC
>Ga0070707_100007562_pt1 | contig 10088 bp, 11 predicted proteins | sample KBSK5502metaG_FD_65468 | JGI IMG/M metagenome (GOLD analysis project Ga0070707, IMG submission 65468) | Corn, switchgrass and miscanthus rhizosphere microbial communities from Kellogg Biological Station, Michigan, USA - KBS K5-50-2 metaG | ecosystem: Host-associated > Plants > Roots >... | reverse complement strand
GCGGCGCATAGAAGGCCGGATCAGTCATCGATTCCGCGAAGGAAAAGCGCATCGCTATTTCGTTCGAGCAGCCTGCAGCTGCTCGCTCAGATTCTTCATCGCCTTGGCGAAGAGTGATCCCATCAGCTTGCCCGCGACGGGCATCCCAGCGATGAACAGCGCGCGCGGGTCGATCGTGAAGGTCCAGCGCACGACGCTCCCTCCGGCCGCAGGCGAGATGACCCAGTCTTCGACGAGCGCGCGCGCGATCGGCACGGAGCACTCGTCAACGCGGTACGCCCAGCGCGTCGGCGCGTCCCACGCCAGGATCGTCTCCCTATATGTGGTTCCGGCCATCGACACTTCGCGCTTGGATCCAACCCCGTGTGGCCCGGGCCCGTGATACCGAGCATCTCTCGACAGCCCGGGGAACCACGTCCACGTCGACGGCTCGGCGCTGATCGCCGCGAAGACGTCTTCGGGCGGAGCGGCGACGGGCTCTTCGAAGTCCCAGCGCTTCGGTGCGCGCTCCAAGAACGCGAGGTCTTCGGCGCGGAGCTTGTTCATCAGTCTTCTCCTAGTAGCCGGCGGCGATATCGACGAGGCCTTCGAGCGGCTCACCCTTGTCGTACCGCCTGAGGTTGTCGGCGAACAACTCGATCGTGCGCTTCATCGTGTCGGGAGAGCTCCACGAGATGTGCGGCGTCAAGCGCACGTTCGGGTGGGTGTACAGCGGATGCCCGGCGGGAAGCGGCTCGGGGTCGACGACGTCGAGGTTCGCGCGCGCGACCGTGCCGTCGTCGAGAGCCGCGAGCAACGCATCCTGATCGACGATGGTGCCGCGCGATATGTTCGTGAGCGTGACACCCGGCTTCATGTCTGCGAACGCAGCCTTACCGAGCACGTGATACGTGTCCTTCGTCGCGGGGAGGGTGACGACGAGGTGGTCTGCGCGCATCAATACGTCTTGAAGATCTTGTGACAGCTCGACGCCGGCGAGGCTGGGGCCGTCGTTCGTGCGACGAACGGCCACGACGCGCGCGCCGAACGCGAGCGCGAGGCGCGCGACCTCCGTCCCGATCGCGCCCAGCCCGAGGACGCCGACCGTCTTCCCTCGCACGCTGCCGAGCCGTGCGGTGTTCCACTGGGCGGGTGGCGATGTGATCCACCGCTCCGGTAGCTGTTTCTCGAACGCGAGCAACTCCGCCAGCACGAACTCGGCGATCGCAGGCGCAGCCGCCCCGCGAGACGACGTGAGCTGTCGGTCGCCGACGGCGTCGAGCGGGAACCCATCGACGCCCGCGCCGAGCACGTGGATCCAGCGCACATGGGAGGTCAGCTTCGTAGCCAGCGCGGCGTGATCCGTCGGCAACGCTACAAGCACGTCGCTCGTGCCTTGATCTGCGAACGTCACGCCGGGCACATGCCGCTCGAGCAATGGAACCATCTCAGCGTCGAACCGGCCGAGGTGCGTCAGCACGATGCGCGCGTCAGGCATCGGTCCGCGCGACGTCCTTGAGGACGCCGATCTGATGAACGGCGGCGAGGTTGTCCGCGAGGTACTCGGGCGCCTCCGTCGTTTCGATGAACCAACCGGTCGGGCACATGGTCAGGATCTCGACGAACGTGAAACCGAGCCCGGTCACCTGCCGCTCGAACGCTGTGGTGATCATCTGCTTCGTCAGCGCGACGTTGTGCGCGTTGTTGACTGCGCCGCGCGCGACGTAGGCGGACCCGTCGATCCCGGCGAGCATGTTCGCGAGCAGGATCGGATGGCCGTGGTCCTCCGCCGTCCGGCCGTCCAACGTGTTCTTCGTGCGTTGCCCGATCACCGTCGTTGCCGTCATATGTCCGCCGGTCTCGCCGAAGACGCCGTTGTTCAGCATGATGCATGTGACGTTTTCCCCGCGAGCAGCCGTGTGGATCACCTCTTGCAGGCCTTCGTTCACCATGTCGCCGTCGCCTTGCACAGTGAACACGAACGCATCGGGCTTCGCGCGCTTCACACCGGTCGCGAGCGAAGGCGCGCGCCCGTGCAGCGCCTGCAGCACCTCGACGTCGAGGTTGTTCGAGAACGCCGTGTAACAGCCGATGCCGAATACGCCGATCGTGCGTTGGACCAAGCCGAGCTCCGACACCGCTTCGACGGCCGCGCGCATCGCGACGGGCTCGCCGCAGCCGGGACAGAGGTGGTGCGTGCCGACGTCGATCAGGTCCGGGGTGAAGTCGCGGACCAGCGTTGCGGGCTGCGACGGCGGGCCGCCGCTCGGAACGATGTTGTGCCCTTCGTGTTCGGTCATCGCGCGAACACCTCCTCGATGCGCGCGCGCAAGACCTGCACGTCGAGGTCCGGCGCGATCCCGAAGCCGGAGCTGTCGAGGCTGAGTCCGCCTATGAACGTCACCGGCGCGGCACCCAACACGGCCAAGCGCACATCGTCGATCATCTGGCCTTGGTTGTTCTCGTACACCGCCACTGCGCGCGCGCCGGTGCATGCAAGCACAACCGCCTCGGACGGGAACGGGTACAGCGTGATCGGACGCACGAATCCGATCGGGAGGCCTTGGGCCCGCAGTGCTCGCACGGCTGCTCGAACGTACCGGCCCGGCGTGCCGAACGCGACCACGACGACTTCGGCGTCGTCCGTCGATTCCGTTTCAACGAGCGGCCTTACGCCGGCCGCCATCTCGGCGGTCGCTTCCGCGCAGCTCGCGTAGTGCGTGGCGAGGTTGTAGCCGGCTTGGTTCTTGCGTTTGAACGCGCCCAATGGAGAGAGCAGCTTCGCGCGACCGGTCCCGCCCGAGCGGCCGTCGAGCGCCCAGCTCGTGTCTCGCTCGTCGGATGCCGGGGCCGCGATCTCGACCGAGGTTGCCGTGTGCGCGAGGTAGTAGTCGCCGAACACCAGAACCGGGTTGCGCCAGCGGAACGCGAGGGCGAACGCCTGCTGCACCAGCGTCACCGCTTCCGTGATGTCGGCCGGAGCGAGCACGATGTGCCGGTAATCGCCGTGACCCCCGCCGCGCGTCGCTTGGAAGTAGTCGCCTTGGGCGCGCGCCATGTTCAATACGACGAGCGGCAAGCGCGCGAGGGTGATCTCGGCGAGCGACTCTTGCATCAGCGACAAGCCTTGGCCGGTCGACCCCGTCGCTGCCGGTGTGCCGGTCGCAGCAGCGCCCCACGCCATCCCGATCGCTTCGAGCTCGCTCTCGGCGTTCATGCATGCGCCGCCGACGCCGGGCAGCAGCCGCGCCATGTGCTCGAGCACTTCCGTGAAGGGCGTCATCGGATAGCCGGCGAAGAAGCGGCATCCCGCGGCGATCATCGCCTCCGCGATCGCTTCCGATCCTTCGAGCAGCCGGGTGCTCATTCGCTCACCACCAGCTCGATCGGCTCGTCGTACTTGTAGACCTGGAACACGAAGTCCGGACAGATCTGGGCGCAGATGCGGCAGCCGGTGCACCCGGGGGATAGGACCGGGTACGCGTAACCGCGCGCGTTGAGCTCGTGGCTGGTCATCGTGAGCACGCCGGGCGGGCATGCGTCGATGCAGAGGTCGCATCCCTTGCACGCGTCGACGTCGATCACAACGGTTCCGCGTGTCAGCACCGTTCGCTCGGTCACGCGCGCACCTCGCTCGGCCACGCCGCGGCGAGATCTCGCGGCGCCGACCCGTACCCGGCGCGCACGGCGGCGACGTTCACCTCGACGGTCTTCTGACGGTAGGAAGGAAGGGACTCCGAGATCGCGGCGGCGAGCGTGTCCACGGCGACGAGACCGGTTGCGGCCGCGTACGCCCCAACGAGCACCATCGACGCGGCGAGCCGGTTGCCGATGCCGTCGGCGATCTCATTGGCGTGGAGTTCGACCACCGTGGAGCGAGAGAGGTCCGGCCTGCTCGAACAAACGTCACCGTTGACGACGACGATGCTTCCGTCGGTGAGCTTCGCGTAGATCGGGCCGGCGAACTGGTCGTGCATCACGATGGCCGACCACGCGTGGCCGACCGTGGGCGGGGCCTCGACGGGGCCGTCCGAGACGACGATGGTGGCGTCGGTGTTCCCCCCGCGCATCATGCCGCCGTAGCTGCCGAAGAGCTGGACGCTGCGGCCTTCCGCGATCGCTGCGGTTGCGATGACGCGGGCAGCGAGCTGGACACCTTGCCCGCCGATCCCGGTCAGCAGTAGCTCTCGCTCCACGCGGCTCCTCTGCCTCGGTTTAGAACGCCGATTTTAGACTATGAGAACAGTGTTCTGCCAGTTGGGGGACCCCCCTGGATGGCTTCCGGCACAGAGGGCGCCCAGTACGTTGTGCCGCATGCAACGGATGCGGCGAGTCGGCGTAGCAGCAGGGGTGATGGCTCTGCTCGCGGCGTCGTGCACGGTGAGCCGAGTCGATCCGAAAGCGACCGTTGAGATCGACGGCACCGTTCTGCGACAGGGGGGCGCGCGCCTGGCGGGCGCGCGCGTGGCGCTCTTGCGAGAGGGTGACGTGGGGGACGTCCTTCTGACGATCGCTTCGATCGGCGTCGCCTGCATCGAGGGCACGCACGCGCCGGCCATCTGCCACAACGCGCGTATCACGACGACGGGGTCCGGCGGCTCGTTCAGGTACACGCTCAAGGGAAGCGAGACCCAGTCGACATTCGGATTCTCCGCCGTGCTGAACCTGACGACGCAGCTGGACCCGAGATCGGACGAGGTCGCCGGCTCGAGCACCACATACCGGTTCCACGTTCAGACGAACGCCCTGGACCTTCCGATCCGAATGTGGGAGCCAACGTTCGATGCGCGCACCGGGCCGTTCGGCGCGCGCGTCTCGTTCCCCGGGGTGCCCGCGGGGTTACTATCCCGGCAGATGCGTGCGACTCCGCGGTACACGATCGAGTTCGCGCGCGGCGACGAGATCGTCTGGCAACTCACGGGCGCGCGCAGCGTAACGACGTTCGACCCGCGGCTGCTCGAAGATTCGACGGGAACGGTGCGCGTCATCGCGTCGGCCTCGAACATCCACGTTTCCCAACAGCTCGGCGATGAGGTCGCGTATGCGCTGCGCAGTGGTGCGCGCGCGTACGAGAGCCCGGTCGGTCCTCCGCCATCCCGGGGAAAAGGCTGCTCGGTCGTCGACCGGCAAGGCAAGAACCACGTGTTATCGCCGTGCAGGTTGACGGACGGTGACTTCCACCCGACGTTGAGTCCGGATCTTTGTGCCCGGGCCACGGGGTGCACGGAGCCGAGCCTTGCGTCGGCCGTCGTCGATCTAGGCTCCGTTGTTCGCGCTGATCTCATCGTCCTGCGCGGATGCGATAACGGATGTCGCATCGAGACCTCGACCGACGGACGGAGGTGGGTTTCGGCGGGCGTGACGCAGGAGTCGGACGCAGCGTTTGCCTTCAACCCGCGACCGGCGCGTTTCGTCCGCGTTCTCACTTCCTTCATAGACCAGTTGAGGGAGCTTTCCGTGTGGGCCGGCAGGCCTCGACTACCGAACGCATCGTTCCTGATCTCCCCGGCGCAGTTCGCAACGACCGGTGGCGCGCGCACGATGTCGAAGTCGAGCAGTCACCGGTTCCTTTGGTTCGTCGTGATCGCGGCCGTGCTGCTCGGTGGTGTCGCCGGAGCTGCCGCGATGCTCGTCGCGCGAGACCGGAAACGCGGCGCGTTCTAGGCGCCGGTCAGCATCTCCACGAGAAGCCGTCGCTGGATCTGATCCGTCGGGCTCGTGCGCGGGATGCGATCGACGATCGCCAGCCGCCGGGGGTGTTTGAAGCGGGCGAGGCGCGTTCCGCAGTGCGCGCGCAAGTCCTCGAGGGTCGGCGGCGCTCCGTTCGGCACGATGACGGCGCACACGATCTCTCCCCACGTCTCGTCCGGGATGCCGACGATCGCGATGTCGGTGATGGCCGGGTGGTCGGCAAGAACGGTCTCGACCTCGACGGGGGACACGCTCTCGCCTCCGGATCGGATCAAGTCGCCCGCGCGCCCGACGATGGAGACGAATCCGTCTTCGTCGACGTCGGCGCGATCGCCGGTTCGGAACCAGCCATCGACAAGCGCGCGCGCGGTCGCCTCGGCGTCGTTGAAGTACCCGTCGAACAGCAGCGGGCCTCGGACCCAAAGCTCACCGCTCTCGTCGACCTTCACCGAGACGAATGGTGCCGGCGTCCCACAACTGCCGGGCTTCCGTTGGACGTCGGGGTCCTCCAGCATCGTGACGCTTCCCGTCTCCGTCGAGCCGTAGAAGACGCGGACCCAAGCGCCCGGCAGTGCGGTTTGGATCGCATCGAGCAATTCCACGGGCGTTGCCGACGTTCCGGTGTCCGCGAACCGCAGCGACTGTAAGTCGTGCTTCGAGCCCGCGGCCGTCGCGATGTGCTCCAAGATCCGCCGCCACACGGCCGGGATGCAATTGAGACGCGTCGCGCGATGCTGCTCGACCGCTTCGCAGATCTCCGCAGCATCTGGTTGAACGAACACGACTGCGTCGCGCGCGGCCCACTGCTGCAGCGCGATGGTCCAGCCGCCCATGTGGAACAGGGGATAAGGGCACGCCACAGCCCCGCGCGGTTCGAGCAATCCGCCTGGGTGCGCGCGCAACGCATTTGTCCGGTGCGAAAGGACGACTCCCTTCGAGCGGCCGGTGCTCCCGCTGGTGAAGAAAATGACGTGCGGATCGGTTTCTCGCAGATCCATCGAGATCTCATCGCTGCTCTTCGACGAGCTCCGGATCGAGATCTCTTCGAGCGTGACCGATCCGGGTGACGAACTCTGGCTGACAACGAGTGTGGGTTGGGCTCGTTCCAGCACGTCGGAAACCTCGAGATCGCTCAAGGCCGGATCGAGAGGAGCGAACACAGCACCCATCTTGGCGAGCGCAGCGAACAGCGGGACGAGACGCAGGTCGGTTTCGCTTCGCACGATGACCCGATCTCCCTTGCGGATGCCGAGATCGCCCAGCGCGCGCGCTACCTGGTTGGATCGCCGGTCTATCTCCCCGAAGGTGAGCGACTCGTCTCGGTGCACGGCGGCCACTCGATCCGGCACCGCGCGCGCCGCGTGGTGGAAAAGGTCGCCGATCAAAAGGTCCACCGCGCCTCCGCTTGTCGCCGTGAGAGCAGCGATATTAAAGTATGAGAACGCTGTTCTGCTAGCCGGGAGACATGGTGGAGGACCTCGCTCAAGCCTTCGCGCGCCGCGCGATCGAACGTTCGACGGCGGAGCGCGAAGCGGCGTACGTCGAGGAGATCAGGCTGCTCGTCGATGCGACGTACCGCTTGATCGAGAAGACCGGCACCTTCGACCCGCCGCTCCGCGACATCCTCAAGGCCTCCGGCCTGTCGACGCAGGCGTTCTACAAGCACTTCCGTTCCAAGGATGAGCTCATGCTCGTGCTGCTCGACGACGGCCGCCGCCAGCTGTTGGGCTATCTCAAGCATCGGATGGATAAGGCGCCGGCGGCTGCAGGGCGCGTCCGTGCGTGGATCGAAGGGGTGCTCGCGCAAGCGGCCGACCCCAAGGCCGCGAAACGCACGAAACCGTTCGTTGCCAACCAGGACCGGCTCGCCGACCTCTTCCCGGCCGAACAACAGGCGTCGGTCGACCTGCTGCTCGATCTGTTGGTCGACGCGCTGGCCGATCTGCACGGCGCCGCGCGCGACCGCCGCTTGGTGCGCCGAGACGCAGAAGCGATCTACTTCGCCACGTTCGGAGCGTTGCGCGCGCACCTGATGCACGGGACACGGCCGGGTTCGGTTGAGATCGACCATCTCGTTGAGTTCTGCTTGGCCGGCGCGGGGAAGGCGCGCGGCCGCGCGAAAAGGGGAGAGCGATGAGCGATCAGCGTTCGTTCGGTGGGGTCGGCAACAAGCTGGTGTACGAGAACGACCGCGTGCGCGTGTGGGAGCTCCGCCTGGAACCCGGGGAAGCTAGCCCCGTGCACAAGCACGACCTCGATCACATCTTGATCCAGATCGCCGGCGACAAGATCGCGCTCGCACCCGAGCCCGACACGGCGAGTAGGTACAAGGACTATATGGAAGCCGATGTGTTGCCCGGCGAGGTTGCCTTCGTGCGCCGCGGCGGCGTCGAGGTCGCACGCAACGTCGGCGCACAGCAGTACCGCGAGATCATCGTTGAGCTGAAAGAGTAGGAAAAGATCGGCGAGCGGCGCGCGCGCGCCGGGCGTAGCATGAGCCGATGATGCAGCAGCCCACGACGCTCGGCGAGTTGCGCGCCTCTGGTTGGCGCTATCGTTCCGTCAAAGACGAGCTCCGCGAGAACTTCGTCGCGCGTGTGCGCGAAGGTGGACCGTTGTTCGCCGGCATCATCGGCTACGACGAGACCGTGATCCCTGCGCTGGAGCGCGCGATCCTCGCGGGACATGACATCATCTTCCTCGGCGAGCGCGGGCAGGCGAAGACACGGTTGATCCGCGCGCTCGTGTCCCTGCTCGACGAGGAGATCCCCGTCGTCGCAGGTTGCGAAGTAAGCGACTCGCCGTTCCGGCCGATATGCGCGCGCTGCCGCGCACTTATCGCGGAGCAAGGAGACGCGACGCCGATCGCATGGCTCGCGCGCGACCGCCGGTACGCGGAGAAGCTTGCAACGCCGGACACATCGGTGGCCGACCTGATCGGCGACGTCGATCCGATCCGCGTCGCGGAAGGCCGCTATCTGTCCGACGAGCTTACGATCCACTACGGCCTCGTCCCCCGCACGCACCGCGGCATCTTCAGCGTGAACGAGCTGCCCGACCTGCCCGAACGCATCCAGGTCGCGCTGCTCAACATCCTGGAGGAGCGCGACGTGCAGATCCGCGGCTACAACGTGCGCCTCGACCTCGACCTGTTGCTCGTCGCCAGCGCGAACCCAGAGGACTACACGAATCGCGGCCGCATCATCTCGCCGCTCAAGGACCGATTCGGGAGCGAAGTGCGGACGCACTACCCCCTCGAAACGATCGATGAGATCGAGATCATGCATCAAGAGGCAAAGCCGTCGGTCGCCGGCGTTCCGGTCGTCGTGCCTCCGTTCATCGCGGAAACGTTGGCGGAGTTCACCCATCACCTCCGCCGGTCGCCGCACGTCAATCAGCGTTCCGGCGTCAGCGTGCGTTTCTCGATCGGCGGGCTGGAATCGGTGATCGCGTCGGCCGTACGGCGCGCGGTGCGCACCGGCGAATCGGAAGCCGTTCCGCGCGTCAGCGATTTCCCCGGCGTGATCCGCTCGTCGATGGGGCGCGTCGAGTTCGAGTCGTTCGAAGAAGGCCGCGAAGCGGAGATCCTCGAGCAGCTCGCGCGCAAGGCGATCCTCGACGTGTTCCGACGCCGGCTGAGCGGCTTCGACTTCAACGGGCTGCTCGCACGGTTCGAAGAAGGGATGGAAGTGGACACCGGCGACCTGGTGGCGGCGCCGGAGCTACTGAAGCAGGTCGGCGGTGTGCCGGGCGCATCGGGCTTGCTGAAGCGTTTGGGCGTCAAGGAAGAGTCGCCGGCGTTGGTCGCGTCTGCTCTTGAGTTCGCGTTGGAAGGCCTCCACCTGTCGCGTCGTCTGAACAAAGAGCAGACCGCGACCGGCGCGCGCTACGGAGCCTGACATGCGCGTCTTCCGTTACTCGCGCTGGGACGGAACGCAGACACCGATCACCGACGACCTGTCGGTGTCGAACCTGGTCGATTCGCTGAGCGACGACATCCTCGACGGGCTCGGTCCGGACACGGCCTTCGAGCAGATGCTCCGCCGCGGCGTGCCGGGGCAGTTCGGCGGTATCCAGTCGATGATGGAGCGCCTGCGGCGCGCGCGCATGCAGCAGCAAGAGCAAGGCCGTCTCGACGGTTGGCTCGAGAAGCTCCGCGATCAGCTCGACCGGGTCGTCGACACCGAGCGCGCGCAGCTCGCACGACAGGACGACGACACCGCGCGGCTCAACGAATCGTTCCTCGACTCGCTCCCGTCGAGCGTCGCAGGTTCGATCTCCGAGCTGAAGGACTACGAGTTCTCGTCGAGTGACGCGCGCGAGATGTTCCAAGACCTTCTCGAGCAGATCCGCCAGGAGATGCTTGCGGCGTACGGCGACAAGATGGTGCAAGGCATGAAGAACATGTCGCCGGAAGA
>Ga0070707_100007561_pt1 | contig 10088 bp, 4 predicted proteins | sample KBSK5502metaG_FD_65468 | JGI IMG/M metagenome (GOLD analysis project Ga0070707, IMG submission 65468) | Corn, switchgrass and miscanthus rhizosphere microbial communities from Kellogg Biological Station, Michigan, USA - KBS K5-50-2 metaG | ecosystem: Host-associated > Plants > Roots >... | reverse complement strand
GTTCCAGTATACTGCCCATCTCACGATTGGACTCAACATCAACGACCTGGTACTCATCACGCCCGAAGATTTCCGCCGGCATAAATGCACGATCAACAGCCAGCTCCATACGAAAACTCGTTTCGAATATACCTGCCATGTGCCACAGTATGAGCTAACGCTCACCGCACGCTATTTCCTGGTAAACGAACGCGAGCTTGGCTGCGTCCTGACGCTATCAACGACCTTTCCCGCACCCATGCCGATCACCTGTTATCTCATTCACCTGCATACGCATAATCCGCATACCAGTGGTGTCAACAGTTGACCAAATACCTGGACAACAGCGTTCTTGCCGCCCTGGTTCAGTCCGGCGTGCCAGCGTTCCTTCCCGCTTCCAGCACGTTATCTCCCCAGGAGTCGCTCCTCAGGTGAACGAGACTGGAACGTCACCCTTGGAACCAGCAATAGCCCCACCACCTTGCATGTTCTTGCGAACGGGCCTGGCCTGGATCGTTGGGAGTGCCCTCCCCAGGCTTCTCCCATCCGGGTATGCCCGGACAGGGCGTGTACCGCCATCTCAGCCGCTTGGGGCTGCTTGAGATGGCGCTTTCGCCTTGCGCTGCCAATGCCACTCCTGATAGAACGAGTGGTGCATATTTTTTGCTGCATTGTGATCGGCATTGGCTTCATAGTGACAGAGAGGACATCGAAACACCTTTCCCCCCTTTGTTTTCATCCATGCGCCGCCTCGGTATGAGAACCTCTCTCCCTTTGCGCCGCAGCGGGAGCAATATTGTGATGTCCCATGCGGATTGACCTCGACTGTCACGACTCCCTGCTCGTATGCTTTGTCTTTCGCGTACTGATTGATTTTGCCTCGGAGCTGATTGGCCTGTTTGCGGTTCAGGCGCCGCGATTTACTTCCACCCCGGTGCTTGATTTTTCGCAACCGCTCAAAGAGCAGCACACAGCCGGGATACCTGGCACACACACGGGCAATCTGGCACGCCACCTTGTGAGCTGTATCCTCGTTCATACGGCGGACGTGCAGCCAAAGATCCTGATTGCTGTATTCCCCTTTGACAGGTTTCCCTGAGAGGTGCTGCTTTTTGGCAATGCGCTTGAGATGGCGGTAGCGGGCCTGATCCAGGCCATGATCGGTGAGGAACACGGTCTGGATGATCTTGTCATGCTGCCTGACAGTGATCACTGCCAGATTCTTGACACCCAGATCCACGCCCACCGTCACCAGGTCGGGATCTTGCTTGCTTTCAACAACTTTTTTCGCCTGGATCTCTCTGGTCTGAGCGAAATGCAGTTCTGCAGATCTCTTGCGCAGCACTAGCTTGGGGCTCTCCTGCTCCCACGCTGAATCGCGCAGGCGCTGCTCGAAGTAGCGCGAAACGCGGACTGGGTAGTTGTGCCATTCCCAGGTTTGCCCGGTGTAGACTTTGAGTCTCACAAAGCAGCCCTGTTTGGAGGACTCAGAGAGATCAAGCGTCAGCGTTCCCTCGTAAAGCGTGGGGTGATTGCTGGTTCCAGGCAACCCTGGTTTGCCCTTCTTCTTTCCGGTCTTCTGCCAGCGAGAGCGGTTGGAGAGGTAGGAGCGTGCCTTTCCTATGGCGTCTTTAATGATGGAGCGGCGATACGCAAACGGCATCTGTGGGAAGCGTTCGCTAAAGTTCCAACCAGCCCATGGGTGAGGATGCTGTTTGGTGGCACACGTTGCGGCTTCGGCCCAGGTGAGCAGCTCTTGAGCAGAGATTTTCCGCTCCCGCATCTCCTGGTGCTTTTCCGAGTAATAGGAGACCTTCTCATCGAGTTTGCCAGCGTGCGCCAGGAAGAACTCGATATAGAAGGTGCGTCCTTCGTTGAGGACCTTGGCGGTCTTGTCCAGGTATGCTCGTTTCTCGGTATTGGCTCCGCCTGACGCGCGTTTTCCCAGGTCAAGCTGGAGCTTGGTCGTGCGTGTGGCCTGTCCCATCCTCGCTCCTCCTGGCAGGAAAATAAAGAACATACGTTCTCCCTTGCCCTCAGTATAGCCTCCTGGTCCATCTTTGTCAACGCTTTTGAATAGTCATTTGTGGGCTCTACGCGCTACAGGATCGCGCACAAGGCTATGGCATGCTAGGCCTTGCCAGTGAGGGTGATGTCTTTGTGCATGGGGCACGCACGACGAGTGGCAGTAGGCTTGCATGGGAAGAAATGGGGGGTGCTGTGAAGCTGGACGACATTTCGGCATGGGCACGCGGTGTGCGCGTGCCCCAACCAGCGATCACGCAGCGTCAACCTGATACCGGCTGGCAGCTACGCTCTTTAGCCCTACCATGTAAGCTCACGCTCGGCGGAACAGCGCCCTCTACCACTTCTCTGCACGTGGTGCTGGCGCGCGGCGTTTCACATGATCAAGCGCTGCAGCGCTGGCACCAGGGGATCGAGGCGATAACGGAGGCCGAAAGCAGACATGGCGCGGACGATGAGGCGTTCTGGCAACAGGTGCCCCAGCTTGCGGGAGACTGGCCGGAATACTGGCGGCGCGGCTTCGTGTACGACTTCGAGACACTGCGTACGGTCATGCGCCCCCCGGTGGGGCTCATTCCTCACGTTTTCGATGGAATGCAGATTCAAGTTACATAACACGATGCGGAATAGTTGAAAGCTACCTTGCTGATCTCAGGCGGCTCCTTGATGCTGTGAAGCAGCGCAAGCAGGTCGTAGACCTGGAGACTTCACACGCCGTCGTTTATCGTGTGTAGGCTAGGGGAGAACTCCCATGGCCTTTGTTTGTTGCCCGGCGCGGAAGGGCATCATGAAGCAATTCACAGTATCGAGAAGATAGATATAGTCAACCTCGAAGCTATAGGCTAGTTCAGCGGCTTCAAATGGCATATTAGCGATGCTGGCTGCTTAAACAACGGTCATCAAGAAGGGCTGCCAACCGAGAGGCCTCCAGTTTGGATCATTGCTCGGCGGTTGTGCCAAGGTCGGAGCAGTTGCTCGATATGCCCCCAACCAGATTTTACAAAGTAAAAGGGTGTCGAAGGGGGGACTCCTACTCATTAATTACTCAAAAATGCCTCTTCACGAGCTTCTCACCTTGCTTGAACGAGTACCCATGTCTACGAAATAGGCCTATTGACAGTTCTTTTGACAGTTTATCAGGTCCTTCTGCAGGTTTGCTGCCAATACTTGCTCGCTTTCTTTCCTCGCGCGACTTGTTCCATATGTCCTGTAGCTTGCCTCTCCACGTTGCAGTTGTTCTTTGTAAACTTCAGATCATGACGATGAGCAAGGTGGCCAAGGCAGTTGCTCCCAATTATAGGGGAATTTTCGAAGGAGAGGCCTAATTCAACCTTTGTGTCTACTCAACCTTTGACTGAGTAAACCAGGCAGGCTTGTTCTGGGTTGACTGGCTCCCATTTTGAGCGAATTTGAAGCGGATTCCTTTCGTCTCCAACTCCTTTATTATCGGAAGAAGCTCAAAGCCACCAATAACCCAGATAGCGCCTCCTGAAGCCCGCTTGTCGATTACTGTCAGCCCCTTTCCACATAAGAAAGCGATTAAGCTAAAAACTCCATTCTTAGTCCCCTGGCTGGAAGTATAAGAAGTGCGCTGCGAAACTCTATCAGGGAACACTAGTTGTTGTCCCACTGGTTTGACAGGCTCATATTCCTTTTGCGTTGCTGAAACGATAGCCGCAGGTTTAGGTGGTACTACCGTGGCTGAAACGGCATTAACTTGTGAAGCTACTGCGCCTTTCTTCGAACTGTTGTATGGTTGCCAGCCTTGTCTCGTCGGCATAAATTGTATCGACGGCTCCTCACCTTGCTCTGCCCATTCTCGCCGGAGTTCAGCGGCGCGGCGTTCAATACGCTCTTTCAGTGCCTCCCCTTCCCGGCCTGCATCACTCCCTGCACCATTATTTCCTTCAGTTGGAATATCAAGCGCTTGCAGGCGGGAAAAGACCACTTCCATAGCTTGTTCTGGATTGCGGAAAAACTGACTGCCACGAATACGCACAAACCGCCAACCCAGGCGTTCCAAAATTGCTTGTCGCGCCATGTCCTCTTCGAGTTTCTCGCGAGGATGCCAGCGATCACCATCGCATTCTACTGCCAGGCGTTTGCCATTGCCCTCAACGACCAGGTCAATCCTGTAGGCACCTACAGGCCATTGAGGTATCACACGATAGCTAGCCTGTACCAATCGTCGTAACACCTGCTTTTCAAACTCGGATTCTGTATGTTGTTCTTTGGCATCAAGCAAGCGTACAAGTGTATATGGATCTTTGGCATGCTCAATAAGTTTGCGGCGGATATCCCCTGGCTTCAAGTCGGTCTCTGGGTCCATTGAGTGAACTACCCACATCTGGTCACGTGCGCGGCTAGCAGCAACATTGAAGCGCTTTTTAAACATGTTCTCCGCTCCTTCTTGACGCAGCGGCAATGGGCCATTGCCACTCGGTATGTCAACCATTGAAAGGAACATCACATCACGCTCGTCACCCTGGAACTGCGCTGCATTGCCACATTGGATCCGCCGTTTGACATATTCCTCTGTCGAGAGATGCCGTCTCAGTAACTCACCTATACGCATGGTGGTCCCCTCATCGCTGACCATTGAGATGACACCAAACGTTGCTCCTCTATACTCCAGCTGTTCTGTGGCTGCTGCCAATAACGAGGCCACTGTTAACGCTTCCTCCTCATTGGTATGCCCATTGGCTACAGAACTCCTGACTCGATATGCAATCGTGTGGGGCTTTCGTCGAACCTCGCTTGCGTCGCGCAAAGGCTTAATCTTACCATCGTACGAGAGGGAGTTGCTGAATTGAATGATCGGTGAGACACAGCGGAAATGCTCCCGCAGACAGACAGGCTCAAATGTAGTCTGCGCTAGCTCGTAGACAGAGAATTTTCCGTCGTACAGCTCGTGATTGGGAATATCCTTCAGGTACTCATCAATCAGGTGTTGTATTTCATCGAGATTCTGACCCACCGCCATCGGGCTCACCTGTTCGTGGTCGCCTACCACGACAACCTGGCTTCCCATATAGACGGCTGTCAATGCGATGACATCTGCCTGGCTCGCCTCGTCAATAATGACGACATCGAAGCGATTGCGCCGCGGATCAAAATTCTCCACAACCCTGCTCAATGGCATAATCCAAACAGGAACAGCGGTTTGGCACATAGGTATTAGCTGGCGAGCTGCAGCTAACAGCCTCGGCACTCTTTTGCCTTTGCCTTTGCCAACCTTTTTCATCAATGCCTTCCACCCTTGAAGTGCCTGCCGTTGTTCAAGCGTCGTGCGTCTGGCCTGCGCTGCCCACGCTCTTTTCTCTACCAGGTCCGCAGTGACCCGCTGTAATTCAGTACTCAGGCGTGCTATCCGCTCCTGCAAATCCTCCAGTGATGTCCTCGTTCGCGCATCCAGTTCATCTTGCAGTTGTCGCCATTGCCATGCCAGTAGAGAATCACCTGAAAGGTCACGTCCTCCATGAATGCCCAGACGATCTCGAATGGCTGTGGCCCAGACAGGAGCTACCTTATCCAGTTTCACTAACAGTTCGTGACGGCGTTGTAAATCCTTCCTTTGACCGTGCAGGTGAATAAGCTGGTTGAACGCCTGGCTGTATCCCTGAGCATCTAACCTCTTGACTGCTATGAGAAGCTGCTGTAGCACTTCGGCCTTTGCCGCCCCTGCGCCGTTGAGTTCAATTTGCCGCTCTACACTGCGAAGCCTGCTCTCGTTCAGTGCTAACGCCCTGCGATTGACCTCAGCAGCTACGACCAGTGGGAGTTTCTCGAACACAGCTTCTCGCAACCGCATAAGGACACCATGCTCAGCTAGCACGACTGGCATTTCAGCTAAGAAGGCGTTCCAGAGGAATCCTTGCTCTGTCAGTGCTCGTTCCAGCGGAACCCAGGTGATTGGAAACCAATCAAGGCATTGTCGTATCTGATAGACAAACTGTATGCAGTTCCGCTCTGGCTCAGGACCGAGAGCCGTTGCATCAGGCCCACCTAATGGAACCATCTGCCTTTGCCAGCGCCCAAGTAGATTCAGACGAGCCATCTGCAAGTGTAGAAACATACGCAGTGCTACAAAGTGTTCCAGTACTTCGGGGGATCGTCCCTGCACCCGTATATTTTCAATCAATGTCTTCCAATCGTGATGCATGAGTAGCATCAGGCCGCTCAACTTTCCGCCCTGCTCAAGATGTGCTATAACCGCATCCAGCACCTTTTCTACGCGACCGGGTTGGCTATCTTCAGGAAGAAATGGATCGTATTTCAGCAGCAGAGGGTGTGCTTGAGCCGCAAGTGCGTTTACACCCTGGATTTCAGTCAAAAGATCTTCCCAGGCCTGCCGACGCGGTCCACCTTCACGGCCTGCTGCGATTGCAGCCAAGCACCACCTCGTACTCTCACGTAGAGGCGCGATGGCAGATGTGAGACAGGCCTGTAGTTGCTCAAGAGCATCCTGTGATCTATCTTTTGCTGCTCCAGTCCAGAGATCGCGCCGATAGCCTAAATCTTCATGCTGCAACCGTACTCGCTCTGCAACCAGGTACTCAAAATCTGCCGGTGCTACCAATTTGTCTGGATCTGGTAAAAAAAGACCGATTTCCTGCTCGTCTTTAGCTGTCACCGTGACATTTGTGCGGTAGAGTTCAACGAGTTCCCCTTGTGAAAGAGGAAGAGGTTCGCCAGGCTTCACAGGGGTCGGAATCCATGAAGACGTTGCCTGTTGATCTTTGACGAAACGTGCAGCCTCAGAGGGTAAAAATTGCTTCCCTGCTAAAACAATACTCCGGTATTCATCATAGCGTGCTTCACTTAGCCGCTGCCGCGTTTCCCGCAACTGGCGCAGTAGCTCAATGCGCTGCCGTGTCAGTGCGGCAGCCTCACGCTCCAATGTATCTGCGTTGGAAGATGCCAGCCGTTCAGTAATCGCATCAACACTATGTTCCATTTGCTCTCTGCTCGTGCTGTCATCCAGTACGCTAACACACAGTGGCTGTAGTGGTTCGACAACCATTTCGCGGAGCACATTTAAAGCTTTGGCTGTATGGCTGGTGACAAGTACACTCTTCCCCTGTGCTAGCAAATGCCCTAAAAGATTTGCGATGGTATGGGTTTTTCCGGTCCCGGGCGGTCCCTGTACTAAAACAGCCCCCTCTTTCTCCAGACGCCGAGCAATCTCCAACTGTTCTGCATTAGCAGGTTTACTGAGTAAGATATGCTCGTCTTCACCATTTGGTGAGGAGAATAACGAGGTACTCGGTTCTCCCTCTTGTCTTCTGGCTTTCGACGCAATACCAACAATATTGGTGAGTGAAGATGGTAGATCATCCCGCCCTGGCAAATCCTCAAGTATCGACTCAAGCGCGGTACTAAAACCGAGTGTCCGGTTGCGTAGAAAAAGCACAGGATCGCGTGTGATACGCGGACCGTCTTTATTTTTCTGAGGAGTGTTCTCAGCAGCAAACTCTCCATACGGAGAAAGCAACGTAACAAGCCGCTTGAAAAATTTAGAGGTGTCCTCCCCACCTAATGGATGCCATCCGTACTGATCAAGAGCGTCACGACAACTGGCAATAGCTGAGGCATTGACACCTGGTATTGATTGGAACAGCGCCGTATATAGTTCCGGTGGTCGATCAGTTTGAACCAACGTGAACTCGGGAATTTCTGGGTTAAAGTGCAACTCAAGGCGCAAAAGCAACACCGGATGATTGATAGGATTACCGCCCTTTGGCTGCCAGATAAGCAAGCCATCTCCTAACATGAGTTCTAAGCGCTCGGACTCGCGCTCAATCTGTGCTTGCAGCGCATAGAGCTTTTCAAAGAGGGTCATTGCTCGATAGGCTGGCGTTTCGTCCTCGACCCATTTAGCTCGTTTGGCCATCCAACTCTCTAATAGCTGTTTTCGCTGAGGGTTATCCTCAAACCCGAGAGGTTGTGTTTGACCATTGACGGCAGATCGACCCTCTACGTTAGCAAGCGTTGGTTTAACAATCACCTGTCCATCGATGCGCTGCCACTCATTTTGCAACCAGGGAAGAAGCTCGCGAGGTGGTTCTGGTGAGTCTATTAATGCAGGTCGTCTCACCTTCAAGATGAAGTCTTCACTGGCCCCCGTATCATCCTTCTGTCCCTCCAGAAGTTGATTGTCTTTATCGTCACCGGTATCATTAGCTGTGCTAGATATTTCACCTCGGCGAATACATGGATGGTTGGGCAGCTCGTGGAACCACATAATCCATGCTTGTTCTTGAATATCTCGTTTGGTAGGATTACGTAGCTGGTTCAGCGCCTGAAGATAACGAAAAATCTGAATGGACTTAGAATGTGCCTGATCGCTGAGAGTATTGCTGATATCCTGCTTCACTTAATTCTCAATTCTAGCTGTTCGCTGGATGGCATCGATTTCTTCAGCGACTTTCTCTGGACCACAATGGTCGATAAGGCGTCTGATTTTTTCCTATACCAATCATACCCGGGAGATCGCGAATTTCTTGGATCAAGAAGGTAAAAAGGATATTCCTGGCATGCGTGAGCTAAATTTGCTCTGCTCGTTTTCTGAAAGTATGCATCCCCTGTAAGAAATCGAGCATTGCTTTCATAGAACCCCGGATTGAGGTTAAGAAGAATAATTTTTGCTTCTGGATTACCCGTATAGGGCTCTGGCAATATGTTCAAATGCATCCGATGCTGAGGTTTCACTTTGTGGTTAAAGTCGAGAATGATCTGTTTGTCACCTGGTAAAACAAAAGGGGGAGTCTCGGGTAAACTGAGCCATGGATTTTGCACTCGACCGAGCACAGACGACGCCAGTGGATTCATGGAAAGCCTCCTTACGGCCTTAAAAGCAACAGCCGAACAGGAGAGAGGAAAAGCGATGCAGATAAAGCTATATGTTAGAGCATACACTATAATATGGCTTTTGTCAATTAAATCTGCCAATTAAAAATGAGTAGATATAAATTTAATTATTAAATTATTAATGTCTAGACACGATTCCGGGCTTGTTTGCTCTCGTAACTGCTGCATCCTCAGAGGAACAGAGCATAACCGGTACTTTGTGGATTCGGGAACTTTCTTCGATGCAGAGTAACCAGCGGGTATATGCTCAAATGCGAAGAGATCAGGCGGTGCCAGCCATCAGAAGAAAAGCAGTGAGGGGTATTCCTAAATTAACACAGTACCGCTATGGGGTTTGCGGTTGGCATTGACACTACACACAGGTCCTCTATCGAGAGTCATTTCCTCTTCAGCAAGCAAGTTTCACCATATGTGACACTCCCCTTTTTTAGGGGAGGGGAGTGGTCATATGTGGGAGCTCCAAGTTAAGGGTAAAGTAACAACAAGGGATTCGAACATACTCTTCCGGCTCCTCCTCTGAGGAAAAGTAAGTCTCAAGCCTCTTCTCGCCTTGCTTGAGGAAACACTCAACTCTCTGCGAAAAAGCCTCTGACAGTTTACTTGACAGTTAACGCAAAAAATGATTGTGAGTTGAGCTCTATTCTTTCTTATGCTTCTACTTTTGTCTCTAGTAAGGCCTGCTATCAGCAAAGATGTCGGCTATCTTCCCCAACTCCAGGTTCATTTGACCGCGTACCTGCGGTAGCATACAATGTCACTTAACGACTACCACCCTCAGCATTGAAGGACCAGGGTGGTAGCGCCTTCCGATACAACAGCAAGGAGGATGGAGGAATGTACGATGATCCCCCATGATGATTTCACCCCGTACAGTTATCTGGATAATCCCTACCACAGCTGGAAGCTCAACCCGAGCGGTGTGCTGCGCTCTATTCCCTCGCTCGGCATGGGCTGGCACGTCCCCAACATGGGGAGCTATGTGCTGAACCAGTTCCAGTATACTGCCCATCTCACCATCGGCCTAAACATCAATGACCTGGTGCTCATCACACCTAATGATTTCCGCCGTCATAAATGCACGATCAATAGCCAGCTCCATACGAAAAACCGCTTCGAATATACCTGCCAGGTGCCACGGTATGGGCTGACACTTACTGCGCGCTATTTCCTGGTGCATGAACACGCGCTTGGCTGTCTCCTCACCCTATCGACGA
>Ga0070707_100007559_pt1 | contig 10089 bp, 9 predicted proteins | sample KBSK5502metaG_FD_65468 | JGI IMG/M metagenome (GOLD analysis project Ga0070707, IMG submission 65468) | Corn, switchgrass and miscanthus rhizosphere microbial communities from Kellogg Biological Station, Michigan, USA - KBS K5-50-2 metaG | ecosystem: Host-associated > Plants > Roots >... | reverse complement strand
CATCAGGAATTGAGCCCAAAAAGGCAAAGCTATAAATGTGCAGTTTAATCACTGGGGTTTAGTCCCACTTGTTCAATAGCTTAATGGCCTTTTTCCCAACAATCATTGCATCAGTGCCCATTTTTCATTTGTCATTGGCTGAGCCGTACCTCTTCAATGACAAATGAAAAATGTAATATGGAAAATGGAAAATGCCTTAGCTCTCCGCGCCGACCCTGATCTCAAGCCGGATTGGGTTTGATTTAGGCGTTGGCGGCTGATTGACGGCGGCCGATGGCGTGACATAATTGTAGGGAGGAGGAAGGGGAGTTATGAAAGTAACCAAACAGCAAAGGGAGGGCACGAACCGTCAGGAGCCGCGGGTGCGACGGGTCTCGAAGAAGGATCAGATCATCTCGCTCTACACCTCGGGCATCGGGAGCGTGGAGGACCTCGCGATCATTACCGGGTCGCGGCCGAGTTACATCGCCTCGATCTTACAGGAGGCGGGGTTGATGACCAACTACTTCGACCTCTACACGACGACCGCCCACCCGATGAACGTCTACTCGAAGTTCTTCGCCGGTAAGCTCGGCTTCAAGGACGAGGCGGCGGCGCGCAGCAGCGTCGGGCTGATCGACCGCATGTACCGCCAGTTCGAGCTGGCGGGCGACCGGGCGGGCCAGCATCACGCGCTGCTGATGGCGCTGACGATGTTCGACCGCGCCCGCTGGACCGGCAAAGGCCCGGAGGCCGACATTTATCGGCGCTGGCTCTTGGACCGGCTGAATGAGGCGGAGCTTGGGAGCGAAGAGAGCCCGGCGGTCGAAGAGGAGCCGTAGCCCATTTCTGATCGATCAGATCATCCTTGACTGATCTCGCTGGCGGCCTGTGCAGGTCGCCGGTTTAGCTGTCCCCTCCCTCTCGGTCTACCCGCTTATTTAGGCGGGGCGTTGAGCGCAGCGGTAATCGGGAGGGGGACCGAAACCACCCACCATTCCTAGAAAGGAGCCAGACCATGCAGATCCGTCTCTCGGTTAAGAGAAACCTTCTACCCGTTCTGATGCTGGTCGTCGCGTTGGGGCTCACCCCCGTTGTCGCCCGGCAGAGTTCAGGGAAGTCACTCTATCAACGGCTCGGCGGGTATGACGCGATTGCCGCCGTCGTCGATGACTTCATCGGGCGGCTGGTCGCCGATAAGCAGTTCTCACGCTTCTTCGGCGGCTCAAGCGTCGATTCGAAGAAGCGCCTCCGCCAGCTCATCGTCGATCAGTTTTGCGAGGGCACCGGCGGCCCCTGCTACTACACCGGCCGCCCGATGAAGACCTCGCACACCGGGCTCGGCATCACCGAGCAGGAGTGGGATGTCGCCGCGAAACACCTGATCGCCGCGCTCGATAAGTTCAAGGTGCCGGGCAAGGAGAAAGATGAGGTGATCGCCTTCGTCACGACGCTCAAAAAAGATATTGTCGAGAAGTAGTCCGCGCCTATAGCGGTTTGCAATTGAGCGCGACCCCTTCTTTCCTTTGCGCCTTTGCGCCTTTGCGAGAACCTACCTCTCGCAAAGGCGCAAAGGCGCAAAGGAACACCAAGTAAATCTTGAAACCACAGGTCGCATCCACTTGAAAACCGCTATATTTTCAATCCCCCGGTCGTGAGCCGCGAGTCTGGCGAGGAAGGCGCCGTCTCGTCGCGAAGGCGGGCTTGGCGGCTCACTAGATGGCTGAGCAAAACAAATAGAGGAGAAACTTGTGAGAAACATCGATTCAGGCATTCGCGCTCTGAAGGTAATGATGAGTTGTGGGGTTCTCTGCCTGGCGGTTTATCTGACCGCCGCTCGCGGGCAGAATCCGGCGGCGCCACCAACGCCGGCCGCGCCGCCGCTCGAACATCTCAAAGTGCCCGCGGATTTCACCATCTCCGTCTTCGCCTCCGACCTGGCCGGGGCGCGGCTGATGGCGGTGAGCCCTGACGGCGTGCTCTATGTCGCCCGCCAGACGAAGGGCGAGGTAGTGGCCCTGCCCGACCGCGATAAAGACGGCCGCGCCGACAAGGCGGAGGTCGTCTTAAGCGGGCTCACACGACCGCACAGTCTCGCCTTCCACGGCGGCTATCTTTACGTTGCCACGAACCCGGCCGTGCTCAGGGTGCGCTACTCGGGTGGCAAGGTCGAAGGGCAGCCGGAGAAGATCATCGACCTGCCGGTCTCGACCGCGCCGCACTGGACGCGGACCATCGGCTTCGGCCGCGACGGCAAGCTCTACGTCGCGATCGGCTCCTCCTGCAACGTCTGCGCTGAAGAGCCAGACGCCAGACGCACGACCATCATGCAATACAACGCGGACGGCAGCGGCGGGCGCCCCTTTGCCAAGGGGCTGCGCAACGCCATCGGCTTCGACTGGGACCCGCAGACGGGCAAGCTCTGGGCCGATGATATGGGGCAGGACAAACTCGGCGATGAGATGCCGCCGGACGAGATCAACCTGATCGAGGAAGGGAAGCATTACGGCTGGCCTTATTTCATCGGCCGCAACGTGCCGAACCCGGCGCCTGAGCTGAAAGATGCGAAGCCGACAGTGACGGCCGACCAGGCGGTGCCCCCGGCGCTCGAGTTGCAGCCGCATTCGTCGCCCATCGACCTGCGGTTCTACGCGGGCCGCCAATTCCCGGCCGCTTATCGCGGCGCCATGTTCGTCGCGCTGCACGGTTCGGGCAATCGTTCGGAGAAGATCGGCTACAAGGTCGTGCGCGTGGTGATGAAAGACGGGCGGCCCACAGGGGTCGAGGACTTCGCGAGCGGCTGGCTCAAGGACGGGCAGGTGTTGGGCCGGCCCGCGGGGTTAGTCGTCGGCGCTGACGATGCCCTCTACATTTCGGACGATAATAAGGGCTTTATTTATCGGGTCGCTTACACCAAGAAGTGAGCCTGATCAATAAAAGGAACTGTTCCGCGACCTGTCAGGTTGCGGTTGCTTTCGAAGGGTCACTGGCCGAGTCAACCGCAACCTGACAGGTCACGGAACAGTGCACACGGGGCTGCCACCCTTGCAACTTTCCCGGCGGGCTGAGTAGAATGCCTGTGCTTTGTCCCATCATCCCGTGCATAACCTTACCTAGGCCGGGCTGAGATCATTGCTTGATACTTCGGTGTTGTTTCTCACGGAGCAGGTCTTCTGCTGCTCTCGTGAGGCCGTGCTGTCATTGCGCATCGTGAGCAGCTCAACCAGTGGCCCCTATGGTTAGACCTAGTAACGCCCGCAAGTCGCCGTCAACGTCAGCTGCTACCGCGCCGCTTTCGCCCCGCGAATTGATCGAACGCATCGAGGCCGGGCGGAAGGCTGCCGCGGATTTTCGCCACGAGGAGGCGATTGAACATTTCGAGGCGGCGCTCCAGAGCCCGCTCCTCAACCCTGAGCAGCGCGCGACGGTGCGCTGCTCGACGGCGGAGTCGCTGGAGAGCCTGGCCCGCTACCGTGAGGCCGTGGCGGTGATGGCTGATTACGAGGCGCCGCGTGGTCGCGCCGGCCTCCACCCGGTGGTGCTCTTTCAGGTCTGGCTGCGGATGGGCTCGGTCTACGGCTATGCCGGGGATCACCCGCGGGCGATCTCGTACCTGAAGTCGGCCCTCGCGCTCGCCGAGGAGCGCAACGACCCGGAAGATTTGGGCGCTTGCCACCTCGTGCTCGGGCGCATCTACCGCGCGATCGGCGAGACGCAGTTCGCCCGCGCTCACCTGCGCGCGGCGTTGCAGCACCACCGCTACCTCGGCCAGTGGGCGGCGCTGGCGCAAAACTACTTCCTGCTCGCCAACGTCTGCACCAGCGAGGGCGACTTTCAGAGCGCCCGCGACCACTTCGAGCAAGCGGTCAAGATCGTCGGCGATCATCGTGCGCCGCTGCTGCTCGGCAGCATCTACACCAGCCTCTCGAACTTGATCCTGCTCCAGGGGCAGGGGCAAGCGGGCGAGGGCGTCGAGGTGCTGGAGAAGGCCATCTTCTACCTCAAGCAGGCGAAGAATGACCGCTTGCTCGCTTACGCCTACAGCAACCTCGGCTATTGCCTCCTCCACAGCGGGGATTGGAATCGGGCCGAGCAGGTGCTGAACTACTCGATCGAGTTGGGGCGAGAGATCGGCGACCGCGCAGTAGAGGGAACGGCCCTCGACACGCTGGGCGAACTCTTCGTCATGCGCGGCGAGTTCACGGAGGCCCGCCGCACCCTCGCGCTGGCCATCGAGAAGGTGGAAGCGGCGAACTTTCCTTACGGCGAGGTCCAGGCCTACCAGACTCTGGGGCAATGCCGCCTGGCGCAGGGCGATTACGTCGGCGCGGTCGAAGCCTTCGAGAAACAACTGGCCATCGCCGCCAAGCTTGAGGACAAACGCAGCCACACGGCGGCGCAACTCTACCTGGCCGAGGCGAAGGCCGAGAGTGGGGACGCTGCGGCGGCTTACCGTCTGTTGAGCGAAGCGGCCGAGGCGGTTGAGCATTCGGCCAATGTCTCGCTCGTGGGGCACTGCCGTTTGTTGAATGGGCGACTGCGCGCGCGCACGGGCGACTTTGAAGAAGCGCGGCACCATCTCGGCCAGGCGGTCGCGATCTTCGAGGTGGTCGCAGACCAGTACCGGGAGGCCGTCGCACGCTACCACCTCGGCCGCGCTTTGGCCGGCGCCGGCGAGCACAAACGGGCGCAGGGAGAGTTGCTCAAAGCGCGTGAAATCTGTGCGCGGCTCGGAGCACCGCCCATGCTCGCACGCATCGAAGAAGCATTGTCAGGCCGCGACGACACTGCCGGAGCGTCGCGGGCTCAGTCGCGGCCTCTGGTCGAGTCCCCGACCGGCTTCCGGCCCACCGAGCCGAGCAGCGCAACTTTTTTGCGACTGATCAGCGCTTCCGCCTCGCGCGAGCTGCTGCTCCACGAATTGGTCACGCTCATTCACGAAGGAACAACCCGCGCCCCGGTCGTGATCTTTGAGGAGGTCAGGCCAGGGAGGTTCAAACCCGTCGCCCTTGATGGAGGTGAATGGTCAGAAGCCGCAGCCTTGGGCGAGACTATCAAAGAAGCGGGCGACCCCAGGCGAGTTGGCGCCAGCGGCGGCACGCTGCATAAGCTGCGCGTGGGCGATCAACCGCCGCTGGTCTTGTACGTCGGGGAACGCGGCGGCGAGTGCCCGCGAACCGAGGCAATCGAGCCATTGCTCAAGCTGGCCGCAGTGTGTTTAGAGCTATGTTCGCTGCGCGGGCAAACGCGTTCGGTCATGAGCTATGAGGCGCGAGAACTGAAGCCGGAGCTCAACCTGCCGGGGTTCGTCTTTGCCAGCCCGGCGATGTGCGCGCTGATCGAAGACATTCACAAGATCCGCAGCAGCCGGGTCACCGCCTTGATCACCGGCGAATCAGGCACCGGCAAGGAGGTCGTCGCGCGGGCGATTCACGCGCTCAGCGAGCGGAAGGATGGACCCTTCGTTCCGTTCAATTGCACGGTCGCTACCAAGGAGATGATCGCCTCGCAACTGTTCGGCCACAAGAAGGGCGCCTTCACCGGCGCCGTCTCCGACTACCAGGGCGTGATCCGCAGCGCGGCCGGGGGCACGCTCTTCCTCGACGAGATCGGCGACCTCGCGCTCGAAGTGCAGCCGAAGCTCCTGCGGTTCTTGCAGGAAGGCGAAGTCCTCCCGCTCGGGGAGACGACGCCCGCGCGAGTCGATGTCCGCATCGTGGCCGCGACCAACTCGGATATGGAGCAGTTGGTGGCCGACGGCCGGTTCCGCGAGGACCTATATTATCGGCTGAACATCATCCGCCTGCACATCCCCCCGCTCAGAGAGCGCCGCGAAGAGATTCCGCTGCTCGTCGATCACCTGCTTGACCTCTACAGCCGGCAGTCGAAGAAGGAGGGCATCACCATAACCCCGCAGGCGCTCGACCTACTGATGATCTACGACTGGCCCGGGAACGTGCGGCAATTGGCCAACGAGATTCAGCGCCTGGTGGCCTTCGCCCACCCGGAGAGGGCGATCACCGAGCGGGACCTTTCACCGACCATCTTCCGCCAGGGCGCGCAGCCGTCCGGCTCCATCCCCGGCGGCAAGAATCTCACCGCCGTCACGAACGCTCTGCTCGGCGGCGTCGATTCACACGAAGCGCTCGGCGCGCTACCCGGCGCCTACCGCCTCAACCTAGAGTTCGAACCCGGCAAGCAGACGCTGGGTGACGTGTTTGCCGACCTCGAACGCCAGATCATCGCCGAGTCCATGCGGCGGCACAGAGGCAAACGCGCGCTCGTCGCCGATGAGCTGGGCATCACCCGCAAAGGGCTCTATCTCAAACTCCGCCGCTACAAGATGGAGTAAGTCGCCGGCTCTCAGGCGCAGTCCATTGCTCGTCAAGAAGCGGATCAGAACTCGCTTGGCCTCTACGGCAAGCTCTGGGACAACGCCTTGTCCCGCCAGCGGCGCACGCTGGTCATGTCCAGGCGTTCGCCTTTGAACTCGATCTGCTTCACTGGCTTCTTCCCGTTCTGGCTTTCGCGCTTCAGGTAGCTGCTGATCTCCATCCAGCGGACTTCGGCGAACTCCAGCTTCTCCTTGCCGACGGAGCGCTCGTCCTCTTCGGCGAAGGTTCCGATCACCAGCATGACGGGATGCGGTTGCTTCAGCCAGTAGTCTACCTAGCGCTGATCTTTGATCGCAAAAATCTCCATCCCGTCCGTCTCCCGCTTTTTCAGGTGAGAGTTGCCTGACTTGAGTTGCAGGTAGAGCCGCTTCCCAGTGCCTTGACCTTCGTCATCGGTGAGCTCCAGTTCCATATCGATCCCTTCGTCTTCCGTGACGGGAATCTCGAAGCACTTCTGGTCGGCGCTGGTGATGCGTGAACTCACCTCCAGGGCAAGCAGCTTGCCTTTGCGTCGGGAGTCCAGGCGGATGGCATCAATGGCTTGCAGGCCCTCTACCTCCTTGCGCACGGTCTCGCTGCAAACAGCTTCTCCAGATCATCCCAGAGGTCGAAGCGTTGCTCGCAGATGTCGCACTCCACCGTGGCCTCTTTCTTCTTCGCGAACAGCTTTTCGTTTTGTTGATTGATGCGAGATCAGGCTCTTAGTCGTGCAATCCACCCAGCGATTTCGTCATGCCGCTCTTGCGTACGAAGCTCCGAGGATCCAACCGGGTATCTCCTCAGGATTCCATCCAGTATTCGAGCTTGCACATCCTGAGTGCTTTCCGAGAGGATTTTGATGAAGCGCTCACGTGTTGTTCCGTCGTAGTTGTTTGGGTCGATGTCCAAATCGAGTCCAAGGTAGAACTCATGATGTTTTCGATAGCTGAAGTCACCAAGATAACCGCTATTCACTCCAATATAACGGTATACAAGTTTATTGACTTCAAACTTCGTTAGCCGCCGATTTGCATCATTGTTCAATCCGACCTCATTACTTGGCGGATCAGTCTTCAAATGTGAATTTGCTGCGATGCACGAGACCGAAGTCTCATCCATTCTGGGGATTTGGAGCATTACATCTAATTTTGCATCTATTGGAGAGCGTTCTTCTATTAACTGAGTTGGAGCGATCGTTGGCTGCGCTGGCGGCCGACAGGCTTCGAGGAGCTTCGCATACTCCTGCTCGCGCTCCTCCGGCAGCCAGTTGATGTACAGGAATTGCGCCAGCGAGCCTTTGACGGGGGCCGCGTCGAGCCGCAGCGGAATGAAGCGGCGCTCCTTGTTCAGCGGGTCGCGAAACCGGAATGTGCCGGCCTCCAACTGCGCCCAGTCGGAGCCGAACGCCTGCGCTGACATGCAGAGCACGAGCACGCGGGAGTATTCCAGCCCGTCCTCGATCTTCGCCTGAATGTGGTCGCCAGCGCGGATTTCCCACTCATCGAACCACACGCGCAGCCCGTCCGCCCGCAACGCTGTGGCGACGGCGCGCACGACCGCCTTGTCCTGCGAGCTGTGGCTCAGGAAGACGTCGTATTTGAAATCGTCAGCCATGCTTCACCTTTGGTGCCGTGCTTCTCCCACGCCCCGACAGAGCTTAAAGCCTAAGAGCCTGTTTTGAAATTCGATGCAGTGACCTGTTTTTCTCTAGCCCAGCCGTTCACGGCTGGGAAAGGAGCCGTGCCAATCAGCCAGGGCGGTTCACCGCCCTTCTCCGCTTGGCTTGAGCCACGCTGCTACTGGCTCAAGCGGCATGCAAGCCCGGTGAACCGGGCTGAAATAAATTATGCGCCACTGCTCTCCCAGCCGTGAACGGCTGGGCTAGAGAAACGGCTAAATGACCGGCCTCATGTAACAAATCTCCGGGATAGGTCAACTGCGTCTCATCCACCAGGATCCTCCCGCTTTCAACCAGAATCCCGGGAAGAAAAGTCTTGCGGCTGATGCTGACAGAGGCTACCTTGATGCCGATGTCCGCAAGGAAATCAGCGATCCTTCTGGTCACCGCATTCTTAAATTCGCTTGCCATGCGATCTTCTGATTGGACCGGCCTGCATCAGGCTGCCTCAGACGAGAGTGCCGACCAGACGGTGACGCTCGGCGGGCTGATGAACTCAACGGCGGGAAAGCAGAGCGATCCGCAGCTTCAACTTCATCCCGCAACTCACGCCATTGGGCCTTACCGACGATCACTGTCCGACCAGACTGAGGAACATTGCTGAGTTCAACGGGGCGGCTGTGAACTCTATCTATTCCCTAAATCCAAACTGCTCGATGAAGTCCGTATTACGATGTGGCTTCGGTCCCAGAGTATATGCGCCGGGCAAGGCTCTGTCCAACGGATTTTCTTACTACCAGTACCCGGCTGCTTGCCAGTGACCTTTACAAGACATCGAAAGACGGCCCACCCCGGTCGGCAAACAGCCGGAGGTGCACTATCGCATTCAAACGCCGCGCTAAATTCGCTGCGCCGCAACAAAAGGCTTCCCAGACTCCGCCTACCAATCCTATGATGGAGCCGAGGAAGCGGGACGCTCACGTAGTCGCGCCCCTAACCTCAGCACCAATTCTGACACACCGCCCAAGAAAGAAGGCCCGGCATGCGAAAACTAAAATATCATCTGGCGATCACCCTCGACGGGTATATGGCTCACGAAGACGGCACGTGGGGCGGTTTTCTTGAGGGCGGCGAGCACGTGGCTGATTATTTGGAGTCGATCAAGTCGTATGACGCCGTGTTGATGGGGCGCAAGACCTACGAGGTCGGGTTAAAGATGGGTGTGACCGACCCTTACCCGCACCTGAAGAGTTACGTCTTCTCGCGCACCATGAAAGAAAGCCCGGATGAGCGGGTGGTGCTCGTGGTGGGGGACGCGGGCGAAGTGGTCAGAAAGTTGAAGCATGAACCGGGCGGCGACATCTGGCTCTGCGGCGCCGGAGATTTAGCCACCACGCTGTTTGCCGAAAACTTGATTGATGAGGTGATCGTGAAGCTGAACCCCGTCCTGTTCGGTTCGGGCATTCCCATGCTTTCCAACATCGGCCACCCCATTGGGCTGGAACTCACCGACAGCAAGGTCTATGCGAACGGCGTCCTCTTGCTTCATTATCGGGTGAAGCATTGAAGTGTCGAGGCTCGCCATTACAAAGTCACCGGAGCAGCACCCGCGTCTGCTATCCGCCTGTCGCGCGAAAGAAAGCCAGTCACAACCGGAAGCTGCGGCGGCAAAGACGAAAAGAATGCCCCCTACTCCTCCTCTTCATCCCAATCGACATACTGAGGCGGGCTCTCTCCTACTCGCTTAATCACCTTGGGAAGCTTTCCTCGCCCTGCCTTCTCCTCGATGGCGACGACATTGATCTGATGCCACCAGTCGTCGCCAAAGTCGAACCAGTAGCCGAACATATCATCTACCTTCAGGCCCAATGAACCGATGGTCGTCCGCTCCACCTCCCCTGCCAGCTTGCCTTCAGGCTCCAGCTCATGATCGCCCATCGACAGCCCATACCGCCGCGCCTTCGGATCCATCGGCCCCTTACCGCCGAGTTGGAATTTGGGGTGTGTCCCACCTGTCTAACCGGAAGATGCGGCCAGATTTGGCGGGTTATGGATTGACCAACCGAGATACGTCACGGCTTGGTAAATCTTGATGGCGTTTTGCCGTCCTTTCTCTGA
>Ga0070707_100007558_pt1 | contig 10091 bp, 2 predicted proteins | sample KBSK5502metaG_FD_65468 | JGI IMG/M metagenome (GOLD analysis project Ga0070707, IMG submission 65468) | Corn, switchgrass and miscanthus rhizosphere microbial communities from Kellogg Biological Station, Michigan, USA - KBS K5-50-2 metaG | ecosystem: Host-associated > Plants > Roots >... | reverse complement strand
GCTTCCTGCAAAGAGAACGGCAGTAATTTTCAAAAGAGCCGCATTCCCGGCCAGGAACTGCCAGGAATTCCCGGGAAGTCGGCTTCCTGCAAAAAGAACGCCAGTAATTTTTCAAAAGAGCCGCATTCCCGGCCAGGAACTGCCAGGAATTCCCGGGAAGTCGGCTTCCTGCAAAAAGAACGCCAGTAATTTTCAAAAGAGCCGCATTCACCTTCGGTGCTGTTCCGAACAGCTTGGGAGCTGTTCCGAAGAGCTTCGATGGAGATCGGAACTCCGATCGTCGAGATCGGATCTCCGTGAGGCAGGCTTTACGAATCAGCGGTCTGGGTCGGCGCAGGAGTCACTGGCGCCGGTGCTGGAGCGGTTGGCGTGGACGGAGGCGTCTCGGGTGCGGCCGCCGGGGTGGTTTGGCGTGGCTGGAGTGGTTGAAGCGGCTGGAGCGTTACCGTGGTGGCTGGTGGTTGCGGACTTGGTCTTTTTCTTATGGGTGTAGTGTTGAGCGAGGTCCTGCGCCGCCTGACGCAGGGGGGCCTTGCCAAACGGCGTCTTGGTGGTGGTGTACACGGTACGCGCCGCCGCATAAGCTTCGGCGCCGGTCTGCATCGCTGTGCTGGAGTGCCTCGCTGTCAAGACCGGATGAGAATCCTCGCAGCGATTCAGTCAACAGACGCCATAGAAAAATCCTGGGCTGCCTCGGCCTGCCTTGCCGTGCTCCGCCAATTTCCCCGCCTGTGTCGAATTCATGGTTCGTATCGATCCGCGGATGTCACCTGGTCGCGACGATATTGACGAATACGCCTCTGTGGTTGTACCTCAGGTCGGTCAGGTCGTCGGAGAAGTCGGTGAAGTTGTAGCCGACGCCGATCTTCATGTTGTTGCCGATGTGACGATAGATCGCGGTCAGGAAGCCACGGCGGCGTTGATTGACATCCGGGAGATTGAGAGTTCGCACCTCAGCCATCGTGTCCCAGCTCTTGAAGAACCGCCTGTCCACGCGCAACACCGCGAGGTTGGCGGCGTTGTCGAAGAACTGCGGGTTCGTGCGATCAATGCTCGCCTCTCCCAGGCGGCGGGCGTACTTGCCGCCGATCGACCAGTTGGCCGTGAGGTCGTAGGAGAGGTCTACCGCCGCAATGTGGCTCTTCTGAATGAACTCGACCGCAGTGTTCTGCATCGTCACCTGATCCGTGGTCGGGACGTTATAGAAGTACGTGTACTTGACCAGCGCGCTCAGCCGGTCGTGCCGCACCGGACGGTATGCGTAGCCGACCACCGCCTCGGTGTAACCGCCGCCGTAGAACTCGCCGAGCGAGCTATTACTCATCGAGTGGTCCAGCTTGCCGAGCATTCGCCAGTCGGGAGTCAGTTGGAGCTTGAAGTTGTTACGGAACAGCCAGGCGTTCCTGGTAGTGTTCGTCGTGTCGAGTTGTTCCGCAACATCCCGGCGATATTCGATCGCGCTCGAGAACTGAACCTTATCCAGGCCATAACCCACACGGACTCCAGCCGCCCTGCGATTGGTGTCGGCTCCGGTCTGTGAGTCGCGCAGCTTTCCGACCTCGGAGGTGCCGCCGAAATTCCACCGTTCTTTCGCCACGAGGTTAATACCGGTGGCGTGCGTGAGGCCGGTCAACGATGAGCCGTCCTGGTAACGCTCCTCAACATAGACGCTGGAACTGTCGGAGAGCCTTCTCTTCATGCCTGACGTCAGATTGCCTCGACGGATTCCGACGCCGTTGTCAGTCCGCTCGTTTTCAAGCGAATAGTTCATGTACAGATTGGTTCCCTCGGAATACAGGAAGTTGGTGCCGACCTTTCCGGCTGGCCCGTAGTCTCCATCGGAAGCCTCTCCGTCGATCCGGAAGCGTTTCGTCAGGCGATAGGAGCCGCCCGCGCCGATGCGCCCGTTGCTTTCACGGCCGCCGCTTGCAGCGACCGTGCTCTGGCCGAAACCATAGGCGCGCCATGCGGAGGCGGGATCGAACATCAACTGTGCGACTGCGTCCGTGCGCTCGCCCTGTACCTGCGTCAAGGGAACAAGCGGCGAATGGTCCTTGCGCAGATCATTACGCACGCCGGTACTGACGCTCCATCGCTCGGCCAGCTTATAGGCGAGGTCCATTTCGATCGCCCGGGTCTCGAGTCCCTGGTCTTCGATCTTCTGATCGCCCTTGGCCGCCAGGCTCAGGCGGTTCGTTACAGGCATCTTGAATGTGCCGCCGTATTGCTCGGTGTTCTTGATCGTTGCCTGGCCCGGCGCGGAGTAGCCGCCGTCGAGGTTCTGCTTATAGAAGGTGACGCGGCCGTTCCGGCCACTGAAGAAATCGTGCAACCCGACGCTGACGTCGGCGCGGTATGCCAGGGCTTTCGCGTCGGTGAACAACGCGTCGTCAGGGCTATGGAAACCGAATCCGCCATCATTGGACTGCTGCAAACTGGAGAGGAGACCGTCGCTCCGGGCGGTCTGCACCTTGAACCACGAATCCGTGCTCTTCCGGACGGTGAGGTTTGCGGCGCCGAGGCTGCTGTTGGCGTCGGCTTGCCCGTTGGTATTGGCGGTCAAGCCGAGCCCCACGTGGTCGTTGACCCAGAACTGGCTCTGGCCGCCGACGGCGATGGCGTTCAGGCTGTCGAAACCTGGCGTGTACTCATAACGCACCACCAGGTTGGCCTGGTCGCCGCTCAAGCCGTTGCTGCGCACCAGCAGGTTGTCGCCGGCGGTCGACCCCAGCGGTTCGGAAAGCACCAGCCGGCCCTGCAGGTAATCGACATCATAGTCCACGCCGTACCGGAGGTTGACCACTCCGGACACGATACCCGAATCCTTGTCGCGAAGTTCGATGCGGACGCGCTCCGAGCCTCTCAGGATGTCCTGGTGGCGCAGGTAGTAGACAGACCCGCCCGTTCCCCTGAATTCCTCATAGCTCGGCACCGTTCCAGGCTCGGCAGCGAATCCGTCTACGGTGATGCGCCGGTCGCCAAAGCGGGTAATGCCTTCCGAACCGAGGTGGAGGTTGCCTCCATACAGGCCGCGATCGACCTGGGCCAGTTCGTTGCCCGTGTAGCCAACCTTGAAGTTACCCCACTGCGCGTAATTCTCGCCACGGCTCGCCTTGACGTAGAACTTGCCCAGAGTGGGCGCCATTTCTGTTACGACACCATCATCGCCGAACGTCGGTAAATGGTAATCGGGATCGAGGCGGCGGAATAACGAGTCGGGCGACTTGCTGAGGAAGTTGCTGAACAGGTCCTTCACTGGCCCTTCGCGGGTATCCGCGCTCGTCGTCAATCGCCAGCGCTCGCTGACCTTGCCGTTCACGAAGAATGCCAGCCGGCCATTCAGCGATGAATCGTAGGACTGCGGAGCGTTCGCTCCCTGCAGCAGACCTGCCGGCCCGCCGGTACTGTTTTTGGACAGCGTGACGTCGGCGACGCCGACGTAGAAGAGGTCTCGGCGTTTGAATTCCAGGTCGCGAAGATACAGCGAGCCGTTGCCTGCACCGTCGAGCGCCGCGACTTCGACGGTATGCGTGCCGTCCCGAAGGATCTCTTCGGCGGCGAAGTTGCCCTGCTCGTCAACCGGCACCTGGCGGCCCGCCACCCAGATCGTATGGTCCGCGGGTATGCCTCTGCCCTGCACTTTCACGGTGCCGCTTCCGAGCGGAATCTGGTGGCGCGCCAGGTCGCTTTCGCCATAGGCGGCCATCCACTCGCGCGGTGCTGGCGCGTCGGACGTGACCGCTTTTCCAGTCTGATCGGGCGACGACTGACGGTACAGCCACAGTGGATGCTCAGCCGTTTCGTCGAAATTTCCTTTCGAGTCATAAGCGCGCAGCAGGTACTTGAACTCGCGTCCCGTGGCACCGGCGAGAGTCTTGATAGTCGGCTGCCATTCCGCGAGGCCGGCGGCGTCGACCGCGATGATTTCGAGCGGCGCGGCCTGTAATGACTGCTGATCATCGAAGATTCGAATTTCGGTCCGCTCGATGAAGCTCGAATAGTTGGTGTACACCCGGAAACGCACGACTGGTGATGGAATGCTTTCCACTTCGCTCAACGCCACGGCGACTGGATTCGCCGCGACGCTGAGCCGCGGCCGCGACTCGAGATTGTCGAAATGGAATTCGATGTTCGCGTTGTCGAGCGCGACGTCGGTGCAGCGCTGGACGTCGGAAGAGCTGCGGCCCAGATCGTCGATCGGCTTGCCGTCGACCGTGATGTGCATCACGTTAAGCTCGTAAGGGCTCTTCGGACGAAGCTCCTGGGTGAGATGCGTGATGTCCACGCCCTCGTAGTTGTCCATCGGCAGCCGTTCGTCATACACCACCTGCACGCGCACGAACGAGTCCTGGCCCTGAGTGAAGCCGGCGTTCACGACGTCGTCGGATTGAACGTAGCCGTGTCCCTCGTGCTCGGCCCTGGCACCCGACAGCGCCGGATCCTTCATGACGATGTCCATGGCGCGGCGGGCCCGCGCCGCGGAAAGGCCGATGTCGTCGCCGTACACAGAAGCCGTGCGGCGGTCGAGGCGCTCGTTTTTCGTGTAACCGATAAAGCGTAGTCGCGCATTGGGCCGGTCCGCGATCTCCGCCAGCGCGCGACTCAGGTTCTCCGCGTAGCCGGGTGGAATGATGGGCTGGCCGTTTTCAATCTCGAGGGGCGGGATGCTGCCCCAGGGGAGATCGTAAACTTTGGTGACCATTTCCTCGACATCGCCCGGACAGAGCTGAGGCTCGTCGGGCAACTCCTGGAGACGATCGTCGTACCAGAATTCCACCTCGATGCGGCGGTTCAACGCCCGTCCCTGCACGGTTTCGTTGGGAGCACGCGGGTTTATGGCACCGCGACCGTCGCTTTCGATCGCCTCAGCCGGCAACCCCAGAACATCCTGCATGGCCAGCGCCACGCGTTGCGCCCTTGCCTTCGACAACGACAGATGGTTTCCGTAAGTCTGCTCGTCGCGCCCGGTCAGCGGTGCATCGTCGGTATAGCCGACGAACCGGACCTTCACGCCGCCCTTGTCCTGCAGGTTGTCGAGCGCCTGCCGGACCTGTCTGGTGAAGGCTTCGGAAATGGCAATGTTCTCGTCCTCGTACGACAGCGGCACGACGAGATTCCTGACGCGCATTCGAGGCGTCTCACCTTCCTTGAATCGCATCTTGCAGACCTCTTCTACCCGGCAGACCTTGATTCGCTTGATGTCGTCGGCCACCTTCGGGTCGAGCGACCATTCCTTGAATGCCTGGTCGCCGGACACATGCCGCTCGACCTGCTCGCCCGGCCTGGCCGTCTTGACCTGACCGGCCGCCGCGGAGGCGAGCAGCATCAGGAATCCGACTAGCAATGATAGGTGCGGTAGATGGTTGTTCTTGCTCATACGTTACCTTCTTTCCCGCACATGCACGTCGGGTTGTTTCGGCGGAGCACCACGACGCCAGAAAACTTCGGGCTCGATGGTAAGCACGTAGTCGTGGTTCGCTGCATCCCGCGCTTCGGTCAACTGTCGTTTGAACGCTTCAACGCGCCGTTTGACCAGTGCCGGATCCTCCGTGTCTGCCACGTAGGACAGGCGCAGCACCGCCGGCGCTTTGCGCAGTTCCTCGACGAGTACGTCGAGGCGCGGTTTCCACTGGACGCGGATGTCGGTCGTACCCGGCTCGAATGCCGCATCCGACAGGTCGATGCCGACCACCCGGTAAATGGACGCGCCGAAATTGACCCGCAGGGTCTTGCCGCGCGTGGCGCGCTGGATCTGCACCTGGTCCGTCAACATGCGGAAGCCGCTCGGCAGCGTCCTGTCGTCGAGTTTCAGCACGAAATTGCTGCCGCGGTTCTCATCGGGCGTAATCGCGCAAGTGATGTGGTACCGCCCGTACTGATCTGTCATCGCCTGCAGACCACGTGGTGTCACGAGACGTACTCCGGGCAGGCCCTCTTCGCCGTCGTCCTGCAGCCCGTTGTGATTGGCGTCGTTGAAGACCTTGCCGGTCACGTCGGTGCAATCGAACGTCGGATCGGGCATGATGCGCACGGTGGCGGTTGCTTCAGTGGACAGCGCGATCTCGGCCACGGCAATCAATGCCTTTGCGCGGTTCACGACTTTGCTCCCGGTGGCGTCGGCACTCACGGCGAGCATCGCTCGCGGAGTGACACCGGCATCCATGGCGAGCAACACCTGCGCGCGGTTCACGAATTCGCCCTCGGTGACGCCGGCACCCACGGCGAGCAGCACTTTCACCGTGCGCGTCTGGCTACCGGCGATGGTCAGGCCGTTCCAGTTGAGTGTCAGGCCAGCGACCGACGGCTCGGTCGGCACGCCGTCGAGAAGCGCAGAGCCCTTGATGTAGCTGAATCCAGCAGGCATGCGATCCACGATGCTCACATCCGTGAACAACTGGCCGGAATGGTTGTTCGCAGTGATCGTGTACGGAACCAGCTGGCCGCGGCTCGCGTTGAGCAGCGACGTCGTCTTGGTGACCGTAATCGCGCCGAGCAGCGGCGGATCCAGCGGGATGTGGTTGTTGAAGATCTGGCTCGAGCCCGGTATCTGGCTGCCGTCCAGCCTCAGGTGGATGTAGTAGGTCGTGCCGGCACTCCGTGGCGGTACCGATGCAGCCGGCGCGAATTCCGAAGGCTGAACTTCGCAGTACATGGTCGTGCTCGGGATGGCATCTGCCGCGCTGCCCGGACAGGCCGGCACCGGGAATGCGGCCGTCGAAGCGCTGGACGCCGGCGGAATGATCTCCGAATAGCCGGGGACGTAGTTCGCTCCCTGTGGCGGAGTCACTCCGATGAGATAGTCACCGCCGCTCGGGCAAGCGGGATCGCTGAAGTTGACATCGAACTTGTAATAGCCGTTTGCGAGCGTGATCTGCCCTTGTTGGGCCGCATCGTCGAAGCAGCCCGCCGGCAAGGGCGAGGCGGCGCGGGCATCCAGCAGGGTGAGTGTTGCCCCGGCAATCGGTGTGCGCCCGGCCGAGTTGTAGATGACGCCGTTCGGATGGATCGGCAGGTTCAGGCCCTGCAGATTGGCGCCGGACGGCACGACGATGTCCGTGATCCGCTGCAGTCCGTTCGAGAACGGCGAGACAGCGCGGCCCAGCATCGCGGTGTTCGCACCCGCGCCCGGGGAGCGGAACCGCAGTTCGTAACGAACGCCGGTCGTGACGTTCGGATCGACGTCGATGATGCGATAGACGCCGTTTGCGTCCGTCAATACGGATTTCCAGAGTTGGCTATCGCGGTACAGTTCCACCGTCCAACCGTCAAGTGCCCGCTCGCGGGAATCCTGCGCATCGTCGAAGTTGGCGTCGTGCCAGGCTGACCCGTTCAGCACGGAGAGGCCGGGCATGCTGCCGACGACGATCGATGCGCTGGCGCTCAACGTCTGCGTGGGATTGTTCCAGGCCACCACACCGGTATTCGTGACCACCGTGCCGACTACAAGGTTGGGGTTGAGCGTGGCGCGGAATCTGAGCACCGCGACACCGCCTGGCGCCAACGATCCGTTGTAATTGGCGGTGATCGTCGAACCTGCGAAGCTGACGCTCGCCGCCGAACTGCTTATCGTCGCGGACTGGTTCACATAGGCGAGCTGCCCGGGTTGCGATGCGTTGAGGTCGTCGGTGATAACGACGTTTAAGGCCGGCACGGTGGCGTTATTCACGACGGTCACAACGTATTCCAGCTGCGCGCCGGGAACGGCAGCGCCGCCGCCAACAACGGAGACCTGGTTCGAGATCGAAAGCTTCTGGCCGGCACCCACCACGACGACTGTCGGCTGGGGCCCATTCGAGGGATCGCCATCACCGTCAGTGAGCAGCTTCGGCAGCTCGCCGCTGTTCACCACGGCCTGGTTGCTGATCGCAGTGCCCGCGGGCGTGCCGAGGTTGACGCGGAGGTCGTACTGAAGAACCGCCGTGGCGCCGGGCGCGATCGTGCCTGCCGCCTGGCCCGATGAGCTCATGCTGATGCCCGAAGCGAGCGGCGAGACGCCGCCGTCCGGCTGGCCGACCGGCGATCCGTTGAGGAGCGTGGAATTCGCGACGTAGGTCGTGTTCGCCGGAACCGCATCGGTCAAAACGACACCGGTCGCGGGAATCGGTGCAGAATTCTTTATCGTGATCGTGTAGCGCAGCACATCGCCCGGATCGACGATGCCCGGCGAACCCAGATCAGTGAACAGAACGACGCGCTTCTCAGCGTAAAGCACCGGACGATTGCCGACCTTGTCTTGCGTCGGATCATTGGGGGCCGGCGTGCGCGGATCATCGGATGGCTGGTCGACGATTCCAGTGGCGCTCACGAAGCCCTGGTTCGAGAGGATCGTGCCGTCGGGGGTGTTCGCGTTCACGACCACATCGAACGTGATGGTTGCCGTGTTGGCCGTGCTGGCCGTGGCGTCCGCAGGCATCAAACCCGGCGTTGTGTTGGCCGGCGAGTTGATCCGCATGCCGTTCACGAGCGGCGACACGCCCGCGACATCCGCGACTGCGGCGCCGTTCAGGGTCGTGCTGCCCGCGACGTAGGTTGTGTTCGCCGGCACGGCGTCGCGCAGCACGACGTTCACGGCATCTGCATTACTGATGTTCTTCACCGTGATGGTGTAGCGCAGCGTGTCGCCGGCGAGCAGCGTGTTGGGATCGCGCAGATATGTGGAGATCTTCTGCACCCGGAAGCTGGATGCCGCCGGGGCCACGACGATCGTCACCCGCGTCGGATCGGCCGTGCCGCCGACGTTCGGGTCATCGCTCAACATCGGCGTCGTGCCATCGCTGAGGCGGAGCGTCGCCTGGTTGGCGACGACCGTGTTGTTCGCGATGCCCGTCTTGAGGGTGATGTCGAACTGGATCAGGGCCTGGCTGTTGACCGGCAGATTCAGATTGCGAATGTCGATGACACCGGTGCCCTTGCTGCCGCCCGTACTGCTGGTCGCGCTGATGTCGGCGCCGGCCGGGGACGCAACGAGCGTGAGCGTGCCGGGAGCGAAATCCGCCTGGGCGTTGAGAGCGTCCATGTCGTCAACGATGCTGAAATTGCTGAGCGCCTGATTGGTCGTGTGGAAACGCAGGGTATAGCGCAGCTTGTCGCCCGGCGCGGCCGTTGTGGCGGGGTTCGCACCGCTGGTGAGATTCGCGACGGTCTTGTCGAAGACATAGCCCCCGAGCGACACCGTCACGGTGAAGGCGTCCTGATTGTCCAGGACGCCGGGCGTGCCGTTGGTCAAAGTGCCGGTGTAAGTCTTGCGGCTGGTATTGCTGCTGTCGCCATTGAACCACTGCATGGCGCCCGCGATATTGGTCAGCGTGACACTATTCTGCGTGTTGGCGTCGAGCTGGGTGCGGTAACGGATGATCAGATGCTGATTCGGACCGATCGTTCCCGCCCCCGTCAGCATCGTGATGTCGAGCTGGCAATTGGGCGCAGCGCTGTAGTTCAACGAGTAGTCGCTGCCGCGGTTGAGTAGGCCTTTGCCCGGGACCGGGGTGACGCCGTCTGCCGCGAACACCTGCGCGCTCAGGATCTCCGGCGTCAGATTACACATGCCGCCCGTCGCGCCATGCGGCAACAGGTCGCGGACGCTCACGTTCCAGGCATCGCCGGGTCCGCTGTTCAGGACGTCGATGCCGAAATTGCCCCACTGTCCAAGATTCATCGTCGCCGGGCCCGACTTGGCGAGCACGAGCGCCGGTGCGGCGACATTACCGACGATGTCGATCGTCGGATCATTGGGGGCAGGCGTGCGCGGATCATCGGATGGCTGGTCGACGATTCCGGTGGCGTTCACGAAGCCCTGGTTCGAAATCGCCGTACCACTGGCGACACTCGAGTTCACGACCACATTGAACGTGATGGTCGCCGTGTTGGAAGTGCCGGCCGGGTTTGTGGATGCGTCGGCAGGCATCAAACCCGGCGTTGTGTTGGCCGGCGAGTTGATCCGCATGCCGTTCACGAGCGGCGACGCGCCAGCAACATCCGCGACCGCGACTCCGTTCAGAGTTGTGCTGCCCGCGACGTAGGTTGTGTTCGCCGGCACGGCGTCGCGCAGCACGACGTTCACGGCATCTGCATTACTGATGTTCTTCACCGTG
>Ga0070707_100007557_pt1 | contig 10093 bp, 9 predicted proteins | sample KBSK5502metaG_FD_65468 | JGI IMG/M metagenome (GOLD analysis project Ga0070707, IMG submission 65468) | Corn, switchgrass and miscanthus rhizosphere microbial communities from Kellogg Biological Station, Michigan, USA - KBS K5-50-2 metaG | ecosystem: Host-associated > Plants > Roots >... | reverse complement strand
GTCACGGTGATGCCAGGGGGTCTGGCGCTGATTACGGTACCCCTCCCCGAGCAGCAGGCCCGCGCAGTAGCCGTCTCGCCGGGCTTGCCTGCGGACGCCGGGCGGCGCGATCAGGTTCCATGCCCATGCGCGCGGCCGCAGGAAAAGCCAGCCGCTTACCTGGCTGCCGATACTGGGCAGCTGCGGCACGCCGGTCGGCGCGACAGCTGTGCGTGTGCCCATAAGTCCCCTTCCCCTGATCCCAGCGGGGATCGAGCCTTGCCCGGCGTTGTGGATGCACCCGAACGAGAGGAGCGAGGCGATGACCGGCTCGAGGGCCTGGGGGTGCTCGTCGGAGTAGGCGACGGCGCAGGCCTGTTCTGGACCCCCCACGGCAGCTGGCCGGCGTCCCCGTACCTTGTCACACCGCCACTCCGTGACTGCCGCGGCGCCTGAGTCGCGGCAGCCGAGCGCGGGGGCCTTCGTGACGCCCGCGGGCAGGCGGGGGGTGCGCGCCTTCTCTGCTGCTGCGGCCAGCGGCTGCTGACACAATCGAAGCGAGGACTAGGCGTCGTCTTCCGGCACGCTGGATTTCCCGGTGCCGTGGCCGGTAATCGTCCTCGCCGCGGCTGCGCGAGTCTTGCTGGTCTTTGATTTCCCCCGATGGTGTGTCCGACATCGTGAACGCTTCTGCCCCTCCTGCTCTCGTAAGCGTCCGGGTTCACCATCTGCCCGAGCACGCTGCGCTCTCGCCGTCGGCGCATTGCTGGCTAAACATCCCGGTGAACCGCTGTGCTTATTTTATGAGCTGCTGGCAGGATTTGCTTGTGCATGGTTTATTGATTTCTCTTGTGCACAGGGTGTGGATTGTCCTGCCCCAGGTGACGGCCTTGCGTAGGCGTGACATCTCGAGAATCTGCCACCTTTTCCCCATGCAGCGCACAGGTTTGCCTTGGTTTTGCACAACTTGTCCCCAGGGTTGTGCACAGAGAAAGCCTGGTCCGGGGATCGCGGATACTTCCTGGCGGCCAGGACGTTGGCCGTGCCCGGAGTCTACGAGCATGCGCAGGCGCGCATCCTCACGCTATTACAGCGTGCACTATCTTCGGCTAATTAGGCGGATATAGGACGCGCAGCATCGGCCCGCCAGATGGCCGCCCGCAGAGGGCCCGGCATTACCATCGATGTCCGCCGAGTCCTGGCAAAGCAGCGGTCTCTTGATCGCGCAGGCGCTGCGCTAGCTGTCGGTGGAGTCGATCATGACCGGGGGGCCGTCCTGGCCATCGATGTTGTCGTAGATCCCGGGGAAGGTCTCGAACTGGCCGCTGGGGTTGTGGTGCAGGTGTGAGTGGTTGAGCGTCAGCGTGCCCCAGCCGGAGTCCACGACGTAGAAGACCGCGCCGCCGCCCTCGCGAGCGCTGTTGTCGCGCATGACCGTGCCGGCGATGAGCGTGCGGTAGTTCTTGCCGTCGTTGTAGATCGCGCCGCCGCTGCCGCCGCCTGGTGTCCCGCTCGAGGCTGGGTTCGCGCCCCAGCCAATGGCCGCATTGTTGATGAAGACGCTGTTGAGGACGTCCCACTGGACGCTGATGCTGCTCAGCGCTGCGCCGTTGGAGCAGCGGCCGCCACGGAACGTGTCACCGGTGATGTACACGGGCCGGTTCTGGTACTGGGCGAGTACCCGGATGGCGCCGCCGCCGAGGTCCGGGCCGTAGCGGTAGCAGCGGTTGCCGATGAACCTGGAGTTGACCGCCTTGAACTGGCCGCCCTCGATATAGATGGCGCCGCCGCCGTCGACGCCGCCGTACCAGCATTGCGGGGCGTTGGCGGTGCAGGTCGCCTGGTGCGTGCCGTTGAAGCCGCTGGCGAACGTGATGTTCTGCACCACGATATGCGGATACGGCTGGTTGGTGCAGTTGCCGGTCGACCACTTGCCTGCGCACGTGTCGGAGAAGAGGATCCGGCGTTTGCCTCCGCCGCTGAGCGTGACGAGGCCGCCGCCATCGAGGACGACCAGGTGCCTGGTCTTGGGCACGCTGGCGGTCGCTGTCATCAGGATCGTGACCGGCCTGCTGCCGCAGCTGAACCTGATGATCCCGCCAGCGGCGACGGCCTTGACCACGGCTGCGGACGTGCAGCTGGCCGGCGTGCCATGGCCGATCACGTGGTTCGGATGGCTGGTGTTCACTGCCCGGCCTGCTGGCGGCACCGGAAAGTGCCCGTTGGGGTTGCCGAAGTCGGGCAGCGCTCCCAGGCCGCTAGACATCGACTCTGGACGGGCAGCGGCCGCCGGCCGCGCCGCAGCCACCGGGCGCACCGCTGCAGCCGGGCGTGCCGGGGTCACTGGGCGGGCCGCTGTGGCCCGGACCTGAGCGCCGCACGCCACGGCGCCTGCGAGCCCCGCCAGCCCGACAACGTTCACCAGCATCGCCAAGCCGTGCCTTTTCCGCATAGCCAGCCATGCTAGTGCGAGCACTGTATCAAGCAGACGAAATACCCTGAAAAGGATTGCTTATTCGTTTGGCCGGTCGCTGTTTATAACGCTTGTCGTCGATCACGTCGCGGAGTGCCCCGGCAGACAGCGGACCGCCGGGCGGAACGGCGGACGCGGGGGGTTGGCCAGTGGGGCGGTCGGCGGCGTCCTGCCCGCCGCTCACCAAGACCCCTGTGCCCGCAGGCATCATGGCGACGCGGTGATCTTGATCTGTCGGGCAGAGCAACGGCGGTGACCGGGGCCCGTGCTTCGCCACTAGCCGGGCGGTGAGCGGTTATCTCAGCCGGAGGTGGCGTCGGGTCCGGTCGCGCCGAACGCCTCCCCCAGGGTGGTCAGGTCAAGGGAGTGCGGTGTCTGCTGGGATCCGTGGTCCAGAAACGGACGCATCGCTTCCAGGGCGGTGAGGATTTCACGGCCCACCTGCTGCGCCGGACGCATCGCGTCGACCGAAACCAGGATCCCGCGGTCGCGGTACCAGCAGATGATCGGAGAGGTCACTTGATGGTACAGAGCCAGGCGCTGGGAGATGACCTCCACGCTGTCGTCGGAGCGGTGCTCGAGGGCGGCTCGCGCCAGCAGACGGCGGGTGACTTCGGCATCGTCGGCGTCTAGGTGCAGCGCGACATCTGCGGTCATGCCGAGTTCGCGGGCGATCTGGTAGGCCGCGCGGGCTTGACGCATGTTCCGCGGGATTCCGTCCAGGACATACCCGCCTCCCGCCGCCTTGGCGGCGACCAGCGCCTCCCGCACTATGCCCAAGACGACCTGGTCGGGGACAAGTTCGCCGCGGTCGAGATACTCCTGGACGGCCAGGCCCAGACCGGTCCGCCGCGCCACGTGATCACGCAGCAGGTCGCCGGTCGCGATGTGGGGGACGCCAAAGTGCGCGGCGATCAGTGCGCCCTGAGTCCCCTTCCCCGCACCCGGTGGCGCGATCATCAGTACCCGCATCCTCATCTCCTCGCCGCATCATCTCGCCCGCCGAACGCCCAGTCGACACAAGGGTCCTGCCAGGCCCCGGTCCTCCCTGTCCCGCCCGTGGTACGGCCGCCGTCATGGGCAGCTGCCGATGTTTGCCGATCTCGAGTCAGCCAAGTACCCGCGCTGGATGTTCCCGGCGTACTTCGTCGTGATCGGCCGGTACGCAAGTGGCCCACGCAGGCGGCTGCCCGGTGAGAACGTAACTGCCCGCGAGCGGCAGCCAGCCGGCTGGCTTGCCGATGCCCGCTGGGCTCGCCAGCCGGATCGTCGCTGGCCGCGCTGGACTGCCGCATGAGTCAGCGTGCGAGACCTGTCCCTGCGCCTGCTATGCGCGAAACGTAGTCAGCCTGATACTGAGTGTGATGTTATGGTTACGGCAGCAGGGGTCGGCAAGTACGGAGGGTCATCATGAACTTAGCGACCATCCGCGACGCCGGGCAGCGCGAGGCCCGGGCCGAGCGGGACCAGCTCGCATTCACGGGGGAACCGGAGGCGGTCGCCGAGGCGGCATGGGAGCCGGGCGGGCCGAGCCGGGAGGAAATCGCCGAGAAATACCGCGAATGGATCGGGGGGAAGCACGCAACGGGGCACGGGGCGGGGGCTGAGTCCGGGCTGAGCGACGCGCGACTGGTGGACACAGCCAGGGGAGGGGTAATCGCGCCCTCGGCCGCACCTGGTGCGCTGGCCATCGTTCCCCGGCCGCCTCAGATTGACCTGCCAGGGCCCGCGGCAACCACCCTGGCCGAGGTCCGCAGCGCCGCCATCCCGAGAACATTCTCCCTGCGCGAGCGATTGCGCGAGCTTCGCGACGTTGCTCCAGCCAGGGAACCCGCCCGCCTCCTGAAGGCCGCTAGGCGATTTCTCAGACCACGCGAGCGCCGGACCCCGCCGACGGCCTTCCGGATGCCCTTCACGCTCCCGGAGACGCCCTCGCCAGCAGAGATGACGATCATCGAGACGCCCTTCCGCATCCCCAGGTACATGGACCACCCCGAGTGGAGGCCGCGGTGACCGACGCGGCCTGTCCGGCCTGCGGCTTCACGGGTGAACTGCGCGACCTGGTCGGCGGTTCCGTCCGCGGCTACGCCAAATCCGAGCGCATTGCGGTTGCTGGAAAGCGCGGTGTAGATCCCACCGCCGCTGATCCCGCAGCCGCGGATATCCCGGGGGAATGGGTGTGTACAAACAGGGCCACGTGACCGCAATCGGGGGGGAGACCAGCACTGTGGTGCCCTCCTTCTCACGCATGAGCACCTGTGCGCCGAATCTGAGCCAGGAGCCTGACGCCACACCCGTCAACGCGGTGTAGCTGATGGTGGGGGACCTGGCGACCGGTGCGCACCCCCCAAGGAGCCCTAGGATCATGATTGAGCCGAGTCCGTTCAGTATCAGTCCGGCTGCAATGGTAGTCACGCGGTGAAATTGGTTGAGCTTCATAGTGTCCTGCTTCCCGGTCAGTCACTAGGTGCAAGGGTCGCGGTGGCTGGTGGCGCCTGACTGGCCTGGCCGGCTTTGTTCACGATCAGCGGCCGCCTGGTGATTCACCACACGCCACGACCCACAGGACAACCCACAGGAATTGCACGCGGCGCCTTTGCCGTGGTCACGGTGCCGGCGAGGTGACTGATTCCGCTCGGGCGCGGTTCCTGGACGCATCACCGATGCGAAGGCCGACGAGAGATGGTCAAGGTGGCTGAGATTGCGTACGGTTGGTGCAGGAATGGTTCCGCCGGGTGTGCGTGGCCGCGGCGGGGGTCGCGAGGGGATGCTTGGGCGTGGACGAACAGCCTGGGCTTTCGTTCGCCGGGCTGTTGCGGCAGCTGCGGGCTGAGGCCCAGCTGACCCAGGAGGAGCTGGCAGAGACGGCGAGCCTGAGCCCGCGCTCGATCAGTGACCTGGAGCGGGGCATCAACCGCACTGCCCATAAGGACACTGCGATGCTGCTGGCCGGTGCGCTGCACCTGGCCGGTCCTGTGCGCGAGCTGTTCGTGGCGGCGGCCCGTGGCAGGGCCCTCGCCGGCGACGTGCTGGTGGCACGGCAGGGGATGCGGCCCGGAGCGTTCGCGGTGGTGGCGGGTCTGCCGGTGTCGCTGCCGCCGCGGTCGGCGCTGCTGGCGGGGCGGGAGGAGCTGCTGGCCGATCTCGACGCGCGGCTGACCAGCGGCCTCGTCTCGGGGCCGCGGGTGGTGGCGCTGTATGGGCTGGGGGGTGCGGGGAAGACGAGCGTGGCGGTGGAATACGCGCACCGGCACCTGGCCGAGGTTGGGCTGGCGTGGCAGTTCCCCGCCGAGGACCGCGAGGTGTTGCTGGCGGAGTTCGCCCGGCTGGGAGCTCAGCTCGGCGCCCGGGAGGTGGTCGATGCCCGGGATCCGGTGGCGTCTGTGCATGCGGTGCTGGCCGCGTCGGCGGCGGGCTGGCTGCTGGTGTTCGATGACGTCGGCGGCTATGAGGCGGTGCAGCGGTTTCTGCCGCCGGCCGGGCGGGGCCGGGTGCTGATCACTAGCCAGAGCGCGGCGTGGCCGCCCGGCTGGGCAGTGGAGGTCGGGGTGCTGGGCACCAAGGTCGCCGCGCAGTTCCTGGTGAAACGGACCGGTGATGCGGACGAAGCGGCCGCGGAGGATCTGGCGGCAGAACTCGGCGGGTTGCCGCTGGCGCTGGAGCAGGCGGCGGCTTATATCCAGGCCACCGGCATCACCTTGGCCGGGTATGTCTCGGTGTTCAGGGAGCGCCGGGCGGACTTGCTGGCCCGCGGCGAAGCCGCAGGGCACCCGGCGGGCGTCGCGGCCACCTTGGGGCTGGCGTTGTCGCGGCTCGGCGAGCGAGCCGCGGTGGGGCTGCTGCGACTGCTGGCGTGCCTGGCGCCCGAGCCGGTGCCGCTGGCGCTGCTGCTCGCCGATGCGCACGTCTTTGGGGAGCTGGCCCCGGCCGTAGCGGTCACACTGGGCCCGCTGCTGGGTGACCGGGTCGCGGCGGGAGATGCGGTCGCCGAGTTGCGCCGCTACTCGCTGGTCACTCCCGCCGGGGACGGCTCTGTGTCGGTGCACCGTTTGGTGCAGGCCATTACCGCCAGTCAGATGCCCGCGGACGTGGCCGCTCAGTGGCGCCAGGCCGCTGCTGCGCTTGTTGAGGCTGCGATTCCCGCCGATACCAGTTGGCCGCAGACGTGGCCGGCGTGCGCGGCGTTGCTGCCACACGGCCAGGCCGCTCTTGCCGACGAGAGCGCTGGCCAGGCCCGGCTCGCCAATTACCTCGGCGAACGGGGTAGTTACGCCTCCGCGCTGCAGCTCGAGCAGCGGATCGTGGACGCACGGGAGCGGACCTTTGGCTCCGAGCACCCGCGCACGATGGCCGCCAGGAACAGCCTCGCCCGCTGGACGGGGAAGGCAGGGGATGCGGCCAGGGCCCGCGACGAGTACGCTGCGCTGCTGCCCGTGCGCGAAAGAGTGCTCGGTGCCGAGCACGCGGATACCCTGGCGACCCGGAATAACCTTGCCCGCTGGACAGGGGAGGCGGGCGATGCGGCCGGCGCCTGCGACCAGTTCGCCGCTCTCTTGCCTGTATGTATCCGGGTGCTAGGGCCTGAGCACAACGGCACCCTGGCCACCTGGAACAACCTGGCCCGCTGGACGGGGGAGGCGGGGGATGCGGCCGGGGCCCGCGACCAGTACCGCGCATTGTTGCCCGAGTACGAGCGGGTTTTAGGCCCTGAGCATCCCTACACCCTTACTGCCCGGAGCGGCCTCGCCTTCTGGACCGGGCAGGCAGGTGATGCGGCCGGAGCCCGCGACCAGTACGCTGCGCTGCTGTCAATCCGTGAGCGGGATCTCGGTGCCGAGCACCCGGCCACGTTGGCCGTCGGGAGCCACCTGGCCCGCTGGACGGGGGAAGCGGGCGATGCGGCCCGGGCCCGCGACCAGTACGCCGCACTGCTCCCGGTCCACGAGCGGGTCTTTGGCCCCGGTCACCCGGAAACCCTGACCGTCCGCGCCGGCCTCGCCTACTGGACCGAGCAGGCGGAGAGTGGCGCGAAACCTGGCGTGGATTAGCTTAGCTTCAGCAGATTCGTTTGCGCCCCCGGCGGTTGTTTGTCGGCGGCCCACGGCGCAGGCCCGCCGAGGCAGTGCAGGCGGTCAGCGGGCACGTCTGCGCGTGTGATGCCGGGGATCGCCGAGCGCACATCGTTGCTGGGCGTGCACCTCACGTTACGCGGCCTGGGCTTGGGCTTCGACCCTGATCAGGGCCGCGATGGCCGGGTGGCGGCGCAGCTTGTCCAGGCACCGGCCGCGGGTGGGCCCGATGCTGCCGACCGGGATGCCCAGCCGGGCGCTGATCTCGGCGTACGGCACGGGGGGGTCGGCGGTCAAGACGGCGATCAGCTGCCGCTCGCGCGGGGTCAGGTAGGCGAGCGCCTCGCGCAGCGCCGCGTGCCGCTCGGCCGCCAGCAGCTGGTGCTCGGCGGTGCGGGCCTGCTGGTCGGGGATGGCCTCGGCGTCCGGCAAGGGCCAGGCGGCCTGCGGCCGCCGCGTCGCGCGGAGGGCCCGGCAGCACTCGCGCCGGGTCGTGGTGGCCAGCCAGCCGGCGATCGCGGCCGGGTCGCGGATCTTGTCGAGCTGGTCGACCAGCCGCAGCCACACGGCCTGGGCGGCGTCCTCGGCGTCGGCGCCGCCCAGCCGGTAGCGGCGGCAGATCGACCAGATCAGCGGGGCGTACCGGTCGACGAGCGCGTCCCATGCCTGCTGGTCGCCGTCTTGGGCGCGGGTCACCAGGTCGGTGACCGCCAGGTCATCGCGCATCGGATGAGCGTCCTTCCGGGTCAGGTGCATCGGGGCCGCGGGAGGTGTGCGGTGGCTGCCGCCGCGCGGCGTCGGCCGCCGGCGAGCAGGATGAGCTGGCGCATGAGGGCCGTCTCCTGTTAGCGGCTTGTTCTGTCAGCCACGGTCGCCAGCGGCCCGGGCGGTCACCATACGTAGCGGCCCACAGGAAGGGCACAGGATTAGGCTTGGCGGCGAGGCCGTGCCCGCGCGGGGCCCGGGTGGGGGGGCGTGCGGAGGGACGAAGGGCCTGTGACAGAACAGGCTGGGCCGAGTTTCGCGGGCTTACCGCGGTAGCTGCGCGATGCGGCCAGGCTGACCCAGGACGAGCTGGCCGAGACGCCCACGAGTGGGAGACCCGCCGGCCGGCGAGGCAGGGCCGTCAGGGCGCGCTATCCACCCGTACCTGCGGGGGCGGGGACGTCGGCCTAAGGGCCGCGGCGCTGGCAGGTCAGGGTGTAGGAGCCGACGCCGACCACGAGGCGGTCTGCAGTCAGCTTGGCGGTCGCGTGGGCGCCGTTGTCGAATGACCCGATCGCGCTGATCGCCAGCAGGACGGCTGGGTCGTGCCCGGCGTAGCCGACCCCCGTGATGGACATGGCGCTGGTCGTGAAGCCATCGCCGGTCGTGCGGTAGGTCCCGCTGTGGAAGTTGATGCTGTTGTTCGCGCCGAACTGCCTGCCCGGCGAGAATCGCAAGGCGACCTGCAGCCGCGCCGGAATGCTCGTTACCTTTCCGTCGTGGCTGATGGTGACGACCTGCCAGACATACCCGGTGAACCCGGGCGACACCGGCCGCGCTGATGTCGCCGAGCCGCATGCGGCCAGAGCGAGCGACATCAGCAAGGTGCACGCGCCGGCGAGCGCAAGTAACCGGGCAGAGTGGCGCACGGGCCACACCACGCCCTGTCGCCGGTACAGTCCGTACAGTCCGTTCATAGCCGTTAGACGCTGCGGGGCTTCATCCGGATCCACAGCTCGGCGAGCTGGCTGCCAGGCTCCCGCTCGTCGGTGGACGCGCGAGACCAGATGCGCACCGCTACGTGACGGCCCGGAGGATCGCATTGACGTCGGCAACATCGGTGATCCACGCAGCATAGATGGCAATCGCCAGCCCGGCGGCGCCGGCACCGACGCCAAGAAGGACAAGCGGTTCCAGCCTGTGCGGGAGATGCAGGCGCCGGACAAGCCGCAGACCGTCCATTCGGCGTCGAACCGCAAAGATCACGATTGCAGCCGCAAAGGCCCCGAAGGTGAAAGCGGGGCCTGGCATAAGGCGAAGGTCGAGTAGTACGGCACCTATGAAAATGGAGAAAGCTATGACACCCAACATGGTCCCGAGAACGCCCATGTCCTGGGCGGCCGATTTAACCCACGCCAGTCGTTTTCTGATTAGCAGGATGAGAAGGACGACGCCCGCGCCCAGAATTGCGTCCCAGAGCCCCCGGCCCATCGTGTGATAACCCGTGAATCCGGCCCGTTTAGGCCCCACCCCGAGGCCTGAGGTGTCATAGATGGTCACGGGACCATGATGGTAAACGGCCGTCAGCCCTGGCACATGCGCGAATTTGGCAACATCTGCCACGGTGATGCGCGTCGGCTTAGGTGTTTCTCCCTCGGAGATGTAGTAACCAACATACGGGAGCGAGTCAGCTAGGCGCGTGTCGACGTACACGTAATCAATATGTCGGGCTTTGACGATTGCCGTCTCCTGAGGGCCCCAAGCATCTGAGAAGTACAATTGCGCCGGCACGAAACCTTGCTGGGGCTCAGTCACAGACCACAGCCGTGCCTGGCTCGCGAGGAGAACGGAGGGAACTCGGTCGGCC
>Ga0070707_100007554_pt1 | contig 10096 bp, 9 predicted proteins | sample KBSK5502metaG_FD_65468 | JGI IMG/M metagenome (GOLD analysis project Ga0070707, IMG submission 65468) | Corn, switchgrass and miscanthus rhizosphere microbial communities from Kellogg Biological Station, Michigan, USA - KBS K5-50-2 metaG | ecosystem: Host-associated > Plants > Roots >... | reverse complement strand
TCGGGCTGCCCGATCTCGTAGCACGCGTCGAGGTACGGCCCCGCCTCCATCTCGACCACCGTGTACCGGCCGTGGTAGTAGAAGTCGAGGTAGTCGCGGTTCTGCAGGAACGTGCCGCGGACGGTGACGGCACGCTGGTTGTCGAGGGCGGAGCCGTAGACGAGGTTCGGCTGCACATCGCTGGCGGTGAAGCAGTTGTCCAGCCAGTAGGTGTTGCCTGAGTGCTCGTTGTAAACGACGTTCGGGATCATCACGTCGCCCACGTCGGCGTTCAGTGTCGCCGCCTTGCCGAGCACGTACACGCCGGCGACCCACGCCGCCTGCTCGGCGACCTGGCGAAGGATGTGGTACGCGGCTTCGCCGAGCGGGTAGTCGACGTTGATGATGCACGCGTCCGACTCGCGGAGCTTCTTCTCGTCCACCGCGCCGACCCTGGGGTCGATGGTCGACGGGTCGAGCTTGGAGAGCATGAAGACTTGCGCCGCGGAGTCCACGCCGGTCCCGACGGCGGCGATGTGGCGGATACCGTTGGCCGCCTCCAGCTCGGCGCGCCATTTGCGCAGCCGGTCGCGCTCTGGGCTCGCGTCAAAGACGCGCCGCGCGCCGTAGTAGAGCCAGTTCTGGCGCGAGGCACGGCTGTGCCCGGCTTCGAGCTTGCGCCGCTCTTCGTCGAGCTCGCTGTCGCTGCGTCCGATCCAGTCGATGATCTCGTCCTCGATGCGGCGGGCGACACCGGTCAGGACGTTGATCAGGCTGTGCGCGTTGGAGGAGACGAAGTAGATGGGCGCGTCACGCGCCCCCAGGTCGTCCATGGCCGCGGCCACCGGCAGCCACCACCGGCTGGCGTTGCGTGCGAACCCCAGGTGGCTGCCGCCAATGAGACGGAGCACGATGCGGCACTCCTCGCGCTTGACAGCGGCCAGGTTGGCGTCGAAGGCGTCGCCCCAAGCCTCGCGCAGGCGCCGCCAGTCGTCGGGCGTGGCGCCGGTCGCCTGGCGCGCGTCCTCGTCGTTGAGGGGGACGTCCTGCAGGGCCGGGTGCATCTTGTTCCACTCGATCTGGAACGCGACGAGCGTCGGCACCAGGTCGTCGATGTCCGACGCCGAGGCGATGAGCACAGCGAGCGTGTTCTTGGCGTCGTGATACCACCGCCTGCGCCTGGCCGGCGCCTTGACCGCCTCCCACGAGAGGATGTCGGCGCCGAGAAGAGCCCGGAACCCCGCGGGACTCTGGCCCATGAGCACGCGCCGGCAGGTGCTGATCGCCGCCGGTAGGCGGCGGACGGCGTAGAGGAGGGCGCCCATGTCCGACTGCGGCTGGGCGGCCAGCGGGTGGAGCACGGAGCCCATGCCGAGGTGGGCCTGGACCAGCGACTCGACCTTGATGTCGCCCGAGCTCTGAAGCATGGTCGTGTACGTGCGCACGTACAGCTCGACGGCGTGCTTGCCGCTCCAACCTGTGCTCGGGGGCGCTTCCATGGGCCGACTATAAGACTGCGCTGTGAAGGCCAATTACAAATGGATGAAGACCGCGGCGGGTCACGGCTGGCAGATTGAGGTCATGCTCAAGGGACTGAACGGCTCGCGCTTTCTCCGCCTCGTCGGTTTTGCCGCCGGCGCCGTCATCATCGGCGGGGTGGCGGTGGTCGCCACCGCGTCCGCCGCAAGCTTTGCTTTCGGATACCGGCCGGCGTCGACGGTGGCCGCCAACGATGACGCCACCCTGACCGCGGCGCAGGAGCGGGTCTCCTCCGCGGTGTGCGGCCAGTTCATGCAGCACTTCGCCGTCGAGATCGGCAAGACGCAGGCGGAGATCAATGCCGCCTTCCAGCGGGCCATCGCCGACACGCTGGCCGACGAGGTGAAGGCCGGCCATCTGACCCAGGCCCAGGCCGACAAGATCAAGCAGCGGCTGGCCGGCCGGACGCCGTGCTCGTTCGGCAGCTTCAAGCCCCACGGCGCGCGCCTCGAGGCGTTCATGCAGCAGTACGTGGCCGCGGCGGCATCAGCCCTGGGCATCTCCGAGACACAGCTGAAGACCGACCTCCGCAACGGCCAGTCGCTCTCCCAGGTCGCTGCGGCGCAGAAGGTGTCGGAGGCCGACTTCCGAACAAAGCTGATCGCCGGCTTGAAGCCCGCCCTCGACAAGGCCGTGGCCGACAAGAGGATCACGTCGACCCAGGAGCAGGCGATCCTCGACCGGCTGAAGACCGGCAAGCTGCCGCTCTGGGACCGGCACGCGCATCGGAAGCCGGTGCCGCCGCCCAGCGCGACGACCAGCCCCACCGGCGCCTAAAGCCGGAGCCCATTTCTCGGATAGTCCGGACTATCCGGGGGTTGCGGACCCCGAAAAGGCCCGATAGTCCGGACTAACCGTTAGTTCAGGCCTTCCGAACCGCCGCCCAGCCGGCGCATGAGTTCCTCCAGGAGCTGGCGCGTCTCCGGGTCCTCCATCAGCTTCTCCTGCATCTGCTCGGCCGAGCGGCGGATCTCGGGGTCGGACATCAGCCGCTCAGACATCGCCTGGAAGCGCGACGTCATGTCCTTCATCGCCGACTCCTGGGCGACCTGGATCAGGATCGGCTGACTGGCCGCCGCCGCCACTGCCTCAGCCTGCGCGCGGACCATCTCAATCCCCTTGCAGCCGAGGCACTCGCCCTTCAGGCCGCAATGGCAGAGCTGCGGGCGCAGGCGGTCGAGCGCCGCGTGGAGCTCGGAAAGGTCGACTGGACCGGCCACGCAGCAAGCCTACGAGTCTTTCGATTTCCCGGCGTACATGGCCTCGATCTGGTCGCTGTAGTGGTCGGCGACCACCTTGCGCTTCACGTCGAGCTTCAGCGAGAGCTCGCCGCGCTCCTCGGTGAAGTCTTCGTCGAGCAGGGTGAAGTACTTGATCGTCTCCCAGCGCCCCAGCGATGAGTTGACCTCGTCGACGGTCTTCTGGATCGACGCCTCAACACCCGACCGGTCGAGGCCTTGCTTCTTCGCCTGCTCCCAGTCCGGCACGACCAGGGCTGTCACGTACGGCTTGCCGTCGCCGACCGCGATGGCGCGCAGCACCAGCGGGTTGCGCATGAGCCCGAACTCGAGGGGCAACGGCGCGATGTACTTGCCGCCCGCGGTCTTGAACAGCGACTTCTTGCGGTCGGTGATCTTGAGGAAGCCGTCGCCGTCGATCTCGCCGATATCGCCCGTGTAGATCCAGCCGTCCTTCAACATCTCGGCGGTCGCCGCGGGGTTCTTGTGATAGCCCAGCATGTTCCCGGGGCCCTTGACCAGGATCTCGCCGTCGTCGGCGATCTTGATCTCGACGCCTGGGAACGGCTTGCCGACGGTCAGGAATTTGTGCTCGAGCAGCGTGTTGGAGCACACGCCCGACGAGGTCTCCGTCATGCCCCAGCCGTTGACGATCGGGACGCCGATCGACCAGAAGAACTCCTCGACCTCTCGGGAGAGCGCCGCCCCGCCGCTGACGAAAAAGCGCAGTCGCCCACCGGTGAGCCGCCTGCGTAGCGGGTGGAGGACGAGTCGGTCGGCCAGCCGGTGCCTGGCGGCCAGCCAGGGGCCGACCGATTCAGAGTGGAACTTCTCGTTGCCGACATGCAGCGCCCACCGGAACAGGCGCTGCCGGGTCGGGCTGGCCTCGCGCACGCGGGCCATCACGGCCGCATACATCTTTTCGTACATCCTCGGCACGCTGCACATCACGGTCGGCTGGACCTCGGCCAGCTCTTCGGTCAGGTGGTCGGCGCCGCGTGAGATCCACGCCTGGCCGCCGTATACGAGGCCGACGAAGATGTCGTTGATCCGCTCGAAGACATGCGCGTAAGGAAGGAATGAAAGCGCGGAATCCGCCTCGGTGATCGGGTGCACCTTGACCGCAGAATGGCTGATGTCGACCAGGTTGCGGTGGGCGAGCTCGACGCCTTTCGGGTCGCCGGTCGTGCCTGACGTGTAGACGATGGTGCAGAGGTCGTCGGGCCGGATGCGGGCCAGCCGGCTTGCGATCTCGCTCACCTGAGTCGGCCCTCGCTTCACCCACTCGGCCACCTTCTCGCCCATGAGGGCGACGGTCGCGACGTTCAACTTGGCCGCCACCTTCTGGTCGGAGGCGATGGCATACGTGGCGGCTGCGTTGTCGACGATCTTGTGCGCGATCTCCGGCGTCGAGTTCGGGTAGATGGGCACGGTGATCGCGCCCGCGGCCTGGATCCCGAAGTCGCAGTACAGCCACGGCAGGCTGTTCTCGCCCATGAGCACGACGCAGTCGCCCGGCTTGACGCCGGTCTCGACCAGGCCCGAGGCGACCGACAGGATGTCGCGCCGCATGTCGTTCCAGCTTTCGGCCTGCCAGGCGCCGTCCTTCAGCCAGTGGACGAGGGCGCGGTCGCCGTACTTTTCAGCCTGGCGAAAGAACACCCCGACGGTCGTGCGCTCGCTGATCGTCCGGGGGTCGACCTGGGGAACCGCGCCTGTGGTGGTAGCTATTTGACGGCCTTGATGGTCAGCGTCAATGTCCCCGACGGCACGCTGACCGTCACCCTGTCACCCTTCTTCTTGCCCACGAGGGCACGCCCTACCGGCGAGTCGACCGAGATCCGGCCCGCGGACGGATCGCTCTCGACGGCGCCGACGAGGTGGTACGTCTCGCTCTCACCCTCGTTGTCGACCACCTCGATCGTCGAACCGGGGGCGGCGATGCTCGAGTGCGTGTCCTTGATGATCTGGGCCCTGCCGATCATCTCCTGCAGCTCGTAGATCCGGCCGTCGAGGAGTCCCACCTCTTCTTTCGCCTGCTCGTACTCGGGGTTGTCCTCGATGTCGCCCGGCTGGAAGGCTTCCTTGAGCCGCTCACCCGCCTCGGCGCGGCGCTGCAGCGCGACTTCGAGGTCGCGCTTGAGCTTCTCCAGCCCCTCCGGGGTCAGCAGTACAGGTTCGGTCAGATCCATCATTCCAGCCTGCAATCTGAATAATAGCCGGGCGTATGGACCCCTCCGATCTCAGGGCAGAGCTCGCCGAACGGCTGGCGAACGGGACGCCGATCGATGCTGAGACGTTCAACGCCGCCTGCTTCATGCTGACCCGCGCGCTCGAGGATCTGGAGCTCTCCGTGCCCGAGGCGGCACCCCTGGTCAGGCGCCTGTTGAGGGTGGCCGGACGGGTCGTCATCGACACCGGGGGGCCAGGGAGCTCACCCGACGTGTGGCCCAACACCAGGGAGATGGCGATCCAGTGGATCGACGAGGCCCTGCGAGCGCTGGGCTACGAGGCAGCCCCGAGCTCTAGTTGATCAGCCTCGCGGCCGGCGGCACCGGCGAGTAGTTCGGGTTGAAGTCGATGCCGGCCTGACCGCCACCGGCCACCTTGGCCGTATTGCAGATGACCTGGCCGGCCAGCGGCGAGCGGTCGCCACCGCTGATCGTCCAGTCCATGCCTGGGGTGTATATCGTCCCGATGTACTGGGTCGACGCACCACCGTTCATCGTCGCGCTGCAGTTGTTGGACGCGGGCGCGTAGATCACGATCCAGTTGTACTGGACGCCCGCGAAGACATAGGTGGCGCCCTGCGAGTTCTGGTTGAAGCAAGACCCGTTGGGGAAGTAGAACTGGACTCCGCCCGGGGTGACCGCCGAGCCCAGACACGGGGAATTGATGTTGCCCGGGTTGGGTGAGGGCTGGCAGAAGTTCTCGTTCGCAACATCTCCAGCTGTGTACGGCGGGTATTCCAGGGACATGTCAGCGTTCTGCTGCGAGAGCAGGTTCGGCGGAGGCGGGCAGTTGCTGAAGCACCAGGGTGCCTCCTCCCGGTCGGTCGGGCCACAGCCGAGCGTCCTCGACTGCGCGTAACAGATCGTGGCCGGGTTGGCGATCATCGTGTCGTCGATGTCGAAAAGCGTCGCGCCCGCAACTGGGACGGCTGGGGACTGCGCTGCGGCACCGAGTGTCCACGCTGTGCCGTTCGGATAGACGCCCGTGGGGGCGCCGTTGATGAAGCCCGGTGCGTCGAATCGCCCGACCCAGCCGAACTGGTTCTGCGCGCCACAGCCTGTTGGGTTCAGGTACACGTTGTAGTACTGCGCGCCGGGCGCGTTCACGGTGATGTTGATGCTGATCCCGATGGCGGACGGCGAGTGCAGGCCTCCGCCGACAGTGCTGGGCGTCAGGTGGCACGAGGATGGAGCGCTCTCCCGCCGGCATCCCGGCGCCGTGTAGCAGGGGTTTGGCGAGATCGAGGAGTCGAGGAACCGGTCGTAGCGGACAGACGTCACCTCGACGCCCCATCGGTTGTTCCGGCTCTTGGTGTCGGTCACGCCGGAGTGACAGCCCGCAGGAGTCTGTGGTGAGAGGTCGGTGCATGCAGGCGTCAAAAGGATGGTCTGCGCTGCGCTGTTGGTGACCGTGAAGTGGCCCGCGCAGCCAACGCCGTTCTGGTCCCAGAACTGGGGGCTGGCGAGGGATGTGGTCGAAAGGGGCTCGTACAGCATCTCGTCCGGCGGCCTGAGCTCGTTGGAGAGAAGGCTCCCGGCAGCGTCCGAGCTGTAGCCGTTGGTCCACGTGTAGACACCGGCGTTGAGGAAGGCGCAGCTGGCCGAGCCGCCGCTCAGGTGGAAGGCGTCGTAGCGGCCCGGATACATCTCGGTCCACGTTCCGCGGTTGTACTCGTTGTAGAACTGGGCGGTCGAGTAGTACCCGACGGAAGGGGCAAGGAAACCCGGGTCTGGCAGGGTCGGCGCCGGCACGATGCTCGACCCAAGGATGTCGCCCGCGGCGCACGGCGGCGGGTAGGGGACGAAGCCCGGGGTGTCGTTGTAGCAGTAGTACTGCGCGTCGCTGCAGTTGGAGCCCGCCGCTCCGTAGCAGTTGCCCGCCTCGTGCAGGTTGGAGTCCACGCACGCTGTGCCGTTGCTGTACACATCGCCCAGCACGGTGAGCTGCGCGGACCCGGTGAGGGTCATCGAGCATTTGTCCGTGCTCAAGGTCAGCAACGCCGGCGTCTGGCGCTGGTTGCCGACGACCGAGGTCGCCGTGGCGCTGATGGGGATCGTGAGCCCGCCACCGAAGATCTGCATGAAGGCCAGGGGCAGGTTGTGGTTGGTCGTGTAGACGAACTGGTAGCCGTTGAACTGGGTGTCGGTGGCGACGATGTTGAGCGTGTAGCCGCCCGCGAACGTGTAGTCGTAGGTGTCCTGCTGCAGGGCGCCGTTGGGGCCGACACTCGCCGTGGTGTGGCTCGAGGTCTGGATCCCGGAGTAGATCCGCAGGTTGTTCTGATAGAGCGTGACCGAGCTGTTGATCGAGAGGGTGAGGTCGCTGTAGTTCTCGTACCAGTCCCCCGCCGCCAGTGCGGCAGCGTCGACAGCCGCCTGCTGGTCGCGCCGGTCGACGTAGCCGCGGCCGGAGTCGATCGCCAGGCCGAGCATGCCGAACAGCACCAGGATCAGCAGCGCGATCAGGACGATCGCCTGGCCTCCCTGCAAGCTGCGCTTGCGCGGGTTAGTTGCTGTACTCGGCACGGTAGACCGCATATGCGGTAATGACGATGTTGTTGCCCACGACTTGCTGAATCAGTGGAGTTATCGGCTGGAACGTGTACCAGATGGTCACCTTGATCGGCTCATTGCCGACGGCGGGCGTGACGTTGTTGCAGCCGGCGCCGACGTTCGGCGGCGGGTATGTGCCGAGGCCGCCCCGCGGACCGTTGGGCGTGCCGTTGCCCGCTTGGCTGGGGTCGGTGATGAAGATCCAGCCCGTGTTGGCCGCCGGCTTCGACGGCGAGCCCTGGGGAACGCCGCCGTTGGGCAGCGGTCCGTTAGGACAGGCCGGGTTGTTGGCGAGGTTCATGATCACGGCGTGGCCGGCGATGGCGTTGGCCACGTCAGTGTCCGTCGGCCAGCTGTGTGAACCGCCGTTGGGGTCGATGAAGTAGGAAGCCCGCACCGCGACGCGCGCGCCCTCGTTGGCAGCCTGCTGGAGCGTGATGTAGAGGTACAGGGCGCGGCCGAAGTCGATGATGCCGAAGGTCAGCAGGAGGATGACCGGCGCGATGATCGCGAACTCGGTCAGGCCCTGCGACCGCTCGCTGCGGAAGTATTTCTTCAAGCGCTCTCTCATGGCTTGCCCTGGATCGTGAAGTGCTCGTTGTAGGCGAGGTTCAGACCGTTCCCGAAGAGTCCCTGGATCAAGGGGGTGATCAGCTGGAAGTTCATCAGCAGCGACACGTTGATGTCCCCCAACCAGTAGGAGTTGTCCGTCGGATGGTTGGGAATCGTTCCGTACTTCGTGCCGATGGGTGTCGTGTAGCAGATGTAGACGTTGACGTTCTGCGACTGGGCGGGAAAGGCCGCCGCCGGATACGGCTTGTTGTTCAGCGCGTTGCCATCCGTCGGGCTCAGGCAGCCGTTGGTTGTGATCAAGTGGATCGTGCTGTCCGTGAACCCGGCACCGTAGAGCGCCTGCTTGACCGCGACCAGGACGTCGCTGTCGTCGAGGTAGATGTTCTCTCGGGCGGCGGTATTGAACCAGGCGCCGTGCCGGGCGCCCTCACGGGCGGCCCCCTGCAGGCTGACCGAGAAGTAGAACGCCCGGGAAAGGTCGATCAACCCCATGGCGAGCAGGAGCAGCACCATGGAGGAAATCGCGAACTCCACCAGGGATTGGCCTCGCTGCCGCCGGCGGTGAACCGTGGTTCGCCCCTCAGTCGGCATGGTCAGCGACATTTAAGCAACCGGGAAAGCATTCTGTTCGCGCTAACGTGGAAAAAGCCCTTTTCGCTCGCCGAAAGCGCAAGGAATCTGTAATCGACCGCCTACAGAGATAGCCGCGCCTGTCGCCAGCGTCGTTCGCGGCGGCGGTCGACCTTGCGCAAAAGACGTGTCCGCCTTCCCTCCAGCTCGCCCGCCGACTCGGGCATCCGGCGCCGCGCGTCCTCCACCACCTCCAGGGCGCGATCTGGATCGCGCCGCCTCCATTCCAGGAGCCGGGCCCGGGCGATTGAGAGCCGGACGTCGTCGGGGACTCGTGACTCGAGCCAGTCGAGCAGCCCGTCCGCGGCGGCGATGGATCCGCGGCGCACCAGGCGGCGCGTGACGAGCAGGCCTGCCGTCGCCGCGGCCTCTCCGCTTGCAAACGCGGTGGCGTTTCGGAGCGCCCGCCAGCCGTCGGCGCGGGCGCCTCGCCGCCACCGGTGCTTGCCCAGCGCCAGCCAGTCGTCGGCGTCCATGTCGACGTCGGCTCCGCGGAGGCGGCGGAGCAGCCGCGAGTGCAGGTGGACGAGGCTGATCACGTCGAGTCGGTTGTGCTCGAGCGCCGCCTCGAGGAAATCGCGGGACCCGACCCGCAGGTAATCGAAGTAGGCATCTGGAACCAGGGCGCTGGGCAGCGGGTCGTCGCGCTCGTAGCCGAGCACCCGCTGCTCGACGAAGCGCAGCGTGCAGGTCTCGAGCCGGTGCCGGTAGAGGGCGCGGACCAGGGTGAGCAGGTCGACGTGGGGCGCGTGAGAGAACTCGCCCGGCATCCGGGCCATGACCCACCGCGTGCGCAGCACCGGCAGGTCGAAAGAGCCTCCGTTGAAAGTGGCGACGCCCACCGCCGGCTCCAGCTCACTCCGCAGGGCGTGCAGGAAGGCGGATTCCATGCCTGGCTCCGGCAGGAAGAACTGAGCCACGCGCAGGCCGCAGTCGATCGGCCGCGCCACCGCCGCGGCGAACACGTACGTCCCCGCACCACCGGTCAAGCCGGTCGTCTCGGTGTCGACGTAGGCGACGCTGCCTGGGTTCGGGTCGAGCGCCGGCAGGGGGATCACGTCTTCGCGCATGGCCGCGGTCCCGTAAGGCGTGTCGACCTCGGCGAACGCCCGCGGCAGCTCGTAGCTGCGGACGAGCCTCGGCCGGGGTGGAGCTCCTAGACGGGTAAGGCGATCGCGGAGAGAAGCTTCAGGCAAGCCTCTTTGGCTCCTTCCACGAGGTGAAGCGGCCCGATGCACGATGGGCAGCCCGCCGCGCATGGGCAGTCCCGCACCAGCGCCGCGGCGTCGTCGAGCAGCTCGCGGTGCAGCTCGTACATGCGGGCGGCAAATCCGACGCCGCCCGGGTACACCT
>Ga0070707_100007553_pt1 | contig 10097 bp, 6 predicted proteins | sample KBSK5502metaG_FD_65468 | JGI IMG/M metagenome (GOLD analysis project Ga0070707, IMG submission 65468) | Corn, switchgrass and miscanthus rhizosphere microbial communities from Kellogg Biological Station, Michigan, USA - KBS K5-50-2 metaG | ecosystem: Host-associated > Plants > Roots >... | reverse complement strand
CCGACTGAGCCGCAATGGAGTTGGCTCTGGCTACTGAGGGAACCTCGTTACTTGATTGACTCCTATGTTTCTAAACAGAAAAGTCTGGCCCGTAGAGTTTCCTGCGTTTGTACCAAACCATCCACCATCAGTCACCAAGAAAACCTCATTGATCGTGTAACCAGCAGCGTCGGCGCACGTAACAGCAGCGGAATAGGTGTTGTAGAAGACGGGACAGGTCGGAATTTGGGTCGTATCCCAGCGCGTTCCTGCGCCGTCTGTGGCCAAATTCCCGGAGGACGACCATGAGGTCTTGGAAGGACAGTCGGCGAAGGCAGGGGGAGTGCCAAGGTAGACATGGATATTATGCGTTCCGGTGCTGTTCGAAACGCTTATGGAAAACCTCGGTGAACCGCCGCCGAAGCAATTGCTGCCCGAAGCGCCACCGTCAGCGAAATAGTCGGTTTGAAGATTTGTGAGTTGGTCGAGGGTGTCCCCCCTCAGCGTATACATCACCATGCCTCCGAAGGTGAAGGTTCCGTCGGAGAAGCAAGTCGGGTAGCCTGTACCGCACACGGATTGCTCATAAAGGACCGCTCCTCCCCCCGTAGGCGATTGCACGGGTCGCGCTGTCCCGAAGAACGTTCCGAACCCGTTGGGGTCTGGCGGTGTGGGGTCGGAGAACGAGCTTTCAAGAACATTTTGCGTTGAGTACACGCTGGCGGTTGCAGTCCCCAAGGTCATTGTTCCGGTGGACCAATCATAGTTATACGACACTGAGGTGGTGATCGGGCTGAAGTTAATGCCCACGTAGTTGATCGGCGTCTGAGCAAATACCGGCGTCATCGGCGCGACGAGCATTACGAGCATGAGCGAAACTAACGAAAGGAACAGTCTCTTCATATGTTATCTCCTCGACAAGATAGAGAATTTTCCTTGTGGCCGAGACGACGTGGCGGGATTAATTACCGGGGGTCGCTGAGAGAACTCTCGAACCGCTCATGGATGGGCCGCTAAAAGGTGGTGAGTGCTCTCAGCCTTAAATTCGCTTCTGCTGTGGTCTGGGATTCTGCATGGATATTGTGCAGACTTCAATAGCGTGTGCTATGTATTTTTGGAACAGAAACACCTGAGAAGGTAACCTTGAAGTAAGTGGGGAGGCGGTCAAAGCTTTTGACTTTGTCGAAGCCGCCGCGCCGTACGAACTGGGCAGTCCGCCACCGCTACAATTGGGAACCCTCTATCCCGTTTACCTCCGTGGGCAAGTGTACCTGCTGGCGCATCAAGGAAAGGAGGCTGCCGCCGAGTTTCAGAAGATTCTCGACCACAGCGGCATCGTCTGGAACTGCTGGACGGGAGCGTTGGCGCATCTGGGAGTGAGTCGTGCCAATGCCTTGCAGGCTAGAACTTCGCAGGGAGCCGATGCCGATGCCGCCCGCGTCCGTTCGCTCGCCGCCTACCAAGATTTCCTCACCCTCTGGAAAGACGCCGACCCCGACATCCCGATCCTGAAGCAAGCCAAAGCGGAATACGCGAACCTGCAATAGCCCCTGCTGGGCTTCGTTGCATTGACCTTTGTTTCTGTCCGACCTAACATTTCCCAAATGGCTGCCTCTTCCCAGCTTGTGGGACAGACCATCTCGCATTACCGCATCATTGAGAGGCTCGGTGGCGGCGGGATGGGCATCGTCTACAAGGCGGAGGACACCGAGCTTGGGCGCTTCGTCGCGTTGAAATTCCTGCCAGAGGACGTAGCCCAAGACCCGCACGCTTTGGAACGCTTTCGCCGGGAGGCACGTGCCGCGTCAGCACTGAACCATCCCAATATCTGCACAATCTACGAAATTGGAAAGTACGGCGATCAGTCTTTCATCGCGATGGAATACCTCGAAGGGCTGACGCTGAAGCATCGCATCGGCGGGAAGCCTTTAGAACTCGAAACGATGCTGTCGCTTGCTATCGAAATCGCAGACGCGCTCGATGCTGCGCACTCTGCGGGCATCGTGCATCGGGACATCAAACCCGCGAACGTCTTCGTCACTAAGCGCGGGCACGCAAAGGTTCTGGATTTCGGATTGGCGAAGGTTGTGCCCGTCGTTGGCAAGTTGGGAGACGTTGGCGCAACAGCCGCATCGACCGTCACGCTGGAAGAGCACCTGACAAGTCCCGGTCAAGCGGTGGGAACCATAGCCTACATGTCGCCGGAACAAGTGCGAGCCAAGGAACTGGATGCACGCACAGACCTATTCTCATTCGGTGCGATTCTCTACGAGACTGCGACCGGGACATTGCCGTTCCGAGGAGAGACTTCAGGTGTTCTTTTCAAAGCCATTTTGGACGGGATGCCAATACCAGCGATGCGGTTGAATCCCGACCTACCACCGAAACTGGGAGAGATCATCAGCAAGTGTCTGGAAAAGGATCGGGACGTTCGTTGTCAGTCCGCAGCAGAGTTGAGAGCCGACCTGAAGCGACTCAAGCGGGAGTTGGAATTGGGTCACTCTGCGTCTGTCGCGGTATCCGCGACTGTGGATTCCTCTTCTCGACGACCGTCCGAGAGTCGGATAAGGTTTTTGGGAAGAAAATGGCAATCTTATACTGCCATCGGTGCTCTGATGGTGCTTTTTGCTGGCGTCCTTTCGCTCACATGGGTGAGTTCGTCCTCGTCGCAACTTCGCCTGAGCGACGTAAAGCAGTTGACGAACGATGGGCACACTAAATACCCGCCGCTTCACAGTGACGGACCGAGGCTCTACTTCCGTGAGGGCACGCTCGGAAATTTTCTCCTGTTTCAAGTCTCATCGGCGGGTGGGGACACGTTACAAGTACCCTCCCCGTTCAAGGCTATGCTGGATATTTCACCGGATCGGTCTGAGTTCTTAGCGGGCAATTTCACGGGACCGCAAACCGATGCCCCTATCTGGGTCGTTCCACTTCCCGCTGGGTCCCCACATAGATTCGGCAACATAAGCGCCCACGAGGCAACGTGGTCTCCAGACGGACGAACGATTGCCTATGCCTCGGGACGCGAACTGTACTTGGCTGGGGAGAACGGGACCGACGTTCGTAAGATCGTCGCCGTCGAAGGCTGGCCGTTCTTCATTCGCTGGGCACCGAACGGAACGGCGCTGCGGTTCACGCAGCGGGGTGCGACTTCTGACTCAACCTCTCTCTGGGAGGTTTCCATTACCGGGAGCAATCTTCACCCTCTACTTGCTGGATGGAGCACTCAACCTTCTGAGTGTTGCGGGAGTTGGACGCGTGACGGCAAGTACTACGTTTTCGAATCGCGCCACGGAGGACGTAGAGACATTTGGGCTATTCAAGAAAAAAGAGGTCTATTCGACATCGGTCACCATGAGCCTTTTCGGCTAACAACAGGTCCGATGGACTATTCCGGCCTGCTGCCAAGCCGTGAAGCGGCAACCTTGTTTGTGGATGGGTTCACAAGCCGGGGGGAAGTACGAAAATACGACCCGAAGTCCAAGCAGTTCATTCCCTTCTTGCCGGGAATTGCCGCTGAGGGGCTTAGTTTCTCACGAGATGGACAAAGAGTCGCCTATGTAAGCGTTCCAGAAGGCAGATTGTGGCAAAGCAAAACGGACGGCAGCGAGAAGGTGCAACTCACCCTTGCTCCGATGCGAACAGCGATGCCTCGCTGGTCGCCCGATGCCAAGAGGATTGCATTTATGGGCAGTCTGCCCGGAAAGCCTTGGAAGATTTACGTCGCTTCGACCGATGGAGCTAGTCTCCAGCAGTTGACTTCGGGTGAGGCAAATGACGGTGATCCAAACTGGTCTCCAGATGGCAACATGCTCGTCTTCGGTGGAGAACCGGATTTGCAAGGTGGTAGTCAATCAAGAACTACTCTTCGACTGCTAAGCCTAGCAAATGGTCAGGTCTCTACGGTTCCCGGTTCCGAAGACCTCTACTCTCCCCGCTGGTCGCCTGACGGACGTTATCTGGCAGCCCAGTCAGCGGACTCAACAAAGCTCCTAGTCTACGATTTCGAGAAGCGGAAGTGGAAGGATATTGTGCAAGTGAATGCCGCCTATTTCAGTTGGTCTCACGATGGAAAATATATCTATTTAACCACCACTGGAGCGGAGCCGATCTTTGCTCGTGTGAGAGTGCCGGACGAGCATCATATCGAAAGCCTTGCGAGCTTGAAGGATGTGCGACTCTTCAATGGAACTTTTGGCACGTGGACGGGAATCGGCCCAGACGATTCGCTTTTGATCTTAGAGGACACCAGCACTGACGAAATCTACGCTCTGGATTTACGATCCCCCTGAAGCAAGCCAAAGCCGAGTTCGCGAAGCTGCAATAGCCCTTGCTGGAGTGCTGCATTGACCTTTGTTTCTGCCCGACCTACCATTTCGGCCAATGGCTTCTGCGTCTCAATTCATCGGGCAGACCATCTCCCACTACCGCATCATCGAGAAGCTGGGCGGCAGCGCTGACGGTCTGTTATTGCTTGCCTTTCACATCGGCGATGAAACACATTCCCCTAAAGGATTAGGAGGCCTGATGAACAAATATATGACTCGACGGTCTTGGCTCGGAGCGGCAGCGATGTTTGCCGTTTCTGGCGTCGCAGCAGGGCAAGAAGACTTCACGAAGTTGCCCCCAAATCTGCCGGTACCAATGGACGATGGAGCTTGCGACCACCTGCTGCACATGCAGGTACCCGCCATCCCTCTGAACGCCAGTGTTGGTGGTACCGTAAGCTTACCCGCGGTCAAAGCGGAAAGGACAATCGTGTACTGCTACCCGCGCACCGGCGAACCCGGCAAGCCGTCTCCCGATGGGTGGGATGCCATCCCCGGTGCGAGAGGTTGCACTCCGCAAAGCTGCTCCATGCGTGATAACTACCACACCATTCGCCGTCTGGGTGGGGATCTGTTTGGCATGAGTACACAGTCAACGTCATACCAGCAGGAAGCTGCCAACAGACTTCACTTGCCCTTTGCCCTGCTCTCGGACCAGCAACTCAAAATGACACACGCTCTCAGGTTGCCAACATTTGAGGTGCAAGGATGGACACTCATCAAGCGGCTCACGATTGTGATTCATCAAGGTAAGATTGAAAAGGTGTTCTACCCAGTGTTTCCGCCCGACAAACATGGAGAACAGGTGGCCGCTTGGTTAGCAAAAAAGCGGCAGGGCCTCATTTAGCCCACTTAATCTTGGCAGCAGACGTTCCACATGTCCAGCCGGGCCGAACCGCTCTACGGCGGCCAACACCACGCGTTGCGCCATCCGCCTTCAAATCCGTCGTGCCTACGCCATGGCAGGCGATACCGCCAAGGCACTCGCCGCCTACCAAGATTTCCTCACGCTCTGGAAAGACGCCAACCCCGACATCCCAATCCTGAAGCAGGCCAAAGCCGAGTACGCGAAGCTGCAATAGCCCTTGCTGGAGTGCTGCATTGACCTTTGTTTCTGCCCGACCTACCATTTCCGCCAATGGCTACTCCGTCCCAGCTTGTTGGTCAGACCATTTCGCACTACCGCATCGTCGAGAAGCTGGGCGGTGGTGGCATGGGAGTGGTGTACAAAGCTGAGGACACAGAACTCGGTCGGTTTGTCGCGCTGAAATTCCTGCCTGAAGACCTAGCCCAAGACCCGCAGGCACTCGAACGATTTCGACGCGAGGCGAGAGCGGCTTCCGCTTTAAACCATCCCAACATCTGCACCATCTACGAAATCGGCAAACACGGTGACCAGTCCTTCATCGCCATGGAGTTTCTGGACGGTGTGACCCTGAAGCACCGGATCGCTGGGCGTCCTCTGGAAATGGAAGTCCTTCTCCCGCTCGCCATCGAGATTGCCGACGCACTGGACGCGGCTCACTGCGCTGGGATCGTTCATCGGGACATTAAGCCTGCAAACGTCTTCGTCACCAAACGTGGTAATGCCAAAATTCTTGACTTTGGACTGGCGAAAGTTACCCCCATGAGCGGCGCCGTTCTGGGAGCGGCGGCAGGAATGTCGCAACCGACCATCGAGTCGAGTGCCGAGCATCTGACCAGTCCGGGAACGGCGATGGGAACGATCGCGTACATGTCGCCGGAACAAGTCCGAGCTAAGGAGCTAGACGCCCGAACCGACCTCTTCTCGTATGGGGCCGTGCTCTACGAGATGGCGACGGGAGCCTTGCCGTTTCGTGGTGAAAGTTCTGGCGTAGTGTTTAAAGCCATTCTCGATGGGACACCAACCTCGGCAGTACGTCTGAACCCTGACTTGCCAGCCGAACTGGAGCGCATCATCACTAAGTGTTTGGAAAAGGATCGAAATCTCCGGTACCAACACGCCTCTGAGATTCGCACCGACTTGCAACGGCTTAAGAGAGACACAGAGTCGAGCAAGGTAGTCGGCGTCCCAGCATCGGCTGACAAGCCACTTAAACTCGGCAAGCTCTGGATCGTTGGAGCCGTCTGCATTATCGTCCTCGGATTCGCGGCAATTGGCGCTTGGTACTTGCGATCTGGCAGGACAGCCCAGATTGATTCCGTTGCCGTTCTCCCCTTCACCAATGCCGGGGGCGATGCCAATTCTGATTACCTCAGCGACGGCATCACCGAATCGTTAATTGCCAGCCTCACCCATGTACCCCAGCTTAAGGTGAAGTCGCGTAATTCGGTCTTTCGCTACAAAGGGAAGGATGTTGATGTCCAGAAGGTCGGCAACGAACTTGGTGCATCGGCTCTGGTAAGCGGACGAGTCACGCTGCACGGAGACAACGTGGAGGTGAGTGCGGAACTTACCGATGTTCGGGATAACACGGAAATCTGGGGGCAGCACTACAACGGCAAGAGCGCAGACGTCATGTCGATACAGCAGCAGATTGCGGGTGACATTGCCGCGAAGCTGCGCTCCGGTATGAACACTTCTGAAAAGCAACGGATCACGAAACAGGGCACGCAAAATCCAGATGCCTATGAACTGTATTTGAAGGGTCGTTACTATTGGAACAAACGGACTGCTGTAGACGTTGCAACGGCAATCTCCTATTTCAATCAAGCCACCGCGAAGGACACCGGCTACGCTTTGGCGTATGCGGGTCTGGCAGATTCTTACAGCGTATTGCCTTTATATGGTGGTGCTCCCAGCGAATACTATCCCAAGGGGAATGCCGCTGCCCGCAAGGCGTTGGAGCTAGACCCGTCTTTGGCCCGTCCCCACGCCGTTCTGGGAGGCAACGAAATGGAGTACGACTGGGATTTTGCCGGAGGAGAGGCTGAGTACAAGAAGGCGTTTCAACTTGATCCCAACGATGCCACAGCACATTCGTGGTACGCACAGGATATTGCCTCGATTGGAGGCAGAGAGCAAGAAGCCCTTGCTGAAATCAATCGTGCTCACCAACTCGATCCACTGTCAACGATCATCAGCGCGAACTTCGGAGCCATTTACATTCCGGCAAGACAATATGACGAGGCCCTCACAGCGTGCAAGAAGGTGGCAAATGACAATCCGACGTTCGCCGAGGCGCACGGTTGTTTAATCGGTGCTTATTGGGGGAAACACATGTACCCGCAGGTCATTCAAGAATTAAGGGTCTACGGTCAACTTTCTGATGACCGAAACATATCTGATTTTGCTGCGGCTCTGGAGCAAGGGTTTCGTTCAGGGGGCTGGAAGGGCGCTCTCACGAAAGGTATTGAAATCCGGCAGAAACAACGTAAAACTGGGTACTCGTCTGCATACGAGATTGCTGCCCTGTGTGCGGAGTTGGGAGAAAAAGATCAGGCATTTAAATGGCTCAATACCGCATATCAGGAACGCGATACAAACCTACTGGGCTTGAAAACTGACTTTCTACTCGACCCCATACGTTCCGACCCACAGTTTGCTGAGTTAGTGCGAAGGGTGGGACTGCCGCAGACATCACCTCCATGATCGGTCAAACCATCTCGCACTACCGCATTGTTGAGAAGCTCGGCGGCGGCGGGATGGGTGTCGTCTACAAGGCTGAGGATGTGAAGCTGCATCGGTTTGTCGCTTTGAAGTTCCTGCCTGACGAGGTAGCCAAGGATACGCAAGCTCTAGCCCGATTCCAGCGCGAGGCACAGGCGGCTTCTGCGCTTAACCATCCAAACATTTGCACCATACACGAGATCGGGGAGCAAAACGGTCAACCCTTCATCGTCATGGAATTTCTGGAAGGGATGACCCTGAAACATCGGATTGGCGGGAAGCCTTTAGAAGTGGAGACTGTGCTCGATCTGGGCATCCAGATTGCCGACGCACTCGACGCTGCACACTCGAAGGGGATCATTCACCGGGACATCAAACCAGCCAACATCTTCGTGACGAACAGGGGTCAGGCGAAGATTCTCGATTTCGGACTCGCCAAAGTCAAACTGAAACCGGAGAGCGTTGCCCTGACTGCCGCAACCATCGAGTCCGAGGAACATCTGACGAGTCCCGGCACTGCGTTGGGCACTGTCGCTTATATGTCTCCGGAGCAAGTTCGAGGGAAGGAACTTGATGCTCGCACCGACCTGTTCTCGTTCGGTGCTGTTCTCTACGAAATGACAACAGGTACGTTGTCATTTCGTGGAGAAAGTTCGGGAGTGATTTTCAAAGCCATTCTAGACGGGACGCCAACATCGGCGGTTCGACTGAACCCCGATGTACCTGTCGAATTGGAACGAATCATCAACAAGTGTCTGGAGAAAGACCGCAACCTGCGCTACCAGCATGCTTCGGAGGTGAGAGCCGATTTGCAACGGCTGAAGCGTCACACGGAATCATCGAAGACAGCGCCCCTTTCCGCAACGTCTCGGTGGTCGCGTCGGACGCTGGTAATTTCCGCGATAAGCACCACAGCAGTTGTCCTGCTCGTTGCATTGGCTACTTTTCATTTTGCCAGCCGCGGGGCACACATCGACTCCATCGCCGTGCTACCGTTCGTGAACGAGAGTGGCGATCCGAATACTGAATACCTGAGCGATGGAATTACTGAAGGCATAATAAACAGCCTTTCACGGCTCCCTCAGTTGCACGTAATGGCGCGGAGCACAGTTTTTCGTTATAAGGGGCGGTCTGACGATCCCCAGAAAATTGGTGGAGACCTGAAGGTTCGGGCCGTGGTGACAGGACGAATTATTCAGCGCGGGGATGGCCTAGACATACAAACAGAGTTGGTGGATGTGTCTTCCGGTTCTCAACTGTGGGGTGAAGACTATGGCCGCAAGCTGTCCGATGCCTCCGGAATTCAGCAAGATATTGCTCGGGACATATCCGAAAATCTGCGCTTAAGATTGACGGCTGAAGAAAAAAACAAATTGGCGCAGACTGCAACCGGAAATGCAGAGGCTTACCAGCTTTATCTCAAAGGGCGCTACCAATGGAATAGAGGAACCGAGGACAGTGTCAAAAATTCTATTGAGTACTTCCGGCAGGCAATCGAGAAAGACCCCAGTTATGCTTTAGCCTACGCAGGCTTGGCTGATGCGTACTCCTCGGCCTCAGAAGCGTATTTGCCGCCTAAAGAAGTCATGCCGAAGGCGAAAGGGGCCGCACTGCGGGCGCAGCAGCTTGATCTCTCACTTGCCGAGGCGCACACCGCACTAGGATCAATTCTGAGGGATTTTGATTGGGATTGGACGGATGCAGAACGAGAATTCAAACGCTCACTCGAATCAAATCCAAATTATGCAGAAGCTCACCATCAATATGGATGGCTTCTTACAGATATGGGGAGGAATGCAGAAGCGAGGGCCGAGATGGGACGGGCACAACAGCTTGACCCGCTTTCGTTGACCATCGGTGTTGATTCGAATGTTCCTTACTATCTGGCCCGCGATTACGACCGATCAATAGAACAGTCCCGGAAGGTTCTCGAATTCGATCCAAGCTTCTATCTCGCTCACTATACCGTGGGATGGGCGTCGATTCAGAAACGAGACTTCACGACGGCCTTCGCCGAACTGCAAAAAGCCAGATCGCTAGAGAATAAACCTTGGATCATCGGCACGTTGGGTTATGCCTATGCAGTATCTGGAGACAAGGAGAGGGCACAAGCAGTGCTGAAGGAATTGAACCAACTGGCGCAGCACCGCCGAGTAACACCATTTTGGTTAGCTATGATTTATATGGCTCTGGGC